>ENA-UOJC01005345-UOJC01005345.1-human-gut-metagenome-genome-assembly--contig:-C104-NODE-5345-length-10044-cov-4.822405_pt1 | contig 10044 bp, 8 predicted proteins | sample MGYA00242339_ERZ723886 | MGnify/ENA metagenome assembly ERZ723886 | reverse complement strand
AGTAAAATTATAAATAAGATAATAAATGTGAATATTTAAATAAAGTGGCAGGTGATTTATATGAGAATGTATGATTTGATTTTAAAGAAGAGAGAGGGTGGATGTCTTACTGAATCTGAGATTAATTACATTGTTAAAGGATATACACAGGGGAGTATTCCGGATTACCAGATGTCAGCATTTCTTATGGCCGTTTATTTTAAAGGCCTTTCAGATGAAGAAACTTTTGCATTGACTAAGGCAATGACAGATAGCGGTGAGAAATTGGATTTATCCTGTATACCGGGAGTTAAAGCTGATAAACACAGTACCGGTGGTGTGGGAGATAAAACTACACTTGTGTTGGCACCAATGATAGCATCACTTGGCATTAATATGGCGAAGATGAGCGGAAGAGGATTGGGCAACACAGGCGGTACAATTGATAAACTGGAATCTTTTCCGGGCTTTAATACATCATTGACGAATGAACAATTTATAGAAAATATAAAACATATCGGCATTGCAGTTAATGGACCGACGCTAAGTCTTGCTCCTGCTGATAAGAAAATTTATGCATTGAGGGACGTTACGGCAACTGTAGAAAATGTTTCACTTATTGCAAGCAGTATTATGAGTAAAAAACTTGCAGCTGGTGCAGATATAATTGTACTTGATGTTAAGTCTGGAAGTGGAGCTTTCATGAAAAACGAACATGATGCATTACAACTTGCACATGAGATGGTAAAGATAGGAAAAGCATCAAATAAGCAAACGATTGCGGTTATATCTGATATGAATCAGCCGTTAGGACATAATATTGGAAATGCGTTGGAGGTTGTTGAAGCTATTGAAACATTAAAGGGAAAAGGACCAGCTGATTTGCATAATCTTTGCATTGCACTTGGAACACAGATTTTAGAGGCAGCCGGAAAAGCATCGGATGCCGCACAGGCCAAAGATATGCTTGAATCATCACTGACGAATGGCACTGCATATTCAAAATTTAAGGAATTTATCAAGACCCAGGGTGGAGATATAAGTAATATTGACAACCCGATGAAACTTGTAAATGCAAGTTATATTGAGCCTGTAATATCAAATTCTGAGGGGTATGTTGAATCAATCGAATGTGAACAGATAGGAAGAGCATCTATGATTCTTGGTGCAGGAAGAAAGGATAAAGACAGTCCTGTTGATTTATCTGCAGGAATAGTTCTTCATAAAAAAACAGGTGATTTTGTCAATAAAAATGAAGAAATTGCAACTATATATGTTATTAATATTATTTTGAATTCATATAAAATAGTGGATAAAAAGTGTGAAAAACCTGAACTTATTAAGCAGATTATTAAGTAGAATTAGTCTTAATTATACGCTTAATTATGTTGAAATAGTTGTAAAAACTTGTTATAATAAATTAATGAAATGAACGTGAATCGGAGGATTTTAGATATGGAAACTAACATATTAATGGAAAGCGGAACAAATGAATTAGAAGTTTTGGAATTTACAGTTGGCAATAATCATTACGGTATTAATGTAGCGAAGATAAAGGAGATAGTTCCATTTCATGTCGTAACACCTGTACCTAATTCACATCCTAATGTTGAAGGTATTTTTATGCCAAGAGATATGATGATTACAGTTGTAGACCTTGCTAAAGTTATTAATGCAAAGCCTTCGCCAGATATAAAAAAAGATATGTTTATTATAACTAATTTCAATCAGTTGAATGTAGCATTTCACGTTCATACAGTTATTGGTATTCACAGAGTATCATGGGCAGACATAATTACACCGGATAGTACAGTAAGTTCTCAGGACAGTGGTATTGCGACAGGTGTAGTTAAGATTGATAATCAGCTTATTATTATATTGGATTTTGAGAAGATAGTATCAGATATTAGTCCGGAAACTGGTCTTAAAGTATCAGATATAGAAGAATATGAAGGAAGAGAGAGAAGTCAGGCTCATGTTATTTCAGTTGAAGATTCTCCACTTCTTGGTGCAATGATAGGCAATTCTCTTAAAAAGTCTGGTTATGTTAATCTTACAAGATTTGCTAATGGACAAGAAGCATGGGATTACCTTCAGGAAGTTAAGTCAGGTGCAGTACCTAACGATATTGCATGTTTAATAACAGATATTGAGATGCCTCAGATGGATGGACATCGTCTTACAAAATTAATAAAAACAGATGAGCAGTTAAAGAATATTCCTGTTATTATATTCTCATCTCTTATCAATGAACAGATGAGAGCAAAAGGTGAATTGCTTGGTGCAAATGCACAGTTATCAAAACCTGAAATAGGACAGCTTGTTGGTGAGATTGATAAGCTGATTAATGCTCAGAAATAATAAAAGATATTAGTATTTTATATGCTGTCACATTACTGGTGGCAGCATATTGTATATAAAAAAATGGAGATATAAGTTTGAAAGATTTTAATATAGAAGATTTTATTAATGATTATAATGGAGCACAGATGGTTGTAATAGGAATCGGTTCACAGCTTACTAGTGATAAGTATGGTGAAATATCTGCAATGAATGAGATAATAACTTTTTTTAATAATTATTTAGATAAAAAGAATTATTTTATTATTACAACAAATAAAGAAAATATTTTTGAAAATACAGAAGTTAATCCTAAAAGAGTATGTGCTCCATTTGCAGACAATGAAGAAAACGGACAGAAACAGTGGGATTTATATAATAAATGGCTGTCGGCAACATTAAATAAGCAACTGCTTATAATTGAACTTGGTGAGGATTTTAATCATCCGAATGTTTTCAGATGGCCATTTGAGAAAATTGTTTTTATTAATCAAAAAAGTAAAATGTATAGAATTAATGATGAATTTTACCAGCTTCCTGAAAATATAGGGGAGAGGGCATGTGGCATTAATAAGAATGCAAGGGATTTTGTTAAAGAATTACGAGATATGCTTTTAAAGTAATTTATTGTTAAATTGATTATTGTATGATACAATTTTAATGTTTAAAATGGCAGTATTTATAGAATGAGGAGAAAATAAATGAGCTTAGATGAAAAACCGGATTTTTCTGAACCAGAACTTTCAGAAGATGATATGAAAAGGCTTTCACAGATGGGGCTTGATAATATTATAGAGCAGGTCACAACAGATACATCATCAGTTGATGATTTGTTTGATGACACGAAGGAAGAAAAAGACAACATTAATAATCAGAATAATAAAGAGAAAGCTGACGAAAAAAAAGCTGATGTCAATATGGCTGTTGATACTGTTGATAATGATGAGACGGCGGCTGACTCAGCAAAAGCATCAAAAAAAGGCAAGAAAAAACAGAAAAAAGAAAAGACAAAGAAAAATAATATTTTTTCTGTTATAAAAAGCGTTTTCTTTGAGAATCTTGATGAAGAAGATGAAGATTTAGATATTGAAAAAAAAGAAAAGTCGTCTAAACAAAAAGTTGTAAAGACAAATAAAACTAAAAAATCTGTTGATGATGTAAGAAAAGATGATGATATCAGACAGTCAGCACCAGAGCCACAGGCAGAGTTACAGCCACATGCAGAACCACAGCCGGAAAATGATAGTATCATTGATGAAAACAGGGCAGACATTGCTGATAATATCAATCAAGATGATGAAAATTCTGTAAATAATGATATTTATGATGATACATCGGAAGATAAGACAGAAAAAAATGATTTGCCGGAAGAACCAGACAGAAGCAAAGATGAGAATGTACAGCTTATCAAGGAAATGTATGGTGACAAAGATAATCTTGACGAAAATATTGCACCTAAAAAGGGGCTTATAGCTAAGCTTAAATATCGTATTGCCCAGTTGAAGAAGAAAAATGCTGAAGAGGATAAACTGGAAGAAGAAGCTGAACTTGCAGATATAGAAGAACAGAAGAAGAAAAAAGAAGAAAAACAGGCGGCAGCAGCAGTTAAAAAAGAAAATGCCAAGAAAGAGAAAGAAGTTAAGGCTGCTGAGAAAAAGAAGGCTAAGGATGCAAAAGCAGCTAAGAAAGCTGCAAAACCTAAGAAAGAGAAAAAGCCAAAGCCGGAACCAAAGCCTGGAGATATATTAAAGATAAAACCTAAGAGCATAATGTTATTTATTACACTTGTTGCAAGTGTGATTGTTCTTATTTCACTTCTTAATACAACAGTAAGCTATACAACAGCAATTTCAAAGGCAAAAACAAATCTTGAAAATGGTGATTATTCAAAAGTTTATGAATCATTATCAGGAATGAAATTAAATAAGAGTGATGAGACATTGTACAGACAGGCAACGCTTATAACATATGTTACAAGACAGTATGAATCATATCAGAATTATATGGAAATGGATATGAAAACGGAGGCAATCAATGCACTTGTAAAAGGACTTGCCAGATATGATACATATTATAATGAAGCGAACAGTCTTGGTGTCGGAAACCAGATGAAAGAAGCACGAGCACAGATTATACAGGCTTTTAATGATACATTTAAAATATCTGAATCAGAAGCAGTATCATTAGTTGCTATGTCTGATAATAATTTTACGCAGTACTATAGAAAAATTGAAGCATACGGAAAGGCAAGATAATTAATGATAGCTATAATCGATTATGACGCAGGCAATTTAAAGAGTGTAGAAAAGGCATTAAAGTATTTAGGTCAGGATGTTATTGTATCAAGAGATTCGAGTGAGATACTTCAGGCTGATAAGGTTATTCTTCCGGGCGTAGGTTCGTTTGGAGATGCAATGAATAACCTTGACCATTTTAATCTTGTTGATACAATAAAAAAAGTAGCCGAAAAGGATACGCCATTTTTAGGAATCTGTCTTGGATTACAGCTTTTATTTGAAAAGAGTGATGAGACACCGGGAGCAGAGGGACTTGGAATTCTTAAAGGAGAGATATTAAGAATTCCACCAAAGGAAGGATTGAAGATTCCTCATATGGGATGGAATTCACTTAATATAAAGCCACAGGCAAGATTGTTTGACGGAATTGCTAATAACTCTTACGTTTATTTTGTACATTCATATTATCTTAAAGCTGAGGATGAAAATATAGTTGCAGCTTCAACTGAATATTCAACACATATTCATGCTTCTGTTGAATCAGGAAATATATTTGCATGTCAGTTCCATCCTGAAAAGAGCAGTGATGTTGGTTTGAGAATTTTGAAGAACTTTGCTTCATTATAATATTAGTAATTATATTGATTGGAGATATAATATATGTTTACAAAGAGAATTATTCCATGTCTGGATTGTAAAAACGGAAGAGTTGTAAAGGGGACTAATTTTGTGGATCTGCGTGATGCAGGAGACCCGGTTGAAGTTGCCCAGCTGTATGATAAATCAGGAGCTGATGAACTTGTATTTCTTGATATCACAGCTTCAAGTGACGGAAGAAGTACAACTGTAGATTTGGTAAGAAAGGTTGCTGAAAAGGTATTTATTCCATTTACAGTTGGTGGTGGAATAAGAAGTGTTGATGACTTTAAGGTGCTTTTGAGAGAAGGTGCAGATAAGATTTCAATTAATTCGGCAGCTATTATGAATCCGACACTTATAAGTGAAGCAGCAGACAAGTTTGGAAGCCAGTGTGTTGTGGTTGCAATAGATGCTAAAAAACGCGATAATGGCAGTGGATGGAGTATTTATAAAAACGGTGGCCGTGTTGATATGAATATTGATGCGGTTGAGTGGGCAATGAAAGCTGAAAAGCTTGGTGCCGGTGAGATACTTCTGACAAGTATGGATTGTGATGGAACTAAGGCTGGATATGATATTGAGCTTACAAGAACAATTGCAGAAAATGTATCCATTCCCGTAATTGCCTCAGGCGGAGCAGGTAGTATGGAACATTTTTATGATGCTTTTACTGAAGGAAAAGCAGATGCAACTTTGGCAGCGTCATTGTTCCATTATAAAGAAATGGAAATAACGGATTTAAAGAAATATCTTGCAAATAGAGATATTCCTATGCGTTTATAGAGGTGTATAAAATATGTCAATGATTAATAATGACTGGCTTGATGCAATAAGCCCGGAATTTTCAAAGGATTATTACAAAAAATTATATACATTTGTAAAGGATGAATATAGTAAAACAATTATATATCCGCCTGCAGAAGATATATTTAATGCATTTCATTTTACACCTTTAAGTAAAGTAAAAGTGCTGCTTCTTGGACAGGATCCATACCATAATGAAAATCAGGCACATGGGTTAAGCTTTTCTGTACTTCCATCACAGCATGATATTCCACCATCATTGCAGAATATATATAAAGAACTGCATGAGGACTGTGGATGTTATATTCCTAATAACGGATATTTGAAAAAGTGGGCAGACCAGGGCGTTTTGCTATTAAATACTGTACTTACAGTACGTGCACATCAGGCCAATTCGCATCAGGGAAGAGGTTGGGAAAATTTTACAGATGCAGTTATTCAGGCTGTTAATGCACAGGACAGACCTATTGTATATATGCTCTGGGGAAGACCGGCACAAAGTAAAATCCCAATGCTTACTAATCCAAAGCATCTTATACTTACAGCACCTCATCCAAGTCCGCTCTCAGCATACAGAGGCTTTTTTGGCTGTAAACATTTCAGCAAAGCTAATGAATTTTTGAAAGCAAATGGAGCAGAGCCGATTGACTGGCAGATAGAAAATATATAGAAATACGTAATAAAATCCCCCGGGTGTCATCAGACACCCGGGGGATTTTTTGAGCGAATTAAACACTCAATATTAGGAGAACAATAATATGAATGAAAACTAGAAAGTTTTATTCATCTGAATCTAATTCGCTGTCTGCTAATGCACCAACAGAAGATACAATTACAACTGTGGCGATAATTGAAACAGCAACTCCAATGATTGGACCAATAAATAACATAAACATTGAATAATCAATCCCCTTTACTAAATAAAATAAAGCTACGTTTTAAAAACTAATCTAATAATAACACTACTTAGATTCTTTTGCAAGATTTTTATTTGCGGTTGCGAGCATAAGCTTGATTCTGTTAAGCTGGTTGACTTCTGAAGCACCCGGGTCGTAGTCAACTGCAATGATATTTGACTCAGGGAAAGCAGCACGAAGCTCTTTAATTACGCCCTTACCAACAATATGGTTAGGAAGACATGCAAATGGCTGACAGCATACAATGTTTCCTGCACCATTATGTATAAGTTCAATCATTTCGCCTGTAAGCAGCCATCCTTCACCGGTCTGGTTGCCGAGTGAAACAAGGTCTTTTGCAAGAGCGGCTGTTTCTTGGATACTTGATGGAGCAGTAAAACGCTTGCTTTCTTTTAATGCTTTTGTAGAGCTCTTTCTGAACCATTCAAGAATTTTAATAACTGAATTGTTCAAAAATGCTGATTTCTTTGAAGCACCGAGGTAATCACGCTTGAAGTTTGCATTTTCGGCACAGTAAAGCAGGAATCCCATAAGGTCAGGAACAACAGCTTCAGCACCTTCACTTTCAAGCAGGTCTACAATGTAATTGTTGGCAGAAGGAAGGAATTTTACAAGGATTTCTCCTACAACACCAACTCTAGGTTTCTTAATATCAAGAAGTTCAATATTATCGAAATCTTTTATTATTGCACGGACATTTTTATTGTATTCACGCATAGAAACTTTAGGCTGTGTCAGCTGTTCAATTAATACTTTTTTCCATTTCTCATGGAGAGCATTGACAGAACCTGGCACTTTCTCATATGGACGTGTTCTGTATACAACATTCATAAATACATCACCATAAACAATAGCCATCATTGCTTTTTTGAGCATTTTCAGGTCGTATTTAAAACCTGAGTTGACTTCAAGCCCCTGTGCACTGAGTGATATTACAGGAATATAAGATAATCCAGCTTTTGAAAGTGCTCGTCTGATGAAACCGATATAGTTTGATGCACGGCATCCGCCGCCTGTCTGTGTGATGATAATAGCTGTCTTGCTCAAATCATATTTACCTGAGAGAACAGCATTCATAATCTGTCCGACTACCATAAGAGAAGGGTAGCATGCATCATTATTTACATATTTAAGTCCCATATCAACTGATGACTTATTGTCATTGTCAAGAACTTCAAAATTATATCCGCATGATGAGAGTGCAGGACCAAGCAGGTCAAAATGGATTGGTGACATCTGAGGGCAGAGAATAGTATAATTCTTTCTCATTTCAGGTGTGAATTCTACTCTGCTAAATGCAGCACTTTCAATCTTTCTCTGGTAATGTTTCTTTTCACGTACCTTTAAAGCTGCGATGAGTGAACGTACACGGATTCTTGCAGCACCAAGGTTATTAACTTCGTCAATTTTGAGTACAGTATATATTTTACCGGCCTTTGTAAGGATATCATTTACTGCATCTGTTGTAACAGCATCAAGACCGCATCCGAAAGAATTAAGCTGGATAAGATCAAGGTTATCTTTTGTCTTAACATAGCTTGCAGCTGCATAAAGTCTTGAGTGGTACATCCACTGGTCCATAACGATGAGAGGACGGTCAACTTTACCAAGATGCGAGACTGAATCCTCTGTTAAAACAGCAATGCCATATGAATTGATAAGTTCAGGAATACCATGGTTGATTTCAGGGTCAACGTGATATGGACGACCGGCAAGGACGATACCGCGTTTACCGGTTTCATCAAGGTATTTGATAACTTCTTCACCTTTTTTATGTATGTCTTCCTTTGACTGCATAAGTTCATTCCATGCATCTTTAACAGCTGCTTTTACCTGTGATGACGGAATGTTATTGAATTCTTCAGAAAGACGTTTTTCAAGAATTTCAACATTTTCAAAAGAGAGGAATGGATTTCTGAAATCAATATTTTCAGTTTTTAATTCTTCTACATTATTTTTAATGTTTTCAGCATAAGATGTTACAATCGGACAGTTATAATGATTGTTTGTTTTTTCAATTTCTTTGTGTTCATAAGGAACGCATGGGTAGAAGATAAACTTAACCCCCTGTTTAATAAGCCATGTTACATGTCCGTGTGCAAGTTTTGCCGGATAACATTCTGATTCTGATGGTATCGACTCAATACCGAGTTCATAAATCTTTCTGCTTGACTGTGGTGAAAGAACGACGCGATATCCTAATTTTGTAAAAAATGTATACCAGAAAGGATAATTTTCATACATGTTAAGCACACGAGGGATGCCGACAGTTCCCCGCGTTGCAGCATCTTCTGCAAGTGGTTCATAATCAAAAAGTCTGTGAAGCTTGTACTCAAAAAGATTTGGCATTTTTTCAGTTGTTTTTTCTTTTCCAAGTCCGCGTTCACAGCGGTTTCCTGTAATGAAACGTCTTCCGCCAGAGAATTTATTAATTGTAAGGTAGCAGTTGTTGGTACATCCCTTACAACGTGTCATTGTTGTGCTGTATGTAAGCTCGTTAATTTTGTCTATAGAAAGCATTGTAGATTCTGAAATTCCGTCATAACGTTCTCTGGCTATTAATGCGGCACCAAATGCACCCATTATACCTGCAATGTCAGGACGGACTGCCTTTACGCCTGTGATTTTTTCAAAGCTTCTAAGGACAGCATCATTGTAGAATGTACCACCCTGAACAACGATATGTTTTCCAAGGTCACCAGGATCAGAAATTTTGATAACTTTGTAAAGTGCATTTTTGATAACAGAGTATGCAAGTCCTGCAGAAATATCAGCAACTTCTGCACCTTCTTTCTGAGCCTGTTTAACTTTTGAGTTCATGAATACAGTACATCTTGTACCGAGGTCAATAGGATGTTTTGCAAAAAGAGCTTCTTTTGCAAAGTCCTGAACAGAGTAATTAAGTGATTTGGCAAATGTCTCAATGAATGAACCACATCCTGACGAACATGCCTCATTTAACTGTACTGAATCAACAGTCTGGTTTTTAATCTTGATACATTTCATATCCTGACCGCCGATATCAATGATACAGTCTACTTCAGGGTCAAAAAATGCGGCAGCGTAGAAGTGTGACACTGTCTCAACTTCGCCGTCATCAAGCATAAGTGCTGATTTTATGAGAGCTT
>ENA-UOJC01005339-UOJC01005339.1-human-gut-metagenome-genome-assembly--contig:-C104-NODE-5339-length-10058-cov-15.653604_pt1 | contig 10058 bp, 11 predicted proteins | sample MGYA00242339_ERZ723886 | MGnify/ENA metagenome assembly ERZ723886 | reverse complement strand
GCGCCGCGCGCGACAAGGGTCTTGAAGACGATGGCGGGGTCAAAGCCCATGGACTTCGCCACCGTGACGCCGTCGACCGCCATGCCCTCCTCATGCGGATAGGTGTGCGCGGTGTAGGCGATCTTCTTCTGCTCCAGCACGCGCATGACGTTGGTTTTTTCTTCTTTATTCTTTGCCATTATTGTTCGCTTTCCTTTCGCAGCTCGATGATACGGTCGCGCAGGATGGCGGCGTACTCGAATTCGAGCATTTTGCTCGCCTCCTGCATCTGCTTTTCGAGCTTTCTGATCTCCTCGTCCCGCTCGCGCTCGGAGAGCTTGCGCTTGCCGCGGCGGCGGGCGGAAGCCTCGTCCTTCTTCGAAATTTCGATGATCTCGCGCACATCCTTGCGGATGGTCTGCGGGACGATGCCGTTTTCCTTGTTGTATGCGTCCTGAATTTCTCTTCTTCGCTCGGTCTCATCCATGGCGCGGCGCATCGAGGGGGTGATGGTGTCCGCGTAGAGCACCACAAGGCCGTCGGCGTTTCGCGCGGCGCGGCCGATGGTCTGGATGAGGCTCGTCTCGCTGCGCAAAAATCCTTCCTTGTCGGCATCTAAGATGGCGACCATCGAGACTTCGGGGATGTCGAGACCTTCGCGCAGCAGGTTGATGCCGACGAGCACGTCGAACTCGCCGAGGCGCAGACCGCGGATGAGCTCCATGCGCTCGATGGTCTCCACGTCCGCGTGCATATAGCGCACGCGGATGCCCGCGCCCGTTAAATACTGCGTGAGGTCTTCGGCCATTTTCTTTGTCAGCGTGGTGACGAGCACGCGCTCATTGCGCGCCGCGCGCGCGTTGATCTCGCCGATGAGGTCGTCGATCTGGTTTTCCACCGGCCGCACCTCGACCTTGGGATCGAGAAGGCCCGTCGGGCGGATGACCTGCTCGACGATCTGGCCCGCGCGCTCCTTTTCATAGTCGCCGGGCGTCGCCGAGACGTAGATGCGCTGGTGGACGCGCTGCTCAAATTCGTCGAATTTGAGCGGGCGGTTGTCAAACGCGCAGGGCAGGCGGAAGCCGTACTCGACGAGGCTCTCCTTACGCGCGCGGTCGCCGTTGTACATCGCGCGCACCTGCGGGAGCGTGACGTGGGATTCATCCACAAAGAGGAGGAAATCCTTGGGGAAATAGTCGATGAGCGTCAGCGGCGGGGAGCCGACGGGGCGGCCGCTGATGACGCGGGAATAGTTCTCGATGCCCGTGCAGTAGCCCAGCTCGCGCAGCATCTCGATGTCGTAGCGCGTGCGCTGGCGGATGCGCTGGGCCTCGACGGCCTTACCCTCGGCGAGAAACTGCGCCTCGCGCTCGTCAAGCTCTTTATCGATCTCCACGATGGCGCGCTCCAATTTGTCCTTCGTTGTGACGTAATGCGAGGCGGGATAGATGGCGATGTGCTGGAGCGTGCGCGTCACCTGACCGTTGACGGGGTTGAATTCGCTGATCCGGTCGATCTCGTCGCCGAAGAATTCGACGCGGATGGCCTTGTCGCGGTAGTAGGCGGGGTAGAGCTCCACCGTGTCGCCGCGCACGCGGAAGCGGTTGCGCTCAAAGGCAACGTCGTTGCGCTCGTATCGGATCTCGATGAGGCGCTTCAATAGCTCGTCACGCTCCATGGTCATGCCGGGGCGCAGCGAGATCATGAGCTTTTCAAAATCCTCCGGCTCGCCGAGACCGTAGATGCAGGAGACGGAGGAAACGACGATCACATCGCGCCGCTCGAGCAGCGCGCAGGTGGCGCTAAGCCGCAGGCGGTCGATCTCCTCGTTGGTGGATGCATCCTTTGCGATGTAGGTATCCGTGTGGGGGATATAGGCCTCGGGCTGGTAGTAGTCGTAGTAGGAGACAAAGTATTCGACCGCATTCTCGGGGAAAAACTCCTTGAACTCCGCGCAAAGCTGCGCGGCGAGGGTCTTGTTGTGCGCCAGCACGAGCGTGGGGCGCTGCACTTTTTCGATGACGCTCGCCATCGTGAAGGTCTTGCCCGAGCCGGTCACGCCGAGCAGCACCTGCTCATCAAGCCCCAGCTCCACGCCGCGCGCGAGCTTTTCGATGGCCTGCGGCTGGTCGCCCGTGGGCTTGAAGGGCGCGTGCAGCTTAAATTCCATATCCGTTTCCCTTCCTTTCCGGCAGAAGCCCGTTGTGCCGCAGGGAGACAAAGTCGTCATCCGCGACGATGATGTGGTCGGCAAGCTCGACGCCCACGGTGCGCAGCGCGTCGAAGACTGAAAGCGTGGTCGCATTGTCCGAGGGGGAGGGGAGCGCCACGCCGCTGGGGTGGTTGTGGGCGAGCAGCACGCTGCTCGCGCCGCACTTGAGCGCGTTTTCCACAATTTTTCGCATATTGAGCTGGACGCTGTCCGTGTCGCCCTCGGCGACCAGGTGGCAGGCGAGGAGGCGGCCCTTCGCGTCGAGGCAGACCTCGTAGAGCTTTTCCTCCCGCTCGCCGAAAAAGAGGTCCAAAAAGTAGTCCCCCGCCTGCTCGGCGTCGCTCAGCACCGTTTCGTGCGCGCCGGCGGAGGCGCGGACGCGGCGCATCAGCGGCAGCATGAGCGTGAGCAGCGTCGAGGCGTTCTCGCCCACGCCCTCTACCTCCTCAAGCGTCTCGCGGTCGGCGGAAAAGACCGCCTCGAGCGAGCCAAATTTTTGCATCAGGCGGTGCGCGATGGGATTGGTGTCCTGCCGCGGCACAGCGTAGTAGAGGAGAAGCTCGAGCACCTCATGGTCGGCGAACGCATCGAGCCCGTGGGCGCGGAACTGTTCCTTCTTACGCGCGCGGTGTCCTTCATGTACCGGCATGGCTGGTCCTCCCCTATCTTTTTTGCCGCAAAAGGCGGTGATCTTCTCCTATTTTTGTCTTAATATTGTATTTTATCACGGCTTCAAAAATCGTACAAGTGTTTTTTTACTTTCTTCTCCGCGCGCATTTTTTGTTGCTTTTGCCCCGCCCGGATAGTACAATGGGAGCACCATCAAATATGTTCGGAGGACTTTTCCCCAATGAAACTCATTTCATGGAACGTCAACGGTCTGCGCGCCTGCGTGGGCAAGGGCTTTCTCGACTTTGTGGATTTCATCGACGCGGATGTGATCTGCCTGCAGGAGACAAAATTGCAGCCGCACCAGATCGAGCTTGACCTGCCGCAGTACCACATCTACTGGAACAGCGCGGACAAGAAGGGCTATTCGGGCACGGCGGTCTTCACCAAGCGTGAGCCGCTCTCGGTGAGCTATGACTTCGGCGAGGATGTGCACCGCCACGAGGGGCGCGTCATCACCTGTGAATACGAGGACTTCTACCTCGTCTGCTGCTACACGCCGAACTCCCAGGACGAGCTGCGCCGCCTTGCCTACCGCATGGAGTGGGAGGACGCGCTGCGCCAGTACCTCTGCGAGCTTGACACGATCAAGCCCGTCGTCTACTGCGGCGATCTGAACGTGGCGCACGAGGAGATCGACCTCAAAAACCCGAAGACGAACCACTTTAACCCCGGCTTCACCGACGAGGAGCGCGGCAAGATGACGGAGCTTTTGTCCTCGGGTTTTCTGGATTCCTTCCGCACGCTGTACCCTGAAAAGACCGACGCCTACTCGTGGTGGAGCTACCGCGCGCAGTCGCGGGCAAGGAACGTCGGGTGGCGCATCGACTACTTCATCGTCTCCGAGCGCCTGCGAGAGCGCATCGAAAACGCGGACATTCTGCCCGAGGTCACGGGCAGCGACCACTGCCCGGTGCTGCTTGAATTGAAGGAGGAAAACTGATGGAAGAAAAACATCCCATGAGCAAAAAGACGCTCTTTGTGCTCATTTTCAGCGGCGCGGTCTTCGCCGCGGACCTTGTGCTCGCGGTGCTTTTTTCATCGCGCACGCTCACGCTGACGGACACCGCGCGCAATGTCATCGCCCTGAGCCTGACGGTCGCGCTGGTCGTCTTTTCCTACACGCTCTGCAAGCACCTCGGCCTTCTCAAGGGGCAGCGACAGAAAAAATACTGATGCTTTTGCACAGGCTGTGGATAAAAGGAAACGACGGATACGCAAAAAAGCGTATCCGTCGTTTTTTGTTGTCTTGTGCACCGTCCGTCAACGGTCGAGCAGCTTGTGGGTCAGCGGGCCGATGACGCCGCCTGCCGCGTTGCCGAGCGTGATGACGAAAAGATAGAGGATCGTGCGTGCGCTCCACGCGCCGCCCATCGTAAAGTAGTACATGTTCGCCACGCAGTGCTCAAAGCCGCAGAGGATAAACACGACCACGCCGAAAAAGAGCGCGAGGTATTTGCCGATCTCATGCGGGTTGGAGCGGTAGCCCTCCACGCCGATGTAGATCATCACGTTGCAGAAGACCGCAAGGATGAACGCGCCGAGCAGCGGCTCGGAGAGCTTCACATTGCAGATGGCCTGCGCGCGGGCATCAAGAGAGGCAAGGCGCGTAAACTGCTCCAGGAGCGCGACGAGCGAGGTGCCGATGAGGTTGCCCAGCCAGATGACGGGGAGAGCCTTTGCATAGGCCGCGTCATTGTCGAACACATAGCAGACCTTCCCCGTGAAGAGGTGCAGCCCGCGCGTGCAGACGACGAAAAGGCCGATCGTAAAGAGCACCGACCCGACGACGGTATTCTCCACCGAGAGAAACACCGTACCGCCAAAGCCGATGGCGCAGCCTGCGATGATCGCGGAGAGCAGGATCTTTTTCATCGCGGCCGCTTACACCTTCGTGCGGTCGTAGGACACGACGACGCGGCGGTTCGGCTCGGTGCCGATGGAGAAGGTGGTCACGCCCGGCGTATCCTGGAGCGCTGTGTGGATCACATGGCGCTCATAGGCGTTCATCGGCTCGAGGGTGACGTTGCGGCGGTACTTGGTGACCTTGCCGGCGACCTTTTCCGCGAGACGCTCGAGGCTCTGCTCGCGCTTTTCGCGGTAGTTCTCGGCATCGACCTGCACGCGCACGCGGTTTTTCTCGCTGCCGCGGTTGATGCTGTAATTGGTCAGCTGCTGGATGGCGTCGAGCGTTTCGCCGCGGCGGCCGATCAGCGCGCCGAGCTTCTCGCCCTCGAGGAAGACCTTGTAGCGGCCCTTCTCGCTCTCGTAGACCTTGATCTCGGCCGCGGAATCCATGTGCTCAAGCAGGCCCTTGAGGAAGGAGCGGATCTGCTCGCTCTTTTCGTCGCGGCACTCTTCGCCGAGGTCGACGATCTCCTTGGGCTGCGGCGCGGGACGCTCCGTGCGCTCTGCGCGCTCGGGGCGCTTCGTGCGCTCGCGGCGGTCCTCACGCGGTGCGCGCGCGCCTCTTTCGTTTCTTTCGCTTCTCTCCGCGCTGCTGCCCTTCTTCTGAAGGACCTCGGGCGCAAAGAGGGGAGCGGCCGCCTTGGGCGCGCTTTCAACTTTCTTTTCGGGCTTGGGTTCGGCATGCTGCGGAGCGGGCTTGACCTCTTCTTCGGCCTTGCCGTCGTCATAGCTCACGCGAACGCGCGCGGGCGCGCTGCCGATGCCGAGGAATCCGGACTTTGCACGCTCAAGGATCTCGACGGAGACATCGTCTCTGTCCATTCCCAGCTGAGCGAGCGCGCTGCGGATCGCCTCGTCCTCCGTCTTGCCCGTTACGTCAATAAACTTGATCATTCAGACAAGCTCCTTATGTTTTTATTCACCGTAATGCTCGGGGTCGTAGGAACGGCCGCGGGCATAGGGACGGTCGCCGACGCGGCCGTTTTCGTTGGTGGAGTTTTTCTTCTTCGCAGCCTTGCTGGCCTGCTTTTCCGCGCGCTTTTCCTTGAGCGTCTTCTTCTCCGCCTCCTCGGCGGCGATCTTACGCTGCTGCTCGCGGGCAGCCTCCATGCGGCGGATGCGGTTCTCGCGCTTCTGGCGCTCCTTCTCGCTGATCTCGTCTTCCATGTGGCTCTTGTAGTACTTGGTGAGCACCTTTTCCTGAATGGCGTAGAGAAGCGAGTTGACGATCCAGTAAACGCCGAGAGCGGCGGGCAGGGTGAAGCCGATCCACAGGGACATGAGCGGCATCATCCACATCATCATGCGGCTGGAGCGGGCGGTGGCGTCGTTGCCTTCGGCGGCAACATTGCCGGCCATGGACGCCTTGGACTGCAAAAAGCTCAGCGCGGCAGAGATGAAGGGGATGAGCACAATGCCGATGATGGGCCAGCCGCCGGTGAAAAAGTCCTTCCACACATCCGTCGGCATCACGGTCAGGTCAAGGCCGAGGAAGTGGTAGTCCATGTTGATGAGACCGTCGAACTTGCCGGAGAACTCCGCGAAATTCTCGGAGATGAAGCGGGCAAGGCCGATCTCTTCATAGCCCTTGCGCACGGTATCGGCATTGTAGCCGAGGGTGGTGGCGAGGGTGGTGATCTGCGTCACAACGTCGGCCTTGAGCAGCATGAAGCGGCTGAGGGGCTGACGAATGATGGAGTAGAGCGCGATGAGAATGGGGAAAGGCAGGAAACTCCAGAGGCATCCGCTCATGGGGTTCACGCCCTCCTGGGCATAGAGCATCTGCATCTCTTCGTTCATGCGCTGGGGATTGTTGGCATATTTCGTCTGGATCTCTTTCATCTTGGGCTGGAAGAGATTCATGCGCATCATGCTCTTTTTCGACTTCATCTGGAAGGGAAGCGTGATGAGCTTCACGACGAGCGTGAAGAGCACCAGCGCCCAGCCGTAGGAGCCGGTCAGCTCATAGAAGGTGCGCAGGATCCAGGCGAAGGGAACGCAAATGTAGTAACCAATGATAGAAAAAATATTCTGCATGGTTTCGGTTTCCTCCGTGGTGATTGAGTTCGGTCACGGGACCGGGTCGTAGATCTTTCCGCCCTTGTAGAACGGATGGCATCGCATGATACGCCTGAAAGCAAGCCAGCCTCCCTTGAAAGCGCCGTACTTCTCGATGGCCTCGAGCGCGTACTGCGAGCAGGTGGGGATAAAGCGGCAGCAGGGGGGACGGTAGGGCGAGATGGCCCTGCGGTAAAACCGCACGAGCCAGAGAAGGAGACGCTTCATTTCTCCGTCTCCCAGAGATCGAGCTTTTTGCACGTTTTTTCAAACGCGCGCTTCATCTCCCAGTAGTCCGCGTTTGCAGCGCGCGTGCGGGCGACGACGATCAGATCGTAGCCCTGCTTCATCTTCCCCTGGCTGAGGCGGAAGATCTCGCGGATGCGGCGGCGGACACGGTTGCGCACGACGGCATGGCCGAGCTTGGTGCTGACCGTGACGCCGAGGCGGTTGTGCCCCAGCTTATTTCTGCGGAAATACACCACAAGGCAGGACGAAACACCGGATTTACCCTTAGCGTACATCCGGCGGAATTCGTAATTTTCCTTGACGGTGGTGGTGCTTTTCACGTGCTCTCCCTGCTTAGCGCAGCTTTGTCTCTATAGCCTGCAAGGGACGGCGATCGAAACAAAATTTCATCGGCCGTCCCTCATTGTTTCATCTGTAGCATACGATACGCAAGTTGCTCCCGCTCTTAGTGGGTGAGACGGGCGCGGCCGCGTGCACGACGGCGGGCAAGAACCTTGCGGCCGTTGGCAGTGGACATTCTCTTGCGGAAGCCGTGCTCCTTGGAGCGCTGGATCTTCTTGGGCTGATAGGTGCGAGAAGTAGCCATTTCGTTTTACCTCCTGAAAAAATTTTACCGGCAGGGGCCTTCCGGCCGCTGCACTTACTCGACGGCGGGTGAGGTCGCCCCCACGGACCGCAGTTGACATAAAAGCGCGCAACTATACAGAAACGCACGAAGTATTATATCGTTTTCGCCCCATTCTGTCAACTCAAAGTTCGCAATTTTTGTGAGAAGCGATAGTATCACAAACTCTTGTGACAAAAAGGGTGGAAACGCGCAAGCTATTGTTTTTTCTCTCGTCTTTTTGTGGGTAAAATCCTTTTGAAAACGGCATTTTATATTTAGAATATGTGTTGCGTTCTCAGCCCTTTTCTGCTATAATAGGAAAGGTTAATTTTCGGCCGTTTGGCCGCTCAGAAGAAAAAGAAAGGAGCGCTTCCGTGAACTCTGTTGCAGACATCTGGAAGATCGTTCTCGCGCGGCTGAGCCAGGACCTTTCCGAGACGACCATCTCCACCTGGTTCGACGAGGTGGAGGCCGTATCCATCAAGGACCGCACGCTCTACCTCCACTGCCCGAACGATTTTAAACGCAGCACCATCGAGTCCATGTTCTCGGACCGCATCAAGGAATCCCTGCGGGACATCTACTCCGCCGATTTTGACGTAAAGCTTCTCTCGAGCGATGAAAGCTCGTCTCTTTTCGAGCCGGCGGACAAAAAGTCCTCCACGCTGCTCGACTCCGGCGAATTCACCTTCGACACCTTCGTGGTGGGCGAATCGAACAAGATGGCCCATGCCGCCGCGCGCGCCGTGGCAGACGGCGTGGGGCACTATAACCCCCTTTTCATCTACGGTGACTCGGGCCTTGGCAAAACGCACCTTATCTACGCCATCGCCCACCAGATCCGCGCAAACCGGCCCTCGGCCAAGATCATCTACATCAAGGGCGACGATTTCATCAACGAATTCATCGAGCTCGTGCGCGCAGGCCGCGGCAGCGAGTTCCGCGCGAAGTACCGCGACGCAGACCTCCTGCTCGTGGACGACGTGCAGTTCGTCGCGGGCAAGGAGCAGGTGCAGAACGAATTTTTCCATACCTTCAACACGCTCTACGAGGCCGGGCGGCAGATCGTTCTAACCTCCGACCGTCCGCCCTCTGAGATGCACCTGCTCGACGACCGCCTGCGCACGCGCTTTGAGTGGGGCTTGCTCGTCGACGTGCAGCCGCCCGACTTTGAAACGCGACTTGCCATCGTAAAGAACAAGGCCGCGCAGTGGGGCACGGTCATCGACGACGACATTGCCAAGTACATCGCCGAAAACGTCACCTCCAACGTCCGCCAGCTCGAGGGCACGATGAACAAGATCCTCGCCTACCGCGATCTCATCGGGCGCGAGATGGACGCCGACGCCGCGCACCGCGCGGTGGAGGACTTCATGAAGAAGAACGCGAACCTCGCCCCCACGGCCGCGATGATCATCACCGAGACCTCGCGCTACTTCGGCATCGACGAAGAAGTCATCAAGGGCTCTTCCCGCAGCCGCGAGGTGGTCAACGCCCGTCAGGCCGCAATGTACCTCGTGCGCCGCATGACGAATCTCTCCACGCCCGACATCGGGCGCGAGTTCGGCAAGCGCGACCATACGACCGTTCTCCACTCGCTCGAGCAGATCGAAAAGAAGATGAAATCCGATCCCGTCTTCAACCAGACGATCAAGGAGATCACGATCAACATCAACTCCAAGCGATAAGAAGTTTTCCACATTATCCACAGGGTTGTGCATAGGGAAGCTGTGGATTACTTTTTTCAAAATTTTGCCTGTGGAAAGTGATATGACTTTTCAACATTGGGGCAGGGAAAACTTTTCCTTGGGATTTCTGGAAAAATTCACGTTTTCCACAGTTTTGCGCCCCTACTGCTGCTATTTCTAAAAACTATCCTTTTTTCTTTTCCAAAAGAGAAAAATTCCCCCATTTACGAAAGGAAGGCCGCTATGAAATTTTCCTGCGAAAAGCTGCTGCTGCAAAACGCAGTCAATACCGCCTCCCGCGCCGTGGCGGCGAAGAGCTCCATCCCCGCGCTCGAGGGCCTGCTGCTGACCTGCGGCGGCGAAAGCCTGACCGTTTCCGGCTACAATATGCAGACCGGCATCCGCACGCGTTTTCCCGTGGAGGCGGCGGAGGACGGCGAGCTGGTCGTCAACGCCCGCCTGATCGGCGAGATCTTAAGAAGACTGCCCGATGACGTCGTGACCTTCACCGCGGACGATAAGTACCTCATCCACCTCTCCTGCGGCGACGCGGACTTTGACATCATGGGTCTTTCCGCCGCGGATTTCCCCGAGCTTCCCGAGGTTGAGGAAAAGTACGCTGTGCAGATCGCGGAAAAAACGCTCAAGTCCATGATCCAGCAGACGAGCTTCGCCGTTTCGACAAACG
>ENA-UOJC01005331-UOJC01005331.1-human-gut-metagenome-genome-assembly--contig:-C104-NODE-5331-length-10065-cov-8.343656_pt1 | contig 10065 bp, 9 predicted proteins | sample MGYA00242339_ERZ723886 | MGnify/ENA metagenome assembly ERZ723886 | reverse complement strand
TGCGGAGCGTGGCGACCCCGGCGCTCGCCGCGACGCTGGAAATGCCCGTCTGCGCAGGCGAACCGTGCATTATGATTGTGGATATCTGGGGCAGTCGACGGTTCTATCTGCCGAAGCGGAGATATTGACGCGCCTGCCGCGGCGCTTAGGCCAAAAAGCTCCCTCTGGGAGGGGGCGAGGGAGAAAAAGAAACGATGACGAACGGATATATGGTTTACCTGCTCAGGATTCTGGCGGCGCAGGGCGCGCTGGCTTCCGTCTACACCGACCCGGAAGACCCGGAGGGGTTCTCCGCGGGGTTTGTGGAGGCGGTGGACGGGCAGCATGTGCTCATGTGCGATTTGAGCCCGTGGGGACAGATTGACGGCTGGCGCGTGCGGCGCAATCAGGACGTCATTCAGGTGCTCGCCGGGGAGGAATACGAACAGCGGCTGGCGATGCTGCTCGCTTACCACAAGCAGCACCATCGCTGCTTCTTTACGGAAGCGCCCGCGGAGGACACCGATCTGCTGCTCAGTGTGCTGCTGGCCTGCAAGGAGCGCGGGGAGATCGTCTCCATCATCATGGGCGACGACATGATTACCGGCCGCGTGCTGGAGGCCAACGGACTGCGGCTCAAGCTGCGGCTGCTGGATTTCTTCGGCCGCGAGGCGGAGGAGGAAACCGTCACCCTGCGCGAAATCGAGATTCTGGAAATCGCCACGCAGGAGGAGCAGATGTACGCCGTGCTCGAAGAGATGGCGCGGCAGGAGATGACGCTGCTCTCGGCCCAGCCCACGGAGGACAAATGAAAATCACGATTCTGACCACCTTCCCGGAGATGTTCACCCCGCTGCACACGAGCATGCTCGGCCGCGCGGAAAAGGCGGGCATTTTGGAGATCCGCGAGGTGGATATCCGCGCGTATTCCAAAAACAAGCACCACAATACCGACGACGCGCCCTTCGGCGGCGGTGCGGGCATGGTGATGCTCGCCCAGCCGATTGTGGACGCGATTCGCGACGCGCAGGGCGGCAGAAAGGTGAAGCGCATCTATCTCTCCCCGCGCGGCGAAACGCTGACGCAGAAGAAGGCCGAGCAGCTCGCCAAGGAGGACGAGCTGATTTTGCTTTGCGGCCACTACGAGGGTGTGGATCAGCGCGCGCTGGATCTGTGCATCGACGAGGAGATTTCCATCGGCGATTACGTCCTGACCGGCGGCGAGCTGGGCGCGATGGTGCTGGTGGACTGCGTGGCGCGGCTCGTGCCGGGCGTGCTGGGCTGCGAGGAGAGCGCGCAGACGGAGAGCTTTTCCTCCGGCCTGCTCGAATACCCGCAGTATACCCGCCCGCGTGCGTTCGAGGGGCTGACCGTGCCCGAACCGCTGCTCAACGGCAACCACGCGCACATCGTCGATTGGCAGCTCAGCGAATCGCTGTATATCACCCTGCGGCGCAGGCCGGAGATGGCGAAGGCCTATCTCGACGGGCGCAAGTTCACGCGCCACCAGCAGAAGGTGGTGGATGCGGTGTTTGACCGCATCCGCGAGGAGGACGAGGCGGCAAAAGCGCAGACGGAGGAACAGCCATGAATCTGACGCTCGGGGTTGCGGCGCACGTTGACGCGGGCAAGACGACGCTCTGCGAACAGCTTCTCAGGCGCGCGGGCGTGATTCGCGCCTGCGGCCGCGTCGATCACGGCGACGCTTTCATGGACGACGATCCGATGGAGCGCGCGCGCGGCATCACGATTTTCACTGAACAGGCGACGCTTTCGTGGCCGGTTTCGGGCGGCGAGCCGCTTTTCGTCACGCTGATGGATACGCCGGGGCACGTCGATTTTTCCGGCGAGATGGAGCGCGCGCTGTCCGTGCTGGATGCGGCGCTGCTGGTCGTCTCCTGCGCGGAGGGCGTGCAGAGCCACACTGTGACGCTCTTCAGGCTGCTGCAAAAGCGAAAAATCCCAACGATTATTTTTCTGAATAAGACGGACAGGGAGGGCGCGGACATTGCGCGCGTGACGGCGCAGATGCGCAGGCTGCTTTCCGGCGACTGTGTGCTGATGGCGGGCGACGTGCGCGAGGCGCTGGCCGAGCGGGACGAGCTTCTGCTGGAACAGCATCTGGAGGAAACCGCGTCGAGGGCGGATTATCTTTCGGGCGCGCGGCGCGCGTTTGCGGCCTGCGCGCTTTATCCCGTTTTGGCGGGCAGCGCGCTGGGCGATATCGGCGTGGACGCGCTGGCGGAGGCCGTCGGAGCGCTCTGCCGGACGGATTACGCGCGGCGCGAGGGCGAGCCGTTTTCCGCCAAGGCGTATCGGGTGCGGCGCGTCGGCGGCGTTCGATATACCTATGTGAAGGTGACGAGCGGCGTTTTGCGCGCGCGCGACGAGGTGCGGACGATCTCCGGCGTCTGCAAGGTCGCGGCGATTCTCGCGCCGCAGGGCGGCAGGCTGCTGCCGATGGGCGAGGCGCACGTCGGGCAGACCGCCGCGCTGGCGGGACTTTCGGCCAGACCCGGCGAGCGAATCGGCGACGGCTTCGGCCTTGAAGCGCCCGAAACCGTGCCGCTGATGAGCGTGCAGGTGGAGCCGACGGCGCCGCTGACGCAGAGCGCGCTGCTGGCGCATCTGCGCGAAATGGAGGAGGAAGACCCGCTGCTCTCCGTTCGCCCGGAGGCGGACGGCGTTTCCGTCGGCGTGATGGGCGCGGTGCAGGTGGAGGTTTTGCAGGGCATATTGGCGGCGCGCTTCGGCGACGTGGTGCGGATGTGCCCGCCGCATGTGCTCTACAAGGAGACGATTGCCGCCCCGGTCGTGGGCATCGGGCACTATGAGCCGCTGCGGCACTATGCCGAGGTGTGGCTGAAGCTCGAACCGGGCGCGCCGGGGAGCGGCATTTCGTTTGCGGCGGACTGCCCGCCCAATTCGCTGGACGAGAACTGGCAGCGGCTGATCCGCACGCATGTTTTTGAGCGGGCGCACCCCGGCGTGCTGACGGGGAGCCCGCTGTGCGACGTGCGGATTCGGCTGATTGCGGGGCGCGCGCACCTCAAGCACACGGAGGGCGGCGACTTTCGCGAGGCGACCTGCCGCGCGATTCGCAACGCGCTGATGCAGGCGGAAAACGTGCTGCTGGAGCCGGTGGTGCGCTTTGAATTGGCCATGCCGAACGAGGCGCTGGCGCGGGTGACGGGCGAACTGCTTCGCATCGGCGCGCAGCTCGACGCATCCGAAACGGACGGCGGGGAGACGACGCTCACGGGGCGGTGCACTGCCGCGATGTTCTGGGATTATCCGACGCGGTTCGCCGCCTCCACGCACGGACACGGGCGCATCGCGTCGCGGTTTGAGCGCTATGAGCCGTGCAAAAATCAGGATGACATTGTGCGGCAGAGCGGCTATGACCCGCTGGCCGACACGCTCAACCCGCCCGGAAGCGTCTTTTGCAGCCACGGCGCGGGCTTCTATGTCGCGTGGGATCACGTTCGGGAATGGGCGCACTGCGAGGTGGAATGAACATGTTTACGTGCACACTGGAAGCGGCGAGCAAAACCCCCCTCTGCGAGCAGCTCTATACCGCGCTGAAACGTGAAATGGAGCGCGGCGGGATTCGTCCGGGGGAGCGGATGCCCTCCAAGCGGGAGCTGGCGGCGCACCTGAGCGTCAGCACCGCGACGGTCGAGGCGGCCTATGCGCGGCTCATCAGCGAGGGGCTTTGCGAGAGCCGCCCCAGAAGCGGCATTTACGCGCTGGAACAGGCGCAGCGCGTCGGCCTGACCGACGGGGAAAAGCCGCCTGTCCGCTGGAATTTCGGAACGGGCGCGGCGGACGCGGCGCATTTTCCCTATGCCACGTGGGCGCGGCTGATGCGCGAGGTGCTCAGCGAGCAGAGCGCGACCCTGTTGCTTTCCGGCGACCCGCAGGGCGAACCGGCGCTCCGACGGGAAATCGCGGGCTATCTGCACCGCATGCGCGGCATCGACGCGCCGCCGGAGGCCATCGTTTTGGGCGCGGGCACGGAGGTGCTGGTTTCCGCGCTGGTCGCGCTGATCGGGCGCGAGCGGCTTTTCGCGGTGGAAGACCCCGGCTATTCGCGCGTTCGGCGCATTTTGGTGGTCAGCGGCGCGCGGATTGCGCCGACCCCGCTTTCCGGCGGGGCGATTGACGTGCGCGAATTGTACCGGAGCGGCGCGGGCGCGGCCTACGTCACCCCGACGCATCAATTCCCGACGGGCGAGGAGATGCAGCCCGGCCAGCGGGCGGCGCTTCTGCGCTGGGCGCGGGAGACGGGCGGCTATATTCTGGAAGACGATTACGACAGCGAATTCCGCTTCTCCGGCGCGGGCGCGCCCGCGCTGCGCGCCATGGACGGCGGGCGGCAGGTCGTCTACATGAACACGTTTTCGCGAACGCTCGCGCCCGGTCTGCGCCTGAGCTTCATGGTGCTGCCGCAGGAGCTGGCGGCGCGCTATCGAACGATGCACGCGGCCTGCACCGTGCCGGGGTTTGAGCAGGAGACGCTGCGCAAGTTTATCGCGGGCGGCTTTTTGGAGCGGCATATCGCGCGGATGCGCGTCGTCTACCGCGCGCGGCTGGCGGCGCTGACGGAGACCGTGCAGGCGCTGAACCTCGGCAGCGTCGCGCCATGCGGCGCGGGGCTGTACGCGCTGCTCCATGTCGGCGGCAAAACGCCCGCGCGCGAGCTGGCGCCGCTGGCCGAACAGGCGGGGGTGCACCTGACGCGGCTCTCCGATTACGCGGTGATGCAGAATGATGAAAGCCGCGTCGTGCTGCTGGGCTTTTCCGGCATGGATGAAGACCAGATTCGGCAGGGGCTTTCCGCGCTGAAAAAGGCGTGGGGATGAGGCGCGGCGGCGCGCCCGACGACATCAAAGGAGCGATCGAGAAATGAAAAAGATGGGTTTGTGTCTGGCTCTGTTTGCGCTGCTGCTGTCCCTCTCCGGCTGCGCGGGCGTTGAAAGCGCGCTGCACGGGGCGGGGGAGAAGATACAGAGCAATCGAGTGGAAACGCCGCAGAACAACGGCGGGGACATCGACTGGAGCTTTGTGCCCGTCGTGCGGGAGAAGGCGGTCAGCCTGTTCACCGAGGCATTCCCGGAGGCGAAGGTGCGGGAAACCGGCGTAGCCTGCAAGAACACAAAGGCCGACCGGGTGATTGTGACCATCAGCTACGAGCTGAACGGCAAAAACGGCGATTACGGATTTGACTACGAAAAGGACGAGAACGGGGAATATGTGCTCAAGCGCTATGGCGGCGGCGTGAGCTCGGATGATCTGTGAAAAAAAGCGACGCACTCGAATGACCGAGTGCGTCGCTTTTATGATGAATAATTGAGAAAAAAGCAAATCCTGCACAAAACATTGGCGCGGTTGCTTTTTCCGCAACGTTCTAGGGGCGCGGCGTATCGCGTAGACGGAAAATAACCTGTTAAAAGAGCTCCCTCTTTGAGGGAGCTGGCACGGCGTAGCCGTGACTGAAGGAGTCAGGTGATATTACGGCAGATTCAGCTTTCGGGTGAGAATCGTCTGGGTAATCAGCCAGAGCACCGCGTCGATGACGATTTCAACCGCCGAAACGCCGATGAGTGAACCGAAAATCGCCTTCATCTCGCCGTTCGGGCTGCTGAGCAGATCGAGGGCGAAACGGCTGAACGAATTGAGCAGAACCTCCATCCGCGTCGCAGCGAAATAGACCGCCAGCATGAAGAGAATCTGCGCGAGAAATTGCAGCGCGAAGAACGAGAGGATGCTCGCCAGCTTGCGGTGCTGGGGGAACAGGCTGCCGACGGCGCAGGAGAGATACGTGTGCAGATAGCCCATGGCCATCCCGGCCAGCGCGATGACCGCGGTCAGCAGAAGCAGCGAGAGCCCGCCGCCGCGCACCATGTCGCGCCCGTCGCGCAGCATATCCGTCAGCCACGATGCGCCGGCCGGAAACGCCATCAGGGACGAGCAGACGGCCAGAAACAGGAACGTCACCAGCGTCGTCACGACGGCGGCAATCAGCTTGGCCGCGATGTGCTGGCTCATTGTCGCGGGCAGGGTGAGCTGAATGTAGCCCTCCTCGCCGAGCATGCGGTAAAAGCGGTTGACGTTCGCGAAGAAGCAGACCGCCAGCACCGAGATGAAGCAGACGGCCGCTGCGAAGGCCAGCAGCGCGCCCAGCCAGTCAAACCCGGCGGAGCTGACGCGGATTCGCGCGGTAACGGCGGAGTTGAGCGCCGTCAACGCGCTGAGCACGAGCATGCCCGCGCCGACGGGCAGCATGGAGGAAAACGCCTCCCTGAATTCAACCTTGAGCAATTTGCGGATCATGCCCGAAACACCTCCCTGAAATATTCGTCCACGCTGCATCCGTGCGCCTCGCGCAGCTCGTCCACGCCCTGATGCAGGAAAACCGTGTTATCCTTGAGCATCAGCACCTCGTCCAGCGCGCGCTCGATGTCCCCGATGAGGTGGGTGGAGAGCACGACGGATGCGTTTTCGCTGTAATTGCGCAGAATGGTGTTCAAAATGTAATCCCGCGCCGCCGGATCGACGCCGCCGAGCGGCTCGTCGAGCAGATACAGCCGCGCCGCGCGCGCCATCACCAGACAGAGCTGCATCTTTTCCTGCATGCCCTTGCTCATCGCGCCGATGCGCTGGCCGTCGTCGAGCTTCAGATCCAGCAGCATGTCGCGCGCCTTCACACGGTCGAAATCCGCGAAGAAATCCGCGTACATGGCCACCGCGTCGCGCACGCGCATGCTCGTGGAGAGCGCCATGCGGTCGGGCAGATAGGATGTGATGGCCTTGCTGGCCGGGCCGGGCTTTACGCCGCCGATGGTGATTTCACCGGCGGTCGGCGTGAGCAGCCCCATCGAGCATTTCATCAGCGTTGATTTGCCCGCGCCGTTCGGGCCGAGCAGACCGACCAGCCGCCCCGGCTCAATCGAGAAGCTCACGTCGCGCAGCGCGACGCGGCCGCCGTAGTTCTTTTGAAGATGGTTCGCGGTGTAGATAGCCGCCATGGTTATGCCTCCTCCTGTTCGAGCAGCGCGGCGATTTCGGCTTTTGTGAGGCCGAGCGCTGCCGCCTGATGATAAAAATGGTGAACCAGCGTCTGCGCGAGCGCCCGCCGGGTCTGCGCGATTTTTTCGACGTCGCCCGTTACGGTTCGCCCTGCCGTTCGCTGGGTTTCCAGCAGGCCGCGCGCTTCCAGTTCGGCGAGCGCGCGCTGCATGGTGTTGGGGTTGACCTGCGCCTGCGCGGCGAGGTCGCGCACGCCGGGGATTTTTTCGCCCGGCGGGTATTCGCCGACGACGATGGCCAGCTCCAGCTGTTCGATGAGCTGGAGATAGACGGGACGACCGGCGACAATGGACCATTCCATGATGAAGCTCCTTTCTTGTATTGCTGTACTAATGGCTTAATACAATAATACATCGAAACGGGCGCGCTGTCAAGACCAAAATAAAAAAAAAAATTCTGCCGCGTAAAACGGCAGACCAGCTTGTTGACATAAGCAAACCTGACTTGAATAGCAAAATCAAGAAATTCAGCTATTCTTTCATTTGCGGAAAGGGCTATTCTCCCCCCCCCCTTCGGGGGGCGAATAGCTTGTTGTCTACAGTCTGTTCTGCCGCGTAAAACGGCAGATAAGTGGGTCATACCCCGAGCGAAGCAGCGTCAGGCAGGACGGCGGTTTGAAAAGAGAATCAGCAGCGCCAGCATCGGGACGCAGATCATAAAGGGATACGAATAGCGAATCAGGATGCACGCCGAGAAGAGCAGCGAAAGGATGATGCCCCAGACCGGCAGCGTGCAGAGCGCCCAGCGGCGTTCGCGGCGATAAAGCAGCAGCAGCGTCAGCGCCAGCAGCAGATACACATAGGTCGAGGGTTTGAACAGCTGCGAATAGAGCGGAACGTTTTCATGTCTGGAGTGGTGCGTCGAATTGTAAATCCACGTCCGATAGGCGGGCAGATACGAATGTGCGGTGACCTCGCCGACCATTTCGGGCACGACGTTGACGGTTCGCAGATAGACGTTATCCCAATCCTCGGTATCCATCGTGTGGGCGTGCGTCGTGTCGTCCGGGTACCAGATGCCCATGCAGTTGGCGAAAAACGCCTCGATATAGACGCGCGGGTAGCGCTTGGCGTACTTTTTCCACAGCGACCAGTATTCCTCGGGATGCGCCGTGTAGCGCGCCAAATCGAAATTGCCGCCCTTGGCCGGGTCGGCGTAGCTCGGGCGATAGCGGTGGATCGCGCCGGAGAACCACGCGGCAATCTCGTCGTATTCCTCCTCCGTCAGCTCGTCCACCCGCGCGGCAGTGCGCATGAGCTGCTGACAGGGGACGCTCATCAGCTCGGAGCTGAGCAGCGCCTTGGCGTGGGTCGCGTATTGCAGGCAGCGGGGCATGCCGAGGCAGAAGAGCATCGTCACGGCGCAGAGCGCCGCGGCCTTTTTGCGCGCGCCGCGGCAGAGGACGACGACGGCGAGCACCGCGGGCAGGACGGCGAAGACGGCGTTGTGGCGGAGCAGGGACATGATCAGACAGATGAGGAACACGCGCAGGAGCGCCGCCTTGCGCGCCATGAACGCATCCGGGTCTTCGGCGATTTCCCACAGGGTCAGGCAGAGCATCGCGCACAGGCCGGTGAAGAGCGTATCCTTGACCGTCGAGATGGCCAGTATGCCGTTGAAGGGCAGGATGGCCATGGCGGCCGCGACGAGCAGAACCGCCCACAGCGGCACGCGCTTTTGCAGGAAGCCGCAGCACCACGCGAACATGGCGGACAGGCAGAGAAGCTGAAAGACGCTGTACGTCGCCGCGCCGCCGGTCGCGCTGCCGAAGACGGCCGTGCCGATTTGATAGAGTACGCCGGTCAGCATGGAATGGAAAATCGGGTGAGAGGCCAGATATTCGCCGGTCATATACTGTACGATTTCGCCCTCGAAATCATAGTTGATGACGCCGGGGAAGAAGGCCAGCAGCGTCGCCGTATAGGAGAGCGCAAAGACCAGAAAATAGAGCGGAACAGGCAGGCGGCGGCCGCCGGGCGCATCATTCCGCGCAGGCGCGGCAAAGAGGTAGGAAAACAGCGCGCCCAGCAGCGGGGTCATCAGGCAGGGAACGGCAAGGCGGCGGATGAAGCTGCCCGCGCCGGGCAGAAAGCCGTCGTAAACCATCAGCTCGCTGCCCAGCCCGAGGAAAAACGAGAAGACCAGCGCCAGAAAGCCGCCGTATTTCAGCGCGCGCGCAGGATGCTTTTCAAACGCCGCGCGGGCGGGATAAGCCGCCGCGAGCAGCAGCAGCGCGGGCAGTATGCCATCCCGAAAGACCAGAGAATCCGGGCTGTCGGGGACGAGATACGGCGCGGCATATGCGGCGGCCAGAACGGAAACCAGCGTGAGCAGGGCGGAACGGCGTTGTTTTAGGGGCAGAAGGTTCATGGAGGGCTCCTTTCAAAGCGGAAGCGCATTGCGGCTTTGAGCCGCTTAAATTCAGGACATCACTGAGCAAGAAGCAAATTCCGCACAAAACGCGGGCGCGGCAACATGATGTGCGGTTACTTTTTTTCGCAACGTTGTAGGGGCGCGCATCGCGCGCCCGTTATCGGAATATGTGCAGAATTTCGGATTTGCTCAGTTACTGTTTATTACAGCTTCTATTGTAGCTGAATTGTGCGCAAGAATCAATAGCGGGGCAATCAAAAACCCGATGCAGGGTTTGATCTGCATCGGGGGAGAATGTCAAACGGGCTTACTCGGCCTTCGGCTCGGCTTTCGGCTCGGCCTTCTTGCGACCGCGCTTGGCCTTGGGCTTTTCCTCGGCCTTGGGGGCTTCCTTGGCTTCTTCCTTCACCTCGGCAACCTCGGCGACGGCCTCAACCTTCGGCTCGGCCTTCTTGCGGCCGCGCTTGGCCTTGGGCTTTTCCTCGGCCTTGGGGGCTTCCTTGGCTTCTTCCTTCACCTCGGCAACCTCGGCGACGGCCTCAACCTTCGGCTCGGCCTTCTTGCGGCCGCGCTTGGCCTTGGGCTTTTCCTCGGCCTTGGGGGCTTCCTTGGCTTCTTCCT
>ENA-UOJC01005324-UOJC01005324.1-human-gut-metagenome-genome-assembly--contig:-C104-NODE-5324-length-10070-cov-3.479581_pt1 | contig 10070 bp, 9 predicted proteins | sample MGYA00242339_ERZ723886 | MGnify/ENA metagenome assembly ERZ723886 | reverse complement strand
CATGGAGACGGCGGATGTGATTATTTTCCTGGTGGATGTAAAGCAGGGACTGGTGGATTCCGATTCCAAGGTGGCTGATATGCTGCGCCGTTCCCATAAGCCCGTGGTGCTTGTGGTAAATAAGGTGGATAATTTTGATAAATATATGGCGGATGTCTACGAGTTTTATAATCTGGGCATCGGCGACCCGCACCCCATTTCCGCGGTAAACAGACTGGGACTTTGCGATATGCTGGATGAGGTTGTCTCTCATTTTGAGGAGAGCGTTGTTTCCGAGGAAGAGGATGACCGTCCGAGAGTTGCCATTGTAGGTAAGCCGAATGTGGGAAAATCTTCCCTGATTAACAAGCTGCTTGGTGAGGACCGTCTGATTGTTTCGGACATTGCGGGACCCCCACGAGAGACGCCGTTGATACGGAGATTACTTATAACGGAAAAGAGTATGTCTTTATCGATACTGCGGGACTGAGACGCAAGAACAAGATTAAGGAAGACCTGGAGCGTTTTATGATTGTGCGTACCGTCAGTGCGGTAGAGCGTGCGGAAGTGGTGGTGCTTGTCATTGATGCGGTGGAGGGCGTTACGGAGCAGGACGCCAAGATTGCGGGAATCGCCCATGAGCGCGGTAAGGCGGTGATTATCGTCGTCAACAAGTGGGATGCCATTGAGAAGGATGATAAGACCATTTACCGTTTTACGGAGAAGGTGCGCAATACCTTGTCCTATATGCCTTATGCGGAGCTGTTGTTTGTGTCTGCCAAGACAGGGCAGAGGCTTCCTAAGCTGTTTGAGACCATTGACATGGTAAGCGAGAATCATGCAATGCGCGTTGCCACAGGTGTGTTAAACGAGATTATGGCGGAAGCGGTTGCCATGCAGCAGCCTCCTTCCGATAAGGGAAAGCGTCTGCGTCTCTATTATATTACGCAGGTAGCCGTGAAGCCTCCTACCTTTGTTATTTTTGTAAATGACAAGGATCTGATGCACTTCTCCTACACAAGATATATTGAAAATCAGATTAGGGAAACCTTCGGGTTTAAGGGTACGCCGCTTAAATTTATCATCAGGGAACGAAAGGAAAAGGAATCATGATGGAACGAGTAATTTGTTTGGTAATCGGATATGTGTTCGGACTGTTTCAGACAGCCTTCTTTTATGGAAAGGCACACGGTATTGATATCAGACAGCATGGAAGCGGCAATTCAGGAACCACCAATGCGCTGCGCGTGCTTGGCACCAAAGCGGGGTTGATTGTTCTGGCGGGGGACTGCCTGAAATGTATGGCTGCCGTATGGATTGCGAGACTGGTGTTTGGTGCGGCGCATCCTGACGAAATCTATCTGCTTTGCCTCTATGCGGGAGCAGGAGCGATTCTGGGACATAATTATCCTTTTTATATGGGCTTTAAGGGCGGAAAAGGAATTGCTGCCACTGCGGGATTGATTTTATCCTTTCATCCCTATTTTATCGTAGTGGGTGTGATTCTGTTCTTCGGAACCTTTTTTACCACACATTATGTATCGCTGGGTTCCCTGCTTGTCTACGCGGGCTTCCTGATTCAGATGATTGTCAGCGGACAGATGGGACTGTTTGAAGGAATGACGCAGCCGCAGCTCTATGAGATGTATGCCATTACCGTGTTTCTGACTGTGCTCGCTTACTGGAAACACAGGGAGAATATTGTGAGACTGGTGCATGGCAAGGAGAGAAAGACCTACCTGACTAAGAAAAACAAGGTTGACGAAGAGAAATAAGGAAGGGGAATCACGATGGCAAAGGTCAGTATATTAGGAGGCGGAAGCTGGGGAATTGCGCTTGCCGTATTGTTACATAAGAACGGACATCAGGTTACGATTTGGTCGGCTCTTGCGTCTGAAATAGAAATGCTTTCCGAGCATCATGAGCATAAGATGCTGCCGGGTGTGAAGCTGGCAGAGGATATGATTTTCACCACGGATGATAAGCAGGCAGTGGAGGGAAAAGACCTTCTTGTGATGGCGGTAGCAAGCTCTTATACGAGAAGCACAGCCCGCCGTTTGAGTAGCCTTGTGGCACAGGGACAGAAAATCGTAAACGTGGCGAAGGGTATCGAGGAGAATACATTGCTTACCCTGTCCGAGATTATAGAGCAGGAGATTCCCCAGGCGGATGTGGCAGTGCTGTCCGGTCCCTCCCATGCGGAGGAGGTAGGACGGGGACTTCCCACCACCATTGTAGTAGGCGCGAAAAGCAAGGCGACGGCGGAGTATATTCAGAATCTGTTTATGAGCGAAGTGTTCCGTGTTTATATCAGTCCTGATATTCTGGGAATGGAGCTGGGCGGCTCCCTGAAAAACGTGGTGGCTTTAGCAGCCGGTATTGCGGACGGACTCGGTTACGGGGATAATACCAAGGCTGCGCTCATTACCAGAGGTATTACGGAAATCGCCAGACTGGGAACCGCGATGGGTGGAAAATTTGAAACCTTTTGTGGTCTGACAGGTATCGGCGATTTGATTGTAACCTGCGCCAGTATGCACTCCCGCAACCGCCGCGCCGGTATTTTAATCGGTCAGGGTTATAGCTGTGAGGAGGCAATGAAGGAAGTGCAGATGGTCGTGGAAGGCGTGTATTCCGCTAAAGCGGCAATGCAGCTTGCAAAAAAATACGACGTGCAGCTTCCGATTATCGAACAGGTAAATGCAGTTTTGTTTGAAGGAAAAAGCGCGGATGCAGCAGTAAAGGATTTGATGCTCCGCGACAGGAAAATAGAAATAGCTGACGAGTGGTCATAAACAAGCGGGTTTGCTATATGCAAGGAGGATGCCTGGCATTCTCCTTAAAAGCATAGCTTTTAAATAACGGCTTATCAGCGGATGGCTTGTACAATTTCCGCAGCCATTACAGGCTTGTTCATGGTGTAGATGTGAATACCGTCTGCACCATTTTTTTGCAAATCTTTGAGTTGGCAAATAGCGTACTCAATGCCTGCCTTACGCATATCATCGGGATTTTCCCCGTAGGCGGCAATGATATCGGAAAGCGCCTTCGGCACGCTGGAGCCGGAGAGGGACACTGTGGTACCAATCTGCTTTGCCGTGGTAATCGGCATAATTCCGGCACATATGGGAATAGTGATTCCCTTTTTTACGCATTCCTCGCGGAAACGATAGAAGGAAGCGTTGTCAAAAAATAACTGTGTAATGAGAAATTCCGCGCCTGCCTCCTGCTTTTGCTTTAAGGCATCCAAATCGGCTTCCATGCTTAAGGCTTCATAATGCTTTTCCGGATAGCAGGCTGCCGCCATATGTAAATCCGTATGCTTTTTTAAATATGCCATCATATCGCTGGCATGTGCAAAGTCACGGCTCAAAAACTGTTCATCGGTCATATCCTTAGGACGGTCACCGCGCAGTGCGAGGCAATGACTTACATTGGCTTTGCGCAACGCTTCATAGACCTCCAGTAATGCCTCTCGCTTGCTGCCTACGCAGGTCATATGGGCAAGCGCGTCAATATGAAGGGTATTCTGGATGTAGGAAGCAATGTCAACGGTCTTTTTGGAGCGGCTGCCGCCTGCGCCATAGGTAACGCTGATAAAATCGGGCTGTAAGGCGCCCAGTTTATCTAAGGTATCGAAAGCGGCTTCAAATTCGCCGTCCTTTTTTGGGGGAAATACTTCAAAAGAAAGAGTCTGTTTGTTTTTTAACAAATCACGTATCATAATTGTACCTCTTGTAAAATTTGGTTATGCACCGAAATTTTTGTACTATTTTCTTGATTTTACAACGAGAATATCGTAACATGAAGGAGTATGAATTTCAAGAAAAAGAGTATTCTTGAATGGAAAAAAAGAATGGAGAGAACGATGGAAGCGAAAGGATTTCAGGGAACACAGGAATATGTGGCAAGTGAAGAGCTGATGGCAAGCGTCAACATTGCAATCGCGCTGCAGAAGCCGTTATTGATAAAGGGAGAGCCGGGAACCGGCAAGACCATGCTTGCGGAGGCAGTGGCTAAGGCTTTGGGGAAAAAGCTGATTATCTGGAATATCAAGTCCACCACCAAAGCGCAGGAGGGGCTTTATGTATATGATACCATTCAGCGTCTTTATGACGGACAGTTTGGCGAGGAGGGCGTGGACGATATTTCCCGCTATATTAAGTTAGGCAAGCTGGGTGAGGCGTTTGACAGCGACGAGCAGGTAGTGCTGTTAATCGATGAGATTGATAAAGCGGATTTGGAGTTCCCCAATGACCTTTTGTGGGAGCTTGACCAGATGGAATTTTATATTAACGAGACGAAGAGAACCGTCAAGGCAAAGCACAGACCCATTGTGATTATTACCTCCAATGCGGAGAAGGAATTGCCCGATGCGTTCTTACGCCGCTGTATTTTTCATTATATTGATTTCCCTTCCCCGGAGCTGATGGAGGAGATTGTAAGGGTACATTTCCCTGATGTGGAGGAGCATTTGCTGAAAAATGCCATGGAGGTGTTCTACAATATCCGTACAATCCGTGATATCCGCAAGAAACCCAGCACCTCCGAGCTGATTGACTGGGTGAACGCACTGCAGATTGGGGGCATTTCCGCAGACAGAATTAAAGAGGCGCTTCCTTTTATCGGCGTTGTGGTAAAAAGGGATGAAGATTTGGAATTAGTGAGACACGAGAAGAACTTCTAAGCTGTCAGGGTGCGGCAGCGATAAGTGGGACGGAGGTTCAGAAATGTTTATAAAATTTTTTCAGACGCTGCGGGAAAAGGGGCTGCATGTGACCCTTGGTGAATGGCTGACCCTGCAGGAGGCTCTCGATAAGGGATTATGCGGAAGCTCGCTGACGCAGTTTTACTATGTGGCGCGCATGATTCTGGTAAAGAGCGAGACGGATTTCGATAAATATGATATGGCGTTTGAGGAGTGCTTTAAGGCGGCGCAGAAGGAGACGGAGGTCGGCGCCCAGATGCTCAGATGGCTTGATAAGTCGGATATGATGGAACTTGCCCATGAGGAGGCGAGAAATCATCTGAATCAGACGGAGGATTTGCAGATTGACAAGGAAGATGTGGAAGAGAAATTCCGTCAGCGCTTAAAGGATCAGGACAGCGAACACAACGGCGGAAGCTTCTGGATTGGAACCATGGGTAAGACTTCCTTTGGAAATATGGGCGGCAATGTGGGCGGCGTCCGCGTGGGCGGTCAGACCGGGTATCAGTCTGCGTTTTCCGTGGTAGGAGCCAGAAAGTACAGGGACTTCCGCGATGATAAGGTGCTGGACAACAGACAGTTCCAGATGGCATTTCGCAAATTGCGTCAGTTTTCCAGCAGGCTGGATATTCCTGAGACGGAGCTGGATATCGACGGCACGGTGGACAAAACCTGCAACAATGGCGGCTGCCTTCAGATTGTGATGAAGAAGCCCAGAAAGAATGCGGTAAAGCTGTTACTGCTGATGGATTCCGGCGGAACCATGATTCCGTTCAGTTCCCTTTTGAATGATTTGTTTCAGGCGGTGCACAAATCCAATCATTATAAGGATGTGAAAACCTATTATTTCCACAATTGCATTTACAGCAAGCTTTATAAGACACCGGAATGCGAGAATGGCGACTGGGTGGATACGGAGTGGATGTTCCGCAATGTGGACAGCGATTATAAGGTGATTATTGTGGGGGATGCGGCGATGGCGCCGGAGGAATTGTATTCCACCACGGGAAATTACAGAGGACCCAACGGGGGCTTATGCGGTTACGACTGGCTGCAGCTTATTAAGCGCAAATATAAAAAGGTGGTATGGCTCAATCCCAAGATGGCGCCGGGACGTGCGCCCTGGAGGGAAGCGGAGACTGCCATCAAGGAGATTTTTCCCATGTATAAGCTGACCGTGGACGGACTGAATCAGGCTATGGTGAAGCTGATGGTGAATAAATGAATAAATAAGAAATGAATATAAGAAATAAAAAAGAAATCAGAGATACAAATAAGGAGACAAAGATACAATGACAGTTTTTGAGGAATTAAAAGCAAGAGGACTGCTTGCACAGCTTACAGACGAGGAGGAGATTAAGGAGCTGATTAATAACGGCAAGGCTACCTTTTATATCGGTTTTGACCCTACCGCGGACAGTCTGCATGTAGGACATTTTATGGCGCTCTGCCTGATGAAGAGATTACAGATGGCGGGCAACAAGCCTATCGCGCTGATTGGCGGCGGTACTGCCATGATTGGCGACCCTTCCGGCAGAAGTGATATGCGTACCATGATGACAACGGAAATGATTGACCATAACTGCGACTGCTTTAAGAAGCAGATGAGCCGCTTTATTGACTTTTCTGAGGGAAAGGCGTTAATGGTTAATAATGCGGACTGGCTGAGAGATTTGAATTATATCGAGTTTCTGCGGGAGGTGGGAGCGCATTTCAGTGTGAACAGAATGCTTTCCGCGGAGTGCTACAAGCAGCGTATGGAGAAGGGCTTGAGCTTCTTAGAGTTCAACTATATGATTATGCAGAGCTACGATTTCCTTTGCCTGTATGAGAAATACGGCTGCAATATGCAGTTCGGCGGGGACGACCAGTGGAGTAATATGCTGGGCGGTACAGAACTGATTCGCCGTAAGCTGGGAAAGGATGCTTATGCCATGACGATTACCCTGCTTTTAAATTCGGAGGGTAAGAAGATGGGTAAGACCCAGAAGGGCGCTGTATGGCTTGACCCCAACAAAACCTCTCCCTTTGATTTTTATCAGTACTGGAGAAATGTTGCGGATGCGGATGTGTTGAAGTGTCTGCGTATGCTGACCTTCCTGCCGTTAGAGCAGATTGACGAGATGGACAAGTGGGAAGGAAGCCAGTTGAATCAGGCGAAAGAAATTCTGGCGTACGAGCTGACCACGCTGGTACACGGCGAGGAAGAGGCGGCGAAGGCACAGGAGAGCGCAAGAGCGCTCTTTAGCGGTGGAAATGCAGCGGAGATGCCTACCTGTGAGCTTGCCGAAGCGGATTTTCTGGATGGTAAGATTGATATTCTCGGTGTGCTGGTAAAAGCAGGTCTGACGGCATCCCGTTCCGAGGCAAGACGTGCCGTAGAGCAGGGCGGCGTTACTGTGGAAGGTGAAAAGGTTACAGACATCAAGACTGTTTATGCGCCGGAGAGCTTTGCGGGCGAAGGTCTTGTTGTGAAAAGAGGAAAGAAAAGCTTTAAGCGCGTTGTGATGAAATAGAAGCAGTATTTTAGAAGCTTATATATTCAGCGTATGGAGAAGGGAGCAGTGGTCAGGTGCCATTGTTCCCTTTTTAGATTAGACAGACAGGAAGTAATTTATGAAAAAAGTATGCAAAAATGATGTATCATTGTAGTATGATTTTTATTGTTTCTATAAGGTACTAAACGAGGAGGAGTTATGAAAAGAAAAATTTTTGTATTTGGAATTATGTTATCCATGTTTTTGACAGGATGTGCCGATACTGTGGCGGATGGCGTACTGAATACGGAGGAAATGGAGACAGAACAGGAAATGCCGCAGACCGGAAATAACAGTATGGAAAGTACGGAGACTGTTAAAGAAGATGCGGAGAAAATGAAACAGGAGAATAAAGAGACGTCAGGAGAGATAGCTGCTGCGGTGGTTAAGGTGACGGTTGAGAATCCCTCCTATTCTTATTATAACGATGGAAGCGTTGATGCAGACGCGGCTGCTACTACTTTAATGTTGACGGACATCAGAAAAGAATCAAATGGTATAACAGATGAAGAGGATTGGTTTGCAGATAATGGATTGGAGAAACCGATGTCAGTTTATTCGGACGAAGAGTACCGATATGAAATATCCGGTGACAGTAATGTCTTAGTATATAATCTGGACGGTGAACTTCTTGCAGATTTGGATTTTTCCCAATCCATAATGGCTGAGGAATACAAACCAGAGTATGTGGATTATATTAATCAGAGAGTAAATTATGCCAAAGCAAAGGATGGCATTTTATATGTGGCGACTGCTCATCTGACCTATGCGTCAAGCTGCCCGCAGACAGCATATATTACGGCGGTTGACTTGTCAGATTATCATGTGGTTTGGAAGTCGGAACCGCTTACCTGTAATTCTTATACGATTGAGATAATCGGAAATAGTATTGTCTGTGGGAACGGATTCACTGGTGATGATGATTACTTAAAGTTTGTAGACAGCAGGACAGGAGTGGTAACAGAGGAAATTTTGCTGAAATCAAAGCCGGATTATATTATTCAAAAAGAAAATGATTTGTATGTGAGAACGTATGATACGGATTATATTTTTGAAATACAGGAAAAGTGATAAGGTATTGCTTAGGTGATGGCGGACGATATACCGGTGGGATGGAGAAATGGAGAATGAGACACAGATTTACGATTGTATTTTTGTCAGGTATCTGTTTATTGGCAGGATGCGGGGAGCAGCAAAGTGATGATAGCCTGGCAGATGTGGTAATGAGTGAGGCGAATATTACCTTTGGAGAATACAAGGATTATTCAATAAAATTAATTATGACGGAAGGCAAGTATTACACGGATGCGGAGACCGCACCCGCAGGCGGCGTATATGCCGAAAATTACGACGGAGAATATAGTTTGCAGGTATTGGATGTCAATGGAGAAATCGTGGATGAGATTTCTTTGAATGAGGACTGGGGATATGAATATGATAATACACCGCTTCCTACCATTAATTTTCCGGGGAAATTTGAACTCTGCGTGAGCGACTATAATCAGGACGGATATCCGGATTTTACCATAGGAACTTATGGTTCCTCCAGTATGAATATATTTGAGTTATATTCTGTGGATGCGGCTGGAAAGATTAAAAATATCGGAAGCTTTGCAGATACCAGTAAAGAATTTTCCATTTATCCGGAGCAGGAGGAAGGCAGTACAGATTTTTATACGACAGTATGGAATAATGCGATTGGTGAAGCAGAGAGAACCAGATGGATATGGAATCAGGAAACCGGGAAATATGAGGAGGGCGCAGCAGAAAAGGATTTGGAGAGTGTCGAAGATTATTCGGAGATATTTGGTGATAGCACAGGATGCGCTGTACTCTATGTCCCGGACGAGAAAAGCTATACACTGTATAGTATGCAGGAATGAGAATGAAAAGCAAATTACTATGAGGAAACGGCTAACGAAATTAAAAAAAGTATTGCACTGTGGGACGATACGGTTTATAATAATCCTACAGATGGAATCCTTTCTATGCCATATGTTATAGGAGAAAACTTATGGCACGGAAAAAATTTCAGGATTTAAATTTAGAAGATGCTTTTCTTTTTGCGGCAGCACTGGAGGATGAGGAAGCTTGTAAAATAACGCTTCAGGTGATATTAAACCGGGAAGTTACCAGGGTCACGGTACATGCAGAACATACAATGCTTTATAGTTCTGATTATCGGAGCATTCGTTTGGATGTATATGCACAAAATGATGACGGTGATTATAATGTGGAAATGCAGGGCGAAAATCAGGGAAACCTGCCGAAGAGAAGCCGGTATCATCAAGCCAAGATGGATGTTGCGTCAATTCCGCCGGGAGCGGATTTCAATGACTTGAAACCCAGTTATGTAATTTTTATTTGTACGTTTGATCCGTTTGGACAGGATTTGTATCAATATACATTTGAAAACAGATGTGTGGAGACAGGACTTCCTTTAGGAGATGAAACGACTAAAATTTTTCTCAATACCAAAGGAAAGAATGCAGAGAATGTTTCGCCGGAATTGATAAATTTCCTGCAGTATGTAGAGAATAGTACGGAACAATGTGTCATGCGGTTACAGGATGAAATGGTAGAAAAACTGCATGACAGGGTGAAAACGTTAAAGAGAAGCAGAGATTGGGAGAGCCGGTATATGAGATTTGAAGAGTTACTTCAAAATGCAGAGAAAGCAGGTCTTGCGAGAGGTATGGAGAAAGGTATAGCGCAAGGCATGGAGAAAGGTCTGGAACAAGGTCTGGCACAGGGGATAGAACAAGGCATGGAACAAGGCATGGTGCAAGGACAGAGTCGGCTGCTTCAGTTAATTGACAAGATGGTCGAAGCAGGAGAGGGAGAAC
>ENA-UOJC01005323-UOJC01005323.1-human-gut-metagenome-genome-assembly--contig:-C104-NODE-5323-length-10070-cov-9.854418_pt1 | contig 10070 bp, 9 predicted proteins | sample MGYA00242339_ERZ723886 | MGnify/ENA metagenome assembly ERZ723886 | reverse complement strand
GCTACTGCCTGAATACGTTGCACAGCTATGAGTTCGATGGCAGCGCCGGTTTTGCTAAGATGCAGAGCATTATGCAGGCATTCCGGGGCGACATCAAGGCTTTCGGCGGCAAGAAGGTCGTCAAGCTGCTGGACTACGCTCCTGGTCTGGATGGCCTGCCGAAGTCCGATGTGCTCAAGTTCCTACTGGAAGATAATTGCTCCATTGTGGTGCGTCCCTCTGGCACTGAGCCGAAACTGAAGATTTATGCTTCGGTCAGCGCGGAAAACAGAGAAGCTGCTGAAAAGGTCGAATGTGAGATTGTGAAAGACGCCGAGAAGCGGTTTGACTGATGCGGAGCTTGATTCGTCAAATCCACTATGCAACCTCCGCAAACCTGTCTGCCTTGGAAATCATCCTTCTATCGTTGCTTGCCACTGTCGCATGGCCTCGCAGAAAAAACATCCTAGTTTCCCACCAATATACTGCGTCTTTCTGATCCTCTATATCACGCTACTACGTCGCGCGCCGGGGTATAACGAGAGCATTCGCCTCAGACTGAAGCTGTGGCCGAATGCAGGTATATGGGCGGGTGTGAAGGGGGTGCGGACAAAGCCTTGGACTATTATAGAATTTGGTCCAAGATTTTGTCCGCACCCCCTTCACATATATTACTGGAAACATTGACAGAAACCGAGATGCAGCACGTGAGGGATGTGATAGGCGTCTTGACAGAAGCACTAAAAAGTTGAAAAGAAATTTGTGACTCCTGACATTTGAAATTGACGGAATGTGGAGAAACAATAATGGGAAAGAATGGGGTTTTATGGTATAATATAAAGAAACTGTACTACATATTGCCGCTCAATAAGCAGGAGGGCAATATGGCTATGGAAGGATGATAGAACAAATGCTCAGATGGTTGCATATTTCAGATCTTCACTTTAATGACGACGATATGAGCACAGTTTCTTTACGAGAGGAACTGCCAAACTTTCTCAAAAGAAATAACATCCGCTGTGACTATGTGTTTTGCACTGGGGATATTCGCACAGCAAATGCAACACCAAATGACTTCCCAGATGAGGCTAAACGGTATTTAGTACAACTTTGTGAGGCAGTTGGAATAACGACAAATCGACTGTTCATAGTTCCTGGTAACCATGATGTGAACAGAGATGCGGCAGGGCGTCATGATGCGGTCAAAAGAGTATTCTATCATCGTGATGGATACTATGATCCAAAGTATGGGAAAATTAATGATACTGACCTGCAGGCGCTATATGTGGGTCAAAAAGATTTTCGGGATTTTTTAACTGAGATATACCCTGAGGATCGAATGAAATTGTATACCAATCCTGTACAACCGCATTTCAATATCGAAACACCTGATTTTAATGTACTTCACATTGATTCAACACTCACATATACAAAGGATCAGGAAGCGTCGGACTTGATTCTGGGAACAAAGTTGTTGCAGAATGCTTTGAAGACCTTGAATCCTGATAAGCCAACAATTTTGCTTTCGCATTATCCGTTCATATCACTTCATCAAGACGAAAAGAAGTATGTGCGCGAATTGTTATATAGAAAAGGTGTGAGTTTGTGGCTTGCGGGTCATGAGCACGACCACATGGTACACCCGATGGATTATTTCGATTCCCTTCAGGCAGGAGAACTGCGTATGGAGGAGAAAACGAATGCCACCGTTCTAGTGGGAGAGTACGATAAGGCAACGTGTGCTGGCTATGTAACAGCATATACATGGTTTGCAGAAGGATGGGCAAAATATCCCATTCTGTGGCATAATGGAAAAAGAGAAGATCAATACCTTTTTCAATTGCGGCTTCCGGGAGATAATGGCTGTTCCCGAGAAGCCGTTAAGGCAAAACAGGCCAATTCTGAATTTACAGATAGAGTGGATGTCATCCATGCGTTGCTGCCTTCTATTGAGGGAGCAACTGGCGAAGGTCTTAATGAGGTGTTGAATAATGTGTGGAACACTGCTTCTCCACATGTTATCCTTCTTGCTGATGGTGGCATGGGAAAAACCACGATGTTTTTGAACCTGTGCAAAATAAGCAGCAACGTGACACTGTATATTTCCGCAGAACATTTGGTTGCAATAGGAATTGGAATGAAGACCTATTGTGCAAGAAAGTTGTTTGACGGAGATGAGGCTGCTTTTGATGAATTTTGTGGTGAGAGATATTCCACACCAACGCTGACGCTGCTGATTGATGGATTGAATGAAGTTGATGGAAAAAATGAGCGAAAATATATAAACGAAATCAAAGCACTAAATCTTTTGCAGGGAATTCAAATTGTGGTTTCCTCGCGGTCGGATTTTACGGCACGATATAGTATGGACGGTTACAACCGTTGTTATTTGTCTCCTTTAAGCGATGAACAGACAAAGTCGGTCTTTTCGGAAGATGAATGGTCTACCATTCAGGACACCTTTACATTGCATAAATTATTGTCCAATCCTATGATGGTGACAATGTATAAGGAAATTTGCCCGATTATAAAGCAGTTCGAAAATGAGAAAGCCCTAAAGTGGTGCATCCCAATTAAAAATACAACAGATTTGCTTTATGATTACTATGTTGCGCAGATTGCAATATTACTACAACGAGATGGCACGGATAGCCAGAAAGTGCAGGAAGCCTATCAAATCGTTTTCGAGGTGTTGCCGGAACTAGCGTATAGATTTGAATCTTCGTACAGCATTAATAAGGAAAACGCAGATTGTCGGGCTCTTTTGCAGCAAATTCTGAAAGAGCATCATCCAAATGTAGAAGAACTCGTGCCTCTACAAGAGCGACTTAGAGATTATGATATTCCAGAATTAAAATACGGTAATGTCTATGATTATCTGACTGTCGAAACACGCTTACTGTACAGAGATGATATCGTTACGGGATTTCCGCATCAGATTTATAGAGATTTTTTGTCGGCGTTCTGGATCACAAAACAAACGGATATCGAAAAATATTGGAATCAACGCGGACTGCCTTTTCCCGTAATGGAACATATCCGAAACCTGTCTGGAGAATACTGGAATGGGTTGGCTGCACGTGTCCATGGAGTGGGTAAACACAGAAATGATGCAGTCCATTTAATCGGTAATTTGCTTGACTGTTTCCCGTACTCTAAAGTCGGAGGCTGCCCTGATTACTCTGATCTTGATCTGCGTGCATTACAGATCCCTGATGCGGCAGAGTATGCTGGTAAAAGAATTTCAATGTACGGGGCAAAAATCAACAATGTATCCATTGGAAAATCTTCTACAAGGATAAAAAATTATACGCATCTCTGCTTTTCAAGGGAAAATGAATTTTTGGCAGCGTTTTCAGACGGAACAATTTTTGTGTTCTCGCTGCAGAACGAGGAGCCTCCTTTCGTTTACACGATCGATGCAGGGACTACGCAGTTGGGTTTTGCGGCGAACTACCTGTTCGCAACAACGGGCGGTTCTAATGTGGGTTTGTATGTTTTTCAACGACAAAAAGAATGGGTGTATGTCGGGAAAATTGAAAATCCAAGAGACTCTTATTCCAGCATTTTCAACAATAGCTTTCGTTGTGCAGTTTTGAATGATGATATTTTATATTTATACTACAATAACAGGGAAGTTCAATTTTCACTGGCTGAATGCAGGAAAATCGGCAATAGACAAAAACAGAAGGCGTGGAAATGTCCCGTTGATGGTATTGATGTGTCATTCTTGAGTATAAAGAGAAAACGAAATGGTAATAGGGATCTGGGAATTTTATGCCAAACAGAAAATCAGGGCCTTAAGGCGACATCTATGTTGGATGGAGGACTGATAGTTACAAAAGGAAACGAGGTTTGTAATGTCCTTTCAAGGGGGATAACCCTTTTGAAGGATGGTTCAATCTCCGGGAATGGAAAGTGGGGAGCTACCCTCAGTTATGATGTAAGGCATGGAAATCGCAAGATCCAGCTGTGGGATTTGGATAAAAAGGTACGCGCGGGTGATGCCTGTTGTCCCGGCTCAGTAGATAAGATATGCTTGTCTGAAAATGGAACATTTGTTCTTGGAGAAACAGATGATAAGACCTGGGTTTATGAAATTGAAGGCGGAACTGTAAAATGGTTTGATGAGCATTTCATTTCAACGCAGCACGGAAAAATTTCCACCTACGGGAACAAAGTCTTGCGAAAAAATGTGAGCCATGATCTATATCTTTACGATTTGAAAACCGGTGAGATGACAGCAATCGAACAGCCGTGCAAAAATGCAAAACTTGCCTGCTTCATGTCAGATGGTTCTATTGCTGCTGTTGGAAACAATATTCGTAAGGTCAGATTCAAAAACATCCGTACAGGAGTATATTCCGAGGTGAATAGTCAGAGCACTGCGGTAATCGGCATAAGCAGCTTCAAGAATGAACCTTTTATTGCGGTGGCAACTCAAGACAATGTCATTAGTATTTACCACATTGGTGATTGTGGAAGAAAAAGAAAATTTGAAAACGCTGGAAACTATATGATGGTCATCAGCCCGGAAAATACAGTGATTGCGTGTTCAAATGGGCAAAGAAAACTCAAGACATTTAATTATTTTGAAAAAATGGCCAGTGGTAAGAAGATGGGATGGTGGTATGAAAACCCGTATGATTCAAGAGACCCAGCGATAAGTGGTGATATTCTGGATGTCTCGTTCAATACTGAAAACAATGAGCTGGTTGCAATTCTTTCTAATGGGCAGATCATGTTCTGTCATGAGAAGTACTGCAGGTTCCATAGTGCAATAGATATCATTACGAATTTTAATGTTGATGCGTATGATTTCCGTGGCTGTATCTGTGATGACTCAGTGAAAAAGCAGATAAGGCAAAACGGCGGCGAAATAGACTGAGCGTGGGACGACATATAAGTTGACATGGGAATCATGTTCCGATGTCCTGAATCTGGGGTGTTTTGCACGACCACAGAAAAATCACCGCGGACGAAAATGCTTTATAGGGGGAAAATAGATATGCCATCAAAGTTAATATATAACAAAGACGGATGGCTCTTTGAGAATCCTCAAGAAAACATTGTGCATGACATTACAATAGATGATATCAACCAGCTTTTGAATTATGCTGAACAAGATGAGATGTGGGCTATAGCTGTTAAGAAAGAGGTGGCCAACAGAGATAAGGCAATTCACGATGGGACATACACAAAGAAAACGGATTGGTTGCTTGAAGAACTTCAAATAACGCAGACAGAAGGAACAGTAATTCATATGCCGTATGGATTACGAATCATAACATTTCCAAGCAAACGCCAGTTGTTTAGAGGAGAAATCCAGAATTACCATCAATCTATGCCGTCATTGAATCGTGTACTTAAAGGCTGTGTGAATGAAAAGGATAAAGAACTCATTCGAGTAATTGCGCATTTAAGAAAATGGCAATTTGGAAATCTCATCTGGAATATAAATGTTGTACCATATTGGGAAGCAAAACTCAGCGATGTGAATTTAGATGCACTTGCTCAGCATTATGGATTTGCTACGCATTTGATGGATTTGACGAATGACTTTAAAGCGGCACTGTTCTTTGCAACGTGCAAGTATGTCCCAGAAACAGATTCATACAGACCTCTTACACCGGAAGATATCGACCAAAGCGAAGATACAAAATATGGATATATTTTTCATGCACCGGATTGGACCATTGACTTTATGAACGGTGGTGGATTCATGAAATGGGAGCGTGAACATTATAACCACAGTAATCCGGACATACAAAAGAAAAGGTTTTACTTGCAGTCTGGCGATATGGACGGAGTGGCCCTTCAAATTGGATATCAACCGTTGCAACGTTGTGCTCAACAAAGTGGCTATATATACCCAATGCGGAATGAACTACCTCTTCAAGAAAACTGGCACTTCGAGAAGATGCGGTTCAAACAATCAGTGGTAGTGTCGCAGCAAGTTTTTGAAATGATGGACGGTGGAAAAAAGGTCTTTCCAAATGAGGGCGTTAACAAGCTTCGAGACTATATCGAACAAATTAAGCATAGTGTTGTGTTCACAAAGGGCGAACTTGAGGGAGTGTATGATTGTGACGGCATCGATAAGACCATATTCCCTACAATCAGTGATCTAGAGAAAGCTCTTGTTGGATACACAACTTCAGATGGTGCGATTGAAATTCAGGATGAACCAATAGTGTATCAGATTCCTACGGAACTGCTTGACACTGTTAATAGTCATTATGATGGAAAAGATTTGTTGGAAGCGATTGGTGGTATGATTCATCAAAAGTATCCGGATCAGGAGTATAGAAAGCAACGTTGCATGGATATATATGGGAAATTGGTATAGAAATGTGTGCAAGTGAACCAATCAAACGGAAAGGAGAATTTCAATGACGGGTTATATTGCCACTCCTACAGTTGGAGAGATATTACAGGAAGAATTTATGAACCCGATGAATATTTCGGCATATAAGTTGGCACAGGAAATTCATGTTCCGGTGTCCAGAATTCAGGATGTTTTGCATGACCACAGAAAAATCACAGCGGATATGTAGGGGAGAGCAGCAGATCAAAGATGACGTGGGAAAGAGATGGTTTTGTTGGATGGTTCATCCATTCCTCATCGTCATAATCCGAATCATCCTTTTGCGGAACAGCGTCGATTTTATGAAGGTAAGCACCTATTTTCGAGGAAGTAGTTTTAAGAACTGCAAATTTCTTGAGCAATGTTTTCGTTATAATCACCTCTGCATTTAAGCATAGATGATTATTTGACTGAGGTGTTGTATATTTGCTTGCAATCCTTGAAAAACACCGGTTTTTAGTATAATATAAGGCTGTGGGAGACTTCCAACAGCTTTGCCGCTCGAAACTTTGCACACCTCTTCGTGGTGAGCAGCAGGCAACACAGCGATGTGGCTAAGAATAAAAAACAAGTTGATTAGAACTGAGGTGGCATAATGGCAACTACTTTCTTTGAAGCAAGTCAAGCCGCGTGTCAGGAAATCACAAAAACATTTGATATGGTATGGGCACTGGATGCGGGACTGTGGAATTTACGGCAGGCAGCAACAGAGTTCTTTAGCAACAATGCAGATGCAAATAATAAAGATGCTAAAGATGCAATAGTGAATGGCTTGTACGTGCATGGATTAAATTTGAACCGTGTCGCGTATGGCTATACATGGGAACAAGAAGAGGAATTCATATCTGAAGTACTTCTAATTAATGCCACAGCAATATTTGATGCGTGGGTTGATAGGTTTGTTTATGATTCTTTGACAATGCCTTCCAACGGAAAGAAAGGAGATATTGCCAAGAACATGAAACAAGGTGAATTCTTGTCGTATGAAACAGCACTAAATAATGAAACAAGCTCCCAGGTAAAAGGATGCTTTAAAATAGGAGCTCACACAGCATATTGTGATAAGCAACGGTTGATTTATAAGTACTTCAAAAGTTGCAGAAATTGTTTGGCACACGGTGACAAGGTGTTTTCAAATGCAGCAGCTGAGAAATATACAGCTATATCAGCATTGACAGGAAATGACTGTGGTCTTAAGGAATTTCCACAGATGGTGAATACAATAAAGGATAAGCCATTTCAGCTCAAATTACGAGGAGTAGTCGGTTTCTATGATATTTTAATCAGAGTAATTACGCACTATGATAGAATGGCCGCCGAAAAAAGGGGGTGGATAATGAGCTGATTAAACGGTGGCGGAAGATGCTTGAGAAGGTGCATGAGGAGAGGATAAGAAACCAAAGAAACAACGACGATATAAAAGTGGATAATATAGGATCAAATATAAAACATTATACTTTATTGATGCCTCATGCAAAGCAAAAACAAGAAATGAAGGTAAGAAATTACTTTAAAGTGCTTGGATGTTATGTCCCATTAGTGAATCGAACGGATGATGTATATACATTCTTGGAAAATCATGGTGCTGTACGATTGAGCTGATGTTATAATTAGAAAAGAGGTCTACACATTATCCCCAGAACCAAAGGCAGCAAGAACCGGTCCAAATCCGACATCGCATCCCATTCACAGATGCCTTGTAGCGTAGCGGAAAGGTATGGTCATAATAATGTGTTATCTAGTAGCGAAAGATCGTGATGTACATGGCTGTTTTGCTCTGAAAACAACTCATGGAAAGCATCTGGTAGAATTAAAGAGGGAATTGAACAAGGCCGTTGGGTATAAGGGAATACAGCTTGTGACGATCAGCAGGCCAACTGCGTATGGTGAGTACGCACCTTACCACTTTGTGGATACAGAGCAGGAGTTTCAGACTATCGTCAAGGGACTTCGTCCATGAGAAAATCATGCCGTGTGGACAAACTGAAATTCAGAAGTTCACACGGCATATTCTTGAGCACGATATATAGTTTGTGACGGAAATAAAAATGAGGCGAAAATAATTGGGTAACGCACGCAAGCCCGGCGGTGGTCGTAAGCCATCAAAACCAGAGTACAGTGCAGCCAAGAACTTAGCACAGCAGATGAAAGCGGCTGCGGATCTTTATACGGATAAAATGAGTCTGCAAGCCATCGCAGAAGCACTGTCCCTCAACCCCATCAAGGTTCGGAAGCTGCTCATTACAGCCGGGGTCTACGAGTCGGACACGGCAAAGCTCGTCCAGCGGACGTTCTGTTCTTTTAGAAGCACACAAAGTTATTCTGCTGCTGTCACCTCCACCATGTCGGCTTTGCAGCTGTCCCGTTCCTCTGTGACCTCTTATCTGCCGTATGAGAAAGGCGTGTACTTCCCGGAGGAAGCTGAAGCGGCGAATATCAGTGCAGGGGCAGAGAGACAGCGTCACTATCGAGCTGTGGTTGCGCTGAAAAAGGATCCCTGTGAAGTGAACCTCTGGAAGTGCGTGGTGGCTTTTCAGGGATACAAGTTCAAGACGATGTCCGGCTTGCCCTTTACTTATAAGCTGAAGAAGGGCAGGGGAGATGAGTTCACCAAGGAACTGTGGATCGACCGCAGAGAGGACAGCAAGAGTCTTGCGTGGAGCTCCGTGATGCTGGCGTATCACAATATCGGTAAAATCGGAGAGGTAGTGGACAGACCCAAGGCGCTGGGAGATATCCGGGGTGTATCGTATATCTATGGGCTGTTCTACCGCTTTGGCCTGATCGAAGTGCCGGACAAGGTTAAGGAAAAAATGGGAGTGAGGGAACACTAACGGTTGTGACTGGCGTTGTGATGCGTGATTTAAGTAAAATCAACGAGATTTCGAAAATATTTTCGTAAATTTGTAGTTGACAATTAAAACTGATCGCAGTATAATCAAGCCGTAAACACCAATTTGGTGTAAAAAATCCAAAATAAACCACTGAAAAACAACCTAAAAAATGAAAAGGAGGCCCCTCGATGCGTGATGACTACAAGCTCCACCGTGAAAAGAGATACGTTGAAGTGGACGTTCGCTTTACCCCGGATGGCAAGATTCGCCCTCTTGCCATCAACTATGACAAAAGCCATATCTATGGAATCGACCGTGTTTTGGCTGTCAGGCGTGGCACATCGCGCCTTGGCGGGAAGGGGCAGTGCTTCACCTGCATGATCTGCGGGCAGAAGCGGAATCTTTGGCTTGAACAGGGCAAGTGGTTCGTGGAAGCCTACTGCTCTGTGCCGGAAAGCCGTGCTTCGTAATGGCAAGGTACTTATCCCGCGCAGACCTTTCGCGCATAGCGGGTAAGTATATCGACCAGTACTATACCTGCTTTGGGATCAGCAAGAATGCCCCAGAACCCATTGACCCGGAACGGCTCGCAAGTTCTGTTCTTGGACTGAATGTGAAAATGCTGCCGCTATGCAGCGATGGCAGTGTCCTGGGACTGACTGTTTTCCAGAAATGCGGTTTTACCGTAACCTTGGGGGACGGGACAAAGCTTGTGGAGGTGTTCATGCCGAGGGACGTCGTAATCGATTCTGCCCTTGCGACAGACAGCTGCACCGGATGCCGGAATTTCACGATAGCGCATGAGGCGGCACACCATATTCTGGCTGACCTGTTCCCGAACGACTACGGAAAAGCAGTCAAGTGCCGTGGGCACATTGCCTATCGGGAAC
>ENA-UOJC01005321-UOJC01005321.1-human-gut-metagenome-genome-assembly--contig:-C104-NODE-5321-length-10073-cov-10.135556_pt1 | contig 10073 bp, 7 predicted proteins | sample MGYA00242339_ERZ723886 | MGnify/ENA metagenome assembly ERZ723886 | reverse complement strand
GTGGTCGTCGGCGACCGCGACATGGAGAACGGCACCGTTTCCCCGCGCCACCGCGTGGACGGCGACCTCGGCGCGATGAGCATGGACGAGTTCTCCGCGCTTCTCAAGCAGGTCGTGGACAACAAGGAAAAGAAATAATAGCATACCGATTTTGCATAATTAGCATTTGAGCCTTTCATGAAATCAGGGCGGCGCTTTGCCGCCCTGATTTTTTATACCTAAAGAAAAAAATGAAAACCTGACAAATGTTTAACGAAATAATCGGTCGAATGATGACGGAATTCAACGATAATTTGGCGAAATATCCAAAAAAGTAAAAACGTCTTGCAATAGACCTGTCATTCGGCTATAATGAGACTGCCTGAAAGAGGCAAGTAAATTTCGGAATTCAACGCTTCTCCAACGTAGGTGCTCCGAAGCGCCCCCACGCGGCGGAGCATGTGCCGGTGAAGCGGCGAATGCCGGGAGAATCAAAAAGGAGATTGCGTATGAAAAAGTTCTTAGCTCTGATCCTCTCTCTCGCGATGGTGTTCGCACTGGTCGCCTGCGGCGGCGAGAAGACGGATGACAACCAGAATAATGATGGCGATACCAGCAGCCCCGTTTCCATCACTCTGGCAACCGGCGGTACCTCCGGTACCTACTATGCTGTCGGCGGCGTTCTCAAGACCGTCCTCGACTCCAAGCTGACCCTTTCCACCCTCAATGTTGAGTCCACCGGCGCTTCCGTTGCGAACGTCAACATGATCACCGACGGCGAGGCTCAGATGGCCATTCTGCAGTCCGACGTTATCAACTACGCGCACGAGGGCACCAACTCCTTCGACGGCGCTCCCGAGACCAACGCTCTTTGGGTCGCCGGTATCTACAACGAGACCGTTCAGATCCTTGCCAAGCCCGGCATCAACACCGTGTCCGACCTCAAGGGCAAGACCATCTGCGTCGGTGACGTTGGTTCCGGTACCGAGATCAACGCCTGGCAGGTGCTCGGCGCTGCGGGCCTGACCAAGGACGACGTCAATGCGGTGAACGGCTCCTTCCAGGATGGCGTTGACCAGCTCAAGGACGGCAAGATCGACGCCGCCTTCACTGTCGCCGGTGCTCCCACGACCGCTATCGTCGACTATGCCACCACCAACACCCTCAACCTCGTCTCCCTGAGCGACGATGAGCTCGCCGCCATCCAGGAGGCCTATCCGTTCCTGATCCGTGACGACCTGGCTGCCGGCACCTACACCGGTCAGGATGCCGACGTCACCTGCGTCGCTATCCAGGCTACTCTCGTTGCCTCCGAAGAGCTGAGCGAGGATGTCGTTTATGAGTTCGTCAAGGCCATGTTCGACAACAAGGACGCTCTGACCGAAGGCCACGCCAAGTTCGGCTTCCTCGATCCCGAGGCTGCTTCCGCTGGCGCTACCGTTACCATGCATCCCGGTGCTGAGAAGTACTACAAGGAAATCGGCGTCCTGTAAGCAGGATCGCTACTGTGTATTGACGGTAATTCTCTTTTGCGTAAATACATAATTGCGGCCGCTGAAATAATAAGGATTATTGCCGCGGCCGCCGTGCTTCTTCCTCGCTCCGGCTACTATCTGACCCTGCGCAACCGCGACACCGGCGAGGTCTACGCCCGGTACAAAATGAGCGAGGGAGACCGCTTTTCCGTGACCTTTATCCATTCCGTGAACAAATATCCCCTGACCGATACCTACGAGATCGAAAACAAAACGATCTATGTGGAGGAGACGACCTATTGCTCCTTTGGCGCAGGCGTGCAGACGGAGCTCAACCCCGGCGAAACGCTTGACAAGGTCTATGTGGACCGCCCCGATTACAAGGGCTGGGCAATGGTCATCCGAAACATCCATCAGGACAGGACAAACGTCGGCTACATTGTCGGTACGGTCTCTGACCATGTACTCAATGTAAACGGCGAGGATGTCAGTCTGCGTGATTTGTGTGGAAAAAACGCGCCTGTGCGTTTTAATTACGAATTCTGGCTCGTCTGAGCGCACGGACGCTCTCAAATAGAATTAGGAGGAAATTGCATCATGGCTGAAAACGAAAAGCTCAACAATGTTGCAGTCGACAACGACGTCGGCACCATGGAAGACGTCGATGCGATCATGAAAAAGTACGACCGTGAGTCGAACACGCGCGTCTGGGAGGGGACTCCCCGCAAGATTCTGCGTGTCCTTACGGCACTGTTCGGCATTTTCCTGATCGTGATGAACATGTGGATCAAGATGGACGAGCGTGCGCGCCGTCCGCTCTTCCTCGGCCTGGTCATCATTCTCGTGTTTATCTACTACCCCATCAAGAAGGGCTCTCAGAAGGTCAACTACATGCCCTGGTACGATATCGTCATGGCGGCAGTCGGCGCGTTCTGCTTCTTCTTCTACCCCTTAAATCTTGAAAAAATCGTGTCTGCCGGTACGCGAATCCAGAAGGCCTTTGTCGTGCAGATCGGCAGCATTTCCATCCCCCTTCTGATCGTATTTGCAATCATCGGCACTTTGATCCTCGTCGAGTGCTGCCGCCGCGTGGTCGGTATGCCGATCATCTGCGTAGCGGCGGTGTTCGTGCTCTACGCCTTCTTAGGCGCGGGCAAGGACTTAAAGACCGTTATGTATAACCTCTTCTACACCACGACCGGTATCCTCGGCACCCCGATCGGCGTCTGCTCGACCTACATCGCGCTGTTCGTCATCTTCGGCGCCTTCTTGGAGGCCACGGGTGTTGCAAACTTCTTCATCGACTGCGCGAACGCGCTGGTCGGCTGGGCTTCCGGCGGTCCTGCAAAGGTCGCGGTCGTTTCCTCTGCCCTCTGCGGCATGGTCTCCGGTTCCTCCGTCGGTAACACCGTTACCACCGGTTCCGTCACCATCCCGATGATGAAGAAGACCGGCTATCCCGGCGAGTTCGCCGGCGCGGTCGAGGCTGCTGCCTCCACCGGCGGTCAGATCATGCCCCCGATCATGGGCGCTGCGGCGTTCATCATGGCGGAAATGACCGGCTTTGAGTATTCCAAGATCATCGTCCGCGCGATCCTGCCCGCGTTCCTGTACTTCCTCGGCATCTTCCTCGGCGTGCACTTCAAGGCCAAGAAGCTCGGCCTCAAGGGCCTGCCCCGCGAAGAGCTCCCCAAGTGGAAGATCCTGCTCCCGCAGATCTACCTCATCCTCCCGCTGGTCGTTCTGGTCTACATGATCATGATCGGCTTCACGATGGCCACCGCCGCCGTGTACGCGACCCTTTACTGCGTGGTCGTCGCCATGATCAGCCGTGAAGAGGGCAAGAAGAAGCTCGTCATGGCCATCCCCCTGATCCCGCTTCTGTTCATGACCCTCATGAGCCGCAGCTTCGAGCCGGGCACCTTCATGGGCGAGAACGGCAGCACGCTCTGCCTTGCCATCGCCTTCGCGCTGCTGGTTATCAACTACGCTATCAGCAAGCCCAACGTCAAGAGCCTGCCCACCATCATCGACGCATTTGAAAACGGCGGCAAGAACTGCCTGAGCGTCGGTATCGCCTGCGGTATGGCTGGTATCATCGCCGGCGTCGTCACCATGACCGGCCTCGGCCAGGTGCTCATCGGCGCGATCGTCGGTCTGTCCAACGGTCACCTGATCATCGCTCTCGTGCTGACGATGCTCTGCTGCATCGTGCTCGGCATGGGCGTTCCCACCACCGCGAACTACATCATCATGGCCACCACCTGCGCGCCGATCCTTGCCTCCGGCATGGGTCTCAACCTGATGGCTGCCCACATGTTCTGCTTCTACTTCGGTATCGTCGCAGACATCACCCCGCCCGTTGCGCTGGCTGCCTACGCCGGTTCCGCCATCGCCAAGGCTCCCCCGATGAAGACCGCCTGGAACGCGACCCGTCTCGCAATCGCGGCGTTCATCATCCCCTACATCTTTGCTTACAATAACGCCCTGATCTTCGTTGGCAGCGACGTCAACTTCCTGAGCGTTGCCTCCATCGTCATCTCCGCGACCCTCGGTATGGCGTCTATCGCCTCCGGCCTGATGGGCTACCTGATCCGCGACATGAAGGCGATCAGCCGCGTCGCACTGGTCATCGGCGGCCTGCTGATGGTCATCCCCGGCACGGTCACTGACCTTGCGGGTCTTGCGGTACTGGTCGTCGTCCTCGTTCTCCAGCGTATCGAGAACAAGAAGGACAAGGCGGCTGCGTCCGTGTAACGCAAAGCATCCTATCAATCAAAAAAGAGACCGCTTCGGCGGTCTCTTTTTTTGCATGTGCGCCGCTTTTCAAGCATAAGCTGGAAACGACGGGAGGTTTTGCACATGCCCAGAATTTATTTGAGTCCCTCCACGCAGGATTGGAACCCGTATGTCGACGGCAGCGGCAGCGAGGAATACTGGATGAATCTGCTGGCCGACACGCTCGAGCCGTACCTTTACGCAAACACCATCTCCTTTGTGCGCAACACGCCGGAGATGACCGCGGCCTCGTCCATCGCGCAGGCGAACAGCCTCGGCGGCTTTGACTTTTACCTTGCCCTGCACTCCAACGCCTCGGGGGAGGGGCAGGCGGGGAAGAACCGCGGCATCATCGTCTTTTACTATCCCACGAGCAGCGACGGAAAGCGTGCTGCCGAGCTCTTCGCCGCGCAGCTGCGCATGGTCTACCCGCTGCCTGCAAAGGTGACGACGCAGGCGACCACAACGCTCGGCGAGGTGCGGCGGCCCAGATACCCTGCGAATCTCATCGAGCTCGGCTATCACGACAATTACGACGATGCGCGCTGGATCGAAAATAACCTCGACGCCGCGGCGCAGGCCATCGCGCGGGGACTGACGGAGTATTTCGGCCTGCCGTTCATTTACCCGCAGCTCGTGCGCACCGGCGTCGTCACGACCGAGGGCTCAGCCCTGCGCCTGCGAAGCTACCCGGGCATCGACGGGGAAACAGTCGGCAGCATCCCGAACGGCGAAAGCGTGCAGGTCTACGGCAGCTTCCAGGGCTGGTACTCCGTGGGCTACGACGGCCGACTCGGGTATGCGGCGCAGGCCTACATCGCAGTGTGACATTCGCCCGTTTCCGATTTTTTCCGAACGCGACTTTTCCTTGACAGCTGGTCATAAAAAGTTTACAATGTTTTTTGGATTTATGGAGGGGAGAGAAGGGGAATCTCCCGTTTATGATTCAAAAACCCAACGATAGATCAATCGCATCGATCAAAAAAAGCACACAGGAGGAATCGCATGATCAGCTATCTCTACGCTGCGCTTATCGCGGTGGGGACGCTCGTCATTGGCATTCTTCTTGGTATTTGGATTCGCAAGAGAGCCGCTAAGAGCGCCGAGGAGAAGATCTCCAACGCGGACGAAGAGGCTCTTCGTATTGTCAACGAAGCGATCAAGAGCGCTGAAAACAAGAAACGCGAAGTCATGCTGGAGGCAAAAGAGGATATTCTGCGCTCCAGAAACGAATACGAGAAGGAAGTCAAGGAACGCCGCGCCGAGCAGCAGAAGCAGGAGCGCCGGCTCCAGCAGAAGGAGGAGAATCTCGACCGCAAGACCGACGCGCTGGAAAAGCGCGAGGAGGCTCTCAACCAGAAGCATGCCGCCCTGGACAAGGAAAACGAAGAAATCAAGATCATCAAGCGCAGCCAGACCGAAATGCTCGAGCGCATTTCCGGTTTTACTGCCGAAGACGCCAAGAAGTACCTGATCGAGCAGGTCGAGAGCGAAGTGACGCACGAGACTGCGCTCAAGATCAAGGAGCTGGAGCAGCGCGCCAAGGACGAGGCCGATTCCCGCGCCCGCGAGATCGTCGCCTCTGCCATCCAGCGCTGCGCTGCCGACCATGTTGCCGAGATCACCGTCAGTGTGGTGCCCCTGCCCAATGACGAGATGAAAGGCCGCATCATCGGCCGCGAAGGCCGCAACATCCGCACGATCGAAACGCTCACGGGTGTCGACCTCATCATCGACGACACGCCCGAGGCGATCACTGTCTCCTGCTTCGAGCCTGTGCGCCGCGAGGTCGCGCGCCTCGCGCTCGAAAAGCTCATCGCCGACGGCCGCATCCATCCCACGCACATCGAGGAGATGGTCAACAAGGCCCGCCGCGAGGTCGACGCCGTCATCAAGTCTGAGGGCGAGCGCGCCGTGCTGGAGACCGGCATCCGCGGCCTGCACCCCGAGCTTGTCAAGATGCTCGGCCGCCTGCATTACCGCACGAGCTACGGCCAGAACGTCCTGCAGCACTCCATCGAGGTCTCGCACCTTGCGGGCATGATGGCCGCCGAGCTGGGCGCGGACGTTTACGCCGCCAAGCGCGCAGGCCTGCTGCACGATATCGGCAAGGCCGTCGACCACGAGATGGAGGGTACGCACGTCGCCCTCGGCGTCGAATTTTTGCGCAAGTACCACGAAAAGGACGACATCATCCATGCCGTGCAGGCGCACCACAACGACGTGGAGCCGCAGACCATCGTTGCCTGCCTCGTGCAGGCGGCGGATGCGATCTCTGCCGCCCGTCCCGGCGCCCGCCGCGAGAATCTGGAGAACTACATCAAGCGCCTCGAGCAGCTTGAGGAGATCACCGGCAGCTATCCCGGCGTCGACAAGGCCTATGCCATTCAGGCCGGCCGCGAGGTGCGCGTGATGGTCAAGCCCGACCAGGTCAGCGAGGACCAGATGGTCATTCTGGCGCGCGAGCTTGCCAAAAAGATCGAGGAAGAGATGGAATATCCCGGCCAGATCAAGGTGCACGTCCTGCGCGAGACGACCGCCATCGAATACGCGAAATAAGAAAAAGGCTCCGCTTTTTGCGGGGCCTTTTTTCAAGCGTTTCTCGCTTTTTGTGTCGCGCCTTTCTATTCTGGTGAAAACGCAAAGGGGAGGAACGCCATGCTCAAGAATATTCTGGCCATCGGCGATGTGGTGGGCGGCTGCGGCGTCAGCTGCCTCGAGCGCCATCTGCGCGCCGTGAAAAAACTCAAGAACATCCACTTCACCGTGGTCAACGGCGAGAATGCCGCGATGGTCGGCCTGACGCCGAACGACGCCGAGCGCATCTTCTCCGCGGGAGCGGACGTCATCACGCTTGGCAACCACACATTCGGCAAGATGCAGATCACCGACTACCTCGACGACTGCCCGTATATTCTGCGGCCGCACAATCTCGGCGCGCGCGTGCCGGGGAGGGGCTACGGCGTTTTCGACTGCGGGCGCGCCCGCATCGCGGTGATGAACCTCATCGGCCGCTGCGACCTCGCGTTCCATGCGGACAATCCGTTCAAAACGGCGGACGAGCTGCTCAAAAGCGGCGAAAAGCCGACGTTCACGCTGCTTGACTTCCACGCCGAGGCGACGAGCGAAAAGCTCGCCATGGCCTATTACCTCGATGGCCGCGTCAGCGCCATCTGGGGCACGCACACCCACGTGCCGACGGCGGACGAAGAGGTCTTCCCCAAGGGGACGGGCTACCTCACGGACCTCGGCATGACGGGGGCGGTGCGCAGCGTGCTCGGTATCAAGCCCGAGCAGTCGGTCGAGACGTTTCTCGGCGGTCTCCCGGGCCGCTACCGCGAGCCGGAGAAGAGCGCAGGCAAGATGCAGGGAGCGATTTTTACATTGGATGACGCGACGGGGCTCTGCGTGGGCGTCGAGCGCGTCGATGTGCGCTGAAAAAGCGCAAAATAGAAAGGAACAACGCAAATGTCCATCGAAAAAGTGAGAGCGTATTTTGAACATTTCGGCATCGCCGACCGCATCCGCGAGTTCGACGTGTCGAGCGCGACGGTCGAACTCGCCGCCATCGCCGTCGGTGTGGAGGGCGCGCGCATCGCCAAGTCCATGAGCTTCAAGCTCGCGGACGACGAGCCCATCATCATCGTGACGGCGGGGGACAGGAAGATCGACAACGCCAAGTACAAGGCGTATTTCCACGTGAAAGCAAAGATGCTGACCTTTGATGAGGCCTGCGCATTCACCGGCCACGCGCCGGGCGGCGTGTGCTCGTTCGCACTGCCGGAGAATGTGAAGACCTATCTCGATGTGTCGCTCAAACGCTTCGACACGGTTTTCCCCGCGGCGGGCAGCGCGAACAGCGCCATCGAGATGACCTGCGACGAGCTTGAGAAGTATTCCTCAAACTTTGTCGCCTGGGTCGACGTGTGCAAGGAGAAAGCGCCCGCCCCGCAGGCATGAGAGGAGAGAACACATGAGCGTGAAGATCGTCCACGCGGCGGACTTCCATTTGGACAGCGCGTTCGGCGCGCTGAGCGCCGAGCAGGCGCGCCAGCGCCGCCGCGAGAGCCGCGAGCTGCTGACGAGACTATCGAATTACGTGAATCAAAACGGCGTCGATCTCGTGCTGCTTGCGGGTGACCTGTTTGACAGCGATACGACCTATCGCGAGACGCTGGAAGCGCTCTCCGACGCGCTGGGCGCAATGCAGGCGCGAGTGTTCATCGCCCCCGGCAACCACGACCCGTACAGCGCGAAGTCGCCCTACGCGACGCTTGCGTGGCCGGAGAATGTGCACATCTTCACGTCGAAGACGGTCGAGCGCGTGGAGCTGCCGGAACTCGGGTGCGCCGTGTACGGAGCGGCGTTTACCGCGCCGGTGCAGGATGAGAGCCTGCTTGCGGGCTTCCGCGCACCGGAGGACGATTTCATCCATCTGATGGTGCTGCACGGTGATATCTCCGCCACGGAATCGCGCTACGATCCCCTCACGAAAGAGCAGATCAAGGAGAGCGGGATCGACTATCTTGCGCTCGGCCACACACACCAGTTCGGCGGTTTCCTGCGCGAAGGGCAGACGACCTACGCCTACTCCGGCTGCCCGGAGGGCCGCGGTTTCGACGAGCTGGGCGAAAAGGGCATCCTTACGGGCACGGTGGAGCGCGGGAAGGCCGAACTTTCGTTTGTGCCGTTCGCGCGCAGACGGTATGAGGTCCTGAACGTCGATGTGACGGGAAGATCGGCGGAGGACGCGCTGCGAGCAAGCCTGCCGGATGCGACTGTGCGCGATATTTACCGCATTATTTTCACCGGAGAGACGGATGAGCGCGGGCTTGATCTCAAGTCGATCGAAGAGCAGTTTGCGCCCGACTTCTTCCACTTGGAGCTGCGCGATGAGACGCGCATTGGCGAGGACGTCTGGGCGCGGGCGCAGGAGGATTCGCTACGCGGCCTGTTCCTGCGTGAGCTGCGCACGAAATTCGATGTTGCATCCTCGGACGACGAGCGCGCGAAGATCAGCCTCGCCGCGCGCTTCGGCCTTGCCGCGCTCGACGGGCGCGACCTGTGAGAAGGAGAGAGTATGTCGATCTGGTACAGCCGGCGGAAAAAGGAAGAAAAGTCCCTGCGCCTTGCGGCGGCGGGGAAGTCCGCGTTCTGCTTTGCAGAGCTTCATTATGACGCGCGCAGCCTTGCGCACGCCGCGGGAGTCGCAGCGGAGAAGGCGCTTCGCCTCTATCGTAAAATTGACCGAAAAAGATAAGGAAACAACCGAAAAAGGCCGAAAGGAAGCCCCTTTCGGCCTTTTTGAGAGGATATTAAGTAAGAATTAAGAAACAATCGCTGTTTTTGTTTGAAAACGGCTGATACAATGACCAACATGAGGTGAGAAAATGTACAACATTCTGATTTGTGACGACGAACAGGACATTGTCAACGCGCTCAAGATCTATCTCTCCGGCGGGGACTACTGCCTGTTTGAGGCGAGCAACGGGCGCGAGGCGCTGGAGGTTGTGGAGAAGAACGACATCCATCTGATCCTGATGGACATCATGATGCCCCAGCTCGACGGCATCGCCGCGACGGCGAAGCTGCGCGAAAAGAGCAACGTGCCCATCATCCTGCTCACGGCCAAGAGCGAGAGCAGCGACAAGGTGCTGGGACTCAACATCGGCGCGGATGACTACATCACAAAGCCCTTTGACCCCGTGGAGGTGCTGGCGCGCGTCAGGTCTCAGCTTCGCCGCTATACGCAGCTGGGCGCGAAGAAGGAAGAGGAGAAGCCGAACGTCTACACCGTCGGCCCCATCGTGCTCGACGAGGAGAAAAAGAGCGTGACGGTCG
>ENA-UOJC01005318-UOJC01005318.1-human-gut-metagenome-genome-assembly--contig:-C104-NODE-5318-length-10075-cov-4.685928_pt1 | contig 10075 bp, 4 predicted proteins | sample MGYA00242339_ERZ723886 | MGnify/ENA metagenome assembly ERZ723886 | reverse complement strand
ATCAAGAGAGATATGGGAGCAGGCACAATTTTTACTCCGCGACAATGTGGAACGCAATGTCCGCGCCGGACAGAACGCGCCGCACCACCGCTATACGGGGCTGATCAAGTGCGGGGACTGCGGCTCCTCCTTTGTCTGCCGAAAGCGTGTTTGGAGGGACAATGTGCGCTACGAGTACACCTGCAACGGCTACCACCGTTACGGCAAAGAGAACTGCACAGCACACAGGATTGACGAGTCAACGCTTGACAAATTGATTTACGATGAACTGATCGCCATCAAGGAGGAAGCCGAAACCAACTACCGGACAATTGAAACCGATGTAAAAAGCTGGCTTGCAAAGAAAAACACCTCCGAGAAGCGGATTAAAAACCTGACCGACAGGCTCGCACAGCGGAAAAGCGATCAGGAGCAGATACTTCTGGAGCGCATCCGCGACCGTGAACATGCCGACATTTATACGGGTATGCTTGAAAAATGCGAGGCGGAGATCAAGAGTCTGACAGCGGAAATCGAAGCCATCCGTGATTATGATACCACCATCCGCAAGCGAAAAGCCGAAATGAAAAGCAGTATCGACATCCTTGACGGCATCATAAAGGACGGCGCAGTCAGCGACAACAACCTGCGGTTGCTCGTTGACAATATCGTGATTCACGAGAGCGACGGAAAGCTGTCGATCAATATTGACCTCAAAGCCGCCTTCAGCAGTCACCTTGACATTTACGATGAGGACGGCGCACTTACCGCGAAAGCCTTCGCCGCGAACTGAAAATCGGCAGACGCACCGCCATAGGTCGTGTGTCCCCCCGACCGCCGTGTGACAACGGAAAATAAAAAGCAAAAATCCTTGAAAACTCATTGTTTTCAAGGTTTTTGGTGGTGCGGGCAAGAGGACTTGAACCTCCACCGAGTTGCCCCGACTAGAACCTGAATCTAGCGCGTCTGCCAATTCCGCCATGCCCGCATATTAAATTAAGAGGAGACCGAGAGGGAAAACCGCACCGTTCCGTCCGAAAAGGTGGTGCGGGCAAGAGGACTTGAACCTCCACCGAGTTGCCCCGACTAGAACCTGAATCTAGCGCGTCTGCCAATTCCGCCATGCCCGCATACCCGTTCACGAAACCCTCGCTCCGTGAAACGGTGGTGCGAGGAACGGGAATCGAACCCGTATGGTGTGAACCACACGCCCCTCAAACGTGCGCGTCTGCCAGTTCCGCCACCCTCGCATCTTACCGATCGGCAACATCACCCAGCCGCCAATCGACAACGAATAGATTATACACGATTTCCCGGAGTTTGTCAAGAGGTTTCCCGGAAATATTTCTGATTGGCGGAATAAAGTTTCCTCTCCCCGTCCCAGATCCCCATCCCAGACTCCGCGGCTGTCAGCGCTCCGCCGACATCGCCTGCGGCGGGCGTCGTGTGCCCAATGACGGAATTTTCCATGCATTGCTATGCTTTTTACATCGTGCGCGGCGCATACTACCCATAGAGCCGTCTGTCTTCCCGTGCGGCGCATGGCGCCCGGACGGCTCCCTCAGGCTTTTTATGCCACAAAAAGAAAGGTATGGTCATACTATGAGACGAAACAGAAAAAGAGGCAGTCTCCTGGCGGCAGGACTGCTGACAACCGGCGCGGCGGCACTGACGGCAACGCTGCTGCTCGCCTCCTGCGGCGGCGGCAACGGCACCGAAACCAACAGCTCTACCGGCAAGCCCGCGACCGTCACGGTGGCGCCCTCCACGACGCACGCACCGGCGACGCACACGCCCACGGAGCCCGCCACACTTCCCGCAACGACTCCCGATCCCGGCGCCGCCACGACGGCGCCCGCCACCGGGGCACCTGCCACGGCAAAGCCGAACAACGGCAATGCCACCTCCGGTCCGACAACCGGCAGGCGACGCTGAACCCGTCAACAGGGTTGACACGCTACCGTGTCAACCCTGCCTTTTCTGTCAGGCGCCCCGCGCGGGCGTCAGCCGCACGGTCCCGTGCCGCAACGGATGCCCTCCCGCCTTTCGCACGGCACGCAGCCTGCCGGAACCTCAGAAATAGAATTCCGTTTTTACGTGGCGGGAGAACAGCGTCTGCAGTTCCGCGATCGGGTCTGCGTTCTCGTAAAGGATGCGGTACACCGCCCGGCAGATGGGCAGATCCACGCCGTACCGGTCGCCCAGCAGGCACATGGCGCGCACGGTGGCGTAGCCCTCTGCCAGCTCGGTGTACGGTCTGTGCGTGACCCATGCCTCGCCGAATGCCCGGTTGTGGCTGAAGGGCGAGAACACGGTCGCCTCGTAGTCGCCGAGGTGGCACAGCCCGTAAGCAGACAGCTCATTCCCGCCCATCGCGCGGATCAGGCGGGCAATTTCGCGTGTCCCGCGCGACATCAGCGCCCCCTTGAGCGTCGTCAGCTTCATGCCGTCCAGCATCCCGGCGGCAATGCCGATGACATTTTTGGATGCCGCGCCGATTTCACTGCCCAGCAGATCCTCCCCATAGTAGAAACGGATCAGGTCGCCGGAAAAAGCGTTCACCAACCGCCGCTTGACCTCCCCGTCCGCGCTGTCGATGACCATGCAGTTGGGGATGCCTGCATAGAATTCCTGTACATGACCGGGACCGACCCAGACCGCTATGCGGCAGGACGGATCAAGCGCCGCGCCCGCGATCTCGGACAGGCGCAGTCCGGTGTCCGCCTCCACGCCCTTCATGCACAGCACGACAATGCGGTCGCGCAGTGCCAGCGGGCGCAGTTCCTCCATCAGCCCGCGCAGTCCCTGCGCTCCGATGGATATGACGATGACCTCCCGTCCCTCCAGTGCCGATGCAAGATCGGTGGACAGCTGCACGCTGTCCGGCAGCGTCAGCAGGTCGTTCCGCCGTTCGCGCAGGAAGCGTTGCATATGCGTGGAGTCCGGGCGACCGTACAGCGTCACGTCCAGCCCCCGGCACGCCGACAGATACCACGTGATGAGGGAACCCCACCTGCCGCAGCCGATCACCGCCACGCGCCCGATTGCCCGGGCAGCCTTTTCCTGATTCTGATTCTCCATTATGTATTCGTTCTCCTGTATTATTCCCGGCTCCGCAGGGCTTTTTCCATTGCCGCCACGCCGACCGCCGCCTGGCGGTAGCCCAGCTTGAGTGCCCGGCGGTAGTAGGTGACGGCACTGCGGGTATCCGGCACATCCACCCCGATGCCGCGCTCGTAGCATTCCGCCAGCATATATGCCGCCTGCCCGTGGTACCTGGATGCGCGGCTCAGCCACGCCACGCCCTCGCGCGGGTCGCCGGGACATCCGACACCCCGCACCAGGCACCAGCCCAGGCTGTACTGTGCCCACAGCGCGCCCCGGCAGACCGGTTCGCCGCGTCCCGGCGTGTAGGCAGCCGCCTGCCGGTAGCAGAGGACAGCCGCGGCGCGGTCGGCGGGTATGTGTAGTCCGCGGAACAGGCACTCACCCAGATAGTACATCGCCTCGGCATCCATGCGGGGCGTGACAGCGGCGCGGGTGTACGCCGTATCCTCCTCGTTCGCCGCGCGGGACAGGTCGCAGGACTCGTCCGTGTACCGGAACGGCTCCGGCACGGGCGACAGGGCGGCATAGTACGCCCGCATCCATACGGTCGGGTCCTGCCGGGCAAATTCCCCGGTGCGCTCCCAGAGGGCGTGCGCCAGCCGCGCGCCGCGCTTTCCGGTGTCGCCGGACTTCTCGCGCAGTGCCTGCCACGCCTCCTCCAGTTCCCGGCGGCTGTCCTCCTCCTGCGCGGTCGCCCGCGCCAGCATCCGGGCAAAGTCCCGCCGCGCGGCGGGATGTCCCGCGAGCACCGCCCGGCACAGCCAGGCAAAGGGACGGTCCCCCGCCCCGCCGTCCGTCACCTCGGGGGCGGACACCTCCAGCAGTGCCAGCCGGTACATGGCTTCCCCGCGGGCGCGCTCCTGCCGGCTGTCGCCGGACGCGGCGCCTGCCGCATACAGGATACCCTCCTGCATGGGCGGTGCCGGAGCGGCGACAGCCTGCCGGTACAGTGCCGCCGCACGGCGACGGCGGTCGGCGTCCCGGACTGCAGCCGTATCCGGCGTTGCGGAAACGGGGACTGCGGTTCCGATATCCAAAAGGGAAAAATCGCCCAGCCACAGGCAGACCGTGCTGTCGTACCGGTTGCCGAAGCGCCGCCGCACGCCCTCCAGCAGAGCCTTCGCCATGGACGGCTTGCAGACCGTGCCGATACCCCGATAGGCGCATTCCGCCATCCGGATGAGCGCCTCGGCACTGCCGCCCTCGGCGGCGCCGGTCAGATAGGACCAACCGCGCCGGTTCCATGTGTCCGCGTCCGGCGCGTCGGCGCAGAGCTCCGCGCGCCGGAAGCAGTCCTGCGCCAGCCTCAGCCGCGCCTCGGCGCAGGCTTTGTCCGTGCCGGCTGTCGGTGTGTACGGGCAATGCAGGGCACGGCGGTACCAGACCACCGAGGCGTCCGCCGCGTCCTGCTCCCTGTCTGCCGACCTGCCCGCCGCGCACAGATCGCCCAGCGCAAGGCAAGCCTTGCCGCTGCCCAGACGGGCGGCGCGCATCAGCAGCTCCTCCGCCGGTGCGGTGCCGTCCGATCCGCTTGCGTTACGCGCGTCTATGCCTGCCAGCCGGCAGTAAGCCAGCCGGTACAGTGCCTCTGCCGCCGTTTCGGTCGCGCTGAGCGCCGCCGGGGGCAGGTCACCTCCGTGATCGGCGCGGGCAGGCGCGGCGGCGGGAGCGGGATCCGGTGTGCCGCCGTACAGCTCCTCTGCGCCGACCGGCGCTGCCGGCAGACTGTCCTGCCACGGCGCGGTTCCGCCCGCGTCGGGCGCGGACGCCGCCGCCTCGGCAAAGTACCGCATTGCCTCCTCCGGCTTGCGGATGGCGCCCTGTCCCTCCAGCAGGCACAGTCCCGCCTCCAGTGCGCCCTGCGCACAGCCTGCCGCCGCCGCGGCAAACCACGAGAACGCCAGTCCGCCGTCGCGGCTGACGCCTCTGCCGTCCCGACAGCAAAGTCCCAGCGCATACGCCGCCTCCGGCACGCCTGCCTGCGCCGCCTGCGCATACAGCTGTGCGGCGCGCGCAAACTGCGGTTGCACCGAGCGCCCCCAATCATAGCACAGTCCCAGCCGGTACATGGCATACGGATGCCCTGCCCGCGCCGCCTGTTCGTACAGGGACAGCGCCCGCGCGGCGTCATTCCGGACGCCCGTGCCGCGCTCAAAGCACAGCCCGAGACGGCACGCCGCCTCCGGGATGCCTGCCTGCGCCGCCCGGCGGTAGCATTCCACCGCACTGCTCATGTCCTGCCGGACACCCGCGCCGCGCTCGTAACAGCCGCCCAGATTATTCTGCGCCGGCGCGTAACCGCTCTTTGCCGCCTCGGCGTACCAGCGTGCCGCCTCGGCGGCATCCTGCCGCGTGTGCAGACCCTGCTCACAGCAGACGCCCAGCCGGAACTGCGCCTCCGGGTCTCCCAGCCGCACGGCAACGCGGTACAGGCGCACCGCCTCGTTCCCGTCGCGCGGTATGCCCAAGCCTAGCCGGTAGCATTCCGCCAACCGCAGGGCGGCGCCGCCGTGCCCGCGTGCCGCCGCCAGCCGATACCAATGCAGTGCGTGCAACGGCATCGGCGGGCAGTTCGCCGCCCTGCAGCCGCTCTCCAGCATCCGCCCCAGCGCATATGCCGCCGCAGACGGATCCCAGTCGCTCCAGCCGTCTCCGGAATGCGGCATCACGCCGGCGGACAGTGCGGCATCCAGCCGCTGGCTGTCGGCGATGCCAACCCGCCGGCGGCGGTTCCGCGCCATGCAGTCCCGGATCCGGCGCCGCCGTTCCCCGTCTTCCGCCGCATGCTGTGCGGGTGTGGCGGACGCAACCGCCGGGCGGGCATCGCCGGAGCCGAACAGCAGTCTGCCCAGCCTGTCCTCCCGCATCTTGCGCATGGATACCACCCGGCGCGCCTTGCCATGCGCGCGGATCGGGCGCGGCTCGACCGGACGCACGGCTGTCCCCTGCGCCTGCGGGGCGTTGATGTCGGTGTCGGGCGGGCGATAGCCGGTCAGCTCGGCGCAGGCGGCGTACAGGTCGAACGCCGCACCGTACCAGTCTGCCGGAACGCCTGCGCCGTCCCGGCGGAGCAGTCCCAGCCGGTAGCGGGCAGGGAGATACCCGGCAGCCGCCGCGCGGGCGAAGGCGTCCGCCGCCGCCTGCGGATCGCGCATCATGCCGCTGCCCTCCAGCGCGCACCGCCCCACCTGATACAGTCCCCGGACGTCCCCGCCGTCGGCGGCGCGGCGGAACAGTGCCAGCGCCCCGGCGGGGTCGCGGCGCACGGCACCGCCCGTGATCTTCCATTCAGCCAGCCGGAGCATGGATTCCGGCTGTCCCAGCGCGGCGCCGCGCTCCAGCCACGCCACCGCCTCGCTCTCCAGCATGGGCACCATTTTCCCGGTGCGGTAGACGTCCGCCAGATCGCCGACTGCCTGCACGGCGGCGGCATACTCGTCCCGCCGCGCGAACTTCTCCCCGGAGCATACCCGGTACGCCAGCACCGCCAGCCGGATCAGCCGCCCGCCCGCATCGTCCACACAGCGCACGGCGGAAAAAGCCCCCGTGCATCGGCACAGCCGGTTGAGGTACAGGCGATGGAAATAGTCTGCCACCCGACCGCGGTCGGGCGCTTCGCCCGCCGGGTACACGATGCGCTCGGCGTTCTCCTCCCGGTCGGAGCAGAAGCGGCTGTCCAGGGCGTTTTCTTCCAGACTGACGCACAGTACCTGCCGTCCCCGTCCCAACAGCAGGCGGATATCCGCCGCGCAGATGCCGGATTCGGCGGCGGCGGGGGAGGTCAGGACGATAACAGCCTCGGCATTCAGGAGACACGCCTCCCGCTCCCGGCGCGGGACGGATTCGTCCGGCGCCTCGTAGCGGAAGCCGTACCGGGTCAGTTCGCGCAGAAAGCGCTGTGCCGCGTCGGCATCGGCAGACGCATGGCTGATACAGATATAGGGACGCATGGGACTCCTCCTTCCGGGGCAGAGCGCCGGCTTGCGAAAGAAAAACCGCGCCGTCGCTGAAAATTTACCGAAAAGCTCTTTTCAAATCCGCCGTTTTGTATTATAATAGGGGCGGGATAGAAAAATCCGCTTCTATTATACTCCCGGAATGCCCGGATTTCAAGTACATTTTGTATATTCTGCGCCGTGCGTCGGATTTTTCCGCGCGGTGGGATGAAAGGACGGATGGTATGAAGAACAAGTACGCGCTGACAATCGCCGACATCCAGCTGGATGTTCTGTCGGAAGCCCCCCAGAAAGAGGTGGACAAAATTTCCGGTATCGTGGACCGCAAGATGCGGGAAATATACCTGAACAGCCGCAGCTGCACCCGGAACGAGGCGGCACTGCTGTGCGCGCTGGAATTCTGTGCCGAGCGGCTGGCGAATCAGGATCGCCTTGCCGAGCTGGAGCAGCTTACCGCCAAGTACGATGAGGTGCTGAAGGTGTTCCGCGCCAAGAACCAGGAGCTGAATGACGAGATGGGCAAGCTGCGGAGCGAGAACGAGCTGCTCCGGTCCCTGCTCACCGACAAGGAAAAGGACGGTGCGCCGCAGGAGGAGCCTGCGCCGGTGGCTGCCAAGCCGGTTTCCGCCAAGGAATTCCTGCGGCAGGTTGCCGATGCGCAGTACGGCGACAGCGGGAACGGAACAGCCGCGCCCACCCCCGACACCGCCGTGCCGGAGGATCCCGCCGCATCCCGCGAGCGCCGCAAGACAGGCGGAATGTTCGACCTGCTTTCCTTTGATGAGGTCTGAGTCCGCGCCGACACGCCTGCCCGAGTTGCTGGCTCCGGCGGGGTCGCCGGAGGCACTGGAGGCGGCATTCTGCGCCGGGGCAGATGCCGTGTATCTGGGCGGATCCGCCTTCAACGCGCGGATGAGTGCGCACAATTTCGACAGCCGCGAGCTGGAGGCGGCGGTCGCCTACGCCCACGCGCGGGGCGGGCGGGTGTACCTGACGCTCAATACGCTGGTGTACGACCGCGAGTTGCCTGACGCGGTGCGCGCCGCTTACGGCGCGGCGGCGGCAGGGGTGGACGGACTGATTATAGCCGACCTCGGCGCCGCCGCCTGCATCCGCCGCGCCCTGCCGGGGCTTCCCCTGCATGCCAGCACCCAGCTTTCGGGACACAATGCCGCCATGGGACGGGCGCTTGCCCCCCATGGCTTTTCCCGCTTTGTCATCGCGCGGGAGACGCGCCTTTGCGACCTTGCCGCGGCGGTGGCAGACGGTCCGCTGGAGGTAGAGGTATTCGTGCACGGCGCCCTGTGCGTATGCCACTCCGGGCAATGCCTGTTCTCCTCGCTGGTCGGGGGGCGCTCGGGCAATCGGGGCGAATGCGCCCAGCCCTGCCGCCTGCCCTACCGGGATCTGCGGGGGCGTGCGTGCTATCCGCTCTCCCTGAAGGATCTGTCGCTTGCCGCGCACATTCCGGAGCTGATCCGGGCGGGTGTTGCGTCACTCAAGATTGAGGGACGCATGAAAAGCCCTGCCTACGTGGGCGGTGTTACAGGCATATTCCGCCGCCTTCTGGACGAACGGCGTGCCGCCGACCGGGAGGAGCTCGGATTTCTTGCCGCCCTGTTCTCGCGCGGCGGCTTCACCGACGGGTATTTTACGGGACGCATTGACCACAGCATGACGGGTGTGCGCTCCGAGGCGGACAAGGCGCGCTCGGCAGACGCCGAAAAAACCGCCGCCGCCCGACTGAATCCGGCGCGTGCGCCCGGCTGGCTTCCGGTCGGCGCTACGCTGACGCTGTGCGCGGGACAGCCTGCCGCGCTGACCATGACGGCGCCGCTGTTCCGACAGGGGAGCGGGACGATCCCGGCGGCAGAAGCAGAGGCGGCAACAGTAACGGCAACGGCGACGGCAACTGTTACCGTAACGGGGGACATCCCGACTGCCGCCGCAGAGCCGACCGCCGCGCTGACTGCGTCCGGGGCGGGGCGCCAGCTGTCCCGCATGGGGGGCACGCCGTACCGCCTGTCGGCGGGGGGATGCACGGTTGTGTCTGACGGCGGGCTGACAGTACCGCCTGCACATCTCAACGCCCTGCGCCGGGCTGCGCTGGACGCGCTGACCGACGCGCGGCTCGCCCGGATGCCGGATCCGTCAGCGGGCAGGCTGCCGCCGGAGGCACTGGACGGAGTGATCGCGGCGGCGTCCGTAGCAGAGCCCGTGCCGGACGGCGGGGCATCCGCGGAGCCGGTATACACCGCCTCTTTTGAACGTCCGGAGCAGATTACCGCTGCGGCGGCGGACTTTTTTTCGGTTCGCCTTCTGCCCCTTGCGGCGTGGACGGATGCCGGGCGGGCGTCCGGCGTTGCCCTGCCGCCCGTGATTCCCGACCGCGAGGCGGGGGATGTGCGGAATGCGTTGACTGCCGCCCTGCGTGCGGGGGCGCGCGACCTGCTTGTCGGCAATCCGGGGCACTGGGAGCTTGTGCGCAACGCGCTGTCGGATGCGGGGCTGACCGGGCGGACAGACGTCCGCCTGTACGGCTGTCTGCGCCTGAACGTGACCAACCGTGCTGCTGCACGGATGCAGGCATTGCTGTGCCGCGAAATCACGGGACTTCCGCTTTGCGGCGTGATCCTGTCGCCCGAGCTGACTCTGCCGCGCCTGCGCGACCTGTGCCGGAGCTTTCCCGGCTCCTCTGCCGTCGTGTACGGACGGATTCCCCTCATGCTGCTTGAAAAATGCGTCATCCGGGAGCTGTACCCCGGTTCCTCCGATCCGCACCTGCCGGACGGCGGAGCCGGCGCCTCCTGCGCCGCCTGCCGCCGCGGAGAGGCTGTCCTGCGCGTCCGTACCGGGGCGGAATTCCCCGTCCTGCGCTGTGCCGGACACCGCAATCAGGTTTTCAACAGTCTGCCTGTCTCAATGACCGACCGGACGGACGTGCTGACCCGTAACGGCATTCTGAACCGACACTTCCTCTTCACCGTGGAATCCCCCACCGTCGTGGATCGCGTGATCGCCTCCGCACGAAC
>ENA-UOJC01005306-UOJC01005306.1-human-gut-metagenome-genome-assembly--contig:-C104-NODE-5306-length-10096-cov-11.590579_pt1 | contig 10096 bp, 8 predicted proteins | sample MGYA00242339_ERZ723886 | MGnify/ENA metagenome assembly ERZ723886 | reverse complement strand
ACTTCATCTGCACGCCGAACAAGTCAGCTTGTGTGTCCTCCCATTCCCATCTTCTGCGTTGCTCACAACCCTGTAATTTGATTTCCTGCATAGAAGTGATAAATTCATAAGTCTTGTTATTATTGATGGCTTGCTGCTCAAACAGTTCATAATCAAGAACCTTTCTTCGTTTCAAAAACAAGGTCATCCATACACCATAGAGGATGCTTCCCAACAAAAAGATGACAAACACCAATTTGTTGTAGAAGAACAGAACCAATGAGAACACCACAAAGGTGAATATTACAAAAGTTATGTTGAGAGTCTGCTGTGTCAAGAAAGTATTTACTCGACTATGGTCGTTCATTCTCTGCATCAAGTCGCCCATGAGTTTCGTGTCAAAGAAAGACATCGGCAACTTCAATAGCTTGATGAAGAAGTCGCTCACCAACGATATGTTGATGCGCAGTGATATGTGGAGCAACAGACATCTGCGGATAAAGTCAATAGCCGTTCTACTGATTGTGAGCATTAACTGTCCCAACAGTATAAGCCAAACGAATCCTATGTTTTGGTTCTTGATACCAACATCCACGATGGATTGGGTAAGGAATGGCAAGACAAGTTGCAAGAGACTACCGACAAATAGCCCCAATAATAACATAATGTACAAATACCTATATTTCAATATGTATTTCCACAAAACATGCTTGGATTTGTTTGAGTGATATTTGTCTATATGAAAGTTTTCCAGCTTTTCTGTAGGAGTCAGCAATAACACAGTCCCCCTCGTTCCTTGCTGTTCTGTACTAATCCAATGTCTACAAAAGTCTTCGAAAGTTAATTTTAGCAATCCTTTTCCTGGGTCTGCAATGCAAAAAACTTCTTTTTTACTAATCTTAAATAATACAACAAAGTGGTTCTGGTTCCAATGTAAAATACAAGGCATTTGTGCTTCTTTCAATTGTTCAACAGTATACAATTGCCCTTGGCAATTGAAACCAATTTCATTTGCAGCCTCTGTAATAGCAAACATTGAGACGCCATTTTTCCCTATATGTAACATTTGTGAAACATATTCTAAGGAACACTTGACACCATATGAATTGACAATCATTGCCAAACATGCAGCACCACACTGCATGCCATCGTGTTGCTTTATGAAATGTATTTTATTCATTCTTTATATCGTTAGTTTTACCGAGCAGACACACTCCCTTCCCCTCAGTTGATAATTATATGTGAAAGTGTTGACGGAATTGTAGATGGTGTAGCCATATTGATGTTGGTTCAGAATGTTTCTGATGTCAAGGGATACCTTTACCGCTTTTTTTCGATAAGACAAGCCCATATCCAATAGAGCCATCGTCTTGGTCACATCTTTCGTCAACTCATTTTTTACAATATCTGTAGATGTGTCAAATACGAAGCCATCAAAGGGCATGATTTTCAAAGAAACCTTGTGCTGTTGGCTCAGATAGCTGTCGTTTTGATAAACAGCATAAAGATAAGTCTTGGCAAACATGCCATTGTAATCCAACTCTACGTATTTGCAAGGTTGCGATGTCAGATAAGGAGAGAACGTCAAGCTCTTCCATGTATATTTCTGTTGATAACCATTCTGCAAGGTCATTTGCCGTCTCCACTGATAGCCACCGTTCAAGGAAATCTTGGTCTTGATGGACTCTATGAATTTGGTAATGCCTACTTGCCCTATGAGACTTTTTGCTGTGTTTGGGGCATATATCTTCGACATGGTTACGAGCGTATTGCTTGCATCCTGGCTTGCCAGAATGTTGCTTCTCTCTTGATTATACAGAATATCAGCATTGAAGAACCACATTTTCAGCGGTATCTTATAGTCGTAATGCAACGAGGCGTTCAAACTCTTGTTATCCGCCAAGATGCCCGAACCCATCTTCATGGAAGTATCATCGATTCGGACAGGAGATTTCAAGAAATCCAAGATGTCTCCGAATGTACGGGCGTAGAATATGTTGGTACGAAGCACTGAGCGAGAAGTGAGCTTATAGTTGCAATACATACTTGGGCAAACAGAAAAATACCAAGAGCCAGAAGAAGATGCAATCATGTGGTCTCTGTGAGCTATATAGTCCATGCGCACAGGCATTTCCAAACGTAAGACATATCTGTATTGAAAATGCGAATATTCATATTGTGGAGCCAATGCCACTCTGAGATTTTGCATACTCACATCGTTACTTTCATCCGTAGGATGTAAAGTCGTCTGTACTTTATCCATGTAATAGTTCAGTAATATCGGCAAATAGATACGTGAATTACGATGCTTCTTAGACAGAGAGAGTGTGTTCTCTGTGCGGAAACTTTGCCCATTGGCATTCTGTACAACAGCATCTTTCGTTTCTTTGTCAAGAGCTACCTTTCCCATGGGAGAACCTTGGTATGAGACAACCGACGTCAACGACCATCGCAAGTCCTTGTGATGCCATAATGTAGAAAACTTGTTGTTCAGAAAGAACTCTCGCATGGCCTGCTTCTGGTTAAAGAGCGTGCCATTTTCCCTTGTCGGCAACTCTGATGTCAAGAAAGAGCCAACGCCCGACAAAGTGTTGACGAGATAAGTCTTGTCTGAGTTGTCTTTGTATTCCAACTGAATGCTTGGGCGATGCACAGATGACAGAGGTGAATATGCTTGTGAGATAACGATTTTGTTTTCCGCATCGGTATAGCTTCTAGTCAAGCTATAGTCATATTGACTTTTCGCATAGCTATATCCGACATTTCCCTTAAGGGTAACATCCTTTCTAATCTTCCTCAATATGTTGAACGACAACAAGCGGTCAGTTGGTGAGGCATACCTATCCACCTCAATGGGAGGAGTGGAAGCGGAAATGTTTCCCAGTAAACTTGACACTGTAGATACTGTTTCCTTGCTATCGAAATGGTTCGTTCCTTCATTCAATGCGAACTGACTGATGTTGCCTGCTTTTAGCGAAGCCAACATTTGGAAGTTTGACTTGAAGAGCATTCCCGCACCATTCACTTCATACAAGGTATGCTTGCCAGCACCGAGCGAAACGCCATAAGAGCCTACAGGCTTGAACTTAGCCTTGTTGCTCATATTCACGTTGATAGCAACGTTGTCTGAAAAAACATCCTTGTCGGCTTTTACTGCCTGATGGTTGTTGAGCACTTGGACGGAGTTGACAAAGGAAGCAGGTATGTTGGTTGTGGCAATGTTATATCTTCCCCCCAACAAGTCCATGCCATTGATATAAAAGTTGGAAATCTCCTTGCCCAGATATTTGATGGAACCTTTGTCACCAACTTCGATTCCTGGAAGTTTCTTCATGGCATCCTTCAGCGTATAGTCGTTCTTTCCGATATATGAGGCTAAGTTGTAAGACAAGGTATCACCACGCTGATAGATGGCAGGGGCTTTTACGACAACTTCCTTGAGGGCTGTTGACTTCTCCTTCAGATTGAAGTTACACGCTTGTGAGAGATTCTTGATTTCCTTCTTGGCTTTCTCATATCCGATGGCTTCGGCTGTAATAGTTATCTGCTTGGCATCGGTCTTGAAAGTTATCTTGTAAGAGCCATTTTCTGCCGTTCTCGCAAAACCAAGCGTTGCCTTGTCAGCATTTATTCTAACGATGACACCTTCCAAGTTCGTGCCTGTGGTATCACGCACAACTCCTGTAACCACACTTTGTGCAAAAGTGCAGTTACAGAAGCAAGCCAACATCATCAAAAACAAAAATCTTCTCATATACCAAAATCTCCTTTTGTCTATTTTAATTCGAGAGGAACATATCCGTTAGGGCGCATTCTCAGCACCACACCATTAACCAAGGCACTGTGTCCACCATCCTCATACTTCTCGATAGTCATCTCACTGATGGATTCAGCAGGTATGTTGACCATCGGATTTTGCTCAAACTTGTTCTTCGACTTGATGAATTGTTCCCTTGAGGTCTTGATGGCATTGGCGTATGGTTTCAAATTCATAGGAGTGCTCGACTTGCGGAAAGTGATTGCCTTGAACTGATGTATGCCTTCAGAATCCTTTGCCGCCAATACCAACCCTGGCAGACCACAAAGTTTCCAAGGACCAAAAGACACAGGTATCTCGGTGGAATACCAAACCATCCAAGTTCTACCGCCATATTCTCCCACCGCCTTCTGGCAAGTATATCCGCAGATGGTGTCTGTATCCTCGTCAAAATTCCAAACAATCGGTGTGCCACTCTCCGCATAGCTGTAGTAATTAGGCGTAATGACACTATAAACAGACAGCTTACCCTTTGGCACATTTTGAGAGACAGACTGGTCGAAGAACATATCGTTTCTCATTTCTTGTGTCTTGAACTTCTGAATGTCTGTCTCTGGAGCTTTACAGGCAATGGCAGAGTCAGCTCGGAATGCAGTGTAATCGGAAAACATGGCTATGTTTCTGCCGATTTGCAAAATGGTAGAAGTTACATCCGAAGAACCTTTGTCATTCTTTACTTGATACTCGTAGATACATTCGTATTCATCTACGGAAGTTGAACTATTTTGTCCCATTATAGTAGGTGTCATACCTAAAAACAAAATAAGTGAAGTTAGTCTTATTATTTTCATATCTAAAAGTTTATTATGTCCATAAAATTAAATCCTTTTGGCAAGAAGTGTCCATTAAGCATAAATGAAGGGGTGGAGTGAATGTTATTATTCACACACCATTCTTTTTGCCTATCAATAAGTTGGTCTATAGACTTACGTTCTATATTTTTCGTACAGAATTTTTCCTCAAATAGCTTTTGGTCATAAACTCCAATCTCATACCAATTTTGAATAACATACATTGCCTTATTGGGATTCTGTAATATTGCAGAAACTAAAAGCTCCAATTTTTCATGCTGCTCTTTTGTCCAATATGCAAAAAACACATGTACTTTGATGGAATTACTTAAAGCCATAGCATTATACATGTTCAAGAAATCTAAAGCACAAGGAGCACATGTTGGATTCAATACAGCAACAAGATGCTTATGCGCATTTGTCTCTCCCCAATTAATACTATCCAAACATTGTGATATAGAATCTATATTTTGAGGGAAAGTATTTAACATCAATAAATATTGTTCTTTTAGATAATTATTACTTCTTCTAATATTTTCAGTTTGTACACACTTCCCCAATATATCTTTTGAATATTTTAACGAAAATGACAAATATACAATAAAAAGAAGAACACAACACATAACATCCCTAATATCAGAGTTCGAAAAATGCACATTTTCAAAATCTAAAGTACATATATTGAATACATTTAATACAAATATATCTGTTAGCAAACATAAGCATATAGGGCAAAATTTCTTCACCACGAAGATTTGTGTCCACAAACTCCAGGCAACAACAGGTATTGCTGATGCCCAAAATAATGTTGTAAATAATGTTGAAAGTTTTAAAAATACTATTAACGAGAAAAAGGTTGCAAAATATGCTGCACAAATATCAGCCAAGTCTATTATACCACCCAACCGATATTCTATATTACAATCAAAATGATGACTATTTGTGCATATTTTCTTAGCAATGTTTTTGCCTACATGCTGAGCCATAATGCAGTATGTGAGAAATCCTCCTATTCCACATCCTAAAAGATTCATGCAAATTGAAAAAATATTCTCATTTGCCAAAACAGAAAACACACACAATACCAATAAGCCACCATAGCCCAATATTATATAAAGAGTTTGCAGTCTTTCCTCCTTTCTATGATTTTCATATTGAGGTTCACCACTATATTGTGTTTTCTCAAAGGCAAGAAAGGTACCATCCCACTTCTCAAAGAATGCATCTTTCTCTATATATGTATATTCATCTGTATATAGCTTATATATGTTTTCTTTGCAATTTTCAACAACTACAAAAGCATCATCTATTCTTGTGAGAAATGGAAGAATCTCATTTCCAAAAGTTTCCGTATTGGTAATTTTCCCTGCTTGTGTATCAATGCCATAAAGTCTAAGCATATTTGAAAATCCTAACAAATTAGTATTGTTAGGATTTTCCATATAAAGTTTATGCAAGAATGTGCACGTAAATTTTATATTTAAAAGAAATAATATATGCTTCAAAACATCCATGATTTTCTGTATTTAAATGTTTATTGCTATTTACCAAAGTGATACTTACAGTTGTCGAATGCCGTCGAATCAACATTGGGAGCTGATGAAAAATTCACTATTTCTAAATCCCAACAATCCCAAAATGCTTGATGACTGATTTTTTCAAGACTTTTGGGAAAATCCACACATTTTAGTTTTATACAACGAGCAAATGCAAAATGCTCGATGACCTTGAGATTTTTTGGAAACACTATTCTTTCTATGTTTTTGCAACCAGAAAAACATCTATCATTAATGACTTCCATATTATTTTTGAAAATCAGAGTTGTGATACCTTCACAGCAAGTAAATGCTTGTCTTCCAATCTTTATGACAGATTGCGGTATGGTAGATATAGAGACTTTATTGCAATCCCAAAAAGCCCACTCTCCTATTTCTGTTAAACTATCTGGTAAGGAAGCTAAAAGTAAATTTCTGTCCATATTAAATGCACTATTACCAATATATGTTACAGACGGGGGAATCTTTACCTGTTCTAACTTTTCACAAGTGTTAAAAGCCCTCTTCTCTATAATTTTTAATTGTGCTGGCAATATAACTTTTTTTATATGATTGTTCTTTTCAAAAGCCATCTCACCTATAATCTTAACTTTCTTTAGTTCTTTATGGCTGTTGAAATCTATGACAGAATCCTTTCCTAACCATTGCTTTAGACATAACCCATTAGGGGTTTCTGACAATGTATACTTTTTCCCATACGAAACAGAATGAGCCAATATAAGCAAAAATATAAAAATAAGTCTAAGCATGTTACGAAATTTAAAAATTAAGAAGAAAGTTCTGAGTCGAAACTCAGAACTTTCAACATTACTTAATTACTTAAGTCCACCATATTCTAAACATTCCTCAACACTAGAAACCTCTTTCGTGTGTACAGAACCATCACTTTCATGAACTGTACAAGGGAAACTTTGTGTTGCTACCGCAGTACCACCACAAATGGAACGTAAATCTGCGTTTTCCATTGTGAACACTCTTTCTCCATTTTTAAAACTTACAATCATAATCTTTAGTTTTAAAATTAAACCATCAGTTAATTGCCTAGGATTCTACGTGTCTTAGAAGTTACGCCTTTTAAACAGACGGGGCTGTATCAACATTGTGTAAAGATTATTGGAATAATTGCACTAAAACAAAAGCAAACTGCAATTATTTGCATTATTTTGTATTCCGAGTGCAAAGATATGAAGACTTTTTGAAACAAAGTAATTTTCAGAGAATATTTAAACTATATTAAACTATGTTATACGTGATTGCACTTTGCATAATAATGCAAAAATAGCATTTTCACTTACTTTTTTTACGGTTTACCTGCATCTTTATTCTATTTAATTCATTAATAAGTTGTCTTGCTACACTATCTTTATATGATGCAATCTCAATCATTTTGTGGTAGTGATAGACGGAATCTTCATACACATCAACTTGGGTTCTTAATTTATCAATTATGTCTTCGTCTCGTTGGACATTGAAATGTTTTTCGATGTAGCGAATGTTCGAGTCGTTAGATGTCAGTACCATTCGCAATGCTCGATACATCGAAAAGAACTTTTCTGTATGCCCAAATAAAGAAGTTATTGAGAATGTGAGAACTCGTGTAAATATTTACGAGGACTCAATTCGCTATCATAACGAAATGATACAGATGGCAGCAATTAAAGATAGCATTGCTAATAGCCTATTTAAAGAGGCGAATGAAATTAAAAAGAAAATTAATCAGAAATAATAGACAACGACCATCGGCTACAAGCGCATCCTTCGTTTCGACAAGGTAAAGACAACGGCATTCGCATCGTGTTCGATGATGCAAGAGGCGTTCCATGCATCAGCAATGTAGCAGCATATTAACTATTCATTAACTCTCAACTATTCATTTGTGTCCGTGATGCCACTCGCTTGACATTGCGGACATTTTTTCTTTTATGATGGTTATGAAGAAGAAATTGATAATTATTGCAGTTTTGGTTATCTCACTTGTCACTTCTTATATTTTATGTGATACAAAACAAAATGATGCCAATATTGACCCTGTTAAAGTCGAAGAATACACGGCAGTCTTAGAAAGCAGTATTGACTTGGATTCCATAGCTGGAACATATTGCGGCGTGTTGCCGCCTAATGTTGAAACAATACTCACACTAAATGCAGATGGTACCTATCGTTTGAAGCAGAAATCTCTAAACGAATCGGATAGTTGTGAAGTGTTGAACGGAATCTTCAAAGTGCTTGACGGCAGCATTCTGATGCTTGAACATCCGAAAAGTGGTGACAATATATTTTATAAGGTGAAGAATGACAGCAGCATTATTCTGATAGATTCGTTCGGAAATAAACCCAATAAAGAGGGGAGAAATAACTATACTCTTAAAAAGAAATGATGAGGTGTACCTAAAACGAGAGAGTGTAAAATAATCCTATCCTTATTTTACACTCTTCATAATACTTTATTTAGATATGCTTTCTGTTCTCATCACTATCTTGGATCTAAATATAAACCTTCTCGGTAAACTATATTCTTTAAAGTTTCCAAATTTAATGAACAAGAAATTTTAAGGTAATAATCATATCCAAATTCTATTTGCAATTTATGCTCTTTATTGCGTAAAACAACATATATATATTCCCTCAAAGACAAACGTATTATGTCTGTAATTTTTAAAATATAAATTCTTCGTTTTTCTTCTAATAATGGCATTGATTTTAATAATTCAGAATCAATGTTATAAAATTTAGAAGATTTAATTCTACTGGTAATATATTCCTTATCTGCCTCTAAGTATTGTATTGTCATGTACTTACAGTTCGTCGCTTTCATAATAGACAGTATAACAGAGACATAACGCTGTTCTACTCTTAAATACTCTTCAATAGTAAATAATTTACCATCGAATTTTTTCCCAACATCACATCTACTAGTCCATTCATCTGCTGTGTATATGCCATTAGAATCATATTTTTGAGGGCTATATTTTACAATCTCATGCCAATTCATTTTATAAGAATCTTTAAGTTGTCAAATAACTTTCACTGCCAAAGTTTTGGTCTGGCAGTGAAAGTATAAAATTAATCTCCAATACGTTTTAAATTTGCATTATAAGTACCCATACGTGTCTCTCTGTTCTGTAACGCTTTTACGGTTTTTCCCATTTTCCAAATGCCTCCATTATGTCCATCTACATCTGGCGTTATATAATTTTTCCCATTTGTATAAACGGGATTTCCGTGACTTAAATCTTTAATTTTTCTATATCCATCTGGTATCGGAGTTTTTATTCTCGTTGCTTTAGAGCCCTTTCCTTGTGTAAAAGTTACAGTATTTTTTCCTGTACCTTTTGGTTGAGAGGCTTTTTGAGTAGAATTTGAACTGTTAGCATTTATATGGCCTTTTTTATTGGCAAGATTTTTTCCTGCATTTGCCATCATTACAGTTCCATGAGCTGTCAAAGCGACTCCTGTTGTAGAAATAGTTCCACCTGCAGCTACGACAATTGTTGAAGTTCCTCCTGATGGTGCTTCTGCAACAACTCCTATTGTGGTAACTGTAGAACCACTCGCTATCATTGATGCCCCCGTTCCACTTTCCCATGTTCCTATAGAGAGGCTAGCCAAATCTCCAGTAGTTAATCCAACATTAAAATCTGCTGGATTATTAACATACTTACCAACCCAAGAACGTATGTTGGTAACACCCCCTGTTGCATTGTCAAATATTGCTGCGCCAAACCCCTTTACCTTATCTCGCCAATCCTCACCATTAGGATCGCTATATTTTATAGGATTATTTCCTGTATAGCAATAAGAAGAAATCTCATAATGGTTTTCTTCTAAAGGGTCACAACTAATCCACAGACTCAATCTTGGCTCATAGTACCTCGCTCCATAGTAATACAATCCCGTTTCCTCATCGAATTCCTTCGCATTGAAAAGATAAGGCGTATTCCAAATGTTATTGC
>ENA-UOJC01005305-UOJC01005305.1-human-gut-metagenome-genome-assembly--contig:-C104-NODE-5305-length-10096-cov-149.866248_pt1 | contig 10096 bp, 9 predicted proteins | sample MGYA00242339_ERZ723886 | MGnify/ENA metagenome assembly ERZ723886 | reverse complement strand
TCGTGGCACTTCTTGGCGGCGGGGGCGCGTTCTATTATTTTAAGTTTATGAAGCCAAAGCAGAACGTCAAGGGCGACACCGACCTTGAAGATTTCGATTTTGACGATTACGACGAGGACGAGGGGGACGGGCTTTCTGATGAAGAACAGGAGGACGAGGAAGCATGACGCTTTTTACCGAAAACCCTTTAGAAAAAATGATGGTACAAAGACCCACCGGGCGGCGTGACAGTGCGCCGCCCGTTCCAAAATCCCCGGCGTGTATGCGTTGCCCTTATAAGGCGCAATCCCCCTGTATCGGCTATTGTCTGAAACAGGCACAGGAGAAGAAGCACACCGCGCCGGAACGCTGAAAGGAGGATTTTTTCATGGCACTTAGACTTGTGATTGCAGAAAAGCCGAGCGTGGCGCAGACTATCGCCGCCGCGCTTGGCGTTAAGGAAAAGAAAGACGGATATATCGAGGGCGGCGGCTGCCTCATTTCATGGTGCGTCGGGCATTTGGTACAGCTTGCGGAAGCTGCCGCCTACGGGGAGCAATATAAAAAATGGAGTTTTGAGAGCTTACCCATTCTGCCGGAGGAATGGCAGTACGCCGTTGACCCGGACAAGGGGAAGCAATTCAAAACCCTAAAAGAGCTTATGCACCGCGCCGACGTTTCCGAAGTGGTAAATGCGTGTGACGCGGGGCGCGAGGGAGAATTGATTTTCCGCTTTGTCTACGAAGCGGCGGGCTGCAAGAAGCCCATGCGCCGCTTGTGGATTTCCTCAATGGAGGACGGGGCAATCAAGGCGGGCTTTGCTTCCCTCAAAGACGGGCAGGAATACGACGCGCTCTTTGCGTCTGCCCTCTGCCGCGCAAAGGCTGACTGGCTTATCGGCATTAACGCCACCCGGCTTTTCTCCTGCCTGTATGGAAAGACCTTGAACGTGGGGCGCGTCCAGACCCCGACCTTAAAAATGCTCACCGACCGGGACGCGGCTATCTCCCATTTCCAGAAAGAAAAATATTATCATGTGCGCCTTGATTTATCCGGCGCGGAAGCGGCAAGCGGGAGGATTTCCGACAAGGCAGAAGCCGACGCGCTGAAAGGGGCTTGCGAAGCGGAAACGGCGGTATGCGTTTCCCTCACCAGAGAGAAGAAAACCGCAGCCCCGCCGAAGCTCTTTGACCTTACCTCTTTGCAGCGGGAAGCGAACCGCATTTTCGGCTACACCGCGAAGCAGACCCTTGACCTTGCACAATCCCTTTATGAAAAGCGGCTCCTTACTTATCCGAGGACGGACAGCAGCTTTCTTACTGACGACATGGGCGGCACCGCAGCGGACATTATCGCGCTGCTCTGCGAAAAGCTCCCCTTTATGGCGGGCGCGGACTTCACGCCGGAGATTGCAAAGGTATTAGACAGCAAGAAAGTATCAGACCACCACGCAATCATTCCCACTATGGAGCTTGCAAAGGCTGACCCGGACGCGCTGCCGGAAAGCGAGAAGAATATCCTTACCCTTGCGGGGGCGCGTCTGCTTTTTGCCACCGCCGAGCCGCATATTTATGAAGCGGTTACGGCGGTTTTCTCATGCGCCGGGACAGACTTCACCGCAAGGGGAAAGACCGTACTTGCGGAGGGTTGGAAAGAGCTTCAACGCAGATACCGGGCGACGCTGAAAGATAAGCCCGAAGCGGAGGACGGGGAAAATGCAGACGTGACGCTGCCGAAGCTTTCCGAGGGACAGGGCTTTCCTAACCCCGCCGCAAAAGTAACGGAGCATACCACAACGCCGCCGAAGCCCCACAGCGAAGCAAGCCTTTTGTCGGCTATGGAACGCGCCGGGAACGGGGACACCGACCCGGACGCGGAACGCCGGGGGCTTGGCACTCCCGCCACCCGCGCCGCCGTCATTGAAAAACTGGTAAAGGGCGGCTTTGCGGAGCGCAAGGGGAAGCAGCTTATCCCTACCAAAAACGGGAACAGCCTTATCTGTATTCTGCCGGATATACTCACTTCCCCACAGCTTACCGCAGAATGGGAAAACAATCTGACGCAGATAGCAAAGGGAGCCGCAGACCCCGGCGAATTTCTGTCCGGCATTGAAGCTATGGCGCGGGAGCTTGTGCAGACACACGCCGCAGCACTGGACGGGAAAAAGGATTTGTTCCGGGAGGAAAAGCCCTCTGTCGGCAAATGCCCCCGTTGCGGTTCCCCCGTCCATGAGGGGAAGAAAAACTATTATTGCAGCAACAAAGAATGTGCCTTTGTCATGTGGAAGAATGACCGCTTTTTCGAGGAACGCAAGACCGCTTTTTCCGCGAAGATTGCCGCCGCGCTCCTTAAATCCGGCAAGGCGAATGTGAAGAAGCTCTACTCCCCGAAAACAGGCAAGACCTACGACGGAACTATCGTTCTGGCTGACACTGGCGGGAAATACGTCAACTACCGTATCGAAGTGCAGAAGAACTAAAAACTTGAATAGCAAGCATAGGAAGCGGGTACCCACTTCCGTAAATCCCTGTCCTGCCGCTGACGCGCCGGACGGGGATTTTGCTTGTTGGGAAGTTTCCCAAACCCTCTAAAAAAATGAAAAAATTGTTGGCATAACGCACAGCCCACCGTAGTACGGGGCGAACCCCAAAAGCGCGGCGGTGCGCCGCCATTTCAGAAAGGAGCGAATGAATGGAAAAGAAAAAAGGTTACTCCATGTTTGAGCGTGACAAGTTAGACCCGGCTGACAGTATGCGGATAGAGCGAAATATTTATTTTGAGGAACAGACCGCTGACCTTTCCGGGCTTACCGCCCTGCCCTTAGAACAGTTACAGGCATTGCGGGAAGAATACGCGGCGGCTGAACAGGCAGCTTTTGAAGCCTTGCAAGAACAGGCGGCGGCATGGGACGAACAGGCGGGAAAGACCCTTGCCATTGACAAAGCCATTGAGTATGTGAGGACACCCGAAGCTACGCATACCGCGAACCAGTGGGAAGCTACGGACTACGGGAAGCACATCAGCAACCGCGTCTACCAAATGCGCTACCACATATCCGAGAATACCCGGTATGACAGGGAAAAAGAGAAATCCATTCCCTATTCGTGGACGCTTTCATGGAGTATTTACACCAACAGCCCCCACAATTACGGACAGGCAAAAATCGCCGGACAGGAAAGGAAAGTCTTTGCAGACAAGGCAGCTATGGAAAAATATCTGAATGGGCGTATCAAAGCCTATCAGCATTTATTCACCGAGGTATCGCCGCCTATCCCGCCAGAGTATGCAGAGCATTTCAAAGTAAACGGGCAGCTTTTACCGGGCTATGCTATCGAGGGCGAGGAACGGGCGCAGCCTACCGCTGAAAAAGCAGCCCCCACCACAGCAGAGCCGCCACAGGACACCGAACAGAGAAAGGAGCGTGAAACCATAAACGAGCAGTTTTCAATTCTTATCGACAGCCGCAGCCGCTTTGAAACAGGCAAACCGGGCGGCGTGTGGCTTCCCATGCCGACCACAACAGAGCAGCTTCATGCGGCTATGGAAAGCGTCGGCATTACCGCAGACAATCCGCAGGATTTTTTCATCAACGGGTATTCTTCTACGGAGGACTGCCCCTTTGACTTGCCGCTTTCCGTTATCCAAAGCGCAAGCATGGACGAGCTGAATTATTTTGGAAAACTTCTGGAAATGCAGAGTGACGGGGACAAGGATAAATTTGCGGCGGCGGTTACACATGGCGAGTATGCCGGAAGCATGAAAGACCTTATCAACCTTGCACAAAACCTTGACTGTTACTGGCTCTATCCCACTGTCCGCAGCGAAGAAGATTACGGTTATTATCTTATCGACGAACTGGACGAGCTGGAGCTTCCCGAAGAAGCAAAGAAATATTTCAAGTATGAAGAATACGGGCGGGACGCAGTTAGCAAGGATAAGGGGCAGTTTACCGAACAGGGCTATATCTATAACAATCAGAACACCTTTACCGAATGGTATCGGGGAACGGAAAACGAGATACCCAAAGAATACCGCGTTATGAGCTTCCCACAGCCGGAACGCGGCGGACAGGACAAGACCTTTATGGACGCAGCCGCCACAGAGCAGACCGCCCGAACCGCCGCAGAGCAGCCACAGGAGCCGCACCCGGTTATCCCTATCGTGCTGACAGCCGGGAAGCCCGCCGAGAAATTAAAAGAGATTACCGACCGTCTGGAACAGGGCATTACGGAACTCTTTGACAGCGAGCGTTACAAGGAATATCTGAAAGTCATGTCAAAATTCCATAATTACAGCTTCCGAAACACCGTCCTTATCGCCATGCAGAAGCCGGACGCTTCCCTTGTGGCGGGCTTTTCCGCTTGGAAGAACAACTTTGAACGAAACGTGATGAAAGGGCAAAAGGGAATTAAAATCATTGCTCCGTCACCCTATAAAATCAAACAGGAAATGCAGAAAATCGACCCGCACACGCAGAAGCCCGTTATCGGCAAGGACGGGAAGCCCGTCACCGAGGAAAAGGAAGTCACCATACCCGCCTACAAGGTGGTATCCGTCTTTGACGTTTCCCAGACCGAGGGAAAGGAGCTGCCGGACATTGCGGTTGACGAGCTGACAGGCGACGTTGACCGCTACAAGGATTTTTTCGCAGCCCTTGAAAAGACTTCCCCCGTTCCTATCGCCTTTGAGAATATCGAGGGCGGCTCTCATGGCTACTACCACTTGGAGGACAAGCGCATTGCTATCAACGAGGGCATGAGCGAATTACAGACCTTAAAGACCGCTATTCACGAAATCGCCCATGCGAAGCTGCACGACATTGACCTCAACGCGCCAAAGGACGAGCAGCCCCGCGTTGACCGCCGCACCCGCGAAGTCGAAGCGGAAAGCGTCGCCTATACCGTCTGCCAACATTACGGGCTTGACACGTCGGACTACTCTTTCGGCTATGTCGCCGGGTGGAGCAGCGGGCGGGAGCTGTCCGAGCTGAAAAGCTCCCTTGAAACGATACGCAGCGCAGCCGCCGAGATTATCAATTCCATAGACGAGAACTTAGCGGAGCTGCAAAAGGCACAGGACAAGGAGCAGACCGCCGGACAGGAGCAGCCCACCAGAGAGGGACAGGAAGCCGCGCCGGAGAAGCCGGATCCGGAAGCAGCCGCACCGGGAAAATCCGGCGCACAGGAAAAAGCGGGCGCAGCCCCGAAAGAAGCCTTTACCCCGGAAACGATTTACAGAGTGCGCCGGAACCCTTACAGCGACAGCCGGGAAAACAGCTACCTCTTGCAAGCCTATGTGACACAGGAGAACGGGCGGGCGAAAATGGGCGACGTGCTTTATACGGGAACGCCGGAGAAATGCCGCGAGCTTATGGGGCAGCTCAAAAGCGGCGAGCTGACCGAGGGCGACGTAAAGCAGCTTTACGCAAAGGCACAGGAAACGGCGCAGACCGCCGGACAGGACAAAGACACCTTTTCCATTTACCAGATAAAGGGCGGGGACGAAACAAGGGATTTCCGCTTTGAGCCATACGACCGCCTGCAGGCGGCGGGAAATGTGGTTGACAGGGCGAACTATGAGCTTGTCTATTCCGCGCCCCTTGCGCCGGAAACTTCCCTTGAAGATATTTACACCTGTTTCAATATCGACCACCCCAAAGATTTTAAGGGACACAGCCTTTCCGTTTCCGACGTGGTAGTGCTTCATCAGGACGGACAGGACGCGGCGCATTTCGTTGACAGTGTAGGTTTTCGGGAAGTGCCGGAGTTTTTACAGGAGCAAAAGCAGCTTACCCCGGACGACTTGGAAACGGGCGAAACTGTCAAGACACCGAGGGGGACTTTCCATGTGACCGCCATGAGCCGGGAGCAGATAGAAGCCGCCGGATATGGCTTTCACCACCAGTCGGACGACGGAAAGTATCTGATTATGGGGAATGGGACGCGGGCGTTTGCCGTTGCCGCAGAACAGGCGCAGCGGGACAATCCCTTGAAAACCGCCGAGCAGACCACAGAGCAGAACGGGAACATGATTGACGGTATCATCAACAACACCCCCACCGTTGACGAACTGGAAGCAAAGGTAAAGGCGGGCGAGCAGATTTCCCTTGTTGACCTGGCTAACGCTGTCAAAGCCGACAAGGAGCGCGGCAAGGGAGCGAAGCCGGAAAAGAAACCCTCTATCCGGGCGCAGCTTAGAGCCGACAAGGAAAAGGCACAGAAGAAAAACGCAAAGCAGAAGTCACAGGACTTGGAAAGGAGCTGACCCATGCCGGAACAGAGCAAATTTGAAAACATGGATTTGTTTGCTTCCCTTGAAGCGATTATGAAGCAGAATACAGGCTTTTACCAGAGCGACTTGGAGATTGACAAGGAGATTATCGCAAAGGCGGCGGCAAGCCCCCGCAAGGAGGACAAGACCCTTTTGTGGTTCTGCCGCCCGTCCGGGACGCATTGCTTCCGGGAGCGCGACGTTTTCCTCAAAGACACCGCGCCCCACAACACATGGCGTTTCTACATGGAGCAGACAAGCGACCGCGTTCTTGCCTATGCAATCGAGCTGACGGGAAAGGAGCGCGGGAAAATCAAGGGCAATCTGTACGAACTGGACTACTCTAAACATTATGAGCGCGTCAAGGAAAAGGAGCTGCCCGCCGATACGGTGAAGCTGATTTATGAGCATGGGGAAAGGGTACAGGAAGCCGGGAGATATTTTGACGGAACCCCAGACCCGCAGCTTGGGAAGTTTGAACGCTTTGAAGCCGTACCCAACGACCCGGACGCGCTGCAATCGCTCTTACAGGAAGAACGGCGCAGCCGGGAGCAGCTTCCACCGGGAGATTTCAAGGCGCATATCGCCGCATTGCGGGACGGGCTGATTGAAACGGAAGCGCGGCGCATTGTGCGGGAAATGAAGCGGCATTACGAGCCGAACAGCCCGAACAAGACCCATTTCATGGCAGAGCTTTCCCCGGCGTTCATGCGGCTTGCAGCCACAAAGGACACTGACCGCCTTTTCTCCATGCTGCCCTACAAGACCCTTTCCTTTTCCAAAATCGAGGGCAGACATGGGACGTATGCGCTGATTGACAAGGGGGAGAACCGGGACAGGAAGATAAGGAAGCCCCGCCCCTCTATCCGGGCGCAGCTTAAAGCAGACAAGGCAAAGACCGCCCCGAAAAAGGCGGCGGCAAAAACAAAAAATCACGATATGGAGGTATGAGCATGATTAGACTGACTGTTGAAGAAACAAACCTTTTGAGCATTTACAACGAGGGCGGCAAGCGGGCTTTGATTGAGAATGTCAACGCCGCGCTGCCCTACATGGACGCGGATATGCGGGAGCTTGCAAAGCGCACCCTTTCCAAAGTGGACGCTTTGACCGAAGCGGAATTTGCAGAGCTTCCCATTTACGCCGCTGATGAAGTATGAACGGGGTTAAGCGGCTGACGCCGCCCCAGAGCCGGAAAGTCAACGCCCTTGTGCGCCGGACGTGCTGCAATTATGATAACGGGAACTGTATCTTACTGGACGACGGGGACGAGTGCGTATGTCCGCAGCTCATTTCCTATTCGCTTCTCTGCAAGTGGTTTAAGGTTGCGGTGCTTCCCGCTGATAAGCTGCTCTATGCGGAGCTTTACCAAACCGGGGACAGGAAGAAATGTACCGAGTGCGGCACGTCCTTTGCGTCAAGCTCTAACAGCGTCAAATACTGCCCCGACTGCCGGAAGCGTATCACCCGCAGACAGGCCGCCGAGCGCATGAGGAAAAGACGCGCCCCTGTTACGCAGTAGGCGCGGAAAATCCCTTGATTTGCAAGGCTTTCCGGGCGGGAAAATCGGATAGGCGATACTTTATACCTTTACCCCCAAAAATGGCGTTCTACTGCGTAACATTCACGAAAACAGCACCCATAAAAAGACAGGGCGCGGAAGTCATATACTGGCTTCCGCGCCCTGTTCTTTTTTTGCCTATCTGACATTTCCCTTTTCCATTTCTTCAAGCGGGAACTGCGGGAGGGCTTCTATCAGCTTCTTTGTGATGGACTGGCGCATATCTTCGTTGATTTCCTGTTTCGTGCTTCCGTCCGGCTGTCTGACCGCTACCGTCGATAGCCTGTCGATTTCGTCCTTGTAGCACTCCACGACTTTCTCCACCGCCCATTTTTCCCCGGCAACGGCGGCGCGTATGGTTTCATATTCCGGCATTTTCTGGTTTTCCATGCTCAACGCTCCTCTGCTTTTTGATAGCCCTATCATAGCACAGCGGCGGGGATTTTGCTATCCTTATCCGCGTTCTGTTTCCTTTTCCCGTTCCGGCTGTCTGTCTGCCTGTAAAATGCTGTCAATGTTCTGCTTGATAATATCATATTCCCGGACTTTCTTTTTCAGCTTCCCATAGTCGGCGTAAAGGGCTTCTTTCTGCGCTTGGAGGGCTTCATACTCCGATTGCAGCGCGGCAAGGTTCGGGAGCTTTGCAATGCCCGCCGCTTTCAACGACCTTGCGGCGGCTTCATGTAGGATAATCGCCTGTTCCTGTCCGGCGCGGTACTTCTCCCTGTTCCTTGCCTTGCGGTATGCGTCATAGACAGGCTTTGTCTTTTGATAGGTGGAAACATTCTTGATAAGCACCGCCATTTCCGCAAGCCGCTTTTCGGCGTTCTTCAATGCGTCTGCCGCCTGTCCGCTTTCCGCTGCCATTTCCTCAATCCGGCTGACTAAATCCGCGTACTGCTCAATCTTATGTTCCGTCAAGAAATTCATTGTTTTAGCTGCCTGTTTCAGATTGTGGATTTTCGCCCACTGTTCATAGCCCTTACTCTGCGCCGCCTTGATACTGTTCTCAATGTCGATAAGCAGCGAAACGCCGCGCTGCTCTCTGGGGGCTTTCGCCGCCTTTGCCCGTCTGCCCGCTATCCGTTCCCTTATGGCTTCCTCTGTATAATCCGCGCCGAGGGTTTTAAGACGGGTGAAGCGTTCCTGTCCGGGGGCGCGGCATGACACATATTTCCCCGGCTTTATCTCATAGCCCGCCGCCTGTAACCGCGTTAGCAATTCCTCAAAACTGGAAACTTGGGGGATAAGCGCGTCAACGGCAATCTTTAGCTTGCCTTTCCAACTTGTACCCGTCTTTTCTGCCTGGTACTCCGCATAGCTCTTTCCCTTGCTGCCCTTGCCGGGAACGACGACGGACAAGCCATTTTCCCGACACAGCTTGTCGCTCATGTTCCGTATGCCGTAATAGCTCCTTTTGTTGGAATTATATTTGCGGTGGTCTACGAAATTTACGGCGCAGAAAATAATGTGATTGTGGACGTGTCCTTTGTCAATGTGCGTCGTGAGTACATACTCATGCTGCCCCTTTGTTACCGCGTCGGCAAGCTGCTTTCCGATTTCATGGGCTTTCTGATAATCGACTTCCCCCGGCTCAAAGGACTGTATCAGATGAAAGGCTAAATTGTTCCCCTTTTGGAGTGCTTGCGACAGGGTATATTCAAACTCAATATCTGCCGTTTCATAGGAGCAGCCAAAAGAGGACACAAGCATTTTTCCGTCCGTCTTGTCCGGGTTTTCGATATAGTCAAGGGCTTTGCTTAGAGTGCTTTTAATAGGCTTAATCTTTGTAACCGCCATATCTCCGCAAGCACCCCCTTTATTTCCTCTATGTCCTCTTGGTATGCGTTCCCCGTCGCGTTTACGCGGCGTGCTATCTGGTTGACGTTGACACCGATTTTCTGTATCTCTGCGGTCATTGCCTTTATATCGGCATGGTCTATCTGAATGATATACCCGTCAATGGCAATCTTCCGCAGATATGCCGCCATGTTCCGGGTGGGTACGAGCTTCATTTTTTCCAGTATTAAATCCCGTTCCGCTTCCGTCACTCTGAATTTGATTTGCACCGTTCTTTTGCGTCCGTTCATGTATTCGCTCCTTTCCTTTCCGTTCCGAGGGTTTGGGACACTTCCCAACAAGCAATTTTCAACCGACGCGCCGCAGCGCGGGAGGGGAAAATACGGAAGTGGGTACCCGCTTCCTATGCTTGCTACGAATGTTTTTATCCTTTAGGCTCTTATCACCTACTACGGAGAAAAAGCGATTTTGCCAAACTTACGCAAA
>ENA-UOJC01005303-UOJC01005303.1-human-gut-metagenome-genome-assembly--contig:-C104-NODE-5303-length-10098-cov-7.017823_pt1 | contig 10098 bp, 7 predicted proteins | sample MGYA00242339_ERZ723886 | MGnify/ENA metagenome assembly ERZ723886 | reverse complement strand
TTAAAAAAGCTGGTGTTACAAAAGAAGATATCAATGCAGCTATGAAAGCAGCAGCAAACGAGTCCTTCGGATACAACGAGGATGAGATCGTATCTTCTGATATCGTAGGAATGAGATATGGTTCCTTATTCGATGCAACTCAGACAATGGTTAACCAGGTATCTGATGACCAGTATGAGGTACAGGTAGTTTCTTGGTATGATAACGAGAACTCTTACACATCTCAGATGGTTCGTACAATCAAATACTTCAGTGAGTTAAAATAATCGATAAGTTACGATAACTATATGAGACTTATAGCAGGTCCGGTCCTATTGGACCGGGCCTGTTTTTTATAGCGAATAAAAGGAGGACATATCTTATGTCATTAAACAAAAAATCAGTAGACGATATTAATGTAAAGGGAAGAAGAGTTCTTGTAAGATGCGATTTCAACGTACCTTTAAAAGACGGAAAGATCACAGATGAGACACGTATCAACGCAGCACTTCCTACCATCCAGAAATTGATCAACGATGGCGGAAAAGTAATCCTTTGCTCTCATCTTGGAAAAGTGAAAAACGGACCAAACGAAGGCGAGTCTTTAGCACCAGTTGCAGAGAGACTTTCTGAGAAACTTGGCAAAAAAGTAAACTTCGTATCTGATTACAATGTAACAGGCGAAGCTGCTACCGCAGCAGTTGCAGCAATGAACGAGGGAGATGTTGTATTATTACAGAATACACGTTTCCGTGGTGCAGAGGAGACCAAAAACGGCGAAGAGTTCAGCAAAGAGTTAGCTGATCTTGCAGACGATTATGTATGCGACGCATTCGGTTCTTCTCACAGAGCACATGCTTCTGTTGCAGGCGTAACCAAATTCATCACTGCAAAAGGTGGTTCTAACGTAGTTGGATACTTAATGCAGAAAGAGATCGATTTCCTCGGCAACGCTGTAGAGAACCCAGTAAGACCTTTCGTTGCAATCCTTGGTGGAGCAAAAGTTGCAGATAAATTAAACGTTATCTCTAACTTACTTGAGAAATGTGATACTTTGATCATCGGTGGTGGTATGGCATACACCTTCTTAAAAGCACAGGGATATGAGATCGGTAAATCATTAGTAGATGATACCAAGATCGATTACTGTAAAGAGATGATGGAAAAAGCTGAGAAACTTGGCAAGAAATTATTACTTCCGGTTGACTCTGTAACTATCGCTGATTTCCCAAATCCGATCGATGCGCCAGTAGAAGTTGTTGTATGTGACGTTAAAAACATGCCGGCAGACAGAGAAGGATGCGATATCGGACCGGAAACACAGAAATTATATGCAGACGCTGTTAAGACAGCAAAGACTGTTGTATGGAATGGACCGATGGGTGTATTCGAGAACCCAATCTTAGCAAAAGGAACCATCGCAGTTGCACAGGCATTAGCAGAGACAGATGCTACAACAATCATTGGTGGTGGAGACTCCGCAGCAGCAGTAAACCAGTTAGGATTTGCTGATAAGATGAGCCACATCTCTACAGGTGGTGGAGCATCCTTAGAGTTCTTAGAGGGAAAAGAACTTCCGGGTGTAGTTGCTGCAGATGATAAGGAGTAATCCGCGTTAGTACTTCAAAATTTTAAATGGGAAGAGGATAAAATCATGGCAAGAAAGAAAATTGTAGCTGGTAACTGGAAAATGAACATGACTCCAAGCCAGGCTGTAAAATTAGTTGAGGAATTAAAACCATTAGTAGTAAGCGATGAGGTAGAAGTTGTTTACTGTGTACCTGCAATCGACATCGTGCCGGTTGTTGAGGCTGTAAAAGGAACCAACGTAGCAGTTGGTGCTGAGAATATGTACTACGAAGAGAAAGGTGCATATACAGGAGAGATTTCTCCGGAAATGTTAGTAGATGCCGGCGTAAAATATGTCATCATCGGACATTCTGAGAGACGTGATTACTTCAAAGAGTGTGACTGTATGCTGAACAAAAAAGTGAAAAAAGCATTCGAGCACAATCTGACACCAATTCTTTGCTGCGGAGAGACATTAGAGCAGAGAGAGATGGGAATCACACTTGATTGGATCCGTTTACAGATCAAATCTGACTTAAAGGATGTTACAGCAGAGCAGGTTGCTTCTATGGTGATCGCATATGAGCCGATCTGGGCAATCGGAACCGGAAAAACTGCAACCACAGAGCAGGCACAGGAAGTATGTAAAGCAATCCGTGACTGCATCGCAGAAGTATACGGAACAGATACCGCAGAGAAAGTTCGTATCCAGTATGGTGGTTCTGTCAATGCAGGAAATGCAGCAGAATTATTCGCACAGCCAGATATCGATGGCGGTCTTGTCGGAGGAGCTTCCTTAAAAGCAGATTTTGGAAAAATCGTAAATTACAAATAAATAACGACTTTCGGGGAACCTGGTTCAGGTTCCCTTTTTCCAGATAGTGAGAATGAGCAAAGAGAAATGAGGAAAAAGAATGAGTAAGAAACCTACTGTATTAATGATTTTAGATGGATTTGGTCTTAATGACAAAACAGAGGGAAATGCTGTTGCACAGGCAAATACACCAAATATTGACGCCCTGATGAAAGAGTATCCATATGTCAAGGGTTACGCAAGTGGACTTGCAGTAGGTCTGCCGGATGGACAGATGGGAAATTCAGAGGTAGGCCATTTGAATATGGGTGCCGGAAGAATCGTATATCAGGAATTAACCAGAATCACCAAAGAGATCAATGATGGTGACTTCTTTCAGAATAAAGCATTACTGGACGGAATTGCAAATGTGAAGAAAAACAATTCTGACCTTCACTTATATGGACTGTTATCCGATGGTGGTGTACACAGCCATATCACACACCTGTACGGTCTGTTAGAGCTTGCCAAGAGACAGGGTGTTTCCAATGTTTACGTTCACTGCTTCTTAGATGGACGTGACACAGCACCAACTTCCGGAAAAGGATTTATCGAAGCACTGGAAGCAAAAATGAAAGAGATCGGCGTAGGAAAGATCGCTTCTATTTCCGGCCGTTATTATGTGATGGATCGAGACAATCGTTGGGATCGTGTTGAGAAAGCATATAAAGTACTGACAACAGGAGAGGGAGAGAAAGCAGAGAGCGCAGTTGCAGCAATGGAAGCATCTTACGCAAAAGATGTAACCGATGAGTTCTTTGTTCCAACCGCGATCACAGAGAACGGAGCACCGGTTGCTACGATCAAAGACAATGATACCGTGATCTTCTTTAACTTCCGTCCGGATCGTGCCCGTGAGATCACCCGTGCATTCTGCACCGATGATTTTGACGGATTTGACAGAGGCGCAAGAAAGAATGTCTGCTATATCTGCTTTACTGAGTATGATGTTACCATTCCAAATAAAGAAGTAGCATTCAAGAAAGTAGAGTTAAAAAATACGTTTGGCGAGTACCTGGCTGCACATGGAAAAACACAGGCAAGAATCGCTGAAACAGAGAAATATGCACATGTTACCTTCTTCTTTAACGGCGGTGTAGAGGAGCCAAACGTGGGAGAAGACCGTATCCTTGTAAAATCTCCAAAAGTTGCAACCTACGACTTACAGCCTGAGATGAGCGCACCGGAAGTATGCGAGAAACTCTGTGCTGCAATCCGTTCCGAGAAATATGATGTGATCATCATCAACTTTGCAAACCCGGATATGGTAGGACATACCGGTATTTTAGAGGCTGCAAAGAAAGCAGTAGAGACGGTAGATACCTGTGTTGGAAAAGCAGTAGAAGCACTCAAAGAGGTAGATGGTCAGATGTTCATCTGCGCGGACCATGGAAATGCAGAGCAGCTGGTTGACTATGAGACAGGTGCACCATTCACCGCACATACCACCAATCCGGTTCCATTTATCTTAGTCAATGCAGATCCGGCTTACACCTTAAGAGAAGAAGGATGCCTTGCAGATATCATCCCGACTCTGATCGAGTTAATGGGTATGGAGCAGCCTGCAGAAATGACAGGAAAATCTTTATTGATCAAGAAATAAGAACAGAGATAAAAAGCAGGAAAGTGTCACAGATGTGGCACTTTTCTTTTTGTTAGAATACTTAAATGCTTTTATAAGATATACTAATGAAATGACTAAAATATACAAAAATACTAATAAAAAGACAGGATTTTTCTACCTTGCCCGGGTGGCGGAAAGCGGTAAAATCATTGACTTTACAAAATCCGCTGTATTATAATTAAAACAAATGGTGTTGTTTTCAGACACCGGAAAAGAGGATAAAATAAGCATGGGAACACAAGTATTTCAGCCAGTAAAAGAAGGAAAAGTACGTGAGGTATATGACAATGGTGACAGCATGATCATTGTTGCCACAGACAGAATTTCTGCTTTTGACCACATTTTGAAAAACAAGATTACCAAAAAAGGTGCGATTTTAACTCAGATGTCTAAATTCTGGTTTGATTACACAAAAGATATTGTGCCAAACCATATGATTTCCGTAGACGTAAAAGACATGCCAGAATTTTTCCAGCAGGAGAGATTTGATGGCAACAGTATGATGTGTAAAAAATTAGAGATGCTCCCGATCGAGTGTATCGTGCGTGGCTACATTACCGGAAGTGGCTGGGAGAGCTACAAAAAGAACGGTACCGTATGCGGCATCAAACTTCCAGAGGGTCTGGTAGAGTCTGATAAGTTACCGGAACCGATCTATACACCAAGTACCAAGGCTGAAATTGGGTTACATGATGAAAATATCTCTTTTGAGAGAAGCGTAGAGATCTTAGAGAAGATCTATCCGGGCAAAGGTGCAGATTATGCAGCCAGGATCAAAGAGTATACCATTGCACTCTATAAAAAATGTGCAGAGTATGCACTGAGCAAAGGGATCATCATCGCAGATACCAAGTTTGAATTTGGTCTGGATGAGAATGGTAATGTCGTATTAGGAGACGAGATGCTGACACCGGACAGCTCCAGATTCTGGCCATTAGAGGGCTACGAGGCAGGAAAATCACAGCCTTCCTTTGACAAACAGTTTGTAAGAGACTGGCTGAAAGCAAATCCAGACAGCGACTATCTGCTTCCAGAAGACGTCATTACAAAGACAATCGATAAATACAAAGAAGCATTTGAACTGTTGACCGGTAAGAAATTTGTATAGGAGAGAGCCTGTATCTATGAATGAGAACAACTTCAAACAGCCTGCATCCTATACGGATGCAGAGTTCCGTGAGAACGGGATCCATGCAGATGAACTGCATGAAGAATGTGGTGTCTTCGGCATGTATGATTTTGACGGAAAAGATGTTGCATCGACCATTTATTATGGATTGTTTGCGTTACAGCACCGTGGACAGGAAAGCTGTGGTATTGCAGTCAGTGAGACAAATGGGCCAAAAGGCAAAGTGACATCCCATAAGGGAATGGGATTAGTCAATGAGGTCTTTACACAGCACAATTTAGAGCCGATGCACGGGGATATCGGAGTGGGACATGTCCGTTATTCCACAGCAGGTGCTTCCACCAGAGAAAATGCACAGCCACTTGTTTTAAATTATGTCAAGGGAACACTTGCACTGGCACATAACGGAAACCTGATCAATGCGACTGAGCTTCGCAAAGACTTAGAATACACCGGAGCGATTTTCCAGACAACGATCGATTCCGAGGTCATTGCCTATCATATCGCAAGAGAGCGTCTGAACGCATCGACCGTTGAGGAAGCAGTCTGCAGAGCATGTAAAAAGATCAAAGGAGCGTATTCCTTAGTCGTTATGAGCCCGCGCAAACTGATCGGTGCGAGGGATCCATTCGGATTTAAACCGCTTTGTATCGGAAAACGTGACAATGCGTATATCCTTGCATCCGAGACCTGTGCACTAGATACCGTTGGCGCAGAATATGTCAGAGATGTATTGCCGGGAGAGGTTGTTACCATCACACCGGAAAATGGCATCCAGTCTGATCTTTCACTGGCATTGCCAAAAGAACAGCAGGCAAGATGTATTTTTGAATATATTTATTTTGCAAGACCAGACAGCCACATTGATAATGTCAGTGTCTATGCCTCACGTATTCTGGCAGGCAGATATCTGGCAATCGATTCCCCGGTGGATGCAGACCTGGTAGTCGGTGTACCGGAGTCCGGAAATGCGGCAGCACTCGGATATTCCTTACAGTCCGGTATTCCATATGGAACCGCATTTGTGAAAAACGGTTACGTCGGCAGAACCTTTATCAAGCCAAAACAGAGCAGCAGGGAATCCAGTGTCCGTGTCAAATTAAATGTTTTAAAAGAGGCAGTCAACGGAAAACGCGTGATCATGATCGACGATTCAATCGTGCGTGGAACAACCTCCAACCCGACCATTAAACTGCTCCGCGATGCCGGAGCAACGGAAGTCCATGTCAGGATCAGTTCCCCGCCATTCCTGTGGCCATGCTATTTCGGAACCGATATCCCGGAGCGTGAGCAGCTGATCGCTTACAATCATTCCATTGACGAGATCCGCGAGATCATCGGAGCAGATACCCTTGGTTACCTTGGAGTGGATCGTCTGGAAGAGCTGGTAGGCGGATTAAGTATCTGTAAGGGATGCTTTACCGGAAAATACCCGATGGAACCGCCAAAAGAGGATATCCGCGGAGATTTCGAACGTTAATCAATAGATACGCGATTCGCGGATCTTCTATTAGGAAAAAGAGAATCAGAATGGAGAATACAATGAGTACAGATCGCTATACAAGTCCTTTGTCAGAGCGTTACGCAAGCAAGGAAATGCAGTATATCTTTTCACAGGATATGAAATTTAAGACCTGGAGAAAATTATGGATCGCATTAGCAGAGACCGAGATGGAGTTAGGTCTTTCTGAGAATGGAAAACCGGTTATCACACAGGAGCAGATTGATGAGTTAAAGGCACATGCAGATGACATCAATTATGATGTTGCAAAAGAGCGTGAAAAATTAGTCCGCCATGATGTTATGAGCCATGTTTACGCTTATGGTCAGCAGTGTCCGAAAGCTGCCGGTATCATCCATCTGGGCGCAACATCCTGCTATGTAGGAGATAATACGGACATTATCTTAATGCGTGAGGCATTAAAATTAGTCCGCACCAAGCTGATCAACGTGATCGCAGAACTTGCAAAATTTGCAGACACTTATAAAAATCTGCCAACACTGGCATTTACCCATTTCCAGCCTGCACAGCCGACCACTGTTGGAAAGAGAGCAACACTCTGGGCACAGGAATTTATCTTAGACCTGGAAGATTTAGAGTATGTGATGAACAGCTTAAAACTCTTAGGTTCCAAGGGAACAACCGGAACCCAGGCAAGCTTTTTGGAGCTGTTTGACGGAGATCAGGAGACCATCGATAAGATCGATCCGATGATCGCACAGAAAATGGGATTTTCTCATTGCTATGCAGTTTCCGGACAGACCTATTCCAGAAAAGTGGATACCAGAGTTGCAAATATTTTAGCAGGAATCGCAGCCAGTGCACATAAGATGTCAAACGATATTCGTTTGCTTCAGCATTTAAAAGAAGTGGAAGAGCCATTCGAGAAAAACCAGATCGGATCATCTGCCATGGCATATAAGAGAAATCCAATGCGTTCCGAGCGTATTGCTTCCTTATCCCGCTATGTGATGATCGATGCATTAAATCCGGCGATCACTTCTGCAACACAGTGGTTTGAGAGAACCCTGGATGATTCTGCAAACAAGAGATTGTCCATTCCAGAGGGATTCCTTGCAATCGATGGTATCTTAGACTTATGCTTAAATGTTGTAGATGGACTGGTCGTATATGACAAGGTAATCATTAAACATCTGATGGCAGAGCTTCCATTTATGGCAACCGAAAATATCATGATGGATGCTGTAAAGAACGGTGGAAACCGCCAGGAGCTGCATGAGAAGATCCGTACTTTATCCATGCAGGCAGGAAAGACCGTCAAAGAAGAAGGAAAAGAGAACAACCTTCTGGAACTGATCGCTGCTGATCCGGAATTTAACCTGACCTTAGAAGAGCTTCAGGCAACGATGGATCCGTCCAAATATGTGGGACGTGCACCGATCCAGGTTGATAAGTTTCTGGAAGAAGTTGTAAATCCGATCCTTGAGGAAAACAAAGAGATTCTTGGTGTAAAAGCGGAGATCAACGTATAAAAAGAGTGGATAAATATCATAGAATGTACGCTTTGCCGAATATTCTATGAAAAAACACCGCGAAATGAGAGGAAAGATTCTCGTTTCGCGGTATTTTTATGTGTAACTTTTTTATGATCCAGATAAGATTAGCGGTATTCGCCAAGATAGAACAGTGCAACGGTTCCAGGACCGGCATGTGCACCGATGGTAGGGCCGATATAGTCGATCAGAAATGTCTCAAGCCCTAAACGCTGTTTGATCGTGTCTGCAACAAACTGTGCATCTTCCAGGCAGTCGCCATGGCTGATAAAGACAATGTCATTTTTGTCTTTGTAGCTGCCAATCTGCTGTTCCATGCAGTCAACAAGTCCAAGCAGGGATTTCTTTCTGCCGCGCACTTTATTTAGCATAGTTAAGTGTCCCTCATCATCGACATGAAGAACCGGTTTTAAGCTGATCATGGTTCCAAGGATTGCTGCGGTTTTAGACAAACGTCCGCCGCGGTGTAAGTGGAACAGGTCATCTACGGTAAAGTTGTGTACCAGATGAAGTTTATTATCTTCTAACCAGGATACGATCTCATCCAGAGAGCTGCCGGCTTCTTTCATGGCAACAGCCTTATATACTAAAAGTCCCTCACCTAAAGTGGCACTTAAAGAATCGACAACGACGATGCGGTGATCCGGATATTTTTCTTCCAGTTCTAAAGCTGCCAGACGACAGTTGTTATAACTTCCGCTCATGCCGGAAGAAAAGGCAATATGAAGGATATCAACATCCTGTTCTTTTATGATCTGTTCAAAAAGTTCTGCAGCCTCCTGCGGGTTTGCCTGTGAGGTTGTAGGCAGGGAGCCTTCACGCATCAAACGGTAAAATTCGGTGACTTCCATTGGATTTTCCCAGGTATAAGTCGTTCCATCGATCGTGTATGGAAGGGACATGATGCGAAGCTGATGCTCATTGACATAGTCAACTGGCAGATCAGCAGTAGAGTCTGTCGTGATAATAAAATTTTTCATAATTAATCTCCATTCCAGAGCGTAGATGCGACGAGTGCCAGAAAGGCAGTTTTGTGACGCTCTCACACGGAAACATTATATAATAGATGAAAGAAAAAAATAAGTATTTACATTTTCTACATTGTGTTGTATGATAATACCATCTTTTTTATCAAATTCGTAAATAGACCTAAGAGATTTACTGATTGAGAGCAGTAGAGCCTTAAGAGCAGGTCTGTGAGCGTGTAAGGGCAGAAGCCCTTTTCAATTCTAAAATTCAGAATTTTACCAGACAAAGACAACAGTATAAGAGAGTAGAAGTCTTTTTTTGTGTGCGAAAAAACAGACCGTCCTGGAGGATGAAGGAGACGGTATGACAACCAAAATCGCCTTTTACAGCCCCTGCGAAAAATGCGGGACGACGACACATATGTTTTTATTTGCATGGATGTTTGCAAGAAATAATAAGAAGCAGTCTGTCGTAGTGGAACAGGGGGAGCAGTATCGCATTTTAAGAAAGGGAACGACACAGGAGAGAATCGTTTTGTCAGACTGCGGGAGCGGAAAGACCAGACGGGCACGTCATCATCTGCAGACCGCAGATATTCTGGTCGTGACCCTGCCGTATGAACCGGCAGAATTAAGTAACTATTTCCTTTACAGAAAACCGGAGGTAAGACCTGTGTTTTTCCTGATCGGAAACTGTCGTGAGCGAAGAGAAGACGTCACACTTTTTATGGAACACAGGTATCGTATTTTGGAAGAGGATATAGGCTGCATTCTCTATAACAATGAGATTTCCCTTGCGATAAAGCACAGGAGGCTGTTGCAGTTTTTAGCAGCTTATGAGACGGTCGGGGTAACAGAGTTAAACCGGAATTTTTTTGAAGAGGTAGAGCGCAGCTTTTTTCTGTTTTGGAAAAAGATCGAAACAATGATAAAGAGATAGGATAAGGAGGATTTTCTATGG
>ENA-UOJC01005299-UOJC01005299.1-human-gut-metagenome-genome-assembly--contig:-C104-NODE-5299-length-10104-cov-4.640760_pt1 | contig 10104 bp, 9 predicted proteins | sample MGYA00242339_ERZ723886 | MGnify/ENA metagenome assembly ERZ723886 | reverse complement strand
CGGACGTTCGACATCTCGCTGACGAAGATAACGCTTCTGTCCGGGTTCAATTTTGCGGTACAGCTTCTTGTTGACCTTATTGCCGCGCGGTATGCCGAAAGGCTCGGATACCGGAAATCGGTCATCTTATCCCAGATATTTGCCGCGGCGGGCATGATCGGCTACGGGACGCTTCCGTACCTGATCGGCAATCGGTTTGCCGGGCTTCTTATTGCGACTGCTCTCTGTGCCGTCGGCGGCGGGCTTATCGAGGTGCTTGTCAGCCCGATAGTCGAGTCCTGCCCCTCCGACAGCAAATCCGGCTCCATGAGCCTGCTTCACTCCTTCTACTGCTGGGGGCAGGCGGCGGTCGTTCTGCTCAGCACGCTGTTTTTCACGGTATGCGGCATCGACAACTGGCGGATCCTCACTGTTATATGGGCGGTTGTGCCGATAGTCAATGCCTTCACGTTTACAAGGGTCCCGGTTCCACAGCCCGTGGAGGAGGGTGCGGCGATGAGTGCGAAGCAGCTGTTTTCAAGCCGCGGCTTCGGGATCCTGATACTTCTCATGATATGCTCCGGCGCGGCTGAGCTTGCGATAAGCCAGTGGGCTTCCGCTTTTGCCGAGGCGGCGCTCAATGTCAACAAGACGGTCGGTGACCTTATGGGTCCCTGTCTGTTCGCGATACTTATGGGCGTTTCGCGGGCGTTTTACTCGGTCTTCAGCCGGAGGACCGGACTTGTCCGCTTCATGGCGGTGAGCGGCATCCTCTGCTTTATCGGGTATCTGACAGCCTCTCTGTCGCCGTTTCCCGCCCTCAGCCTTGCGGGATGTGCGCTGTGCGGCTTTTCGGTGGGAATTTTCTGGCCGGGGACGCTCAGCATTGCCGCAAGGGTCTGCCCGAACGGCGGGACGTTCATGTACGGTATCCTCGCGCTTGCGGGGGATGTCGGGTGCGTCTGCGGGACGGGATTTGTCGGATTCATATCCGGTATGTTCGGCGATGACCTTAAGAAGGGCATTCTCTGCGCGTCGGTGTTTCCGATACTGATGTTTATCGGGCTGACGGTGTGCAGAAGCAGAATGAACAGGGAATAACCGTGCCGGCTCGGCATTCCGCTGCTCCGGGGGAAAACCGGGGGAATTTCGCGGGACGACAAGCCGGACAATATACTGTATAATAAATATGCCGGACGGCAAAGACAAGGAAACGATCATGGAAAAAATTTACGACTCATCCCCTCTGACAACCGGATTCACCGCCGGGGTGACCTCCTGCATTCCTTCGGAAGGCGGAAAATACTCCGTGACCCTCGACCGGACTGCGTTTTTTCCAGGCGGAGGCGGGCAGGAGTGCGATACCGGGTATATCGGCGGAGCGCGGGTGGCCTCTGTCACGGAGTCCGGCGGGGAGATATTTCACCTGACCGACACGCCGTTTGATGTCGGAACGGAGGTAAAATGCTCTGTTGACCGCGAAAAGCGGCTGTCGCGGATGGCTTCCCACACGGGGGAACACATTGTATCGGCGCTTATGCACCGGAATTTCGGGTTTTCGAATGTCGGATTCCACATGGGAAGCGGAGACGTGACCGCGGATTTTGACGGAGTTATCGATGCCGCGCAGCTTGCCGCAGTTGAAGCCGGGGCAAATGCCGTCATCCGCGAAAATCTGCCGGTGACCGTCTCGTATCCCGACAGCGAAACCCTTTCCGCGATGAAATACCGCAGCAAGCTCGACCTGACGGAGAATGTGAGGATCGTATCGGTCGGCGACTTTGACAGGTGTGCCTGCTGTGCGCCGCACATGCCGGAAACGGGAATGATCGGAATGCTTGTTTTCACCGGCTTTCAGCACTGGAGAGGCGGGATACGGGTGCATATGCTCTGCGGTGCCGATGCGGTGAGCTTCTGCCGCGCGGCTGTCGACCGCTCCGATGCGCTTTGCAGGCTTCTGTCCTCGAAGCCGGAGAAGCTGACCGATTCCGTGATCCGGCTGACCGAGGAAAATGCGGCTCTCAAAAGGGCTGTTTCCGACATGAATGCCGCGGTCAACGATGCCGTTCTTTCCGGGCTGTCACGGACAGGCAAGCCCCTTGTTCTGCGCGACGGCAGGGACGACATGACGGCTTTGCGCACTCTTGCCGTCTCAGCGCACGCGATAAACGGCGCTCCGGTCTGTGTTATCGGAGGTTCCGGGCGGTTTGCAGTTGCGGGAGAGGATCTGAAAGCCGGGTTTGCCCTTCTCTCATCCCGGATCCCGGTCAGGGGAGGCGGAAGCGACACCCTTATCTGCGGGAGCGCGGAGGGGGATATCGGGGGCGTTTTTGCCGAGGTTTTTTAAGACAAAACGGTGTTGAAAAACTCAGGTTGAGTTTTTCAACACCACTTTTGCTTTCATGATTTCATTCCCGCAAGCTCGGACGTGACGTCAAGGAATTCCGCTATCTCCTCTTTTGTATTGCAGTGAAGCGGAGAGACGCGGATGCAGCCGTCGATACCGAAGGAATTGAGCATCCTTACCGAGTATATGCTTGAAGCAACTCTTTCGTAGACGATGATCCCGCGCTTTTCGTACTCCCTGACAGCCTCGGCGTGCTCCCAGCCGTCAAGCGTCATGCCGACGATAAAGTCGCGGGAGCCCGGTTCGGCTTTATCGAAAAGGACCTTCACGCCGGGGATACGGCGCAGACCCGGATGTGCCGCGTCGCCGTCGAGCATATAATCCATGAGTGCAAGCTCCTGACGTCTTATTGCGTGCATTCCGGCGACGTACAGTTCGCGTCTGTCGGTGCTGTCGGTGAAATTGCCGCCGATGCCGCAGACATAATCGACAATAGCCGTCACGACTGCGAAATGAGCCGGCGCGGGGCTTCCCAGCTTCCATGTCAGGTTCTGCTCTCCTTCACCGAAAAGGTGTTCGTGCGGGAGACGGCAGAGCCTTTCGGATGCGTAGCCGATGCCGGAGCCGCGAACGCCGAAAAACTTGTAGGGTGCGAACATTATTCCGTCTATCCCGAGGGAATCGACGTCCATGATCCCGTGCGGCGCGTGCTGGACGGCGTCAACGAGTATGTAAAGATCCGGCTTTTTCTCCCGCGCACGCCGGACGATCTCGGGTATGTCCTGAACGGCACCGGAAATATTCGATGCCATCATTATGCTGAGCAGGCAGGTATCGCCGTCAACAAGCGCGGCAACCGAATCTGCGCTTATCACGCCGCTCACCGGATCCGAGGGCGCGATGCGGAGCTCTTTCCCCGTCTTTTCCGCAAAAAACGATGCGGAATCAAAGGCGCAGGGATGCTCGAGGACAGAGGTCACGATATTGCTTCCCGGCACGTTTTCCGCGATTACGCCCGTCAGCTCCCATATCACCTGAGACGCGGTCAGTCTCGGAACGATTCTTCCGCCGTTTTTCGCGTTGAATATTATCCGTATGTCTTCCTCTGCCTTTGCGATTATTCCGTTGAGGTAGTCCGCCGCCCCGTGAATCCTTTCGGAGCAGTCGGGGATACTGTCGGTCTCCCTGAATCTCTCCGATGCGGAGATCAGCCGGAACGAGCCGCCGGCGTTGTCAAAATATATGCGCTCCCTGCCGGTTGCCGCATCGCGTCCGACTCCCTGAAAGCCGGCACGGATTCTTTTCATTATCCCGTCGGGCAGGAAATTTCCCCCGGTTTCTGTGTCTTTTGTCATGTGTCCCTCAATTCCTGCCTTCTCCGATAATCATAATCTGCACGGATCTTGTCCGGGCTCTTGTCTGGTCCCAGTCGATGAAGTGGACTCTGCCGAAGTCGCCGAGGTCGGGGGTGCCGTCCTCGATGACTATTGTGACGTTTCTGCCGATGACCGACGAGCGGAGGTGCGCGTCGGTGTTGTGGCAGCCGAAGTTGTCCTCTCTCACGCTTTCTGCGAAGTCGAGCGCCTTCCTTCCGGGGTGGAGGTACATCCCCTCGTACCGGCAGGTCGGGATCCACTCCTCAAACACGTTCACAAGGTCCTGCTGGAGCGTTTCAAGCCCCGTCATCGACATATCGAACGCGCACTCCTGCGTTATCACCGAGCAGGTCGTGTGGTGGGAGTAGACTACGGCGATGCCGTCCTTCACTCCGGATCTTTTCACCGCCTCCTTCACCTGCTCCGTCACGTCGTGAAAGCTCACCGCGCGGTCGCGGGACTGAAGCTTTATTTTCTCGCGGTAAACCATCAGCTTCTCTCCTTTTTCAGGTCGTCTGCCGCTCTTCTTGTCGCGGCTATCATCTCGTCAATCATTGCCAAAGGGTCGGCGGCGTTCATTATCCCCGATGCCGCGCCGGCAGCCTCTGAGCCTGCCATGATGAAGTCATACACCTGCTGTCCGTTCGTTATCCCGGCTGCCTGTTCGACCATTATAGACGGGTCGATCTCCTTTATGGCTTTTATAGAGTCCATAACGTATGCCATGGGGCTGGCTCCCTTGCCGCCTCCGATTATCTCCGAGGGCTCCGGGTTGATTATGTCCGGGTGGAGCTGGGCTATCGCTCTCGCCTCGTCGAGGGTATCGGCGCAGGCAAAGACGAGCATATCCAGCTCTCTTGCGCGGTCGATGGTCTTTTTCATCTGCGGCAGGCTCATCGGCTTTTCGCAGTGATTTATCATGACTCCGACGGCTCCCGCGTCCTTTGCCCCCTCAGGGAGTATGTCCGCGCATCCGCGTCCGGGTCTCAGGGTATCCATGTAGGTCACGAACACCTTCAGGTTCTTTGTGTTCTCGGCGACGCGTCTCACCTCAAGCGCCGGGCAGATGAACAGCACGTCGATGTCGTACTTCTCAGCCGCCCTGTCTGCGGCGATCGCGTATTCGAGGAGCTTATCTCCCCACACGTAATTTTTTGTCCCGATCTCAAAATACGGGGTTCTGATCTTCATACTTATTCAATAATTTCCTTTCGGAATTGTGGTGGTTTTGCGGAGCAAAATCGATGCCTTTCAGGCAGCGAAACCGCAAAACGTTGACTGAAAGACCTGTTTTTCAGTCAGTCATAGTTAAGTGAAGTTCTGATTCATTCTTTGCCGTCTGTCATTCCGTGATTTTGAAAACCAATTCGTTAACTGCGGTATCGCCTGCGCGGAGGACTGCGATTTTTCCCGCGCGTTCGATCGTTTCGCGGTTCATTCCGTAGGTATTGCACGGTTCAAGGGCGACGACGTATTCGTGGCTCATCATATTCTTCCACTCGACAAGGCAGGGCAGGCTTCCGGTCGTGAACGACAGTGTCACTCCGAGCCCGAGCTTCCGGTTATACACCGTTCCGGAATCTGCGTTTTCGCAGAGGAACAGCTCCTCTTTTGCATCGGGAGACGGTTCGCACATATGCCGCGGGTCGCGGGAATTTTCACCGAGCGGGGTGATTTTCCCGCCATGTACGGTGACCTCCGTGTCCTCTGACAGGAGCGGGTAGCCGAAATTGCAGTGATAGAGCAGCATATAGGTCTCGTCCGTGCACTGCGGGTTCATGATCTCGTCGCGGATCTTAATACTGTCGGAGAACAGCGAGGTCTCGATGCTTCTGCGTAGGATCAGCTGATGACCGTACATCCGCGTCTGGCGCATTTCGCCGGTGATGCGCAGGATATAATCGTCTCCGCTGAAAAAGCAATCTGTCCCGAAATGATCCGCCGGGATCCCGCCGATCCTTCCGTGGGTGGGGCAGCCTCCGCTGTGGCCTCCGGTGTTATCAAGTCCGCAGGTCACAAGAGCGCCGCCCTGCCACTGCCATGAAAACTCTCCTTTGGCTGACGAGACCGCCTTATCGGAGGTCAGACCGTTCTTTGAGACATATATATATCGGTTCCGGGGATCCTGTCTTCCGCGACGGTTTTGTTGAAGAACAGCGCCTGGGTCGAGCCGAGGGTTCTGATATTGGCGGAGCCGGTCATCATATAGAGCTTATCCTTTATCGACACCGACTCGGCAATTCCCTTCATCCACCAGTCGGAATCGAAGGAGAAGTAGTTGAGAGTATTGAGGTCGACAAGCAGACCGTCCTGCATTACCCCCTTGAGGGCATACGGGTCATAGATCACAGCATCGACGATATCCTCGCCGGCAGTGAGGGAGTTGTAAAGGTTTATCTCAAAGTTGGATCTGAGTTTTATGTTGTACTTTGAGACAAGTCTTTCGTTTCTCTTGTATACCGATGCGGGGATGGTATCGGTGTCCGAAGCATCGGCGCTTATCTCGGCGAAGAAGTGCGATTTCGCGCCGGTTGCCTCGGTGTCGGCAAAGCTGAACCCGTACCCGCCGTAATCGTGTGCGGGAACGGCGGAGCCGTCTGATGTTTCCGGTGCGGAGGTCGATTCCTCTCCCGAAGAACCGGACGGGGTGCTTCCCCCGCGTGTGCAGCCCACGGCCGCAGCAAGAAGTATTGCAGCCGCGATAAGGGCTGCCGTGATTTTTGCAGTGATAGTATCACTTCCTTTCGTCTGTTGTTCGTTTATTGTCCCGGCGCGGAGAAGCAGGTCTCCGTCGGCGGATTCAGCGGCTGATGCGGAGCCGCACCTTATCCCGGCGGCATTCCTCCTTTCGCTTGCGGAAATGTATATGTGAATAAAAAGCAGCCACAGTTATGCCGGTCATTTTCCGACAAGAGCCGAGAGACGTTCGAATGTCGAGGTCACCCCCGCCCTGATATACTCGACGTCGGTTCCGGTAAAGACGGTATTGACACCGCGGGAGAGCCACTGTCCGATGACCTCTGCATCGAAGCCGAGCGAGACTCCGAAGAGTTTTCCTGTGCCGGAGAGGATTTTCCCGATCCTGTCATACACCGGCATCATGTCGGGGTGATTGGGTCTGCCGATATGTCCGACAGAGCCGGAGAGGTCGTTCGGACCGACGATGAAGCCGTCTATACCCTTCACGGCGGCGATCCTTTCAAGGTCGTTCACGGCATCGATGTGCTCTATCTGAATAATCCTGAGCATATCGCGGAAGCGGCGGTCGACATACTCGGTCTGGGATATTCCGCCGTAATCTCCGGCGCGGAGGGGACCGTAGCCCCTTATTCCGTCGGGCGGATAAGCGCAGGAGGCAGCGGCGTATTCCGCCTCCTCCGCACTTCGTACATACGGAAAGATTATTGCGTCGGTGCCCATATCGATTATCGGCTTTGCCTGAACGGCGTCGTTCCACGGTATCCTGACGAAGCTGTATGCTCCGCCGGTTCTTACGGCGTTATGGTTATTAATCACCTCTGCCTTTCCGATGGCGGTATGCTCCATGTCTATCCACACGGCGTCAAAGCCGCTCATTGAGATCTCTTCCGTGAGCATTGGCGCGCCGCAAAAGACGTGTGTGCCGGTCAGAAAACCGCCCGCCGCGATTTTTTCTCTTATTGTATTTGTCATTTTAACTGCTCCGAATCAAAATTGGGCGACTTTTTCGCGAAACAGTTATGTAAAATAGATACATAACGCACCCGCATCAGCCCGTTTCTGTACTAAGTATAACAGGTTGCCGTCCGGTTGTCAACCTTTTTTAAAAAAAGAATACCAAAATTTATTTCCGGTCGTCTTTTCGCAGGAACGGGATCATATATCCCGCGCCGCAGCCGATTCGGAATACTTTTAATGTTTTCGGGATGTCATCTTTTGATTATTGACTTTTTTTCTCCGTCATTGTATAATAAACTTATAAAAAAGATCTGAGAGGAAAAAACCATGCTGAGTTACATCAACGGCGCGCTGTCAAGAAGCGCTCTCGCCTCCGGCGTGCTTCAGGAAATACGGAAGGACATCATACTCCGGAATTACCCTCCGGAAACAAAACTCACCGAAAGGGTGCTGTGTCTGAAATACGGCATATCAAAAACTCCCGCACGGCAGATCCTTCAGCAGCTTGAAAACGAGGGCTTCGTGACCATGCTCGACAACGGGTGCAAAAAAACGGTCGAATTCACCGAAAACGACCTTGACTGTCTTTACAGTCTCAGAAACCTGCTTGAGATAACCGCGGTGAAGATGGTTTTTGAAAAGAAGCTGAAATCCTATTCCAATATGCTTGAATCCTTCATACGGCTTGAGTCGCTGTCGAAGGCGTCGCGGGAGGCATATTTCGAATACGATGTTGATTTTCATCACTCGATAATCGAAATGTCGGGGAACAAGTACATTCTTCATGCCTACGAGAACATTGCGCCGATACTCTACACGATGTTCCAGATAAGCTACGGGATATATGCGGAGGATTTCTTTGAGGATGATGTTGAGACGCACAACCGCCTCATGCGCTCCATAATCTGTGAAAGCGAAGAGACCTGCCTTGCCGAGTTCGAAAAGCACCACGCCAGTGCCGCGAGAAACGCAAAAGCCGCGCTGAGAAAGGCCGTTGCGGAGAAAAAATGAAAAGATCCCCGGCAGTCCTTTAATGAGACTGCCGGGGATGCCGGTTCTTTATTTATCCGCTGTCCCCTCCGGGAGAGCGGATTTTGTCATTTTATCTCAAGCCGTCTTGACTCGGGAACGACCTCTGTCTTTTTCGGGAGATTGAGTTTGAGAACGCCGTCGGCATACTCTGCCGAGATATCCTTTTCGTTGATCTCGCTGACGTCGAAGCTGCGCTCGAACCTGCCGTAGGTGCGCTCGGAGTGGACGATATTTCCCTTGCCGTCCTTCTTCTCCTCGTCGTGCTTTCTCTCGGCGCTTACGGTGAGAACACCGTTTGCGATATCGACGTGAATGTCTTCTTTTTTGAATCCGGGAAGCTCCGCCTCAAGCAGGTAAGCATCGCCGTTGTCCTTTATATCGGTTCTGAAGGAAGCAAGACCGTCTCTGCCGGAGAAAAGCTCCTTCTCCATCTTTTCGAGTTCGCGGAAGGGATCGTAAACTCCGTGATATTTGTTATAGGGTGTGATTCCGAACATAATGAATTACATCCGTTCGATTTTTCTTTGTATTTCCGCCGGATCGCGGCGGTTGTATCCGGGGAAGCTCTTCGCTTTCCTTTTTACGTTTTCTATTATACTCCGGGATTGTTAACGGTTATAGCGGATTGTGTGTTGATTTTGTAAACATTAGCAGTCTAATCATGCGAGTGCTAAAAAAATGCGAGTTACGGAGGCGGACAGTGCCGTATTTTTCCGCAGCGCTTGAATTTGAGCTGCAATTTCAAGCAGAGCAAAGCTGCAAGTGCTTAAAAACGCGGTTCTGACTGTTACGGGCGGCAATTATCCGCACAATGATTTTCCCCCTTGAAATAATCGGCTGTACGGTGTATAATATATATTATCAATTGTAAAACAGCTGCCGAAAGGAACAAAACATATGGATTCAAATCTTCAGCCCGCCGAAAAGCGCCCGACGCACCGGCAGATAATGCTTGCTGTCATAATAACCGCTGTCACGGCTGTAGTTGCCGCGCTTGCGCACACGGCGGTTCTGCTGTTCAGCTACGATTCCTCGCTCGGAGTCTACATTTATAACGGATATTCGCCGGTGATGTTCATTGCGGGGACCGTCATCGGGCTTGCCGCTGTTATCATCGCCGCGGTTTCGGTGCCGTCAGGTGCCTGCGGGATAGAGCGCGTGCCTGCATGCGGCACGGCAGAGGCATTTTTCGCGGCAATGGCAGGTGCGGCGATATTTGCGTATTCGGTGATGAACTGTATTGCCGCCCATGTTTCCGCGTCCGGGCAGGCTGCATCCTCTGTGTCAAAGCCTACGCTGATACTGTGGACGCTTATGACGGTGCTTTCCATCCCGACCGCCGCGTATCTGATAATCAGCGCGCTCACAAAGACCGAGGAGAAGCCGGCGCTCACCGCTCTCGGGTTTTTCCCGGTTCTCTGGACGGCGGTGTGCCTGCTGAGGATCTATTTCGACCGCACCTCCGCGATAAACAACCCCGTGAAGATATTCTCGCAGATGGCTCTTGCAGCTGTTATGCTCTTCTTCCTCTCGGAGCTGAGGATCAGGGTGGGAAAGCCGGTCCTGCACGTTTACCTCGCCTTCTCCGGTGCCGCCGCAATGCTCGGATTTTCATATTCCGTCTCGCTCATTGCCGCTTATCTTTCGGGAGTCGGCGGACTGTCGGGGGATGTTCTTCTTGCTGTTGTGATACTTCTCTGCGCCGTTTACGCA
>ENA-UOJC01005290-UOJC01005290.1-human-gut-metagenome-genome-assembly--contig:-C104-NODE-5290-length-10116-cov-4.673790_pt1 | contig 10116 bp, 4 predicted proteins | sample MGYA00242339_ERZ723886 | MGnify/ENA metagenome assembly ERZ723886 | reverse complement strand
AATAGTATAAACAAGTCATTATCCAACTTTTGCAACACTAATAATTTGGCTAAAATGGAAATATCAATTTCATCACCATAATAAATTTTTGCCAACTGGCGTTTGGTAATAAATGTGTTCAAAAAGCGTTTTGCCTGGCGTGGATTGCCTTTCAATGTAGATGCAACAATTTCTCTTATTTCATCAATAATTTTCGCCGTCTCATTAAAAGCTGTTTGTCCTCCATCCTGCCAATTCAATCCTAACTCACCAATCGACTTATTAATTTCTTCTAGCGTAATTACATCCCCAGAAATTGTTCTTTTTTCTTCGAATATCTTATCTATTAGATGCTTAAAACTCTCTTGTTCCAAATAGCTTTGTGTGACCAATAATAATAGATAATTTTGTATATCCTTTGCCGATAACTCCGGGATATATATTGGCAATTGAATAATTTTTTCAATGTATTCTTTGTCCAGTTCTACATCAAATCCATTCATTGGTGGATACTTTTCACGGATAGAGTACTTTATAACATTTTCATCTGCAGCAATAATAAAAGTTGTCCTGTCAACGGACAAGAATAGTTTAATTACTTCCAATATTTCAATTATTCGTTCTGGACGACATCTGTCTAAATCATCTATCATTACAACTACATTTTTAATATCGTCACTTTTCAATGCATCAGAAAATTCCTCTCTAAATTTCCTGATATTGTTTATCGTGCTTTCATCATTTGATGCATCTTCCTCTTTCCAATATTCATCTTTTAATGACTGTATGGAATTTGCTGCATTTTTGACTGTATTTCCAATTTCTTCAGCACTTCCCGTTACATTTAACAACATAGGCAATGGATTTCCTGTTGCCACGCTTGCAACTACAGGTGCAAGCGTGGATATTGCTTTTGTTCCTAACTTAAACCAGTCAACTCTTTTTATTAATTTGCCCAATTTCTTTTTAGTTTCTTCTACAGGAACTTCCTCTTTAAGTTCCTGTAATAAAGCCTCCATAATTGCAGTTTTAGCATCGTCATATGATTCAAACATCCATGCATTAATAGTTACACAAATAATTCCATCCTGACTCTTAAGTTTTTCACCTATTAACTTCAATAAGGTTGATTTTCCTGCACCCCATAATCCAAACACACCAACTGTCAATGGATTATATTGTTCATTTTTTGCAATATCGGCAATTATTCTTGCATACGGCTCATAAAATAAAATATCAATATCTGACGCATTATCTAGCCACATAAAAACCCTCCCTTGCCTTTTCATACCATCATAGTTTCTTTTTTATTTCCCATATTTAACCGGTTCTTCCGCCACCATTTGAACCTGCTCATCTCGTTCAACTTTCCGGTAATCCACAGTCTTTTTTGACCGCATTTCCCTATAAATCACCCCTGCTAACGCACTCATTACAGCATCGTACTTGCTTTTGTCCTCAAACAGTGATCCATAACTGTCCTGGGCCTCCATATAGCTTTCCATTGCTGCATTTCCAAACGCTGATGGAAAAATACTTTCCGTGAATATTCTTGGATCAGAAGTGCGAGCCGAGCTTGCCAGTTTATCATCTTCAATCAATTTATCATGTAAAGCACCCAGCATTACCCGATCACCTTCTGAAAATTGTCCTTTATACTTTTCATTAATCTTGTCCAATATTTCATCCAATGTACTTTTCTGTCTGTTCCCCTGTACTCCTTGCTTCTTGGACGAAACATACTGACCATCAATTTTATCCAGTGTTATCGCACCTTCAAATGTTTTCTGCAGCTTATAATATTCCAGTTTCAATTTTCCATCCAGATCGACTGGCTCTTCTTTTTCTTCTGGAAGCAGTCCAATCAGGTAACTCAGAAACAGGTATTCCTTATGCATATCTTCATCAAACATACGAACTACCTGTGTGATATAGCTGTACCATCGGATCAGCTTTCTTACCAGTCTTCTGAATTGATATCGTTCTTCCGGATTCTTCAAATTGTACCTGTCTGCTATCGGTTTCAACACACTCGTCATTTTTCCCATGGCAGTTGCATCTTGTTTTCCCGGATGATTCCATACGTTTATAAAAGCATTAATATCATGCTCATTATAAATCGCATAATCCAAAAGTTCTTTTTCTGTCTGGTAAATCAAATCCACATTTACTTCCTGCTCAAGGCTTGTCTCCTGATAAAATGGTTGAAATGCTTCCAGAATATCCTCTTTCTTATTTGCGAAATCCAACACAAATGTATCTACTTTTCCAGGGCAGGTGCGGTTCAAACGTGATAATGTCTGCACAGCCTTTACATTTTTCAATTTTTTGTCCACAATCATAGTATGTAGCAAAGGCTCATCAAATCCTGTCTGATATTTTTCTGCAACAACAAGGACATTAAAGTTGTCATGAAACTCTTCCTTGGTCTGTCCTTCTGATATATGACTTCCATCTTTTCTTACATTTAGTCCAGACTCTGTATATTCTTCGTCACCATCCTGCACGCTGCCGGAAAATGCCGCTAAAATATCCATATCTGCATAATGCCGTTCTTGAATATACCGTTTAATTTCATGGAAATATCGAACTGCAGCCAGTCTGGAGTCTGTAACTACCATCATCTTCCCTTTTCCTCCAATTTTATTTTTGGTCGTTTCCCGAAAAGTTTCTACAATAATTTGTGATTTCTGGCTGATATTATATGGATGCAATTTCTCATACTTTTTGATAATCTTTGTTGCTCTGCTCTCCGGAAGCTCTGGATTTTCCGGTGTATCTTTTGCTATCTTGAAACAAATACTGTATGTCATGTAGTTCTGCAGTACATCCAAAATAAATCCTTCTTCAATCGCCTGTCTCATACTATAAATATGAAATGGATGAAAACTTCCATCAGTCCATTGGCTACCAAACATCTCTAATGTCGCTGGTTTCGGAGTCGCTGTAAATGCAAAAAATGATAAGTTCGGATGCTTTCCATGTGTCAGCATTTCCTGAACAAGTTTATCATTTCTGTCAATTTCATCTTCTGCTTTCCCCTCTATTTCTGCATATTCCCGTAATGCTGCCTCTGTATCTGCTAATGTGGCCTTCAATTTCATTGCCGAACTTCCAGTCTGTGAAGAATGTGCTTCGTCAACAATGATCGCAAAGTTTCTTCCGGCCACCTTATCCACTTCCTGATAAATCACCGGAAATTTCTGCAAAGTAGTTACAATAATTCTTGCACCATTATTAATTGCATCTCTCAAATTTTTTGAATTCTTTTTATCATCAATCGTCTCTACTGCACCTATCGTATGGTCAAATCCTGAAATCGTTTCCTGTAGCTGAGCATCTAGCACAGTTCGATCTGTCACTACAATAACACTGCTGAAAACAGATATATCATTGGCATCATGCAAGGATGCCAGTCTATATGCTGTCCAGGCAATCGAATTTGATTTTCCAGATCCGGCACTGTGCTGAATCAGATAATTGTGCCCCGATCCTTCTTCCCGTACATCTGCAATTAACTTACGCACCACATCCAACTGATGATATCTTGGAAATATCAGTGTTTTCTTTTTCGTAACCTGCTCTGTGTCATCCGGCAACCGTTTCTTTTCTTCTTTGATTTGCAAATGGATAAATTTCTGAATGATATCCATCATACTATCTTTCTGAAATACATACTCCCAGAAGTACGCCGTCGGATAGCCATTCGGGTTTGCCGGATTTCCCTTTCCGCCATCCTTTCCGGCACCATTTGATCCCTGATTGAACGGTAGAAAATATGTATTTTTTCCCTCTAGCTTTGTTGTCATCCAGACTTCCAACTGATCAATGCAGAAATACCCTAAAATTCTTTTATTGAACTGAAAACAAATTTCTCTTGGATCACGATCATACATCCACTGTCGTTTTGCATGATCTACGTTCTGTCCGGTATACTGATTCTTTAATTCCAATGCAAATACCGGAATTCCATTCACAGCCAGAACCATATCCACAGAATTGTGTGTATCATTGGAATAAAACCATTGTCTATTACAGGTAATCTCATTCTCTTCGTATAAAGACATCGCCGTCTGATTCAGACCTGATTCCGGTTTAAAATAGCAGACTTTAAATGGAATTCCTCTGTGCTTGAAGCCATGGCGTAATACAGAAATGAGTCCATCCATATCACAGGCATTATTGAACGCAAGACAAAATTTCCGCTCCGGATCCACTTCGTTTTGCAGCAAAAAACGCTTCCATTCTTTCGGTTGTGTTTTCTGAATAAACCGTAGCAAAGTATCTTTGTATACACCAAGCTGCGAATCATATGCATCTTGATTGTGTGTATATCCACCTGCTGGCGACAAAAAAAATTCTTCAATATCCGATTCAAAACGTTTCTCTGTGGTAACATCTATGCTCAAATTTCCGGCACCTCCTTCTTCCCGGTGACATATTCGTAAATCAGGGATTTTTTGTAATTTTCCAGTTCACTTATAAACTGCTCTTTCTTAAAAATAACATTTTCAATACAACCACATTTTTCTTTTAAATAATCTACAATTTCATTCTGCTCATCTATACTTGGCAAAGGAATTGTGAATGCTAACACCTTACTTGAACTTGTGCATGCAAGATTCGTTGTTTTCACCGCAGTAACATCAAAATAAGTACGTCCAACAGATGAAGCCGTTAAATATTCTAAATAATGTGGATTTAACAGTTTCTCTTTTACTTTAACAGCAAAAATGTGATTCTGATGCAAACATGGTGTAATTCGTCCATCCCATACACAACCGCGTCCCAGCTTATCCCTGTCCCCTCCTTCTGTCATAAGAACTTCTCCAGCTGATAAGCTATATTTCTCTATTTCATCTTTACTTACTTGAAGAACAGCAATATCATTCGTATCTACATAACCATCCTGGACATTTGCTACTCTTAAATATGGCATTTCAACTAATTCAGTATCTTTTGAATATGTTTTTCCCAATGTAATCCCAGATCTTATACTTGCACAATGTCGTAGTTGTGTTACTTTCCATGAAGCCGGAATTTTACCTATCCACTCAATTCCGCTCTCCTTCATCGTATCATTTTCATTGATCCCTTTTGTTACAATTTGTGTAATAAATGACTGTTTTAAATTTCGATATTCCTCGATAGATACTTTAGCTTTTTCTATTGCTAAATTTATTTTCTCACATTGTCCATCTAAAAAATCTGCAATTTTATCTTGCTCGTTCTCCAACGGTACCGGAATTTTATAGTTAAACAATTCTTCAATTCCTAGGGTCCATCTATTCTCAAAAGAAACACCTTTCCCATGTGCAAACATTGCCATTGACCAGTACTGTGTTTTAAAGTAATAATCATAGAATCTTGAACTATAGCCACTTTTTGCACGAAGATTGATATAAGCTGGACTAATAACTCCTTCAACCATTGAAATACTACAATTAGCACCACTGTATAAATCCATTGGATTCAATAACAAATCCCCAAACTCTACAAGATTATAATTGTAATAGCTTTCTGCTATTTGTCCTTCATTTTTTGATAAATCACGTACTTTTACTCCTGCCCTTGCAAGAGATAAAACAACAGGATTTTCTTGATGTGCTTCTGCTTTTTTTCGAACAAATGCATTTTTTACACGTTGCACATTCCAATTTTTCGGTATCTCCCCAATCCATTCAACCCCAGAATCTTTCATCTCTCTACTCATATCATTCACCCCCAAACAAAGTATCCAAACTGCTCTGAATTTCCAGTTCCAGTTCATGCAGACGCACTGCGATTTCTTCCACTGGTTCTGGTGCCTGATATTCATAGAAATATCTTGTCATTGGAATCTCATATCCTTTTTTTGTCTTCTTCTCATCAATCCATGCTTCCGGTGCGTATGGTAATACTTCTCTCTTAAAATACTCCTTGATATCTTCTGTCAGTGGCACATTTTCTGTATCACGCAGAGATATATCTGCCACAGGCTTGCCTTTCTTTATTACAATTTCTCCATTTTCATCTCTATGGGGTTGTTCTACGACAATCTTCTGGTATCCAAATTCCTCTGTATCGAATATTTTGCTCTGGCAATAAATACCTTCCTTATCTCCATATACAGCATCATTTTCAAATGCACCATATGCCTTTACAATCAAATCACGACACTGATCCGTAATATCATTTCTTTTTGTTCCAATACTTTTTCTTCTTGCTTCATAACAATGTGATGCATCTATCAACTGCACTTTTCCAGTTCTATGCAACGGTTTATCCTTGGAACAAATCCAGATATAGGTACTGATGCCTGTATTCATAAACATATCGGTTCCTAATTGCACGATTGCATCCAGCCAGTCATTTTCAAGAATATATCTTCTGATTTCTGACGGTCCGCTTCCCGCATCTCCGGAAAACAGTGGTGAACCGTTCTGAATAATTGCCATTTTCCCATTTGGTGCAAGCTTTGAAAGACCATTTAATACAAACAACTGCTGACCATCTGATATTTTCGGAAGTCCCGGTGCAAATCTTCCCAGATCACCTTTCTTTGCTTCTGCTTCCACTGCTGCCTTTTCTCTTTTCCAGTCGATTCCAAAAGGCGGATTGGAAATGATATACTGGAACTGATAGCCACTAAACTGATCTTCTGACAAAGTATCACCGAACCTCATATTATTCGGATCACCACCCCGAATCATCATATCTGCTTTTGCAATCGCAAAAGTGGACGGATTGAACTCCTGACCAAAACAGGTAACGCCAATCTCTGTATTTAATTCCTGAATTCTTTCTTCCATACAGCTAAGCATCTGAGAGGTTCCCATTGCCATATCATACACAGTTACATTTCCCGCCTTACTCAGATCCGCATCGGATAAAAGCAAGTCTGTCATCAAATAAATGATATCTCTACTGGTAAAATGTGCTCCTGCTTCTTCACCGAAAGACTCTGAAAATCGCTTTACCAGATCCTCAAAAATATAACCACAATCTACAGCACTGATTTTATCCGGTCCCAGGTAACCTTTCTGGGAATTGAATTCTTTGATAACCAGATATAATGTATTGCTTTCTACCATTCTGCGGATAATGTTGTCAAAATCAAACTTCGATAACACATCCTGGACATTTGCAGAAAATCCATTTAAATAATCTCTAAAATTTGCTTCGATATTTTCCGGATCAGCAAGCAATGAATCAAATGTATATTTGCTGATATTATAAAACTGATACTGAGAGGCTGTTGTCAAAAATCCATCAATAACTGCAAATTTCTTTACTTCCTCATACTTTTCAAGTACTGCTTTATGCGTCGACAATAGGCAGTCATGAAATCTTTTTACTACTGTCATTGGTAAGATTATCAAACCATATTCATGCGGTTTGAATGGTCCTCTAAGCATATCTGCTACATTCCAGATCATCGTCGCTTTTTCTGCTATATTGGTTCCAACTACATCAAATTTATTATTCTCGTTCATTTATTTTTCCTCCGTATAAATATGTTCCAGTTCTTCTGTTGCCTTTTCCAGTTTGTATTTTAATTCTTTAATCTCACTTAGCTTCGCATAATATTGATCTGCAATTTTTTTCTGACTTTCTAAATCCGGCAACGGAATTATCACCTTTTTTAATCCTTCCACCGGTAGATTTAACAAGGTAGCACCTACTGCGACTCTGGATAAAGCCGCCTTCCCATTTTCGCTTTCCAGATACGCTTTTAAGAAATAAGGATTTATCTTATCTTCATCCAGTTCAATAACATAGAGATTTCCATTTGCCAAAATCTTATTGCCTTCTTGTACAGACGCAATCGCCATTTTCACCGGCGATGCATTTTTGGAAATTACCAGACTTCCATTTTTTATACAATATTTTTCATATTTAGAGTCTATTCCCTTTAAATATGGAAGTTCGTCACTAATGATTCCATCCTGTAAATTTGCCAACATCAAGTACTGCATGTTCGTCGGTTTATCTGATACAATTTCATCTAAAACAGATGCTTTAATTTGTGCTCCTCTTGTTATATTCTTTATTACAGTTTCAAAAAGCACACCATTTTTTACAACTGTTTCTTGTTGAAGATATCTTGAAGGATTAAGAACATATTCATTTTCCGCCACCTCTTCAATAGAAACCAGTCTTGAATTTTTGTCATCGGTATTCAACAATTCAACAATCTCAGAAATATTTTCATCACTAAGAATGTTCTGTCTCCGTCCGACCGATACCATTTCTGTTGCATCTATCATTCTTATATTTTTATTATTTCTGCTTAGCACCAGTAATGAACATGCAATTCCTGTATTTAAATATAAATTTTGCGGAAGAGCAATCACTGCTTCCACAAATCCTTGTTTTATAAATTTTTCACGAATGATTGTATTATTTCCACCATTCCAAGTAACTCCATTACTTACCGAAATAACAGCCTTACCATTTTTATTAAGGTGATTCATGACATTTATAATAAATATCCAGTCTCCTGCTGCCACCTTCTGTACTTCTGGTATCTCATCATATATTGCTTGTAATGCTTCGTTACTTCCAATGCTGTCTTTTGCTTTTATTCCCCATGGATAATCACAGAATATTTTATCAAACATCAAATTATCCTTTATATTTAAAACTGATTTTTGCTCAATTTTTACCCGATCAGATATCAATTCTGTACGGATTGCTGACACTTCTTTTACATCTCGCACAATCTCTGTACCATAAAATTGTGATTCTGGACTCTTTTCTATGGCACTCACAAGAAACGAACCAATTCCGCTGCAAAAATCTGCCACCTTATCATTTGAAATCTGAAGAATCTCATTTGCCAGCTTTATGACACTCTGCGGTGTTTCACATTCTCCCATGAAACGATTTCCCTGTAATTGCCACCATAAAACAGTCGCTAAAAGTGCAGCTTCTGAATATTCTTCTGAAATTTCTATTGCAACATTCCATAAATTTCCAATATTTTCTTTTATGAAACTGACTCTTTCTGGTGAAAAAGTCAGCTCCACATATTCTTTTAACTGGTTTATATCTGTTATCTTATTTTTTAAGGATACATAGGCCACATATGCTAAACAAAACCCACCATACATAGACGCATTTCCAAATTCTCTTATCCTGTTTGAAATATTCCAACTAATCTCTTCAACTTTTAAGCTTTCTTTTGCTTTTAGCTCTTTAACCGAAGTCTTCAATGCCACTTCCTCCTTTGGTTATTCACAATCAATTTCCATATTTTTACTATAGCACCCACATTATTGATTGTCAATAATCAAATTTGGTTTTTGATAACCATTGTTGATTTTTAATATATTTCATTAGCTCTACGATAATAAATCCTTATTTCTATGACAGCGATATTTATTATTCCAAATAATACCACAAGATTTATTGGCATACATCTTCTCAACACATCGCTTGATACAATAATCATCTCTAAACTGACCACCATAAACCGTATGGAATATTTATCCCACACTCTTCGATACTGTTCTATTTTCTTCAGAACAAACATTTCACCGGCAATTACTGCTCCGACAATGATAATAATTGCCATAACTCGCAAACACCACGACCATTCTGTTGAAAAATATTCCTTCTCACCCCAAATATTTAATTCTGATGGACGAATTACCCATTCTACATACCTACACCAAACTCTTACCGGAACTTTTATACAAGCAATTAAATCATTCTGAACTACTGTGCTTTTTATCATCTCAAATACTAAAAAAATAATATATGCCATCTGCCAGAAACTTGTTTTTTCTTTCATTTCTTGTTTCAGACTTTTTATTTTCTGATCCGCCTTTTCTTTCATCGTTTCTGCATTCTCTTGTAATTTGTTATATTGACATTGTATTGTCCTTACCTTCTTTTCAGCTTCTTCCTGTTTCTGCTGTGCCTGTTCCACCGCTTCCACAGATGATTGGTTCACTTGTATCTGTAATTTAGAGTTCCGGTCCCGAACGTCTTTTATTTCTTCTTCGAGCCGCTCTTGCTCGCTCCTGCTCATCAATCCGTTTCTGTTCCTCAAGTCGTCGTTGCTCTGCTGTAAAGACTGATTGAGTTTCCGCATTTCGGACAATTCTTCTGTCATCTGCTGAATTTCGGCATTCGACTTCTGCATTTCTT
>ENA-UOJC01005287-UOJC01005287.1-human-gut-metagenome-genome-assembly--contig:-C104-NODE-5287-length-10124-cov-4.035654_pt1 | contig 10124 bp, 8 predicted proteins | sample MGYA00242339_ERZ723886 | MGnify/ENA metagenome assembly ERZ723886 | reverse complement strand
CCGGACGTTATGAAGGGAATGCGGATGCTTCTTGGCATATCAACGACAAGCTCTCTACCGGTTTATTGGTACACTACTCGAATGATAAAATGCAACATGACGGTAATGACGATGGTTTTCTCGATACGCCGCTAAGGGAACAGGTGAACGTAATGAATCGTTGGTATCATAAATTGGATAAATACGTGGCTCAATACGGAGTTCGCTATCTGCATGAGAGCCGTACCGGTGGGCAGGATACGAAACACCATGATTTCACCGACCCGTATCGGATTCATTTAAATACGAACCGGGCCGAATTATTTACGAAGCAGGCCTATATTATCGATAAGGAAAAGGTAGAGAGCGTGGCATTGATACTTTCCGGTTCTTATCATGAGCAAAAATCAAGATATGACCGTACGCCCTATAATGTATATCAGAATAATGTATATGCCAGTTTGCTGTATGAAAAGGAGTTTACGCCGATGCATAGCTTGAGTACCGGATTAAGTATGAACTATGATGGTTTCGACGAGAATCTGGTTCAATATGCGGGAGGAGAGTCGGTCCGTCATGCCTATGACCGTACGGAAGTCGTGCCGGGAGCTTATGCCCAATATACGTTCAATCTGAATGATAAACTGATCTTATTGGCGGGTGTACGTGCGGATTATAGTACGTTGTATGATTTCTTTGTAACCCCTCGTGTACATATTAAATATAATCCTTTTGACTGGTTCCATATCCGGGCTTCGGCAGGTAAAGGATTTCGGACAGCGAATGTGCTGGCAGAGAACAACTTTTTGTTATCCAGTAGTCGAAAAATGTATATCGCCGACAATCTGGATCAAGAAGAAGCGTGGAATACCGGTGTGAATCTGTCATTTTATATACCTTTGTTCGGGAAGGAACTGAGCTTGAGCGGGGAATGGTATTATACCGATTTCTTGAAGCAAATCGTGGTGGATATGGATAGTGATCCTCATGCGGTTCGTTTCTACAATCTGGATGGGCGTTCCTATTCGAATAGCTTCCAAGTGGAGGCTTCCTATCCTTTTTTCCGGGGATTTACGTTAACGGCCGCTTATCGTTATACGGACGCGAAGACCGATTACCGGAATGAGGAGGGGGTGGCGCATCGATTGAAAAAGCCGTTGGTTAGTGATTATAAAGGTTTATTGACCGCTTCTTATCAAACCCCGTTGAAAAAATGGCAGTTTGATTTGACCGGCCAGTTTAATGGAGGCGGTCGTATGCCGACACCGGATGCGTCTAATCCGTTATGGGAGCCGAATTTTAAGGCTTATACGGTAGTGAATGCGCAGATTACGAAATATTTCCGTCAATGGTCTATTTACGTGGGAGCGGAGAACCTGTTTAATTACAAACAACCGAATCCGATTATCGATGCCAGCAATCCCAGAGGGGATAACTTCGATGGATCTATGGTGTGGGGACCGGTGCATGGACGGAAAATTTATGCGGGTATCCGCTTTAATATAAGCAGGGATTGACACGTATATACGTATAAGCCCGCACGTATATACGTGTAGGCCTATGCGTATACTGGTGTGGCCCTACGCCTATATACGTGTAGCCCGATGCCTATAGTGGTACTTTTCTTTTGGTAGATATGAATGGATAATTAGAACTATTAATATTAAAAACGATTGATTATGAGACGATTAATTATGTTATTGTTTTGTGCTGTATGTACGGTATCGATGACATTCGCCCAAGACGCGAAAAAGAAGAAGGACTCTGTGACATTCTTTATCGAAGCGATGGATTGTGATCACTGTATCAAGAAGATCGAGAAAAATATCGCTTTCGAGAAAGGAGTGACCGACTTGAAATGTGATCTGAGCACCCGTACGGCCATTGTGACTTACAAGACGGATAAGACTTCGAAGACTCGCTTGGCCGCGGCCTTCAAAAAGATCGGTATGGAAGCGGTTCCGGTAGATAATGGCGCCGGCTGTCCGGTACCTCCGGCGAAAAAAAGTGAGCATACTCACGCTCATTAACATGGAAATTCATAAGAACATCTTATCTTTGCAGATGTTCCGTGAGGGCGGGCCGGAGTGTCCGCCCTGTTTATGAAATAATTTTTCTACGGAATGCAGCGTTTGTTTAATTATTTACATCCTAATATTGTACAGTCTCCAGAAGGGAGACGTTCAAGGCACGACTGAATGAATGAGCTACAACTGATAGAGGGTTGTCGGAAGGGGGAGAGACGAGCTCAAAAAGAGCTTTATGATGCGTATTCCCGAAAAATGATGGGAGTTTGCCTTCGTTATGTGAACGACAGGGAAACGGCTCGTGATTTGTTGCAGGATGGCTTCGTGAAAATCTTTACCAGTATGGATTCCTATACAGGGAGTGGTTCATTTGAGGGGTGGATGCGGAAGATCTTTGTTAATTGTGCGTTGGAATATCTGCGAAAGTCGGATGTGTTGCGTGAAGCGACCGATCTTGACAATACGGCGGAACTGATTCAACCCGATAGTTCGGCTATCTCGGACATGTCGGCGGCTGAGTTGATGAATCTAGTGAAGGAGTTGCCGGTTGGCTTCCGTACCGTATTCAATATGTTCGCGATAGAGGGATATTCTCATAAGGAGATCAGTGAGATGTTGAACATAACAGAGAGTACTTCCCGTTCCCAATATACCCGTGCCAAGCAGTTATTACAACGTAGAATTAACGCATTGTATTGAGATAAGATGAGTAAAAAGGAAAGAGATATATGGGATGACGCGATCCGATCGAAGCTAGAGGATTTCGAGATGGATACGCTACCCGGCGACTGGGAGGCTATAGCCGATCGATTGCCCGGAAAGGCTCCGGTTCCTTTGCGTCGTACGCTTCGCTACTGGGTTGCCGCCGCCGTGATCTCCTTATTGGTCGTATCGGGTGGTATCTATTTATATGACAGGGAGATGGAAGATCTACCTATAGCCCAAGAAATACAGTCTTCACAAGAGTCGACATCCGTGGATACCCCGGTTGTTCCGGTAGAGAAAACGATGGAGCAAGCACCCGTATTAGCGACTATTCCTGCTGCTGCGGTCGTGAAGGCAAAAGCGGCATCTGGAGCGGTTAAAGTGGGAGCTAAGGCTAGGATGGCAGCGTTCCGGCAAAATGTAGAGAGCGCAGAGGATCGGCCTATTTCTGAGTCGGAGGTAATGTCTGCTGATATACCGGCGAATGAGAAAGATACCGTTGAGCCGGAGGTTGAAAGGAATAATGATGAGATAGTTGTTCTCAAGAATGATGTACTTGTCGCGGATGCTACTCCTGTTGCTAAAAAGAAGCCGGAGAAGACTGCGTCCCGGAAATGGGGGTTCGGTATGGGAGGTGGAGGTCTTTCTATGGGCGCTGATAATCTGGTCCCTCAGTATGTGACGAATAGCAGCGTGCTTAAGAGTGAGAATCTGATGAGCTTAAATTCGTTCGATGCGGAGAAGAAAGATCCTGCTAAGACGGATATTCATCATAAGACGCCTATTGGGGTGGGGATCTCAATTAGTCGTTATTTGAATAATCGTTTTTCTTTGCAGACTGGATTAACTTATTCTTACTTAAGATCGGAGTGGAGTACGAATAATACGTATCATATAGAGAATGATCAGCGATTGCATTTTATAGGAATTCCATTATCATTGACTTATAAGATCGCGGAATGGAATCGTTTTATGTTTTACGCCTCAGCCGGAGGTATGGCGGAAGTGAATGTCGCTGGCAAACGTAGAATGAAATTATTCTCGGATGAGGTAGAGATCGCAAAGCAAAGTGAACATATTCGAATGAAAGAATGGCTATGGTCTGTAAATGCCCGTGCGGGTGTAAGTTATCCGATTATCCGTTTTGTAAGCGCTTTCGCTGAGGTGGGAGCCAGCTATTATTTTGATAATGGCAGCGAGATCGAAACCATCCATTCGGAGAAGCCGTTTAACATGAGCCTTCAGTTTGGATTTCGTTTTGGTTTTTAATACTCGATAGATTAACAGTGTAAATACAAATACTTAAAAATAGAAAAATTGAATTATGAAAGCATTTAAATTAATTGGAGCAGCGGCGGCAGCGTCATTATTGTTGTTGACCTCTTGTCTTGGAGAATCGAATAATACGGTGACTCGTGCCGGCTTTGGTGTCGCAGGTCTTTCTGAAAAGACATATAAAACGGTACTGAATACAAATATGGGAGCATTATACTCTCCGTCTTTATCGGCACAAGTAGTTGACGGAGCTTGTTACTTGATCAACTATGAATTAGACCTAAATTCTCCGGAGAATGCGAATGCGGCGACAAATGGTTATTTAACAGCGACAATCTCTGTGGCAGATGAGATAACAAAAGGACAGCCAGTCTTTTATAATGTGCCAGATTCGGCCAGCTTACTTCAGAATGAGATACCTGTAAAAAACCTATTTAGCAATGGCGACTATGGGGTGTATGTAGACGGTTATTTATTCTTCTTTATAACAATGGATATGTTTAAGGATCAGAAAAATTCTTATACTGTATATTGGGCTCGTTCAAAGGAGCCTACTATGGTGGATAATGTCCCGACATATGACTTGTTCTTGCGTGTCGCTAAAGTAGCGGACGGAACAGGTTCTGCGGCATCATCTATAGGAGAAGTCCGTGCGTTTAATGTTAAGTCTGTATTGGAGTCTGTGAATAGCGCTGAGGCTAATAAAGATTCAAAGTCTTTTAATCTTAAGGTCAATTATCTAAATACGATTAATGAAAAAGATAGTACGGATTTGAAATGGGCTTCTTATACCGTTCTATTCCAAGTCGTGAAAAACTCATAAAGAAATTAGTATAGAAGTTGAGGGCGTACCGATAAGAAGATTATCGATACGCCCTATTTTTTTGCCGTTTTTTTTATGTATATGGGTAAAGATCGTATCTTTGCGTACTTTAAGAGGAGTATTGTGAAATGAGATACAAGAATTTAATAGGTTTTGTCTGGGTGGCGGTTATCATGGGTCTGTTTACCTCTTGCCTAAAAGACATAAATAACGTCTATAATCCGGGAACGACCGCCGCTGTGGTTCGTCAACATGGAGATAGCGCGTTGATGATGGCTAATACCCGGTTCGGTTGGATCTATTCGACGAAGCTGAGCTCATACTCAGAGGGTAAATGCTTGTTGGTGAGTTTTGATTATGATCCTAGCTTGCCGGAAAATACGGGTGCGGAACAAAAAGGGTATTATACGGTGACGATACAAGGGGAAACCGCTGTTAACCAGGAAAACGCTGAGAGCCCTCTTACGGATACGCATAAACTATTGACAAATGAGCAACCGATACTTGCGGTTAATCCGAACGACTCTGTTCTGTACGTCAAATTGGAAGATTATTTGTTTTTGCCTTCCGCCTGTTGGGCAACAAAAGACCGGGCTTTAAATTGGCAACTGACTTATGATCCGACTCAACAACCAGTTGTTGAAAATCGGAAATCAATTTATTCCTTATATTTACGGGCTGCCGCTACGACCGGAAAGCCGGAGGACAAGGCAGAAGAGGCTATCGCGGTTATCAATGCCTTTAATCTGGGGAACTTTATCAAAGATATGCGAGAACAAGGTGGACGTGATGCGGATATGTATGTTCGGATTCATTATATCGATCAAATTAATCCGAAAGATAGTACCCAGTTTACATGGGGAGTAACGGATCCTTTACTTATAAACTAAAGAAGATGAGAAAGCGAATTTTATACGGCTTATTTTTATCCTTGTTTTTCTTAATGACCTCTTGTATGGGGGATGGAAGTAACTCCATCAATTATCATCGGGTAGGAGTGATACGTGAGAATCCTATGCGATGTATCTATACGGCAGATGATCAAGGGAATATCTTTATCGTCTCTTCCTCTGAGTTTGAGAACCGGACGGATTTGAAAGAGGGTGACTGTTGCGTGGTTGATTTCAAGACGAATTTTAGCGAGGAATTGGGCAATGGTGTTTACAACGCTGAGATTTATAAGTATGATTCGGTCGCTGTATGGCCTTTGCATGAGACATTAACTGATACTACGGTCGTATTGGACAAGGAGCGTCTGGTTACGCTGGACTTTAAGAAAAGTATTTATTTGGAAGGACGTTTCTTCTTGCAAACCCAACATGTAAATCATCAGGTAGACCAAAAGGATATTTTCAATTTATCCTATAACCCTGATCAGGAGGTGGAAAAAGATGATGACGGACAACGGATCTATAACCTATATCTCCGGGTAACCCAAGAGGGGGGTACCGGCGATTCCACTAAATGGATCAATACGACCGCTTTTACGATCGATAAGTTTTTGGACCAAGCCAAAGCGATAGAGAGCAGGGAGGGGCAAAATGAGATAAACTTTAAAATAAATTATGCCGAACGCTATAATGCGGATACAACCGCATGTGTTTGGGGGGCTACCGACGTATTTACGTTGCGTTTTACGAATTAAATATATACTTTTGCTATTTAAAAGTAAACAGAGATGTATAAGGAGATATTTAGGTGGGAAATCGCTATCATCTCACAGCCAGCGAAGGCGTGGGTCTTGTTAGCGAAAAAAGGAGAGAAGCAGGAGGAGTTCTTATCCCGATTCGTGTATCCTTTGATCGGCTTCGTTACTGTTGCGGCTTTTCTGGGCGTATTGTTTACGCGGAAGGAGTTTGATTTAGAGCTGGCCTTGAAGTCGTCTATCCGGACATTGGTGTCCTCGTTCGGTGGTTTTTACCTCGGGGCTTATCTGATGAACGAGATATGGCAAGGTATATTTAAACGGGAGAAGGATTTGAAACTGTGGTTGCGCTTCGTCGGGTATTCCTCGTCGTTGATGTTCGCTTTGAATATCGTATTGATGTTGCTTCCCGAGTTTTTCTTCTTGCGGATATTTATCCTTTATACATTCTATATTGTTTGGGAAGGCGCTGGTCCGTATATGGGAGTCGAGGAGAAGATCCGCTTGAAGTTCGTAGGATTTACAACCGCCATTATATTACTGACTCCGGCAGTTATCGAGATTTTGTTATCGATGCTGATGCCCGGTTTGAGTTTTTGACAGAATAACACAAGATGAAGGAGAAGATTAGTAATAACATACAGATAAAGAATAAGCGGGCGACGTTCGACTACGAGTTGCTCGACACTTTTACGGCCGGGATCGTACTGACCGGAACGGAGATTAAATCGATCCGTTTAGGGAAGGCGAGTTTGGTAGATACGTTTTGTATCGTGGAAAAAGGGGAACTGTGGGTGAAGAATATGTACATCGCCGAATATTTTTACGGTACGTACAATAATCACAACGCACGGCGGGACCGGAAATTACTTCTTACCAAAAAGGAATTACGAAAGATCGAGGGTGCGGTTCGTGCTAGTGGTTTTACGATCGTTCCCACTCGTTTGTTTATCAATGAGAAAGGATTGGCGAAAGTAGTCGTCGCGATCGCACGAGGTAAAAAGGAATATGATAAGCGAGACTCCATCCGGGAACGTGACGACCGACGGGAGATGGATCGGGCTTTCAAACGATAAGTCGAGATGGAAACAGGGCAAGGCGTGATCGGTAGGGTTTGGGGATGTATCCTGAAAGCTCTGCCTAAAGCAGGCAAGACGTGTTTATGGCTGCTAAAGATTATTTTGCCTATTTCTTTATTGGTCCGTATATTGCAATATTCCGGAATATTAGGTCAGATCTCGGATTGGTTAGTGCCCGTGTTCTCGTTGGTGGGTCTGCCGGGGGAGACAGCCATTGTTTTTATAACCAGTATATTCTCCCCATTATATGCTCCGATCGCTTTGATCACCTCGATGTCTTTAGGAGTCCGTGAAGCTACGATATTAGCATTGATGTGCCTTACTTCCCATAATCTAATGGTAGAATCCTCCGTACAGGCAAAGACTGGGTCTTCTTTCTGGGAGATGACGCTGCTCCGTTTGATCATGAGTTTCGTGATCGCCTTTTCTTTGAATTGGGTAATGCCCCATGAAGGATGGGGACAGGTCGGGATCGCTCAAAGCGCGGCTGTATGCGATAATTGGTTGGAAGTATTCGTACTTTGGTTTACCAGCTCGATGAAGGTGGTGATTTCTATTTTGATAATTGTTACGGCTTTAATGATCCTTCATTATATATTGGAAGAGTTTAATCTAATGAAAGGATTGTCCTCGGTCTTTTCTCCACTGATGCGATTATTTGGCTTGCCTCAAGATGCCGCTTTTTTGTGGTTGGTAGGTAATGTGGTTGGACTGGCTTATGGCGGGGCTATTATGGTAGAGCAAATGGAGCAGAGGAAGTTGTCTTACGGTGACGGCAACTTGCTGAACCATCATTTGGCCGTGTGCCATTCCCTGTTGGAAGATACGATCATCTTTGCCGCGATAGGGGTACCCGTTCTTTGGGTGGTGCCTACCCGTCTGTTTTTCGCCATCGTTGTGGTATGGATCCTCCGGGGATATAGTTATATGTACGCAAGAAAGGTAAAACATATTTATGAATAAGGAACGATTTCTGCGACTCTTGAATGAGCGCATTTTGATCTTGGATGGTGGTATGGGTACCATGATCCAAAGTTTCAAACTAAACGAACAAGATTACCGAGGCGAACGTTTCGCCGATTTTCCGGGACAGTTGAAGGGGAACAATGATTTATTGTGTATCACCCGCCCGGATGTAATCCAGTCTATTCATCGTCAGTATTTGGATGCGGGAGCGGATATCTTCGCTACGAATACGTTTAATGCGAATGCTATTTCCATGGCAGATTATGCGATGGAGGCCTATGTACGTGAGATAAATCTGGCCGCCGGCCGATTGTCGAGGGAAGTGGCGGATACCTATATGGCAGAGCATCCGGATCGTACGATCTTCGTGGCCGGATCGATCGGTCCTACCAATAAGACAGCTTCCATGAGTCCGGATGTAAGCGATCCCGCTTATCGTGCCGTAACTTATAAAGATTTGTATAATGCCTACAAGGAGCAAGTCGAGGGACTTGTTGATGGCGGGGTGGATATCATCCTTTTCGAGACTACTTTCGATACGTTGAACGTAAAAGCGGTATTGGTAGCGGCTGAGGTAGTGTTGAAAGAGAAAGAAAAAGACCTGCCGATTATGTTGTCTTTGACTTTGTCTGCGCAAGGTGGACGAACATTTTCCGGACAGACTTTATTGGCCTTCTTAGCTTCCATACAGCATACACATATTGTTTCGGTTGGCTTAAACTGCTCTTTCGGAGCGGCGGATATGAAGCCCTATTTACAAGAGTTGGCGAAGTATGCCCCCTATTATATCAGCGCTTATCCGAACGCCGGATTGCCGAATAGTTTTGGTACCTATGACGAGACGCCGGATAAAATGGCCCAACATGTGAAGCCTTTTGTGGAAGAGGGATTAGTGAACATTATCGGAGGCTGTTGCGGAACGACTCCAGCGCATATCTCCCGGTATCCGGAGTTGGTGAAAGGAGCTAAACCGCATATCCCGGCTTTGAAACCGGATTGCCTGTGGCTGTCGGGCTTGGAACTGCTGGAGGTGAAACCGGAGAATAATTTCGTGAACGTGGGAGAGCGTTGTAATGTGGCCGGTTCTCGGAAATTCTTACGCTTGATAAAAGAAGGCAGTTATGAGGAAGCGTTGACGATCGCTCGTAAGCAAGTGGAGGATGGCGCCCAAGTGATCGATATCAATATGGACGATGGTATGTTGGATGCCGTGAAAGAAATGAAGACATTCTTAAACTTGATCGCCTCCGAACCGGATATTGCCCGTGTACCCGTCATGATCGATTCTTCTAAATGGGAAGTGATCGAGGAAGGCTTGATGTGCGTGCAAGGAAAGAGCATCGTGAATTCCATCTCCTTGAAAGAAGGAGAGGAGGTCTTCCTTAAACATGCCGCCCGTATTAAGCAACTGGGTGCGGCTGCGGTCGTGATGGCTTTCGACGAGAAGGGGCAGGCGGATACCTATGAAAGAAAGATTGAGATTTGTGAACGGGCCTATCGCCTATTGATCGAGAAGATCGATTTCAATCTCCAAGATATTATTTTTGACCCGAACGTATTGGCGATCGCTACCGGTATGGAGGAACATAATGGCTATGGTCTGGCGTTTATCCGTGCCGTTGAAT
>ENA-UOJC01005281-UOJC01005281.1-human-gut-metagenome-genome-assembly--contig:-C104-NODE-5281-length-10148-cov-4.563955_pt1 | contig 10148 bp, 9 predicted proteins | sample MGYA00242339_ERZ723886 | MGnify/ENA metagenome assembly ERZ723886 | reverse complement strand
GATTCATATTTATATTATTTGCAGGTGTACTTTTTATAACAGACATCTTCAATCCAATAATAAGGCCAATAACTCGAGTATTTCTAATGGGTTCTTCTAAAGGAAAAGATATTTTATTTTTTGGACTTTTTGGAGTGTTTTTAATTTTAAGTCAAACATTTACCCTGAAAAATAAAGATATTGACTCTGACAAATACTTAAAAATAGCTATCTGTGTAGGATGTCTTTTGCTAATTTCAGGAATTATTGCCGAAATCCTGTTTAGACAGTCTTTAGGAATTCCATTAAATGTGACTTTTATGAGTGAAAGTTCACAGGCTGCAAGTACCAGTATTTTACATACTCATCTGCTGAAATCCATTTTTGGAGAAGCTGTAACCTCCCTGATCGGACCGTTTATCAGTAGCGGAATCAATACAGGAGTTGGATTATACACCTATGTTCCGAATATCGCTAAAACAGCAATCATATTATTCCCTATTTTATTTATATTAGAAATATTGGCCAATCAAAAACGTTTAGCTCCAACAGCAATCCTTTTAAGTTTCTTTTCAACCTGTTTACTTATTGGAGCATTAGACGGAGGAATGTTTTCCACACCTTCAATGTTAGGTATTTGCGGACTTTTTTTAGTTTACAGAAACCATTATTATTTCGATTATTATATCGGAGGAGTTGTTTTAAAAAATAAGAAAATATTAAATGATTCCAAAAAAGAATATCCCTACTACAAGGATGCAGGGTTAAGTGAAGTGAAATTCCATCTCCACAGACTACTGCCCTACATTATAGCTATTCTTTTTATAACTTTAAGAATTTCAATAGCTATTTTTGGAGCAAATGATGAATATTACACACTTGAAGTCGTAAATCCTGCAGACAATATTGAACTAAATGATTTTCCAGTAGAAAGTATTCATCATAGTGAAAACAAAACAGTTTATACACTTGATTCCGACTATAATGAATTGAATTTAATCAAGGATTTGAAAATACCTCTAAACAATAAATGTGACTACTACACGATTTCATGGAACATTTACTCATATATTAAAAAAAAACGTATAAGTTTTAAAAATTAATATTAACATATGATTTTAAGCATTATTATACCTACATATAATGAAGAAGAATACCTTCCCGTACTTCTAGAAAGTATTAAACAGCAGGATTTCAGAGACTATGAAATAATTGTTGCTGATGCTAACTCTAAAGACAATACTGTAAAAATAGCTGAAGAATACGGATGTATTGTTGTTGAAGGCGGAATGCCTGCAGTAGGTAGAAATAATGGTGCGAAAGTAGCTAAAGGTGAGTATTTACTATTTTTAGACTCTGATTTAAAACTTACCGAAGATTATCTTGCAAAAGTTATCTATGAATTTAAAATGGAAAGATTGGGTATTGCAATTACACAAATGAAACCCCTATCCAAAAAAACAGAAGATAAAATCTTACATGATTTGGCCAATTTGTTTATGATAAGCGTTGAAAAAATAAAGCCACACGGTGCCGGATGTTATGGTATAATAGCTAAAAGGGAATTGCATGAATGCTGCGGCGGATTTGATGAAGAATTAACTTTCGGTGAAGATACAGAATATATTGAAAGATTGGCCAAAAAAGAAAGATTTAAAGTATTGAGAAATGCTAAAATTGGAGTTTCAACAAGAAGGCTTGAAGAGGAAGGACTGGCAACACTAGCTAAGCAATACGGTAAAAGTACTGTAAATGACTTTTTAGGCATTAGAACAGAAGCTTCAGATTTAAATTATGGTTTTGATCATGGAAAAGAACATATAAGCAAACATAAATTAGATAAAATTGCTCTGGAATCTGAAAAATTGGACCGTTTGAAAAACAGCTATGATGAATCCAAACAAAAAATAAACACTGCAAAAGTCTATCTTAAAAAAGCCAAAAAAACAAAAATCAGAGATAAAAAAGTAATTTTTTATTGTATCTGTGGAGAGGGAATGGGTCATGCTATCCGAAGCAGCGTAATAATCGACCGTATAAAAGACAAATATGACGTTTACATTTTCAGCAGCGACCGTGCTTACAAATATTTAAATGAAAAATTTGACAATGTCTATAAAATCGGCGGATTCAACACAGTTTATATAAATAACAAAGTCAGCAATACAAAAACATTAATGAATGCCATTAAACGTAATCCTCTAAACATTAAAGAAGGATATGAAGAACTATATAAAAAAGCAAGAAAATTATCTCCTGACGTTATTGTTACTGATTTTGAAATCTATGCAACAATGGTTTCCAAACTTCTCAGCATTCCATTAATAAGTCTGGACAATATCCATATGATTACCCAAACTGCAATTGACTATCCTCCAAAGCATCAGGGAGAAATGCTAAAAGCAAAAGGTGTAATAAAGTCATATGTAATAAAACCGAAAATACATATTTTAACCAGCTTCTTTTATCCGAAAATCAAGCCTAAAAAAAGGGCGGTGCTCTATCCTCCAGTGATTCGTGAAGATATCTTAAAGCTGGAACCTACAATTGAAGATCACATTATTGTCTATCAGACCAGTAAAGAAAGTGTGAAATTAGTCGAGCAATTGAAATCATTAAATGAAAAATTTATTGTTTACGGATTTAATAAGGACAAAACAGACGAAAATCTGACTTACAAATTATTTAATGAAGATGAGTTCTACAATGATTTAGCCAGTGCCAAGGCAGTAATCTGTAATGGTGGATTTACCTTTATATCAGAAGCCATATCCCTTAAAAAACCAATATACAGCGTTCCAGCTATTGGAAACTTTGAACAAACATTAAACGGATTTTATGTTCAGAAATTAGGTTATGGAGAATATCATGAAAAGATGAGTCCTCAAAAAGTGGAAAAATTCTTAAAAAGGCTCTCCAAATATCAGAAAAAACTAGCTAAAGTTAAAAAAACAAATAACGATGGAATTGTCAATGAATTAATATATCGTATTGAAAAATATAGTAAAAAAAGTTAAAATAGGGTGGTTTATAAAGTTACACCCATTTCAAGTTGTTCTGTTAATTCTTTATACCTGTTTCTTATAGTTACTTCAGTAACACCTGCAATATCTGCTACATCTCTTTGGGTTTTTCTCTCACCCAACAATACAGATGCAATATATAATGCAGCTGCAGCTACACCAGTTGGTCCTCTACCGGAAGTCAAACCTTTTTCCATTGCTTTTTCAATAATTTCAATAGCTCTGGATTGTGCTTCACCAGACAAACCTAATTCACTAGCAAATCTAGGCACATAATCGACCGGAGAAGTTGGAGGTAATTTAATGTTTAATTCCCTTGTAAGGAATCTGTAAGTCCTACCTACTTCTTTTTTAGTAACTCTTGAAACTTCAGCTATTTCATCTAAAGTACGGGGAACATTACAACGTCTGCAAGCAGCATATAAAGAAGCAGCAACTACTCCTTCAATACTCCTTCCACGAATAAGTTTGTTGTCCACTGCACTTCTGTATACTACAGATGCAGCTTCCCTCACACTTCTTGGAAGACCTAATCTTGAAGAATCTCTGTCCAGCTCACTTAATGCAAATGCCAAGTTACGTTCTGTAGCACCAGAAATCCTAATTTTTCTTTGCCATTTCCTTAATCTATACCATTGTGCTCTGTTTCTTGCAGGAATATCACGACCATAAATGTCCTTATTCCTCCAGTCAATCATGGTACTTAAACCTTTATCGTGAATGGTGTAAGTGATTGGAGCTCCAACCCTAGTACGTTTATCTCTTTGTTCGTGGTCAAATGCCCTCCATTCAGGACCCATATCCACTAGATTTTCATCAATAACTAATCCACAGTGAGCACAAACTACTTCTGCCCTTTCATAATCACCAATTAATTCTGTGGAACCACATTCCGGACATACGGTTTGTTTATCTTTATCATAAACATCACCTTGCATAATTTCTTTTTCTGTTCTTTTATGTCCGACCTTTTTAGGGATTTCGTTTACTTTTTGTTTCGTGTTTTCACCCTCCTCTTCCTAGGTTTCTTAGATTTTGGTCTTGATACAAATAGTTTTTCACCATAGTTTCTCTTGATTTTATCTAAATTAGCAGATTTAAATAATTTAATTGAAACATACGGACTTTTAGTAGGTCCAAAAACATAGCTAACCTTGCCTATTTTAGTTTTATCGCTATTAAAAACAATACCACCAGGACTAGGTGTTTTAGATGATCTAGCTATTAATTTTCCAGAATTTGCAATATGCAAACTATTTCCTAAAACTTTCATAAAAAATCAATCATAAAATAATCTGTATCAACTATTAATATGCATGTGATAATATATAAATGTATCGATATATTTATATATCAATAAAATTTGCTATTTAAATGTTTTACTATTTAATTGTCCTAAACACTATTTTAACCCAGCAGCCTGAGACAAAGTTTTACCACCATTAATAGCATCAATGATACCTAATTCCTTTACTTTAATAGCTAATGTTTGAGTCATGACCTGTTTAAACAAAGACTGAGGAATAATAACAACGCCGGTTTCATCACCATAGAAAAAGTCACCTGGTTGAATAGTCATATCCCCAACAGAAATATCCACATTGATTTCTCCCAATCCTAAAGCACTTCCTGCATTTGGAGCATAATCACAAGCAAAAATAGGATAATCCATATAATACAGAGCATCCAAATCTCTGACAGACCCATAAATTACAGTAGCTTTAACACCATTAGCTTTAGCACAGGTTGAAGCTAATTCACCCCATACAGACATGTCAGAATTATTGGTTTTAATAAATAATATATCTCCATCATTAGCTTCATCAATAGCTAATGCGGAAGTTCCCCAATCATCACTGTTGGTTTTGCAGGTAGTAATTCTACCCCAAACCCTTAATCTGTTAATAGGTTTCAATTCTTTGATAACACCTGATCTTCTTGAAATTCCGTTATATGCATCGGAAATTTGGCAGGTGGAAACACCTTCAAGTAAAGACTTCAAGTTAATATAATTTTTATAGTTTTTTTTATTGAAAACCAAATCTTCAATGGATATTTCACTTAAATCTATATCTTCCACATCAATTTTCTTATTTAAGTCTTTTTTATTGTGTAATAAATCACTAGGTGTTACTGACATTAAATCACTTCTCTTAATTAATATATAGATATATGTAAGAACCGCTTAAAAAAGATTTTTCAAAAATTTTGACATAACTAACTAATTATATATATTAGTATTTTCAAAATACTTAATGAAGTATAAAAAAATACTCACAATTATACTTAAAGAGTTTATTTACATTCATTATTACAATTTAATTATTATTCAATTTAAAAACAAAACAGGAGCAATTAATATTACTAACTAAATATAATCTTAAAAAATAAAGAAAAATAGCTAATATGTTCTATATAGGCTATAAATGAAATTAGTAATATGCTCAGTAGATTTTAACTCTTTTTAGTGTATAAAAGATATCTTAACTAAAAGATATTAGATATGTTTATCAAGATTATTTCTTAAAATACCCAATTTTTAGAAAGATAAGAAAATAAGCCAATAAAAATAAAAAGGAGGCTTAACAATGGGAAAAGGAGAAGAATTAACTACAACAAAATACTTAATTCATGCACAAATTAATGCAAATGGTATTGTAGAAAAACCAGATGTAGTCGGTGCAGTATTTGGACAAACAGAAGGATTATTAAGTAATGATTTAGATTTAAGAGAACTTCAAAGAACTGGAAGAATCGGCAGGATTCAGGTAATGATCCATTCCAATGGTGGAAGAGCTAAAGGAGAAATTGTAATTCCATCCAGCTTAGACAGAGTTGAAACCGCCATTCTTGCAGCATCACTTGAAACAATTAACCGTGTTGGACCCTGTGAAGCAGAAATTCACACAGTTAAAGTTGAAGATGTAAGAGCAGTTAAAAGAGAACAGGTTGTAAACCGTGCAAAGGAAATCTACAAAAACATGATTGAAAGTGTCAGCCCTGCAAGTATGAGAATGATTGAAGAAGTAAGAGAAGCAATGCGTGTTCATGAAATTTCAGAATATGGTGAAGACAGATTGCCAGCAGGTCCAAGCATACACACTTCCGATGCAATTATTGTGGTAGAAGGTCGTAGCGATGTATTGAACTTACTTAAATACGGCATCAAAAATACTGTAGCTGTTGAAGGAGTCAGTGTTCCACAATCCATAGGAAACCTAAGTAAAAAAAGAACAACAACTGCATTTGTAGATGGAGACCGTGGTGGAGAACTTATTTTAAAAGAACTCCTGCAAATCGGAGATGTTGACTATATTACACGTGCTCCTAAAGGTAAAGAAGTTGAAGACCTTGAAAAAGATGAAGTATTGGTTGCCCTAAGGGACAAAGTTCCTACAGCACAATTTTTAGCTAATCACAATATATTAAGTGAATCTGACAGCAAAAACTCCCATAAAAAACATAACGGCAAACACAACAACAAACATTCAAATAACAAACATCAACAACACGAAACTAAAGTCAAAGAAGAAGTGCAAATTGAAGAAATTCCTATTGAAGATGACGAAACAAAATTAATGAAAGACATGTTAAAAGAATTTGAAGGCAGCGGCTGTGGAGCTATACTGGACGAAGCTTTAAACATGACTCAGGAAGTGGAAGTTGAAAACATTTATGAAGAAATTAAAAATATAGAAACAAGTGCAGACACAGTTATTTTTGATGGAATCATAAGTCAGAGACTTGTTGATGTTGCTTCATTAAAAGGAATTAAAAGATTAGTTGCATTTAGATCCATGAACATAGTTAAAAAACCGGATAACTTAAAAATAATAACCATGGATTAATAAGGTGTCCTAATGGAAACATATGATTTTAAAAATGAGATTATAGACAAAAACGGGAATAAAATAAATATTCTCGACGTTTATAATTTTAATAAAATAAAAGAAAGTTACATAACTTCTTTAAAGAACAACAACTATTCACAAAACACCATCAAAACCTATTCATCAATAATACATAAATTTACTACTTATCTAAAAAATCAAATAGCTATTTATAATGAAAAAGAGTTCATAAAATACTTCAATAGCTATATACTCTATTTAAAACAAGTGAAAAATGTTAGTCAAAATTACATTTACCTGGTTACGGTAGTTGTCAAGAAGTTTCTTGAGTTTAACAATATTCATTTCTTAGATTCAATTACAACACCAAAAAGAATTAAATCACCACCTAATTTTTTAACACAAAAAGAAGTAAAACAACTTCTGGACAGCATTACATGGGATGAAAATTCAGATAGTGATTTTCGCATCATTACCAAACTACGGGACAAACTAATAGTGACCCTATTATATTCATCAGGACTGCGTGTTTCTGAACTTATAAACTTAACTGTAGACAATGTAAATTTTGAAGGAAAACAGTTATCCATTGTAGGCAAAAACAACAGCAGAGTTATTTTACTTGATGAATCAACCAAACAGTTAATACAAAAATATTTGGAAAAAAGAACACAGAAAAGCAATTATCTGGTAGTTAACAAAAGCGGAAATCCATTAACTCCACGATATGTTCAGCTAATGATAAAAAAATACGGAAATGAAAGCGGCATCGAAAAGAAAATAACACCTCACATTTTACGCCATTCCTATGCAACACATCTATTTGAACAGGGAGTGAATATCAAGATAATTCAGCAACTGCTTGGACACAGCAATTTGTCCACAACCCAAATTTACAGTCAGGATGCCAATAATTAACTCTTTTTTGCAATGTGCTTGTACAAAAAATTAAATAGTAAAAATAATAAACATATTAAAGTATGATGATTTAAAAATCAAGGAGGAATACTATGAATATGAATAATTATTATACTGCTAGAAAAAACATATTCCAGGGGATACGCGAATCTAGCACTGTCGCTAAAATATTAATGTCATTTTTAATGGCTTGTTTTACAGGTTTAATGGCTCAAATTATCATTCCACTCCCATGGACTCCTGTGCCAATAACTGCACAAACATTTGCAGTGTTATGCTCCGGATTAATACTCGGTAAAAGATACGGCTGTTTAAGTCAAATTTTATATGTTGCTCTTGGTGCAACTTGCGTACCATGGTTTGCTAGTATGAGTGGTGGAATAGATGTTCTTCTTGGATCCAATTGCGGATACTTTATAGGATTTATTCTTGCATCCTACTTTATCGGTACTATAACTGACAAATATGCAGATGCACGTAACTTCACTAAAATGGCAGCAGTTATTGGAGTAGCTAACTTTGCAATAATTTACATTCCAGGACTTGCCGGATTAGCTTTATGGGCTTACATGAGCCAAGGTGCAATGCTTTCAATCTCTGAATTATTAATTATGGGATTCATTCCATTTATTGTTGGAGATATTGTAAAAATATTAGGTGCAGCATCTGTTTCTAAAGTATTTTTACCAAAAGAATAAATAAGGTTTTTTAACCTTTTCTTTTTTTATTTACTGATATTATGAAAATTAAATTAAGAGGACATCACTTGTTATGTCTTCAGGGATTTCAGGGTTATGGATATGACGACAGTTTTGTTAAAAATATGACATATATAAATAACCTGAGAAAATCTGAAAATACAACTATTACCATACAAATAAAGCTGATGATATCTGCAGATGCTGTCCAAATTTAAAAAATGACCTTTGCGGAAATGAAAAACAGAACGCAGAAATCATAAAGATGGATAATGAAATCCTATCCAAAATAGATAATAGTAAAGAATATGATGCATTAAAGCTATTTAATGAAACTAAACATATTTTTAACAGCAAAAATAGTGTCAAAGATGTATGTGAAGACTGCTGTTGGCATGAAGAATGTCTATTTTATAAAAATTTAAAATAAACCGATATATTTATATACTACTTATCAAATAAATATAGAATGTTGTACTACTGGTACAAACAAAATTATAGTCCCGTAGGGTAGTGGTAATCCTTCTAGGCTTTGGACCCGGAGACGGCGGTTCGACTCCGCTCGGGACTATTTTTAAAAAAAACTTTTTTTGCTTGATATTTTATGGAAAAATTACTTCTTATTGGAATAAATACTCGAAGTATGATTGAAAGCGGACTAAAACTAAATTATACTATTTATTCAACTAGCTATTTTTCAACATCTGATGTTCCGTCAATTGAAAACCAGAAAATAATATTGGATGAAAGTATTAATCCTGACTGCGGCGTTTTCGAAGATAAATTCAGCAGCGAAAATATTTTAAATGTTTCCAAAGACTATCTTGATGAGGTAGATTATATTATTCCAATTTCAGGAATTTCACCAAATGATTTTGAAAAAAAACATCAAAAAAAGATTCTGGGAAATAAAGACATCAGCAAAGTTGAAGACAAATACCGATTTTATAAAGAAATCCGAAACGAATTTTTAACTCCTGAAACTTTTTATGTGAATGATGTAGATGAAGCTGTTGAAATTCAAAAAAATAATCCTGAAGTTCAATATATTGCAAAACCACTTAAAGGATCAGGAGGATATAACACAAACTTATTAAATAATCAATCACAACTTCAATTAAACTGTGATGAAAAACTGATTGTTCAGGAATATATTGAAGGTATAAATTTAAGTTCTTCAGTATTGGCCAGTGAAAATGAAGCTGAAAACATTGTAAATTCAAGACTGCTAACCCAGCATGACTTTGAAAAAAACAGCCAGTTCAAATATGTTGGAAATATCCTTCCCCTAACCGAAAAATCAATATTGGCACCTGTAAAAAATACTGATGCAATAAACAGAGAAATGGCAGATACTTCTGAAAAACTAATCCGAAACTTTGAATTAATCGGATCAAATGGTGTAGATTTTATTTTAAATAAAAACGGATTATATGTAATTGAAATAAATCCCAGAATTCAGGGAACATTTGAATGTGTCCAGCAAGCTTTAGGAATCAATATGCTTGAAGCACATATCAAAGCCTGTCAAAATGAAATAATAGCTATTGACAAAGCTGAATATTACAGCTATAAAAAAATAATATACTCCCCCAAAACAGTAAAGTATGAAAAAATAGATTTAAACAACCTTTATGATATGCCTCATCTCGGATCAATTACACAAAAAGATGAGCCGT
>ENA-UOJC01005279-UOJC01005279.1-human-gut-metagenome-genome-assembly--contig:-C104-NODE-5279-length-10149-cov-4.744601_pt1 | contig 10149 bp, 6 predicted proteins | sample MGYA00242339_ERZ723886 | MGnify/ENA metagenome assembly ERZ723886 | reverse complement strand
GATGACGCTAACATTCAAAACAGATTAGTATTATGCCTAGATCAGTAAATCATGTTGCTTCAAGAGCAAAAAGAAAACGGATTTTAAAACTTACCCGTGGTTACTATGGTGCACGTAAGAACGTGTGGACCGTTGCTAAAAATACCTGGGAAAAAGGTTTGACTTATGCATTCCGTGACCGTCGTAACAAGAAACGTAACTTCCGTGCATTGTGGATTCAGCGTATCAATGCTGCCGCACGTCTGGAAGGAATGTCTTACTCTCGTCTGATGGGAGCTTTGCATGCAGCAGGTATCGAAATCAACCGTAAAGTTCTTGCCGACTTGGCTATGAACCATCCGGAAGCTTTCAAAGCAATCGTTGCTAAAGTGAAGTAATTGACATTATAGAGCAATTGGAAAAAGAGCTCCATTCAGGAGCTCTTTTTTTATGTCAAAAGTTTGGTGGTTTCATTCCTATTGCATATCTTTGTGATAAGAAAAATGAGTTAGCCGCACATGTTCGATTGGGAAACTCATCAGTTTATTTTAATTCCGAGACACAGCTCTTGTCGTCAATGGCGGGCCGCACCCTTCGGGGCATGCTTAGCACGGCGGATTACAAAGATGGCAAAGCACTCAAATCCTGTCATACGGAGTTTGTTCATATCTACGGTGCGGCTTTCTTTACATAGGAGGATATGTCAGAACAGGCATATCCTCTTTTTTTGTGCCCCGTCAAGCATAGTTTTAGACGGTGTAACGCTATGGGTTAGGGGAGCTAAAGCATCGCTTTTTGTTTGAAATAGGAGCTTGTCCGTTTTTTCTTCGTATATTTACCCTCCAAGAATTAAACACACTAAACTAAATATTTATGTTACTGCCAAAACAGTCTCGCAATTATGTAACCGGGCTGGCTGCCGCTTGCTCGTTGCTATTGATTGCCTGCTCTCCGGAGGAAGTCCGGCAGGTCAATCTTATTCCCAAACCGGAACAGATGACAATGACCGGAGGAACTTTCACGGTCGATAGTCTCGCGTTATTTGGCGGGCAATCTTCCCGGAATATCAAAACAGTGATCGATGAAGCCTGGTCCGGTAACCCGGAAGGTTATCAGTTGGATGTGACGCCGGGAGGAATCGACCTGCGTGCCGGTTCGCCGGACGGTCTGTTCTATGGGATGCAGACGTTACGCCAACTCTATGCCGGAGGAGAGGTCCCATGTGTTTCGATCCGGGATAATCCTCGTTTTGGGTATCGGGGATTGCATCTGGATGTATCCCGTCATTTCTTCTCCAAAGAGGAAGTGATGAAATTGCTGGATGTGATGTCTTTTTACAAGCTGAACACCTTGCATATGCATCTGACGGATGCCGGAGGATGGCGTATCGAGATAGACAAATATCCGAAACTTACTTCTGAAACGGCCTTCCGCACCGAATCTGATTGGCGGAAGTGGTGGGACGGCCGCGACCGTAAGTATCTGCCGGAAGGGACGCCGGGTGCTTACGGCGGTTACTATACGAAGGAGGACATCCGGGAGATCGTGAAACATGCGGCTTCCAAACATATAAACATAATACCGGAGATCGAATTTCCGGGGCATTCGGAAGAGGTCCTGATGGCCTATCCTGAACTGAGCTGTTCGGGAAAGCCTTACCAGAACGGCGATTTTTGTATCGGTAACGAGCAGTCGTTTACATTCATGGAAGACGTATTGGCGGAGGTGATCGATCTTTTCCCGTCCGAATATATCCATGTCGGTGGCGATGAAGCCGGGAAGTCCGCCTGGAAGAAATGTCCGAAATGCCAGGCTTTGATGAAGGAAAAAGGAATGAAGAACGTGGACGAGCTTCAGAGTTACATGATTCACAGGGCTGAGGAGTTTCTGAATTCGAAAGATCGCAAGCTGATCGGTTGGGATGAGATCTTGGAAGGCGGTCTGGCTCCCGAAGCAACCGTCATGTCATGGCGGGGAGAAGACGGTGGAATCAAATCGGCACGGATGGGGCATGATGTGGTGATGACACCGGGCAATTATATGTATTTGGATTTCTATCAGGCCGATCCGAAGACACAGCCGTATGCCATCGGCGGCTATACGCCGATAAAGAAAGTGTATAGCTATGATCCCGTCCCGGCGGATTCGTTGACGGCAGAGGAATGCCGGCATATTTTGGGGGTGCAGGCCAATACCTGGACCGAATATATCCAGACACCCGAACATCTGGAATATATGATGTTCCCGCGTGCCCTTGCTGTGGCCGAGATCGGATGGACGCCGCAGGAATTACGGACATGGGAGGATTTCAAACCTCGCATGAATGCGCATATTTCCAAATTGCAGGGAATGGGGATCCGTACTTTTACCCTTTCGGACGAATTGGAAGTGACCATGCAGGTCGATACGGCAGGCAGAGAGATAGAAGTCATACTGGATGCCGAGAAATACCCGGCGGAAATCCGCTACACGACGGACGGTTCCGTTCCGGTGGCATCTTCCGCCCTTTATGCCGGGCCGATAACCGTGCAAGATTCCGCCCATATCAAAGCCGCTATTTTCCGGGACGGTGTGCTTCAGGGGACACCGACGGAAAAGAAAGTGGATTATCATCGGGCCATCAATAAGCCTATACATTATAATAGTAAGCTCTACGAAGGCTATATGGCCGGAGGAACGAACGCCCTGTTGGACGGCTATCGGGGCGGTCTGACTTATCTGGACGGACGTTGGCAAGGTTATTTGGATGACCTGGACTGTGTGATCGATATGGAAGAGGATACGGATATCCATAAAGTGTCCATTCGTTTCATGCAATTGATCGGTCCGGGGGTGTTCCAGCCCGGACAAGTGGAGTTGTTGACTTCGGAAGATGGTGAAAACTTTATTTCCCGCGGGATTGTTCCGACAACGGTTCCGGCTGATGATCCGGACCTCCTGTTCCAAGAATATACGTTCGACGGTAACTGGAAAACCCGTTATATCCGTTTGAAAGCGCCGAGGGCGAATCCCGGTTTTATTTTTGCGGTTGAGATCGTTGTTTGGTGAATTAAAAATTAAGAATTAAGAATTAAAAAATAAGAGTTGGTGTTATGAAGATGGTGTTGTTTTCTTTTTTATTGGGTTGCTGTTCTTTGCTGGTTTCCGCGCAACAGCCGGTAGATTATGTGAATCCGTTTATCGGGACAAGCAACTACGGGACGACCAATCCCGGTGCGATTTGCCCCCAGGGAATGATGAGTGTTACCCCCTTCAATGTGATGGGGTCGAAAAGTAATAAGTTTGATAAGGACAGCCAGTGGTGGTCCACGCCTTATTCGGCGGATAATAATTTCTTCACCGGTTATGCGCACGTCAATCTGAGCGGTGTCGGTTGTCCGGAGATGGGAAGCCTGTTGTTGATGCCTACCTCTGGGGAGCTGAATGTGGATTACCACGAATACGGTAGTGAATATAAGAACGAGGTGGCCCATCCCGGCTATTACAGTAATATCCTGACGAAATATAACATCAAGACGGAAGCTACCGCCTCCATGCGTACCGGCCTGACACGTTTTACTTTCCCGAAAGGGCAGGGGAATATCCTCTTGAATTTGGGTGAGGGGCTGACGAATGAAACCGGTGCGACCGTTCGTATGGTGAGCGATACGGAGATAGAGGGAAGCAAGTTGCTCGGTACGTTCTGCTATAACCCGCAGGCTGTTTTCCCGATCTATTTCGTGATGAAGCTCAGCAAAGCCCCCAAGCAGGCCGGCTACTGGAAGAAACAGCGCGAGATGAAGGGTGTGGAAGCCGAATGGGATGCCTATTCCGGCAAATATAAATTGTACACGAAGTACGACCGTGAGATGAGCGGTGACGACATCGGCGTCTGGTTCAAGTATGATACCGAAGAAGACGAAGTGATCGAAGTAAAGATGGGTGTCTCGTTTGTCAGCATCGAAAATGCCCGCTTGAATATGAACACCGAACAGCCGGATTTCAATTTCGACAAAGTGCGTGCGGCTGCCGGCAAGATGTGGAACGACGATCTGTCGCGTGTGATGGTGGAAGGCGGGACGAACGACGATAAGACGATTTTCTATACCGCCATGTACCACCTGCTGATCCATCCGAACATCATTCAGGACGTGAATGGCGAATATCCGATGATGGAAAGCCTGAAAGTCGGCCATACTACCGGAAACCGCTATACGGTCTTTTCGCTCTGGGACACCTACCGCAATGTCAGCACATTGATGACATTGCTCTATCCCGAAAAACAGCTTGACATCATCCGCACCATGATCGACATGTACAAGGAAAGCGGATGGCTCCCGAAGTGGGAACTGTACGGACGCGAGACACTGACGATGGAAGGCGATCCGTCTATCCCTTATATCGTGGATGCTTATATGCGCGGTTTGCGCGATTACGATATCGAGACTGCCTACGAAGGGATGCGCAAGGGTGCTACTACTCCCGGAGAGTTCAACCTGCTCCGCCCGGACAATAACGACTATATGAGCAAAGGCTACGTCCCCTTGCGCGAACAGTATGATAATTCGGTTTCGCATGCCTTGGAATATTATATTGCCGACTGGAATCTCTCGTTGTTGGCAGATGCGTTGGGAAAGAAGGAAGACGCCAAGTTGTTCCGTGAGCGGGCTATGGGGTATAAGCATTACTATTGCAAGGAGTTCGGTACGCTTCGTCCCATCCTGCCCGACGGCACGTTCTATTCCCCTTTCGATCCGAAACAGGGGGAGAACTTCGAGCCGAGCCCCGGTTTCCATGAAGGAAACGCCTGGAACTACACGTTCTATGTCCCCCATGACATCAAAGGCCTTGCCAAACTGATGGGCGGTCAGAAGAAGTTTGTCGATAAGTTGCAGATGGTCTTCGACAAAGGGTACTATGATATGGCAAACGAGCCGGATATCGCCTATCCGTACCTCTTCAGCTATTTCAAGGGAGAGGCTTGGCGTACGCAGAAGCTGGTCCGCGAACTGTTGGGCAAATATTATCACAATGCCCCGAACGGGCTTCCGGGTAACGACGATACGGGTACGATGTCTACCTGGGCGATCTTCTCGATGATGGGATTCTATCCGGCCTGTCCCGGTGACCTGGATTATGTCCTGACCTCTCCGACCTTCAACAAGGTGACGATCCGGCTGGACGAGAAGTTCTATCCGAAAGGCGAATTGGTGATCGAGTCTGCTCACAAGACTCCGGAAGATATTTATATCAAAGAGGTGACAGCCGGCGGAAAGAAGCTGAAAGGGTATACGATTTCGCAAGACGAACTGGTGAATGCCGGGACATTGCGCTTCACGCTGGAAAACAAGCATTGATTTCCCCTCTCAATTTTATTTGAAATGGCATTTAAACGTTGAAAAACGGTTTCAAATTTTCTTGAAGCCGTTTTTCACTATTGAATCCCCGTTTCAATATTTCTTGAAGTGCCTTTTTAATGGTGAAAAACCGTTTCAAGAAAAATGGAGATGGGTTTCACCATTGAAAAATGGCTTCAAGAAAATTAGAAACGACTTTTCAACGTTTAAATGCCATTTCAAATATTCTTGAGACCTATAAATTATTATCTTTGCACACGTAAAAAAGAAAAACAGTTTAATCCATATTATATAATGTATAGAACAAGAACATGTGGCGACCTGCGCCTTGCCGATGAAGGCTTGGTGATTACGCTGGCCGGCTGGGTACAGAAAACCCGTAAGATGGGTGGCATGACGTTCGTGGATATCCGCGACCGATACGGTATTACGCAATTGGTGTTTAATCAGGAAGTGGATGCCGCTCTTTGTGAGAAAGCAAATAAGCTGGGACGCGAATATGTTATCCAGGTGACGGGAACCGTTCGCGAACGTTCCAGCAAAAACCCGAATATCCCTACCGGTGAGATCGAAATCATCGTTTCGGAACTGAATGTCCTGAATGCAGCCGTAACTCCTCCTTTCACGATTGAAGACGATACGGACGGGGGTGACGACCTGCGCATGAAATACCGTTATCTGGATTTGCGCCGCAACGCCGTCCGCAAGAACCTGGAACTGCGTCATCGTATGGCTTTCGAGGTCCGTAACTATCTAGACAAGCAGGGATTTCTGGAAGTGGAAACTCCGGTGCTGGTAAACTCTACGCCTGAAGGGGCACGTGACTTTGTCGTGCCTTCCCGTATGAATCCCGGACAGTTCTACGCTTTGCCTCAGTCTCCGCAGACGTTGAAGCAGTTGTTGATGGTTTCCGGTTTCGACCGTTATTTCCAGATCGTGAAATGTTTCCGTGACGAAGACCTGCGTGCGGACCGCCAGCCCGAATTTACACAGATCGACTGCGAAATGAGCTTTGTGGAACAGGAAGACGTGCTGAACATTTTCGAAGGAATGGCCAAGCATCTGTTCAAGGTGATCCGGGGCATCGATATAAAAGAAGCTTTCCCGCGTATCAGTTGGCACGATGCCATGAAATATTACGGAAGCGACAAGCCGGACCTGCGTTTCGATATGAAGTTCGTCGAACTGATGGACATCATGAAGGGACACGGTTTCTCCGTATTCGATAATGCTGCTTATGTCGGCGGTATCTGTGCGGAAGGGGCGGCTTCTTATACGCGCAAGCAGCTGGATGCGCTGACCGAGTTTGTGAAACGTCCGCAGATCGGTGCAAAGGGCATGGTATATGCCCGTGTGGAGGCAGACGGCAATGTGAAGTCGAGCGTGGATAAATTCTATACCCAAGAAGTATTGCAGCAGATGAAAGAGGCTTTCGGTGCAAAACCGGGCGACTTGATTCTGATCCTTTCCGGCGACGATGCGATGAAGACGCGCAAACAACTTTGCGAATTGCGTCTGGAAGTGGCCGGTCAGTTGGGCTTGCGTGACAAGAACAAGTTCGCCTGCCTGTGGGTGATCGACTTCCCGCTGTTCGAGTGGAGCGAAGAAGACCAGCGCTTCTATGCAATGCACCATCCGTTTACTTCTCCCAAACCCGAAGATATTCCTTTGCTGGACAGCGATACGGGAGCCGTCCGTGCGAATGCATACGACATGGTGATCAATGGTGTCGAAGTGGGTGGCGGTTCCATCCGTATCCACGACAGCAAGTTGCAGGATAAGATGTTCCAGTTGCTGGGCTTCACCGAAGAAAAGGCACAGGAGCGTTTCGGCTTCCTGATGAATGCCTTCAAATATGGTGCGCCTCCTCACGGTGGTCTGGCATACGGTCTGGACCGTTGGGTCTCTTTGTTTGCCGGCCTCGATTCTATCCGTGACTGTATCGCGTTCCCGAAAAACAACTCCGGCCGCGATGTCATGCTGGATGCGCCCGGACAACTGGATGATTCGCAGTTGGAAGAATTATGCCTGAAAGTAGATATTAAGGAGTAATATACCGATAGGTCGATTTGCCGGTATGCTGGTGAATGGTTCACTGGCCTATTGGCAAATTGATTTATTTATAAATTATTGATTATGTTAAGGGTTAAGGATATACTGAAAGAAATCGAACAATACGCTCCGTTGCCATTGCAGGAGAGCTTTGACAATGCAGGTGTGCAGGTAGGCGATGTGAATCAGCCGGCTACCGGTGCGCTTCTTTGCCTCGACGTCACCGAAGAGGTGGTGGACGAGGCGATAGAGATGGGGTGTAATCTGATTGTCTCTCATCATCCTTTGGCCTTTAAAGCCTTCAAATCCCTGACCGGTTCGACCTATATCGAGCGGTGCATGATGAAGGCCTGCAAGTATGACTTGGTGATCTATGCCGCCCATACCAATCTCGATAATGCGGCGGGAGGCGTGAACTTCCGTCTGGCGGAACTGATCGGGCTGGAAAATGTCCGTGTCCTGAGCCCCCAGAAAGGTGCTTTGCTGAAGCTGGTCACTTTCGTGCCGGAGGCCTATGCCGATTTGGTGAGGACGACCTTGTTCAATGCGGGAGCCGGAGCGATAGGCGGCTATGATTCCTGTAGCTTCAGCCTGCCGGGGAGCGGGACTTTCCGTGCCGGCGAAGGGACGAACCCGTTCTGTGGCGAAATAGGCGAGTTGCATGTGGAGTCGGAAATCCGTATCGAAACGATATTGCCCGCTTTCCGTAAGTCGACGGTGACGCGTGCGTTGCTTTCCGTCCATCCTTATGAAGAACCGGTATTCGATTTCTATCCTTTGGATAATGCCTGGAACCAGGTCGGTTCGGGGGTAGTGGGAGAGTTGCCCGAAGAAGAGAGTGAATTGGGCTTCCTGCAACGGATCAAGGAACTGTTCCAGGTGGGGTGCGTGAAGCATTCCGCCCTGACCGGCAAGCCGATACGCGAAGTCGCTTTATGCGGGGGGAGCGGCGCTTTCCTGATCAAAGACGCAATCAGTTACGGTGCGGACGTTTTCATTACGGGAGAGGCTAAATATAATGACTTTTACGATGTGGAAGACCGGATTCTGCTGGCGGTTATTGGTCATTATGAAAGTGAAGTCTGTACAAAAGATATCTTTTATAACATAATATCGAAAAAATTCCCTACCTTTGCGGTACATTTTTCGAATGTTAATTCAAACCCGGTAAAATATTTATAGAATGGCTACAGATAAACAATCAGCTGAAAAAGAGATTACAGTTGAAGAAAAGCTTTCTACGCTGTATCAGCTTCAGACGATGATGACTGAAATTGATAAGATCAAGACACTTCGCGGCGAACTTCCCTTGGAAGTACAGGACTTGGAAGATGAGATCGCTGGTCTGGAAACACGTCTTCAGAACTATCAGTCAGAAATTAAAGATTTTGAGAATGCTGTTGTAGAACAGAAACATAAGATTACGGAGTCAACCGGTCTGATTGAAAAATATAAAGCGCAGTTGGATAACGTGCGTAACAACCGTGAGTTCGACAACTTGTCAAAAGAAATAGAATTCCAGGGACTTGAAATCGAGTTCTCTGAAAAGAAGATTCGTGAATTCGGTGAAGCGATCAACCGTAAGAAGGAAGAGATCGCCGAACTGTCCGAAAGACTGGAAGGCCGTAAGGCTGATTTGGTTCAAAAGCAGGGCGAACTGGAACAGATCATTTCCGAAACCAAGCAGGACGAAGAGAAACTGCGCGAAAAAGCAAAGAAACTGGAAGCGAATATCGAACCGCGCCTCTTGACTGCTTTCAAACGTATCCGCAAGGGGGCACGTAACGGCTTGGCTGTCGTATATGTACAGCGTGGTGCCTGCGGTGGTTGTTTCAACAAGATTCCGCCCCAGAAACAGTTGGATATCAAGTTGCGTAAGAAAGTGATCGTTTGCGAATACTGTGGTCGTATCATGATCGACCCTGAATTGGCAGGCATAGAAGAATAATCGGATGCGCGACGTTGTCCGTGCATATATAGAGAAATATCGGTTGCTTACGGAAAACCGTCCGGTTCTGGTCGGTGTAAGTGGCGGAGCAGATTCAATAGCCCTACTCACCATTTTGGTGGAGTCGGGCTATTCCTGTATTGCGGCGCATTGTAATTTTCATTTGCGGGGAGACGAATCCCTGCGTGACGAACAGTTTGTAAGGGAGTATGCCCGAAAACTGGATGTCCCTTTCCTGATGACGGACTTCGATACCCGGAAATATGCAGCCGACCGGCATCTCTCCATTGAAATGGCTGCCCGCGAGTTGCGCTATGGCTGGTTCGAAGAGCAACGGGCTGCAACCGGGGCGCAGGCTGTCGCTGTGGCTCATCATCGTGACGACAGTGTGGAAACGCTTTTGATGAATCTGGTACGTGGGACCGGCATCAGGGGAATGAGCGGGATTCGTCCGAGGAACGGTTTCGTGGTGCGCCCTTTGCTTGCCGTGAGCCGTGAGGATATCTTGGAGTGGCTTGCCGGACGCGGTTTGACGTATGTGACCGACAGTACCAACCTTTCCGATGCTTATACGCGCAATTTTATCCGCCTGCGTGTCCTTCCGCTTCTGGAGGAAATCAATCCTTCCGTGAAGGATGCGATCGCCCGTACGTCCGAACATCTGTCGGCAGCCGAAGCCGTTTATCTGCATGTGGTGGAAGAGGCGAGGAATGCCGTGGTCGAGCAAGGGGACCGCCTTTCGATTGCCGCCTTGATGCGTTACCCGTCGCCCGATGCTATTTTATACGAGTTACTCAAAACCTATGGCTTTACTCGTCCGGTGGCGGAGGATGT
>ENA-UOJC01005265-UOJC01005265.1-human-gut-metagenome-genome-assembly--contig:-C104-NODE-5265-length-10181-cov-27.241556_pt1 | contig 10181 bp, 9 predicted proteins | sample MGYA00242339_ERZ723886 | MGnify/ENA metagenome assembly ERZ723886 | reverse complement strand
AAACCAACTTTATCGACATCGCCACGATATGGCTCCACGCGGGCAAGGGCGGCGACGGCGCAGTGAGCTTCCATCGTGAGAAGTTCGTGGCCGCAGGCGGCCCGGACGGCGGCGACGGCGGCCGGGGCGGCGACATCATCTTTGTGGCGGACGATCATCTGTCCACCCTGATGGATTTCCGCTATAAACGCAAGTATGTGGCCCCGGAGGGCGGCAAGGGCGGCGCAAGCCTGTGCCACGGCAAGAACGCCGAGAACCTTGTCATCAAGGTGCCGCTGGGCACTGTGATCAAGGACGCCGAGAGCGGCCTGGTCATCGCGGACCTGTCGGACCACACCCCGGTCACCATCGCCAAGGGCGGCCGCGGCGGCTACGGCAATGCACATTTTGCCACCCCCACCCGCCAGATCCCCAAGTTTGCCAAGCCCGGCATGCCCGGTGAGGACATCCAGGTGACGCTGGAGCTGAAACTGATCGCAGATGTGGGCCTGATCGGCTTCCCCAATGTGGGCAAGTCCACCCTCATCTCCACCATCAGCGCCGCCAAGCCCAAGATCGCAAACTACCACTTCACCACCCTGGTGCCCACTCTGGGCGTCGTGTCGGTGGGCGAGGGTGCCAGCTTTGTCTGCGCCGATATCCCCGGCCTGATCGAGGGTGCCAGTGAGGGCATCGGCCTGGGCCACGACTTCCTGCGCCATGTGGAGCGCTGCCGCCTGCTGCTGCATGTGGTGGATGTCTCCGGCAGCGAGTGCCGTGACCCCATCGAGGACTTTGAGAAAATCAACGAGGAGCTGGCAAAGTTCAGCCCCGTGCTGGCCGAGCGCCCGCAGATCGTGGTGGGCAACAAGTGCGACCTGGCCACCGAGGAGCAGATCGAGACCTTCAAGAACTACGTGGAGGGCAAGGGCCTGACCTTCGTGCCCATCTCTGCCGCCACCATGCAGGGCGTAAAGCAGCTGCCGGGGCTCGTGTACAACCGCCTCAAGGATATCCCGCAGGTGCCGGTGTTCACCCCCGAGTACAAAAAGCCGGAGGCTAAGAAGAATGGCCGCGACTTCACCATCCAGCGCATGGAAGCCCATGTGTGGAGTGTGGATGCCCCGTGGCTGGAGTATATTCTGGCCGGCAGCAACGTGGACGACTACGAGAGCCTGCAGTTCTTCCAGCGTCAGCTGGGCGAGAGCGGCATTCTGGACGCGCTGGTGCAGAAGGGCGTGGAAGAGAACGATACCATCCTCATCGGCGAGTATCAGTTCGACTATATCTTCTAAGGATAAAGCAGCATGAACGAATTAGAAAAGATCGACCCGCGGGAGCTCAGCCCGCTGGCGCTGGCCTTTGTAGGGGACAGCGTGCTGGAGCTGCTGGTGCGCCAGCGTCTGGTGGAACACCACCGCCTTTCAGCCGGAAAGCTGAATGCCGAAAAGGTCAAGTATGTCTCTGCCAAGGCGCAGTTCAGAGAGGAGCAGCTGCTGGAGCCGCTGTTCACCGAGGACGAGCTGGCCGTGTTCAAGCGCGGCCGCAACGCCAGCAAGGCCAGCGTCGCCAAGCACGCCTCCCCGGAGGAATACCGTGCTTCCACCGGCTTCGAGTGTCTGTTGGGCTGGCTGTACCTGAACGGACAGTTGGAGCGCGTGCACCAGCTGTTCGAGGTGCTGTGGCAGCAGTTTGACCCTGACCAGAAATAAGAATGCGAAAGCCCGCTGCTTTCCGCACTGGAAACCAGTGGTGGAGGGCAGCGGGCTTTGCTTGTTGGCATCTGTGGTCCGTCAGATGCTGCTTACGCCATCAGCGGCTGTTTTTTGCGTTGCTGGAACGGCTGTTGGTGGAGTTCTTGGCGCTCTCGTCATCGGCACCCTTGGTGTACTGGTTGGGGTGCTTGTGCTCGTTGGTGGCGCTGTTGGTGGTCTTGCTACTGGTGCGGTTGGAGGTCTGGTTCTTGCAATTGGTACTGCGGTTCTCACTGCGGTTTTCCATGGTGTGAATGCTCCTTTCGGTCGTTGCTGTGGGGGCGGGGCCGCCCTCACAGTCCATAGTGTGGCCGCAGCCGGCGGCTTTATACATCCCATGGGAGGAAAAGAATATGCCTACGGAATATTTTGAGCAGCGGGAACGTGCCCTGCTGGGCCAGCGGTACGAGCAGCTGTATGCCGCCCCGCAGCAGACGGCAGAGCGCGGAGTCACCGTGTCGGCGCTGCGCACCACACCGGAGCAGTTTGCGCAGAGGGCAGATTTCCCGCTGGAACCCTCGCCCTTCTGCAAGGCGGCTTTTGTGGTGCATCAGCCGGACTTTAAGCCCGGACGGCATCCGTACCACCATGCGGGGGTGTTCTACTCGCAGGAGCCCTCGGCCTCCTCGGCTGCGCCGCTGCTGGGGGTACAGCCCGGGATGCGGGTGCTGGATCTGTGCGCCGCGCCCGGTGGCAAAAGCAGCCAGCTGGCGGCGGCATTGCAGGGACGCGGTGTGCTGGTAAGCAACGAGTATGTGGCTGCGCGTGCCGAGATTTTAAAAAGCAACCTTGAGCGCATGGGCGTTTCCAACGCCGTGGTGCTCAACGAGACCCCTGCCCGCATTGCCGAGGCACTGCCGGAGTTTTTTGACCGGGTGCTGGTGGATGCGCCCTGTTCCGGCGAGGGAATGTTCCGCAAGGAGCCGGTAGCGCTGCAGCAGCACTGCGTGGCACTGGTAAAGCAGTGCGCAGAGCTGGGCGCGCAGATACTGGATTGCGCGGCGGCGGCACTGGCTCCCGGCGGGCAGCTGGTGTATTCCACCTGCACCTTTGCGCCGGAGGAGGACGAAGCGCAGGTGGCGGCTTTTTTGCAGCGCCACCCGGAGTTTGCACTGGCAGATGTGCTGGGCAACCTGGACTACACCTTTGGCAGCGCAGGCGAAGAGAACCGCACCGGCGGTCTGCCGCTGGATGTGAGCAAGGTGCGCCGCATCTGGCCCTGCCAGGGCGGCGAAGGGCACTTTATGGCCCGGCTGGTCAAGGCCGGTACGCCCCGCACCCTGCCGCCGGAGGGAGAATACACCCCGGAGGAGCAGCTCTGGCTTGCCGCCGCTGCCGAGGCGGGCAAAAAGGGCAAGGGCAAGGCGAAGCCTGCCAAGGCCGCAGATGCCCGCAGCGCCCGCCGCGCAGACAGTCGCGCCTGCCGGGACGCCGTGCAGGGCACGAGCCGCCGCACCCGGGATACCGGGGCAGGGGAGGCCACCCCGGCGCAGAGCCTTGCCGCATGGCAGGAGTTTGCCCGGCAGTATTTCCCCGCGCTGGCACAGCGTCCGGCTGTGGTGCACGGCGGCGGCGTGCTGCTGCCGGTGGCTTTTCCGCAGACGGGACTTCATGTGCTGCGGGCAGGGGTGTTCGTGGGCAGCGTGCAAAAGGGACGCTTTGTGCCGGAGCACCATCTGTTCACGGCCTTTGGCAGCCTGTGCACGAACTGCGAGCAGCTGACCCTTACCGACTGCCGCTGCACCGAGTATCTCTCCGGCCGCGAGGTGGAAGCCCGCACAGCAGCGGACGGCTGGTGCTGCGTGACCGTGGACGGCTGGCCGCTGGGCGGCGGCAAGGTGTCCGGCGGGCGGGTGAAAAACCACTACCCCAAGGCCCTGCGGCTGCTGTAAGCGGCGGCAGAAAGCGCTTTTTTGCGCATTCGGCGGGAAAACAGGCCGGATAAGGCTTGAACGCGCAAAGCGATTGTGTTAAAATATTAAAGTTAGATTTTGTGTGCTGCCACAATGCGGGCGACCACAGCCCGTCTGCCCGCAGGCGGAGATTTGAGAATATACAGGAGGCTCTTTCCCATGTCTGGACATAGCAAATGGAACAATATTAAGCGCAAGAAGGAAAAGACCGATGGCGCAAAGGCAAAGGTCTTTACCAAGATCGGCCGCGAGATCAGCGTTGCCGTCCGTGACGGCGGCCCCAACCCGGCTTCCAACAGCAAGCTGGCAGACCTGATCGCCAAGGCAAAGCGCATGAGCGTGCCCAACGATAACATCCAGCGTATCATCAAGAAGGCCGAGGGCGGCGACAAGACCGAGTTCGAGGCCATCACCTACGAGGGCTACGGCCCCGGCGGCGTGGCTGTCATGGTGGAGACCCTGACCGACAACCGCAACCGTACCGCTGCCGACCTGCGCCACTACTTCGATAAGAACGGCGGCAATCTGGGCGCTATGGGCTGCGTGGCCTTCCTGTTCAACCAGAAGGGTGTCATCGACATCTCTCTGGAGGATAAGGATGCCGACGAGGCCATGATGGACGCTCTGGATGCCGGTGCCGAGGACTTTGATGCCAGCGAGGACGCAGCCGAGGTCACCACCGACCCCGAGAACTACTCCGCTGTGGTCAAGGCTCTGGAGGAGAAGGGCTACGAGATCCTGTCCGACGACCTGGCCATGGTGCCCATGACCACCACTCGTCTGACCGACCCCGACCAGCTGAAGGCCATGGGCAAGCTGCTGGACGCTCTGGAGGAGAACGACGACGTGCAGAACGTCTGGCACAGCCTGGAGAACGAAGAGGACCTGCCGGAATAACCGGGAGCGCTTCGGAATAAGAACGGAAAAAGCTGCTTTTTGCGTGCACTGCACGGGAAGGGCAGCTTTTTTGTTTGCAGCGCCGGCGATTGAATTGAATGGTGCTTCGTGATATAATAAAAGAACAGAAGGAAGGTGCAGATGATGAGCAACCGAGAATATGCCCACACATTATTGGATCGCATCCCGGAAAGCAGACTGGCCTACATTGTTTATTATCTGGAAGGTGCAGCGGTCCCGGATGAAGCTGAAACACCGAATGCGGAAACGCAGGAAGCCTTTGAGGAACTGGACAACGGCGGCGGTCATGCCTACAACGGACCGGTCGAAAATCTGATCAGTTCGTTGCTGGAGGACGAAAGTGCTTGAAGTAAAATACTCCACCCGGTTCAAAAAGGACCTGAAGGTATGCCAGAAGCGGCATTACGACATGAACCTGCTGCAGCAGGTCATCAACGTGCTGGCAGTCCCGGCGGCACTTCAGCCCCAGAACAAGGACCACAGCCTGACGGGCAGCTATATCCCGCATCGGGAATGCCACATTCAGCCGGATTGGCTGTTGATCTATTACCAGACGGATACCGAACTCTATCTGTATCGCACGGGAACGCATGCAGACCTGTTTGGATTGTAAGGCAGCACCCTGCCGCTCGATTGGAGCGGCAGGGTGCGTTGTTTTAGGGCGGCAAAGCGGCGTTTCCAGAAACTTTCATGAAAAAACACCGGACGTGACGCATTTTCAGGCGTTGAATTTGTGCGAAAACCATATCCTTTTGCGGGGGCCTGTGGTATACTTCAGGAGAGAGGAACCAGAAAAAGGACAAGCGTGGAGGAAGTGCGGATGAGTGAACGGGAGCGGATCATGAACGTTGCCCTGCTGCTGTGGGGCGGCTGTTTCTGCCTGACGGCGGCGTTCTGCCTGTCCATGGGAAATGACCACAACCGGGAAAAACGCAACTGGCTGCTCTGGATGGAGCTTTCGGCGGCTGCGCTGCTGTGCTGCGATGCGGCTGCCTGGTTCGTGCAGGGCACGCCGGGGGAAGCAAGCCACCTCATCATGGTCGCCACCAACTTTGTGGTGTATGCGGGGCTGTATCTGGTGCTGTTCCTGTTCAACCACTATGTGGGCTGCTACCTGCGGGAGGACGGCCGTCTTTGCGCTCCGAAACGCAGCCGGGCGGTGGACATTACCTGCGCCGTGGGCATCGGGCTGGTGTTCGTGTCCCAGTTCAGCCCACTGCTCTACTACATCGACGCCCAGAACATCTACCACCGCAGCGATGCCTTCCCGCTGTCCATGGTGCTGCTGCTCATCGGCATGGGCACAGAGACCACCATGATGGCCCAGTTTTACCAGAAACTCACGATGGGACGCCGGATCGCCATGTTCGGCTGTGTGGTCCTGCCGCTGTCGGTGGCAGCGTGTCAGGTGTTCCAGGACGACATTTCCCTCATCAGCCTGTCGGTGGGGGCATCCATGATCCTGCTGTTCGTGGTGGCCACCAGCGCCCAGAACCGGGAGCTGGCCGTCTCAGAACGGACCAAGGAGCAGATCCGCCAGCGTCTGGAGATCGCCACCGTGCTGAACAGCTGCGTGGGCAAGCTGAACTCCGACACCGACATCGACGTGGGCATCAACAACCTGCTGGCCACTGTGAACGGCTATTTTCAGGCCGACCGCACCTATGTGTTTGAGATCGACCCGGACCGGGACGTGCTCATCAACACCTTTGAGTACATCTGCGGGCAGGAGGTAAGTGCCCAGATGGACAATCTGCAGGAGGTGCCTGTTTCGGTCATCGAGGTCTGGATGCAGAACTTCCGGCAGGGCCGTTCCTATTATATGTCCGATCTGGAGCAGGAGCGGGGCCAGCCCAGCTACGAGATGCTGAAGGCGCAGCAGGTGTGGCGCCTGCTGGCCGTGCCGTTGATGAAAGGCGGAGCCATGGTGGGCTTTCTGGGTGTGGACAACCCCCGCGCGCACTACGATGACGCGACCCTGCTGGCGTCCATCCAGTTCTTTGTGACCAACAGTCTGGACCGCAAAAAGCAGCAGGCCTATCTGGAAAAGCTCAGCTACCGCGACATGCTCACCGGCCTGTACAACCGCAACCGCTACATCGAGCGGCTGGAAGCCTACAAGCAGGTGCAGGATCAGCAGATCGGTGCCATCTACATCGACCTGAACGGCCTGAAAAAGGTGAATGACGAGCAGGGCCACCGCGCCGGTGACGAGCTGATCGTGCGGGCGGCGGGCACCATTGCGGGCATTTTTGCCGAGGACGCCTACCGGGTGGGCGGTGACGAGTTCGTGGTGATCCTGCTGGATGTGAGCCGCGAGGATTTTGCCCGCAAGACCGAGCAGCTGCGCCGCCAGATGCAGGAAAACGGCGTGGATGCGTCCATCGGCGGGGTATGGCAGGCCAGCACCGAGAACCTGGAGAACCTGCTGCGCCTGGCCGATGAGAACATGTACAGGGAAAAGAAGCGCTACTACAGCCAGGCCGATGCCGCCCGGAAACCGGAAAGCTGACCGACCTGCACGGACAAAGGACGAAGAAATCCGACAAAGGTGTTCTATTCTACTCATGCTTTGCTATAGAAGGGTGAATGATTTTCATCTAAATTGACAAATTTCAACCTGATTACTATAATTAAAAAAGTGTTTCTCGGTTATGGACGATGGTGTTTATGCAGCCGCAAGATGCCATCGTTTTTCTATTCGCTTTTTCTGTCCGTGTGCCAAGGACAGACGTCTGCACTGTGAGACGCAGATGCGGGAAAGTGCCTGGCTCAGACCGGGAACGCCAAAATAGTATTTCATTGATAGGAATGGAGTGGCATCAAACGATGGCAAAGTACATCATCAAGCGTGTCGCAATGGGCATCTTCAGCATCTTCATTGTGGCCACGGTTACCTTTTTTGTCATGAACTTGGTCCCCGGCGGCCCGTTCGTGGCAGAAAAGTCCATCAGTGCGGCTGCTCAGCAGGCACTGGCCGAGAAATACGGCCTGGACAAGCCGCTGGGTGTGCAGTACGTCAATTACATGAAGAGCCTGCTGCACGGCGACCTGGGTCTGAGCCTGCGTCAGCGCGGCCGCACGGTCAACGAGATCATCGCCAGCAAGCTGCCGGTGTCCTGCCGCCTGGCAGGCGTGGCGGTGCTGGTGGCCCTGTGCATCGGCATCCCGCTGGGCTGTATCTCGGCTTACAACCGCGGCAAGTGGCTGGACAACACCATCATCGTGTTCGCAACCTGCGGCATTGCGATCCCGAGCTTTATTTCCAGCGTGCTGCTGCTGTATGAGTTCGGTATGAACCTCAAGCTGCTGCCCACCGTGGGCCTGAACAGCGCTGCAGCGTATATCATGCCGGTCACCGCACTGGCGATCTACCCCTCTGCATACATCACCCGCCTGATGCGTTCCAGCCTGCTGGACGTCATGGGTCAGGACTACATGCGCACCGCCCGTGCCAAGGGCGTGTCCCAGTTCATGATCCTGTTCAAGCACGCACTGCGCAACGCCATTCTGCCTGTCATCACCTACGTTGGCCCCATGCTGGCCGGCCTGATGACCGGTTCCTTCGTGGTGGAAAAGATCTTCTCCGTGCCCGGTCTGGGCCGCGACTTCGTGTCTGCCATCACCAACCGTGACTACACCATGATCATGGGCACCACCATTCTGCTGTCCAGCATGGTCATTATTGCAAACGTGATCGTGGATATCCTGTACAAGATCATCGACCCGCGTATCAAGCTGAAGTAAGAGAGGAGCGATTTTCATGGAAAACATTAAAAAGAATCCGCTCAGCCTGCAGCTCAATGCGGAGGATTTTCTGCCCGCCAGCAATGAGGAAAAGCAGAGTCTGGTGGTCATGCGCGAGAGCGTCAACTTCTGGAAGGACGGTATCCGCCGCCTGAAGAAAAACAAGATCGCCATGGTCAGCTTTGTGTTCATCATTGCCATTGCTATCTTTGCCTACATTCTGCCCGCCGTGTGGCCCTACAGCTACTCCGAGCAGGTGAAGGGCAGCAACAATCTGGCACCGTTCGAGTACTCTGCCGCTGAGCAGGCCCGCATCGATGCCGGCGAAAAGGTGTTCCCGCACATTCTGGGCACCGACCGTATGGGCCGTGACTTTGCGGTGCGTATCATGATGGGCACCCGCGTGTCCCTGTCCGTCGGCCTGATCGCCTCGGTGCTGGTGCTGATCATCGGTGCCACCTACGGTGCTGTGTCGGCCTTTGCCGGCGGCTGGGTGGACAACATCATGATGCGTATCACGGATATCCTGTACACCATCCCGGATATCCTGCTGATCATCCTGCTGGGCATGGCCCTGAAGGAGCCCCTGGAAAGTCTGGCCACCAAGCCCGGCTTCAAGTGGATGCAGACCTTGGGCCCCAACATGATCTCCATCTTCATCATCTTTGCTCTGCTGTACTGGGTGGGCATGGCGCGTATCGTGCGCAGCCAGATCCTGATCCTGAAGGAGAGCGAGTACGTCACCGCTGCCCGCGCACTGGGCGCTTCCAGCGGCCGTATCATCAAGAAGCACCTGCTGACCAACTGCATCGGCACCCTGATCGTGACCACCACCCTGCAGATCCCGGCTTCCATCTTCACCGAGAGCTACCTGAGCTTCATCGGTCTGGGTGTTGCAGCCCCGCTGCCGTCTCTGGGTTCTCTGGCCACCGATGCCGTCAAGGGCATGAACACCTACCCCCACCTGCTGATCGCCCCTGCAGTGATGATCAGTGTGATGATCCTGGTGTTCAACCTGTTCGGCGACGGCCTGCGCGATGCTTTCGACCCGAAGCTGAAGAATTGATGAGGTGAACGAAGATGAGCGAAAAAATTCTTGATATCAAGGAAGAGCGCCTTTCCTTCTTCACCCCTGCCGGTGAGGTCAAGGCACTGAACGGCGTTTCCTTTGCGATGAACCAGGGCGACGTGCTGGGCATCGTGGGCGAGTCCGGTTCCGGCAAGTCCGTTACCGCTTACTCGGTCATGGGCCTGACCGCCTACCCCGGCAAGCTGGTGGGCGGCACCGTGTGGTTCAACGGCCACGAGATCGAGAAGATGAAGGAGAAGGACTTCCGCAAGATCCGCGGCAACGAAGTCTCCATCATCTTCCAGGACCCCATGACCAGCCTGAACCCGGTGTACACCATCGGCAACCAGATCGTGGAGGTCATCCGCCTGCACACCGATAAGAATAAGGCCGATGCATGGGCACGCGCCAAGGAACTGCTGGAGCTGGTCGGCATCAATGAGCCTGAAAAGCGCCTGAAGCAGTACCCCCACGAGCTGTCCGGCGGTATGCGCCAGCGCGTGATGATCGCCATCGCCCTGGCCTGTGAGCCCAAGCTGCTGATCGCAGACGAGCCCACCACCGCACTGGACGTGACCATCCAGGCACAGATCCTGGAGCTGATGCAGGAGCTGCGCAAGAAGCTGGGCATGAGCATCATCATGATCACGCACGACCTGGGCGTCGTGGCTTCCATGTGCGAAAAGATCGCCGTCATGTACGCCGGCCACATCGTGGAGTACGGCACCACCGACGAGATCTTCTACCAGCCGGGCCACGAGTACACCAAGGGCCTGATCAACTCCATCCCCAAGCTGAACA
>ENA-UOJC01005260-UOJC01005260.1-human-gut-metagenome-genome-assembly--contig:-C104-NODE-5260-length-10197-cov-13.112700_pt1 | contig 10197 bp, 10 predicted proteins | sample MGYA00242339_ERZ723886 | MGnify/ENA metagenome assembly ERZ723886 | reverse complement strand
TTGTTGAAGGAGAACATCCGGGGCGTCAGCTCCTCGATGGAGATGCCGCAGTCCTCGCAGGCGTAATTCTGGGAGAACATCAGGTCCTGTTCCTCCCGCAGGAGATTGACCACCACCAGGCCGCCGGAGAGGGCGGCGGCGGTCTCCACGCTGTCCGTCAGCCGCTGCTGGATGTCCGGGCGGATGATGAGGCGGTCAATGACGATCTCGATGTTGTGCTTTTTGTTCTTCTCCAGCTTGATCTCCTCGTCCAGCTCATAGAGGTTCCCATCCGCCCGGACGCGGACATAGCCGGAGCGCTTGGCATCCTCGAAGACCTTGGCGTGCTCGCCCTTCTTGCCCCGGACGACGGGAGCCATGACCTGGATGCGGGTGCCCTCGGGCAGGGAAAGCACCTGGTCGATGATCTGGTCGATGGTCTGCTGTTTGATCTCCCTGCCGCACTTGGGGCAGTGGGGCGTGCCCACCCGGGCCCACAGCAGGCGGAGGTAGTCGTAAACCTCCGTCACCGTGCCCACGGTGGAGCGGGGGTTTTTGCTGGTGGTCTTCTGGTCGATGGAGATGGCGGGGCTGAGGCCCTCGATATAGTCCACGTCGGGCTTGTCCATCTGGCCCAGGAACATCCGGGCATAGGAGCTGAGGGACTCCACGTACCGCCGCTGCCCCTCGGCGTAAATGGTGTCGAAGGCCAGGGAGGATTTGCCGGAGCCGGACAGGCCCGTCATGACCACCAGCTTGTCCCGGGGGATGGTGACGTCGATATTTTTCAGATTGTTGGCGCGGGCGCCTTTGACGATGATTTTATCCTGCATGGGTGATTCTGTTCTCCTTAAACAAGCATTCACAAGCATTTGGGAGGTCCGCCCTGGCGGGCGGGGGCGGGGGGTGTCACGCAGACTTGCGTGGGAGATGCACCCCCCATTTTCTTTTTGAGACATCAAAAAGAAAATGCGCCGTGCACGGTGGAAAAGAAAAAATGTTTCGTCCAAACTTTCTCCATGCTCTGCATGGAGAAAGTTTGGGGATGCGGCGGCTGGAAGCAACGACCGGATAGAACTTGGATGGTCTCATCCGGCTGCGCTGGACGTTGGCGGCGATCCGGCGGTTATGCCGCATTTGTCCCGTAGGTGCAGACTTGAGGGTGCTCATTGCAAGGGCTTCTACCCCTGGCCCCGCTGACGCTACGGGGGCTGTTATCCTGCGCTGGTGTGTCCTGCGGGGAATGCAATTGCCTGTAGGGGCCGGTCTCCGGCCTAAGAGCCGCCCCACCCACATCGGCCCGCTTCTTCCCGCCTTACCCTGGTGCTGAGGGCCGATGTAGGCATCGGCCCCTACGAAGTTGATCCTCCGCAACAGCGTGGGACAACAGCCAGCGCAGCGTCAGCGGGGCCAGAGGCAGAAGCCCTTACGATAAGCACCATAAAATCCGCGCCTACGCTGCAAATGCGGCATAAACGCCGGATCACCGCCAACGTCCAGCGCAGCCGGATAAGGCTTGGCAAGTTTCTGCTAGACGCAGCGTGACGGGGCCCGCATCCCCAAACTTTCCCCATGTCCCATGGGGGGAGTTTGGACAATAGCGGCTTTTCTTTTCACGGAGCCGCAGCGGAGCGTTTCGGAGCGCAACCGCCGCAAAGCGGCGGCTCTTAGCGCGGAGATGACCGTGCACGGCCCGTTTTCTTTTCGGCGCAACCGAAAAGAAAATGGGGGGGTGCATTCCCCGCGCCGCAACACGGCGCAAACTTCCCGTCCCGCCCGCCAGGGCGGACATCCGGCCATCAGGCCGCAAAGTTCAGCTTCGGCTGTCGGAGCGCCCCAGCAAATACTCGGTTGTAACACCAAAATAATCCGCCAGGGTGCACAATGTCAAGGTCGGGATGTTGACTTTTCCAGCCTCTACCCGCCGATAGTGCACTTCTGTGATGTGCAGAAATTCCGCCATTTCTCGTTGGAGAAGCCCCCGCTCCTTACGCAGTTCCCGGAGCTTTTCCCCTAATATTTTTAATGTCTCCATCATATTTCTCCTTGACACAGAACATTTAATATTCTATAATGGCATTATGCAGAACTTTTAATGTTCTATTTTGTGAGGTGAATTTATGAATTCGATCTACGAAAATCTCTTTGACGGCTACGCCGCCCCATTCCTGCATGACAGTTCCCCTGCCGTCAGCGCCCTGCTGGCGCCGCTGCCGCTGTCGGGATCCCAGCGGATCGACTTGACGGACGCGCTGAACGCGCTCTTCCTTCAGCAGTCCACCGACGCCTTCACCGTGGGCCTCCATCTGGGGCTATCCCTGCTCCACGATGATGTCCGCCGTATCCGCCCGCAGCAGGTCTAACAGCGCCTGGGGCGCCAGCTCCACCTGGGCGCCGATCTTGCCGGCGGAGATATAGACGGTCTCATAGTCCAGCGCCGTCCGGTGGAACACCGTGGGGTACTGCTTTTTCATCCCCACCGGGCTGCATCCGCCCCGGATATACCCGGTGACGGCGTTGATCTCCGCCACATGGAGCAGCTCGATGGACTTCTCCCCCACCGCCTTGGCGGCCTTCTTCAGATCCAGGTTCTCCGCCACGGGCACCTCAAACACATAGATCCCCTTGGACGCCCCCCGGGCCACCAGGGTCTTGAAGCCCCGGGCGGGGTCCTGCCCCAGGGCCTGGGCCACGTGGACGCCGTATTCCCGGGTGCCCTCCGGGCCCTGGCCCTCCTCGTAAAAGCGGGCGGTATAGGGGATCTTCTTCTGGTCCAGAATCCGCATCACATTGGTCTTTTCCTCTTTCTTTTTTGCCATGCTTCACCTCAGAATATACACGCCCGCAAGGACGCACAAAATACCGATCAGGGTGGCGGGGCCCATGGGTTCGCCAAACGCCAGTACTCCCGCCAGGGACGCCACCACCGGCTCCAGGCTGGCCATAATGGAGGCCTTTCCGGCCTCCACCCGGGCAAGGCCCCGAGTGTACAGGATGTAGGGCAGCACGGTGGAGAACACCACCAGCCCCGCCGCCAGCAGCCACATCCGGGGTTCGGCCAGGGCCGCCGGCATCCGCGCCGGGCGCAGCAGCACCAATGACGCGGGGCCGGCGAAAATAAACGTCCATACGGTAACGGTCATGGAGCTGTAATGGGCCAGGGCATAGCGGCCGAAGACACTGTACAGCGCGTAGAAGAACCCGGCCCCCAGGCCCAGCAGGACGCCCGGCAGGGTGACGCTCAGGTCCCCGGCAAAGACACCGCACACCAGGGCGCAGCCCACCAGGGTCAGCGCCAGGGCCAGCAGCTTCTTTTTCGTGACGGGCTCCCGCCACAAAACCGCCGACAGCACCACCACAAAGGACGGCGCGGTGTACAGCAGGATGGACGCCACCGCCAGGGAGCACAGCTTCTGGCAGGTGAAATAACAACAGGTGAACAGCACCACGCTGACCACGCCGGTGCCCAGGAAATACTTCAAATGCTCCCGCCGGACATGGAACACGCTGCGGTCCCGCACGGCGAACACCGCCAGAAGCAGCGCCATGCCGCCGAAGTTCCGCACCACCACGATGTCCGTTGGGGTGAGGCCCCCGGCCATGAGATTCCGGTTCCAAAGCCCGATGACGCCCCACAGGGCGGCCGCCGCCAGAATGCTGGCACAGGCCCCCCGGGGGCTTTTTTGCGTCTCCGTTATTGCGTCCATGGGGTCAGTCCTCCCATACCGCGCCGTTGCCGGCGGTGGTGTAATAGAATGTGTCGTTCTGGATGCACAGCACCAGGTCGGGCCGGTACTCTGTGATATAGTCCTTCAGGCTCTTGTCCGTGTAGTGCCGCAGGTCCAGGATGCGGGTCTCGTCAAAGGAGGCGTACAGCAGCGTCTCCAGGGCGTTGGTGAAGGAGTCTCCGAAGATCAGCACGTCCGGCAGGTCCGGGCGGTTGGTCTCCAGCACCGTCTCGCCGAAGTCGCCGCCCATATACAGGTTGTAGGTGGCGGGCAGGTCGTCCGCCGCCGGGGTGACGAACAGGGGCTTTTCGCTGGGCTGGCCGTTGTCAGTGCGGGTGAAGGCCACCGCCTCCTTCTGAACGCCGATGACCGCCCTGTCCTCATTGGTCCACAGGTTGTAGAGCTTGCGGTTCCGGGAGCCGATATAGGGATTGGGCAGCTCCACGAAGTCGATGTCGTCCTCGGTCAGCACAGGCAGCTCCCATCCCTCCGCCGCCAGAGCGTCCAGAATGGCCCGGTAGGCAGCGTAGGCGCCGTAATAGTTATAGTGGTGGTCCACGGAAGCGTAGAATTCCGCCGGATGGCCCAGCCGGTCATAGACCGCTCCCATATCCAGAAAGGGAACGCCCCGCTCCGCCAGGGCGGCGGCAAAGGCGCCGTCCGCCGCCGCGTACTCGGCGGCGTGGCTGGCCAGGAAGTCCGGGTATTGGTCTCCAAAATACACCCGCTGTTCCGGGAAGCCGATATACAAAAAGCTGCCGCCGCCCGCCTCAATGTGGGCGTTCAGCTTTTCCAGGCCGTCCGCGATATCCGCCGCCTGTTGGGCGTATTCCTCCGGGGCCTGCTCCTCGCAGTCCATAAAGGGCAGCAGCACATTTTCCGTCACCACGGTGTCGTTGACCACCGGGCGGCGCAGGACGTTCATCTGCACGGCGGTGTCCAGCTTCAGCAGGGCGGTGCGGCCGGGGGCGTGGTCGGAGTACCAGCTCTCAAAATCCGCGCCGAAGCCGCCGTCCCACAGGCTCTCCCAGGTCAGGGCGGGGCGCTCCGCGAGAGAGCGGTTTTCATAGTAGGCGGTGGTCTCCCGATGGGACCGCAGGGCCACCCACGCGGGCACCGCCAGCAGCACGGCCAGCAGGAGCGCCAAGAAGGCCCTGTTGAAAATTTTTTCCATGATACGGGCCTCCTCTCAGAATTGGAAATACAGGAACGAACGGAAGGTGGAGCTCAGCAGCCGCACCGTGGACAGGCCCAGCAGCATGAAAGCCAGCGCCTTGGGCCCCAGCGCCAGCGCTGCCGCGGCGCTCCGGCTCCCCCGCGCCTGTCCCGCCGCCAGCTTCGCCTGGAGCCAGTTCTTCACCGGCAGGGCGGCGGGGATGGCCGCCAGCAGCTCCCAGCGGAACTGGCGGAGGTAATATGCCGTCTCGCCGCTCCACGCACCGCCGGGGGCGAAGCCGAACATGGCGGAGAGCATCTCCCCCACCTGCCCCAGGCCGGCGGCGCGGAACAGCACCCAGCCCACGGTGATAAGGACCAGGGCGTACAGGTGCCGCAGGGCAGCGGGCAGCCTGTCCAGCGCCCTGCCCCAGAGGAATTTCTCCCCCATCAGCAGCGCGGCGTAATACAGGCCCCACAGCACGAAGTTCCAGGCCGCGCCGTGCCACAGGCCCGTCAGCAGCCAGACCGCCAGCAGGTTGAAGACCTGCCGTCCTTTGGAGCAGCGGTTGCCGCCCAGGGGGATGTACACATAGTCCCGGAACCAGAAGGACAACGTCTGATGCCACCGCCGCCAGAACTCCGAGGCGGACCTGGAGATATAGGGGTAGTTGAAGTTCTCCGGCAGGCGGAAGCCGAACACCCGGCCCAGGCCCAGGGCCATGTCCGTGTAGCCGGAAAAGTCGAAGTACAATTGCAGGGTGTAGGCGATGGCGCCCAGCCAGGCCAGCCCCACGGTCAGCCGTCCGCCGGCGGCAAAGGCCCCGTCGGCAATCTGCCCCAGGGCGTCGGCCAGCAGCACCTTTTTGGCAAGGCCAAAGCAGAAGCGCACCGCGCCGTCGGCGGCGTCGGCCGCCGTCTCCCGCCGGTCCGTCAGGGCCGGGGCAAAGTCGCCGTAGCGCAGGATGGGGCCTTGCAGCACCTGGGGGAAGAAGGCCATGAACAGCGTCAGCCGGGGCAGGCTGCGCTCCGCCGGGATGGCGCCCCGGTACACATCCGCCAGGTAGGCGATGGCCTGAAAGGTGAAAAAAGAGATGCCGGCGGGCAGCACGATGGCGGGCACCGATAGGTCCAGGCCCAGGGCGTTCAGGTTGTTCAGGAGGAAACCGGTGTATTTGAAATACCCCAGCATCCCCAAATTCAGCGCCAGGGCCGCCGCAAAGGCCGCCCTCCGGCGCCGCCGCCCGGGCGCCGCCAGCAGGGCCGCGCCCCAGTTCAGTACGCAGGAGGCCAGCAGCACCGGCAGCAGCCGCAGGCCGCCCCAGCAGTAAAACGCCAGGCTGAGCAGCAGCAGGACGGCATTCCGCCCGGCCCGCAGCCGGGACGGCGTCAGAAAATAGCACAGCAGCGTCAGCGGCAGAAAGCCGAACAGGAACGCCAGACTGCTGAATGCCATGGGATCACTTCTCTTTCCTACAGGTTAGGGGAACTGCCGCAGGGCCCAGATGTAGCCGAACAGAAGCAGGCATGGGTAGACCACCCAGCTGATTTTCATGGTCGCCAGATAGAAGTCCGACGGCTCCGGGTCCCGGGCATCGCAGGCGTGCTGGATGTAGAACAGCGTCATGGGAAAGGCCACGGCCAGCGCCAGCAGCAATGTCAGGAACACCATCAGGAAATACAGGAGCCAGCTCCCCCGGGCGGTCAGCTCCGGGCCCTGGGCGAAGCGCATGACGCTGACCGCCGTCGTCTCGTAGCCGCTCCAGGGGTCGTTTCCAAAGGCGGCGCTGGCCATGAGCATCGGGTTCCTTATTCCGTCCTGGTCATACCAGCCATATTCCTCATTTTGGTCATAACCGCCCTCAAACAAAACCGCGCCGTTTTTCAGGACGCGGATGCCGGGCACGGTATCGCCACGCGATGTCCGAATGTTTTCCAGCGGGTATTCCACGGTGCAGATGTCGTGGAACCGGTCTCCGATCACGAATTCCACCGTCGTTTTGGAGCCGCTGCCGGGGGTGACGGTGATGGTCACCGGGTCGCCGTGGGCCTCGCCGGAGTAGACCGCCTGTTCCGCCGCGGCGGACACCTTTAAAAGCGTCTCCTCAAAGAGCACGCCCTTGTGGGCCCGGGACACGCCGGTCAGGACGCCGAACAGCACGATCATGGCCGCCAGGATCATCAGAATGACTTTTTGAAATTGGGTGCGTTCCTCTTCCATGATGCGGCTCCTTTCAGCCTCCTAAAATTTCTCTCTGTACGTATTTGGGGAGCTTCGCCAGAACGGCCCGGTGGGACGCCGCGCACAGCGCCCGCAGGACCTCGTCCGGCAGATCGCCGTCCAGGAAACAGGCGATCCAATTGCGCTTGTCCGTGTAGAAGCTGGGCAAAATCTCCGGGTACCGGGCCCGCAGCAGCTCTGCCTCCGCCGGGTCACATTTCAGGTTCACCAGGTCATGGCCGCCGTAGGTCTGGTATTTGGCGTCCGGGGAGCAGACGGCGGCGAACAGCCTGCCCCGGAGCATGTAGCGAAACCACTGCCACTCCGGCTTGTAGTCCTTCTCCGCCCCGGGGAGGGACAGAAGGTATGCGTCCAGCCATTCGTATTTCACAGGGCGGCTCCTTCCTTATCATAATAGCGGTCCTCCGCCCACTTGGAGGGGTTGGCGGCGATGTAGGTCCAGATGCGCAGAAAGTCGTTTTCGTCGCGGATGATGTGGTCGTAGAAAGAGGGCTGCCAAAGCTTTATTCCCGCGTCCCGATTTGTAAATCGCTTCAAGGCCGCCACGATGCGCGGGACCATCTGCGTAGGGCGCGACGACCCCGGCGCGCCGCTCCCCGTCCTGATCCGCAGCAGTAAATGGATATGATTCGGCATAATGACATATTGATCGATCTGCACGGTATCATAGGCAGCCGGAATGGAGCAGATATATTGCTCCACGATTTTTCCATAGGGTGTCAGCCGCACAGACTGCGCGCCGAGGTCGTCGCGCCCTACGGCGCCCAACAGGCACCGTCTGCCCGCTGTACAAACCGTGATGAAATAGCACCCCGCCTGACTGTAATCGTACTCCGGCAGGCGGAGCTGCCTCCGCCCCGGCCTCCCGTCCATCACTTCTGGCCCCGCAGCTCGATGATCCGGTCACGCAGCACCGCCGCATACTCGAACTCCAGCATCTTGGACGCCTCTTTCATTTCCTTTTCCAGCTTGGCGATCTCCTCCGCCTTCTCCTGCTCGGAGAGCTTCCGCTTCCTGCGGCCCCGGATGGTCTCCTCTTCCGCGGTTTTTGAGATCTCCAGCACCTCCCGGACGCCCTTGATGATGGTCTTGGGCACGATGCCGTGCTCCTGGTTGAACTTATCCTGAATGGTGCGGCGGCGCTCGGTCTCATCCATGGCCGCCCGCATGGAGGGCGTGATCTCGTCGGCGTACAGGATGACCAGGCCCTCCGCGTTCCGGGCGGCCCGGCCGATAGTCTGGATCAGCGAGGTCTCCGACCGGAGAAAGCCCTCCTTGTCCGCGTCCAGCACGGCCACCAAACTGACTTCCGGCAAATCCAGGCCCTCCCGCAGGAGGTTGATGCCTACCAGCACGTCGAATTCCCCCAGCCGCAGGTCCCGGATGATCTCCATGCGCTCGATGGTCTGCACATCGGAGTGCATATACCGCACCCGGATGCCGGCGTTTTTGAAATACTCCGTCAGGTCCTCCGCCATTTTCTTGGTCAGGGTCGTCACCAGCACCCGCTCGTTTTTGGCGGCCCGGGCATTGATCTCCGCCATCAGGTCGTCGATCTGGCCGGTGACGGGCCGGACCTCCACCCTGGGGTCCAGCAGGCCCGTGGGGCGGATGACCTGCTCCACCACCTGGTCCGCCCGCTCCCGCTCGTAGGGCCCCGGCGTAGCCGAGACGAACACCGCCTGACCGACGCGGTCTTCGAACTCCTCGAACTTCAGGGGCCGGTTGTCATAGGCGCAGGGCAGGCGGAAGCCGTACTTCACCAGGGAATCCTTGCGGGCGTGGTCGCCGTTGTACATGGCCCGCACCTGGGGCAGGGTCACGTGGCTCTCGTCCACGAACAGCACAAAGTCGTCCGGGAAAAAGTCCAGCAGGGTCATGGGCGCGGAGCCCGCGGGCCGGTCAGAGATGATGCGGGAGTAGTTCTCGATGCCGGAGCAGTAGCCCAGCTCCGCCATCATCTCCATGTCGTACTCCGTCCGCTGGCGAATGCGCTGGGCCTCCACCAGCTGGCCGTTGTCTGTAAAGTACCGGACCTGCTCTTCCATCTCCCGGCGGATCTCCCCGATGGCCCGGTCCATTTTGTCCTTGGTGGTGACATAGTGGCTGGCGGGGTAGATGGCGATGTGGTTCAGCACCCGGTTCACAGAGCCGGTAATGGGGTTGAAATCGCTGATGCGGTCGATCTCGTCCCCGAAAAACTCCACCCGGACAGCGTGATCCTTGTAATAAGCCGGGTAGATCTCTACGGTATCGCCCCGGACCCGGAACATGTTCCGCTCAAAGGCGATGTCGTTGCGCTCGTACCGGATCTCCACCAGCCGCCGCAGCAGCTCATCCCGGTCCCACTGGGCCCCCACCCGGAGGGAGACCACCAGCTTGGCGAAGTCGTCCGGCTCGCCCAGGCCGTAGATACAGGAGACGGAGGACACCACAATGACGTCCCGCCGCTCCAGCAGGGCGCAGGTGGCGGAAAGCCGCAGGCGGTCGATCTCGTCGTTGGTGGAGGCGTCCTTGGCGATATAGGTGTCGGTGTGGGGGATATAGGCCTCGGGCTGGTAGTAATCGTAATAGGACACGAAATACTCCACCGCGTTGTTGGGAAAGAATTCCTTAAATTCGGCGCACAGCTGGGCCGCCAGGGTCTTGTTGTGGGCCAGCACCAGGGTGGGGCGCTGGATCCGCTCAATGACCTTGGCCATGGTAAAGGTCTTGCCGGAGCCGGTGACGCCCAGCAGCACCTGCTCCTTCAGTCCGTTCTCGATCCCCTCCGCCAGGGCCTCGATGGCCTGGGGCTGGTCGCCGGAGGGCTGATATTCAGAAACGACTTCAAATTTCGGCATAGCATGCTCCATTTAGAGAGTGAAGATAAGAGATAAGAGATAAAAGATAAAAGATAGGAGATAGCAGATAGGAGATAGAAGATATCCCGCGCCCGCAGGCGCGGAGGAAGGGGGCTAGGGGAAACCATAGGTTTCCCCAGTTCTTTCGCCGGAGGCGAAAGAAGGAATTCAAATCATTTTCGCCGCGGCGTGTACGTGGCGAAAATTCCGAGACCCGGGGGCGCAGGGGGCGGGGCCCCCCGGGGGCGCT
>ENA-UOJC01005256-UOJC01005256.1-human-gut-metagenome-genome-assembly--contig:-C104-NODE-5256-length-10201-cov-11.542578_pt1 | contig 10201 bp, 7 predicted proteins | sample MGYA00242339_ERZ723886 | MGnify/ENA metagenome assembly ERZ723886 | reverse complement strand
AGACCGAGGTCGCCGTCACGCGCCGGTACTACCGCAGCGGCGAATCGGAATACTACATCAACAAGCAGTCCGTGCGCCTGCGCGATGTGAACGAGCTGTTCATGGACACTGGCATGGGCCGCGAGGGCTATTCCATCATCGGTCAGGGCCGCATCGACGAGATTCTTTCGCAAAAGAGCGGCGACCGCCGCGAGATCTTTGAAGAGGCGGCGGGTATTTCGCGCTTCCGCTACCGGAAGGAGGAGACGGAGCGCAAGCTCGAGCGCACGGAGGAAAACCTGGTGCGCATCAACGACAAGATCGCCGAGCTGGAATTGCAGGTCGACCCCCTGCGCGCGCAGGCGGAGACGGCGAAGCAGTATCTTATCTACCGCGACGAACTGCGCCTTTTGGAAATTTCCGTGTGGCTTGAAAATCTGGAAACGCTCAAGACGAACGCCATCAAGCTCGACACCGACCTTGCCCTTGCGCGCGAGGAACTCAAAAAGGCAAATGCTGACCTCGAGGCGCTGTATGCCGCGAGCGAGCAGTTTTCCGCGCGCATCCACGAGAATGACATCGCGCAGGAGGAAAAGCGCGCGCAGCTCTCGGAGCTCGACGCGCAGGTCAAAGAGCAGGAATCTGCCGTCGCGGTGCTGCAAACGGGCATCGCGCACAACGAGGAAAATATCGCGCGCGTGGAGGATGAGCTGAGAAGCCAGTCCGACCGCGTCGGCTCGATGGACGAGCAGATCGCGCAGCAGCGCGCGCGCATCGAAGAGCTGGAACGCGATAAAAACGAAGTCGAAACGGCGCTCACTGCGCTGCTCAAGCAGGCGGAGGAGCTGTCGAAAAACGCGGGTGAGGCTGCGAGCGAAGCGGAAGCCCTGCGCGCTCGCGAAGCGCTCGCCCTGTCCGCCGCGGCGGACAGCCGCGCGGAGGTTGCCGCCCTGCGCTCGACGCTTTCTGAAATGGACGAGCGCGAGAGCGCCATCGCCGCCGAGCAGGAGAGCGGGGAAGCCCAGCTTTCCGAAACGCGCAAAAGTGCCGCGGAGAACCGCCGCGCGCTCGAAAACGCGCAGGAGGAGGCGGACGCCATCCGCAATATCATCGCCGGCCACACGATGAAGATGCAGGGCAGGATCGAGCGCGAGAAGGAGACGGGCGAGCAGCACGTTTCCCTCACGATGGAGATGAACAACTTAGACTCCCGCATCCGCCTGCTCAGCGAGATGGAAAAGGAGTACGAGGGCTTCAATAAGGCGGTGCGCACGGTCATGCAGGCGCGCGAGCGCAATGCTCTGCGCGGCGTGCACGGCCCGGTCGCGGGTCTGATGAAGGTCGACAAAAAGTACGCCGTTGCGATCGAGATCGCGCTCGGCGCGGGACTGCAAAATATCGTCGTCGAGCGCGAGGAGGACGCGAAGAGCGCCATCCAACTCTTAAAGCAGCGCGACGGCGGGCGCGCGACCTTCCTGCCGCTTTCGACGATCCGCGGCGAAGCGCTGCGCGACGAGCGCGTGAAGGGCGAATACGGCTACGTCGGCCTTGCGAGCGAGCTTGTGGAATACGAGCGCGCATACGACGGCATCTTCAAAAATCTGCTCGGCCGCACGGTCGTGGTCGAGGATCTCGACTGCGGCATCACGATCTCACGAAAGTTTTCGAATGCGTTCCGCATTGTGACGCTCGACGGTCAGGTTTTGAATCGCGGCGGCTCGATGACGGGCGGCTCGATCTCCCGCAGCGCGGGTATTTTGAGCAGAGCCGGCGAGCTGCGCGAGCTGACGGCGCGGCGCGGCAGCCTTGCCGAAAAGCTCGACATTGCCGCCAAGGCCGCCGAGGACGCCAAGCGCGAGCTTGCCAAAGCGCGCTACGAGCTGGAGGTCGCGCAGGGCCAGCAGCGCGCGGCGGAGGACGCCGTGCTCAAATTGCAGGGCGATAAAAATCATTATGACTTATTGCTCTCGTCGCTGCGCGAGCGGCTCGAGAGTTTGGATACCGAGCGCGAGACCATCGCGCGCCGCCGCGGCGAAGTGAAGCGCACGGCGGAGGAAAAGGAAGCGCTCGCGCTTTCGCAGGAGAAGGAAGCGGGCGAGCTGCGTGCACAGGCGGAAAAGAGCCTTTCCGGCCAGAGCGAGCTGCTGCGTTCGACCTCGCGCCTCGGCGACGAGATCGCCGAGAAAAAGAGCGTACTCGCAGGCTATGCCGCCGAGCGCGAGACGACGGAAAAGTCGCTCGCGAGCTTGGAGGGCCTGCGCGCCCAGATGCAGGGCGACGAGCAGAGCAGACGCGCGCTCATCGAGCAGTACAAGGCCGCGAGCGAGCAGTCGCAGCGCGAGATCGGCACACATGAGACAGAGATCGCCGCGCTGAGCGGCAAAATGACGGAAAAGCGCGCCGAGCTCGAAGCGCTTTCCAAAGCGAAACTCGCACTTGAAGCCGAGCGCAGCCAGAGCGACCGCCGCGGCCGCGAGCTCAACGAAAACGTGCTCAACGTGGAGCGCAGCGTCAGCAAGCTTGAACAGAAGCGCGCGACGAGCGCGATGGAGGAGCAGCAAATTCTCGACAAGCTGTGGGAAAACTACGAGCTGTCGCACTCCGCCGCGCAGGAGCAGTGCATCGAGCTGGAAAGCGTCCAGAAGGCGAGCCGCCGCATTGGAGAACTTAAGCGCGCCATCAGCGGCCTTGGCAGCGTGAATGTCGGTGCGATCGAGGAATTCGAGCGCGTGAACACGCGCTACACCTATCTCACCGAGCAGCGCGACGACGTGGAAAAGGCAAAGGGCGAGCTCGTCGGCGTGATCGACAGCATCACAAGCGAGATGACCGTCATCTTCAAAGAGCAGTTCGCGCTCATCCGCGAGAGCTTCCAGGAGACATTTCTGGAGCTCTTCGGCGGCGGCAAGGCGACGCTCGAGCTGGAGGATGAAAACGACGTGCTCTCCTGCGGCATCGAGATCAAGGTTCAGCCGCCGGGCAAGGCGCTCAAGACGATCACGCTGCTCTCGGGCGGCGAAAAGGCGTTCGTTGCCATCGCGCTGTACTTCGCCATCCTGAAGGTTCATCCGACGCCGTTCTGCGTCATGGATGAGATCGAGGCGGCGCTCGACGAGCCGAACGTGGTGCGCGTGGCCAATTACATGCGCCGCATCACGAGCAAAACGCAGTTTATCGTCATCACGCACCGCCGCGGCACGATGGAGGCAGCGGACGTTCTTTACGGCGTCACGATGCAGGAGCGCGGCGTGAGCAAGGTGCTGACGATCAATATGAACGACATGGCGAAGGAACTCAACATTAAGGAATAAAGCGCGAGGAGAAACAAATGGGTATTTTTGCGAAGATCAAAAAAGCATGGTTCGACACCATCGTGTGGGAGACCATCGACGACGAATTCTATGACGAACTCGAGGACAGCCTCATTATGGCTGACCTCGGCGCAACGGTCGCGCACGACGCGGTGAAAAAGCTGCGCGACGTCGTGTACCAGAAGAGCATCCAGCGCGGCGACGACGTGAAGCAGGCGCTGCGCGATATTTTGATTGAAAAGCTGAACGTGGGCGACACCACGCTCGACCTGTCGACCAAACCGAGCGTCGTGCTGGTCATCGGCGTGAACGGCGTGGGCAAGACCACGTCCATCGGCAAGATCGCCCACCGTCTGAAGGGCGAGGGCAAGCGCGTGCTTTTATGCGCGGCAGATACGTTCCGCGCGGCGGCGGCGGATCAGCTTGAAATTTGGGCGAACCGCGCCGACTGCGAGATCGTCCGCTCGGTTGAGGGCGCGGACCCCGGCGCGGTGCTGTTCGACTCGCTCGCCGCGGCGAAGGCGAGAGGTGTCGACGTCGTCCTCTGCGACACGGCGGGCAGACTTCACAACAAGGTGAACCTGATGAACGAGCTCAGTAAGCTCCGCAAGATCATCGACCGAGAGCTGCCCGACGCCGCGAAGGAGACGCTTTTAGTGCTCGACGCGACGACGGGGCAGAACGGATTGCAGCAGGCCAAGGTCTTCCGCGAGACGGCGGGCCTGACGGGCATTATCCTGACGAAGCTCGACGGCACGGCCAAAGGCGGCATCTGCGTCGCCATCGCGCAGGAGCTGGGCGTGCCGGTGAAGTACGTCGGCCTCGGCGAGGGCATCGACGATCTCCAGCCGTTCAACGCGGAGGAATACGTCAAGGCGCTCATCTGAGGGGAAAATCATAAACCTGCGAGACAATAAGGAGACGAATATGGAAATCACTTCTGTTTGCCCCTATTGCGGAAAGGAAATGCGAGATGGAGCCATCCCTGTCTTGCGTGATATTTACTGGCGTCCAAGAGGTGAGGACGGCATGCTCAAAGACGGATTTGGCGACGAAAAGGAACAGGTCTGTCTTGGCAGAGAGGGGCTGTTAGGAGATTATTACACGCCCGCCCGTTACTGTGAGAGCTGCAAGGTGGTCATCGTGCCCGTGCCGGAGATCGAATGGCCGCTTGACAAGCTCGATAAAAAGTTCACAGCCTGGCAGGAAAAGATGAGCGCGCAGCGCGAAGAGCGCAAGGCGCAGCGCGAGGAAGAAAAGCGCGAAGAAAAAAGCAGGAAGAGACGGGAAAAAGACCCGTGGGAGGTTTGACGATGAAATTTGTTTTGGCAACGCAGAACCCCAAGAAATTGAAGGAAATGAGCGCTATTCTGGGCGAGCTCGGCGTGGAGGTCGTGTCGGAAGCCGACCTCGGCGTGAAGATCGAGGTCGAGGAGACCGGCGAGACGTTTGCGGAGAACTCGCTTTTGAAGGCCAGGGCCGTCATGGAGGCGACGAAGCTGCCCGCCATCGCGGACGATTCGGGCTTGTGCGTCGACGCGCTGAACGGCGGCCCCGGCGTTTACAGCGCGCGCTTTGGCGGCGAGGGGCTGGATGACACCGGCCGCTACCGTCTTCTTTTGCAGATGATGCACGGTCAGGCCGACCGCCGCGCCCACTTCCACACGACGATCACCTGCGCGTTCCCGAACGGCGACGTCTTGCAGGACGACGGCGAGGTCGAGGGTACGATCGCGTTCGCGCCGATGGGCGAAAACGGCTTCGGCTACGATCCCGTGTTCTTCGTGCCTGACAAGCGGAAGACCTTTGCACAGCTTTCGGCAGAAGAAAAGGCGGAGATCTCGCACCGCGGCAAGGCACTGCGGGCATTCAAGGAAACGCTCAAGAATTATCTTGCGGAACATCAATAAAAAGGATAAGGAAATACTATGGAATTAAGCAGCAAACAGCGCGCGTATCTGCGCAGCCTTTCCAATGACCTCGACGTGATCGTCCACATCGGCAAGGACGGCATCGGCGACAACCTCGTCAAGCAGGCGAACGACGCGCTGGAGGCGCGTGAGCTCATCAAGTGCCGCGTGCTTGAAAACAGCATGCTCACCGCGCGCGAGGCGTGCGACGAGCTGAGCGCCTTGACGCGCAGCGAGCAGGTGCAGGTCATCGGTACGAAGTTCGTGCTCTACCGCCCCTCGCACAAAAAGGACAAGAAGGACAAGATCGTGCTGCCTAAGGCAGCGAAGAAGACCGTGTAAAAGAGAAAAAGAGGTCGAACAAACTTGAAGATCGGAATTTACGGCGGCAGCTTCAACCCGCCGCATCTGGGTCATATGGCCGCGGCCGAGAGCGCGGCAAAATATTTAGGGCTCGACGAGCTCCTGCTCATCCCGGCGGGTATCCCGCCGCACAAGATGCTCTCCGCCGACGCGGCAGGGGTGGACGACCGCCTTGCGATGACGCGCCTGATGGGCGAGCAGATCGCGCTCGACACGGGCGTAAAGGTCACGATCTCCGACATGGAGATCGCGCGCGGCGGCAAGAGCTACACCGCGGACACGTTGCGCATCCTGCATGAGCAGCGCCCCGACGATGAGCTGTGGCTTCTGATGGGGACGGACATGTTCTTGACGTTCCAGTACTGGTACAAGCCGGACGAGATCGTGCAGTATGCGGGCCTGTGCGCCTTTGGCCGCACGGAAAAGGATGGCGAGGAGCTTTTCGCCCCGCAGCGCAAGTACCTCGGCCAGCGCTTTCCGGGCAGCCGCATCGTGACGATGACGCTGCCGAACCTTGTCGACGTCTCGTCGACGGAGCTGCGCGCGCGCATCCCGAAGAGGGAGACGGATGGGCTTCTGGCCCCCGCGGTGCTGGGATATATTTACCGCAAGCATCTTTATGGAACAAATCTCAATTTAAAACGTCTAACCTTAGAGGACCTGAGACCCATCGCGCTCTCCTACCTCAAGGCCAAGCGCATCCCGCACGTGCTCGGCACCGAGCAGACGGCCAAGGCGCTCGCGGAAAAGTACGGCGCAGACGTCGAAAAGGCGCGCTTTGCCGCGCTTCTGCATGACTCGACCAAGCGTCTTTCGATGGAAGAGCAGCTCGCGATGTGCGAGCACTACCACATCGTGCTCGACGAGCTGGAGCAGCATGCGCTCAAGCTGCTGCACGCCAAGACCGGCGCGGCGCTCGCGCGCGACGTGTACGGCGCGGATGACGAGATTTACAACGCGATCCTGTGGCACACGACGGGCAAGGCAAATATGACGTTACTTGAAAAGGTCATCTATCTTGCCGATTACATCGAGCCGAACCGCGACTTCGACGGCGTGGAGGATCTCCGCAAGGTCGTGTGGGAGGATCTGGACAAGGGCCTTGAAATGGGCCTTGCCATGACCGTGGAGGAAATGGAGCAGATGGGCAACCCCGTTCACCACAACACGCTGCAAGCGCTGGAGTATTTGAGAGGACATACCCATGAGTGATCAAAGAGAGATTTACGAGAGAGACAGGGAAGACCCCTATTACGAGGGGCGGCACACGCACCGGAAAGAGGGCTTTTTCGAGCGCAACTGCGACGAGGCCTGGGAGCAGGTCAAGGAGACCTTTTCCCACCCAGGGAGGCTCTTTGCCAAGGTGCTGCTCATCGCGCTGCTGTGCGGTGTGGTTGCCGGCGGCAGCTATCTGCTGAAAATCCGCGCGCCGGAGCTGCCGAGCAAGGACACTGACAGCAAGAATAACAATAGTGAGCAGATCGACGACATCGACTATGGCGACGGCGTGCGCCCGAAGGCGGGCGGCGAGCGAAAGAGCAAGGATTTCTACACCGTGCTCATTCTCGGCCGCGACACGGGCGGCGGCGGCAACACCGACACGATGCTGCTCGCGAGCTATGACGTGACGAACCAGAAGGCGACCGTCATGTCCATCCCGCGCGACACGATGGTCAACGTTCCCTGGGACATTAAGAAGATCAACTCCGTCTACAACTACTACGGCGGGGGAGACAAGGGCATTCAGGCGCTCTATAAGGAGATTGCCCAGCTCGTCGGCTTTGAGCCGGATTATCAGGTCGTACTGGAATGGGATGCCGTCGGCGAGATCGTGGACGCCATGGGCGGCGTCTATTACGATGTGCCGCGCAACATGAACTACGACGACCCCTATCAGGATCTTCACATCCACCAGACCAAGGGCTACCGCAAACTCAGCGGCAGCGATGTGATGCAGGTGCTGCGCTACCGCCACGACAACGATATGCGCTATGGCTATCCGGACGGCGACCTTGGCCGCATCAAGACGCAGCAGACGCTTTTAAAGGCGATGATCGAGCAGCTTTTGCAGCTCAAGAACGTGACGAAGATCGGCGACTTTGCTCGCGCGGTGAAAAATAATGTTACCTCGGATCTTACGTTCGAGGAAATGCTCTGGTTCGGCTCGCAGGCCGTCATGGGCGGACTGACGATCGACTCGGTGAACTTTGTCACGATGCCGAACACCGGCAAGATGGTTTACAGCCGTTCGATCGGAGGAATGCTTTCCTACGTGGTGCCGAACGCGCAGGAGCTTTTGAATCTCGTCAACAACGAGCTCAGCCCGTTTGTCGAGACATTCACAATGCGCGACCTTGACATCATGTCCGTCAACGCGGATGGCTCGGTGTCCTCGTCCACGGGCCATGTGGAGGACAGTAAGGCTGCCAAGCCGCAGAACCACCATTCCTCCTCCGGCTCACAGACCGGCACAGGGGACAGCGGCACGACGACCGATCCGGGTACGGCCACCGATCCCGGCAATACCGGCGACAACAGCGGCACGACGGTCGACCCCGGCAATACCGGTAACAACAGCGGCGGTACGACCGTTGATCCGGGCAACACGGGCGATAACAGCGGCACGACCACGCCAAGCGAGCCCACCACGCCTGTCGATCCCGTGACCCCGACCGGCCCCGGCACGGGAGAGAGCGGCACGACCGGCGACAACAGCGGCACGGCCGGCAGCGACGAAATGCCGGAATGGCTGCGCCCGTAATGTAAAAGAATAAAAATAATCAAAAACTCAAAATAAGAAAAGGAGACCCCCTATGTTACCTGCAAGAGAAATGGCCGAGATCGCCGTCAAGGCGCTCGACAGCAAAAAGGGCAAGGAGATCAGACTCATCCGCATCGACAAGATCACGACGCTCGCAGAATACTTTGTCATCTGCACCGGTACGTCCAACACGCAGATCAACGCGCTGTGCGACGCGGTGGAAAAGGAACTGACCGAAAAGGGCGAGGAGCCGCTGCACCGCGAGGGCTACCGCGGCGGCACGTGGGTTCTGCTCGACTACGGCTGCGTCGTCGTCCACGTCTTCAACGACGAGGCGCGCAAGTTCTATTCCCTCGAGCACCTGTGGGCCGACGGCGAGGAAGTCGACCTGAGCGCCATCCTGCCCCACGCGGAGTAAGGGTGATCCCACCTGAAAAATAACGCTTGACAAGGCGGGACAAAACGCCTAAAATGGTCATGCTGAATTTATGCAAAACGCGATGACGGAGCAAAAAGACGCGTGATTTTCACCTGAAGAGAGCCGGCGGTCGGTGCGAGCCGGTGGGAAAATGCGCGTGGATGACTCACTCCCGAGCAGTCCGCCTGAAAGGGCGGAACGGTCGCCCCCGTTACGGGCAAGGCTATGAAGCCGCTGAGGGCTCACGGGAAACCGTGCGCTGAATCAGGGTGGTATCGCGTAATGTGTTCGTTACGTCCCTGACCGTTTGAAAAACGGTCAGGGACTTTTTTCGCATCAAAATACTATTTCACATAAAGGAGAAGATCCATGAAGTACGATTTCGCAGCCATTGAGAAAAAATGGCAGGACAAGTGGGAGCAGGTAAAGCCCTACGCCGCCGTGACGGGGGACAAGCGCCCCAAGTTCTACGGCCTGATCGAATTCCCGTACCCCTCCGCCGCGGGTCTGCACGTCGGCCACCCGCGCCCGTTCACGGCGATGGACATCATCTGCCGCAAAAAGCGCATGCAGGGCTACAATGTCTTGAACCCCATCGGCTTTGATGCCTTCGGCCTGCCGACGGAGAACTTTGCCATCAAGAACCACATCCATCCCGCCATCGTCACGCAGCAGAACATCAAGAACTTCACCCGTCAGCTCAAGATGCTCGGTTACGGCTTCGACTGGGACCGCGTGATCGACACGACCGACCCACAGTATTATAAATGGACGCAGTGGATCTTCCTCCAGCTGTTCAAGCACGACCTTGCCTACAAGACGACGATGCCCGTCAACTGGTGCACGAGCTGCAAGTGTGTGCTGGCCAACGAAGAGGTCGTCGAGGGCGTGTGCGAGCGCTGCGGCGCACCCGTTATCCGCAAGGAAAAGAGCCAGTGGATGCTGCGCATCACGAAGTATGCCGACCGCCTCATCGACGATCTCGACGACGTCGACTACATCGAGCGCGTGAAGACGCAGCAGCGCAACTGGATCGGCCGCTCCACCGGTACCGAGGTCACGTTCAAGACCAACACCGAGGATGATATCACCGTTTACACCACCCGTGTCGATACGCTGTTCGGCGTGACGTACACGGTCATCTCTCCCGAGCACCCGCTGCTTAAAAAGTGGAAGAGCATCATCAAGAACTGGGACGAGGTCGAGGCCTATCAGGCTGCCGCCGCCCGCAAGAGTGACTTTGAGCGCGGCGAGCTCAATAAGGACAAGACCGGCGTTCGTCTCGACGGCATCGAGGTCATCAACCCCGCGACCGGTAAGGTCGTGCCGATGTTCGTCTCGGACTACGTTTTGATGGGCTACGGCACCGGTATCGTCATGGGCGTTCCCGGCCACGACCAGCGCGACTGGGACTTCGCCACGGCCTTCGGCCTTCCCATCGTGGAGGTCGTCGAGGGCG
>ENA-UOJC01005238-UOJC01005238.1-human-gut-metagenome-genome-assembly--contig:-C104-NODE-5238-length-10230-cov-4.379656_pt1 | contig 10230 bp, 8 predicted proteins | sample MGYA00242339_ERZ723886 | MGnify/ENA metagenome assembly ERZ723886 | reverse complement strand
CTCCATATTTTTCCAGATAGTCGTAGTTGTCCACATCAACGACTCCCAAAGTTCCAACTACCTGATCATTCTGAATAACATATCCCATCTTGTTCACGGTAACTGTCGCATTCGGATCTACCTGAATAAAATTATTCCGGCTCGGATCACCATTCATCGCGCCAGTCGCATTCAATACGTAATCGCCATCTTTTGTAACAAGATATCCTTCCGTATTTACCGTAAAAGAACCATCTCTTGTATATTTCACAGAAGTATTTCCCTGTTTATCGGTAAAAGCGATTGCAAAAAATCCGTTTCCGTCAATAGCAAAATCTGTGGTATTATCCGTAACCTTAAAACTACCTGTGGAATAATCGGTATACACCTGTCCCAGATGCACGCCATATGTAATACCCCCAAGTTTCTTTGGCATATAGGCATTCGAGCTGTCTTTCAGTCGAAACGACATCTCATCCGCAAATGTACGGGATGTCGTACCTTCCTTCTTGTATCCAGTTGTATCTGCATTCGCCAGATTATTTGCCAGGACATCAAGTCGCTTCATTTCATTGACCATGCCTGTATGGGCTGTATATAAACCTTTAACCATGCCTTACCTCTTCTTTTCTATACACAATATAACACCTGATTGTCTTTTAACCCTTATGTTATATATCGGCACTTTTCTAAAATACTTTACAACAAAAGTGCGCAAATATGCGCACTTTTTATAATCACTTATTAATCGTCATCTCTTTTTCCTGCGAGGAACTCTACATACTTTCCTGTTCCGATTGCAACACAGGTCATCGGATGTTCTGCTGTCATTGTATTAATACCGGTTCTCTCCTCAATCAGTTCTTCGAGACCGCGCAGTAACGCACCACCACCAGTAAGTACAATTCCACGATCAGCGACATCGGCTGCAAGTTCTGGTGGAGTCTTCTCCAATACGGAATGTACAGCTTCTACAATCTGTAATGTTGACTCACGTAAAGCTTCCTCTGTCTCCTCTGAGCTTACGGTGATCGTTCTAGGTAAACCGGTTACCAGATTTCGTCCACGCACATCCATCGTCTCATTCTGTGCCAACGGATAGCATGTACCAATCTTGATCTTGATATCTTCTGCAGTACGCTCACCAATCAATAAATTATGTTTCTTTCTCATATAACGGACAAGTGCCTCGTCAAAATCATCACCTGCAATCTTAACAGAAGTACTTACAACGGATCCGCCAAGAGAAATAACAGCGATATCTGAAGTACCACCTCCGATATCTACAATCATGTTACCACATGGTCTGGAAATATCGATTCCTGCGCCGATTGCTGCTGCGATCGGCTCCTCGATAATCTCTACTTCACGTGCTCCTGCCTGATAAGTTGCATCCTCAACGGCTTTCTTTTCCACTTCTGTTACACCACTCGGTACACAGACGCTGATACGTGGTTTACGAAAACTCTTCTTGCCAAGTGCTTTCTGGATAAAGTACTTGATCATCTTCTCTGTAACAGTATAATCGGAAATAACCCCCTGACGCAACGGACGAACCGCAACAATATTGCCCGGTGTACGGCCAAGCATCAGTCTTGCTTCCTCTCCGATAGCCTTGATCTTATTCGTGTCTCTGTCAAATGCAACTACGGAAGGCTCCTTTAATACAACGCCTTTTCCCTTAATATATACTAAAATACTTGCGGTACCTAAATCGATTCCAATATCTGATCCTATCATTCCAAAAATGCCCCTTTCCATTTGGTTCTGTCGTTATCTATCTAAATTCAGCTTTTCAACATAAAGCCGCAGTAATATCGTTTTGCGAAACTACCGGAATTATTCATATTTTAAACATACAGTAACATTATATACAATTACTGGCATTTTTCAAACGTTTTTTTGAAGGTTACGACAATTTAAGTAAATTTTAAGGAATACACGGTTTTATTGTGAATAAGGTTGTACACTTTCCATATAATGGTTCATTAAAATTGCTCTATTTCATTAAATATGGTTTTAAGAACTGTCCCGTATAAGACTCCGGGACTTCACAGATTTCCTCCGGCGTACCTTGCGCAATCACTGTTCCGCCTCCATCTCCGCCTTCCGGTCCCATATCAATAATATAGTCTGCCGTCTTGATCACATCCAAATTGTGTTCAATGACAACCACCGTATTTCCGCCCTCTGATAATTTGCGAAGGATTTCCACGAGCTTGTGAACATCCGCAAAATGCAGACCGGTTGTCGGCTCATCAAGCACATAAATGGTCTTTCCTGTGCTCCGCTTACTCAGTTCCGTAGCAAGCTTGATTCTCTGCGCCTCTCCTCCGGACAGTTCCGTGGAAGGCTGGCCAAGCTTGATATAAGAAAGTCCCACATCGTACAATGTCTGTATTTTTCTCTGGATTGTCGGAACATTTTTGAAAAATTCCAGTGCCTCTTCCACGGTCATATCCAGCACATCGTAAATACTCTTCCCTTTATATTTCACTTCCAGTGTTTCACGATTGTAACGCTTTCCACCACATACTTCACACGGCACATAAACATCCGGAAGAAAATGCATCTCAATCTTGATAATGCCGTCACCGCTGCAGGCCTCGCACCTTCCGCCTTTTACATTAAAGCTGAAACGTCCCTTCTTATAGCCTCTGGCTTTCGCGTCTGCTGTGGCTGCAAAAAGATCACGGATCATATCAAACACACCGGTATAAGTTGCCGGATTCGAACGTGGCGTACGTCCAATTGGTGACTGATCGATATCAATGATTTTGTCCAGCTGTTCAACTCCAAGTATATCATCATGCTCGCCCGGCACACATCGTGCACGGTTCAATGTTCTCGCCAGATGCTTATAGAGGATTTCATTCGTGAGGGAACTCTTTCCCGAACCGGATACACCAGTAATACAGGTCATGATGCCAAGAGGAATGTCCACATCAATATTTTTCAGGTTATTCTCCCTTGCACCTTTTATCGTAAGAAATCCCGTCGGTTTCCGGCGTTCCTCCGGTACCGGAATTTTGATGCGTCCACTGAGGTATGCACCAGTAATGGATTTCTTGCATTTCATAATATCTGCGGCTGTACCTGCTGCCACAACTTCTCCACCATGTACGCCCGCTGCCGGTCCGATATCCACAATATAATCAGCAGCCCGCATGGTGTCTTCATCATGTTCAACAACAATCAGTGTATTTCCCAGATCTTTCAGATTCATCAACGCCCGCAAAAGCTTATCATTGTCTCTCTGATGCAGACCGATACTCGGCTCGTCAAGAATATAGGCAACACCCACCAGTCCGGAACCGATCTGGGTTGCCAGACGAATTCTTTGCGCTTCTCCACCGGATAACGTACCTGTCGCACGTGTCAGAGTCAGATATTCCAATCCAACTTCTTTCAAAAATCCAACTCTTGCACGAATTTCTTTTAAAATCTGATCCCCGATAAAATGCTGCTGTTGTGTCAATTCCATTCCATCCAGGAAGACGCACAGATCCTTTACCGCCATGTTGGTCATCTCATAAATATTTTTATCTGCAACAGTAACTGCAAGGGAACTCTGCTTCAAACGCTGTCCATGGCAGGATGCACAAGGCGTAATACGCATAAACTGCTCATACTCCTGCTTCATGGTATCAGAGCCGGTCTCCCGGTAACGACGCTCCACATTTTTAATCAGTCCTTCCCAGTTGAGATCATACACGCCTTCTCCACGCTGTCCCTTATAATGTACCTTGAGAATTCTTCCATCCCCGCCATGAATCAGCATATGACGGATTTCTTTTGGCAGGTCACAATACGGCGTATCCAGAGAAAAACCATATCCTTCGGACAGTGCCCGTAACGTGGCATAGGTGTAGCTGGACGGATCCGTACAGGACTGCCAGCCCATCACCTGAATCGCTCCTTCGGAAATGGAAAGCTTCTTATCCGGAATCATCAGATTCTCATCAAACTCCATCTTATAACCAAGTCCATAACAGGTCGGGCAGGCTCCGAACGGATTATTGAAAGAAAAGCTTCGCGGCTCCACCTCGTCAATACTGATTCCACAATCCGGGCAGGCGAAATTCTGGGAAAAGTTCATCGGTTCTCCATCAATCACATCCACAATGGCATTTCCCTCCGACAGATCAAACACATTCTCCAGAGAATCCGTCAGACGCTTTTCGATTCCCTCTTTGATCACAAGCCGGTCCACCACGATATCAATATTGTGCTTGATATTTTTGTCCATCGGAATCGTCTCAGACAATTCATACATATTTCCGTCTACGATCACGCGGACATAACCGCTTTTCTTGGCCTTTTCAAACAGCTTCTGATGTTCTCCCTTGCGACCTCGGACAACCGGTGCCAGAATCTGTATCCTTGTGCGTTCCGGCAGTTTCATTACCGCATCTACCATCTGATCGATCGTCTGTTTTTCAATTGCACGGCCACATTTCGGACCATGTGGAATACCAATACGAGCATACAGGAGACGGAAGTAATCATATATTTCAGTCACAGATCCGACCGTAGAACGTGGGTTACGGTTGGTCGATTTCTGGTCGATGGATATTGCCGGCGGGAGTCCTTCGATCGATTCCACGTTTGGCTTTTCCATCTGTCCAAGGAATTGTCTTGCATAGGAAGACAGCGATTCCATATAGCGTCTCTGTCCCTCTGCATAAATCGTGTCAAAAGCAAGCGAAGATTTTCCGGAACCGGACAATCCGGTCAGTACCACAAATTCGTCTCTTGGAATATCAATATCAATTGCTTTCAGATTGTGCTCATTGGCACCTCGTATTTTTATATATTTTCTTTGCTTTTTTGGCATTGTAGTTCTCCTTATCAATCATAACAAAGTTATGATCAGTCAATCTCTCTGAGCATATTCTTCAATGTTACCATCTTGTCACGGTATTCTGCGGCAGCTTCAAAATTCAGCTCTGCAGCCGCTTTCTTCATCTTCTTCTGAATATCTCCAATAAGTTTTTCCAGTTCTTTGCGGCTCATGGATTCCGGATCCTTGTCGAATTCCATCTCCTCCGCAGCAACCTTTTTCGATATTGCAATGAGATCACGTACCGATTTCTGAATCGTTGTCGGTGTGATTCCGTGTTCCTCATTGTACTGTTGCTGAACTTCGCGCCGGCGTTTTGTCTCGTCGATTGCCACGCGCATGGAATCCGTAATTTTATCCGCATACATGATCACATGTCCCTCGCTGTTTCGCGCTGCACGGCCGATTGTCTGAATCAGCGAAGTCTCCGAACGCAGAAATCCTTCTTTGTCTGCATCAAGAATTGCGACCAGTGTAATTTCCGGTATATCCAGTCCCTCTCGCAACAGGTTGATACCGACAAGCACATCGAATACATCCAGACGCAGATCACGGATAATTTCCGCACGTTCCAATGTATCAATATCGGAGTGCAAATACTTTACGCGGATTCCCAGTTCTCCCATATACTGTGTCAAATCCTCAGCCATACGTTTAGTCAATGTTGTGATCAGCACTTTGTGGTGATTCTTTGTTTCTTTATTTACTTCACCGATCAGATCATCAATCTGTCCTTCTACCGGTCGCACGGAAATCTCCGGATCTAAAAGTCCTGTCGGTCGAATGATCTGTTCTACCCGCAGAAGTTCGTGTTCCTGTTCATACACATTCGGTGTGGCCGAAACAAACAGCATCTGATCAATCTTACTTTCAAATTCTTCAAAGTTAAGCGGACGGTTGTCCAATGCCGACGGAAGACGGAATCCATAATCCACAAGGGTTGTCTTTCTCGAACGGTCGCCTGCATACATGCCTCTGACCTGTGGAATCGTGATATGTGACTCATCCACAATAATCAGAAAGTCATCCGGAAAATAGTCAATTAACGTCTCTGGCATCTCCCCCTCGGCACGTCCGGCAAGATGACGCGAATAGTTCTCAATTCCACTGCAGAATCCGGTTTCTTTCATCATCTCTATATCAAAATTTGTCCGCTCCGCGATGCGCTGTGCTTCGAGAAGTTTATCTTCACCTTTAAAATACTTCACCCGTTCCTCGAGCTCCGCTTCAATGCGGTCACATGCCGCGTTCATTTTCTCCTGCGGAACCACATAATGCGATGCCGGGAAAATTGCAATATGCTGCAGAAGACATTTAATCTCCCCTGTCAGAACATCTACCTCGGTAATCCGGTCAATCTCATCGCCAAAAAACTCCACGCGCACTGCCGTATCGGTATTATTTGCCGGAAAAATTTCCAAAACATCTCCATGCACCCGGAAAGTACCGCGCTTGAAATCCATCTCATTACGCGTATACTGCATATCGATCAATCCCTTGATCACATCGTCCCGGTCAATCTCCATACCAGGGCGCAGGGAAACCATCATATTCATATAGTCATCCGGACTACCAATTCCATAAATACAGGATACCGATGCGACAATGATAACATCTTTTCGCTCCGCCAAAGCAGCCGTCGCCGAAAGACGCAGCTTGTCAATCTCATCATTAATCGAAGAATCCTTTGCTATATAGGTGTCCGACTGTGGCACATATGCCTCCGGCTGGTAATAATCGTAATAGGATACAAAATATTCTACCGCATTTTCCGGAAAAAATTCTTTCATCTCGCCATACAGCTGTCCCGCAAGTGTTTTGTTATGGGAAATAATCAGCGTCGGTTTGTTCAATGCCTGAATTACATTCGCCATCGTAAATGTCTTACCGGAACCGGTAACGCCAAGCAATGTCTCAAACTGATTGCCCTCTTTAAAACCTTTTACTAATTTTTCAATTGCCTGCGGCTGATCGCCGGTCGGCTCATACTTACTGTGCAAAACGAAATGATCCATATATGCTCTCCTGCTATTATCGACTTCCACTTTATCTTTCCCTTGATTATAGCAAAGTATAAAAAAAAAGTACAGAACAAAATCGAACTTTTGTTCTGTACCTGTTTATCCATTATAATAGCTCCACGCATGAAATTAAGCGAATATATTTACCACCATAAAAGACATGCAACCACCTTTTTCCCTTTATCATAATAAAAGGTCTTGTTATATGATCGTCCGCTTTCCGCTTCATAGTAGTATGTATGCGTATAAACAATCGGTGTACTCGTTTCAATGGAAGATGCGAATCTATCCTAACTATCAATTGCTTCAAAATTAGAATTATCGCCATATTTTGCAATTACCTGCTTGTTTGTAGGTACTTCCCTCTTTAATTCCACGGTTATTTTTCTCATTCAGGCTCAGATCTTCAAGATACGCAGATGTATTTCCACCTGCCTCGCACCATTCAATATAACTATCAAGCTGGTCACTTCCCTCTTCACAGAAATTGAAATCGTCCGCCTTCATGTCCTCTACCACACTAATATTACATGTATATTTCTTCTTGTTATAAGTTGCAGTAATCTTAGTCGATCCAACGCCTACCGCAACAATTTTTCCTTTTGCATTAACTTTAGCGACCTTTTTATTTGCTGTTTTCCATTTTACCTTTGATGCTTTGGCACCTTTCAAAGTATTTGTGAATTCCCAGCCGGTTGCTAATGTCTGCCGCTTTACAACCAAACCGACAGTTGCAGCCTCCGCCACAATTGTATCATTTAATTGAGGAATTACCTCAACTGCCGATAAGGATAATGTAACTGCCATTACAAAAGCCAAAATTTTTCTTTTCACTCCTCCATTATCTGTTGTCTAACTGTTTCTAACATGTTACTTTATATAATACACGTTTTTTTCTCCGTGCAATACAAATTTAATGTTTTCCACACGTTTACTTACGAAAACTGTAATATGCACCGGTTTCTTTCATTCCACCCCTGCATTCCGCGAGTTCGCTGACCGTCACAAGCTGGTATCCCCGTCTTACAAGTTCCGGAATGATCGTCTCGGACGCAGTTGCGGTTGCACTGTAGAGATCATGCATCAGCACGATATCGCCGTCTTTTACGTGATCAAGCACCGCTTTCTTCGTGCTGCCTGCGTTGCGCGTTTTCCAGTCAAGCGTATCGATCGACCAGATGATCGACGGCATTCCCACCCACTGCTTTACGTTCGGATTGGTTGCTCCACCGGTCGGACGCATGATCACCGGTGTTTGTCCGGTCACCTTTTTTACATTTTTATTTGTTCTGCTGATCTGCCGCCTTACTTCCATCTCGCTGATGCGCGTCAGACATTTATGTTCATAAGTATGGTTCCCGATTTCGCATCCCATATCATGCGCTTTCTTTACTGTATCGGAATACGTCGGCACACGGTTTCCGACCACAAAAAATGTCGCCACCGAGTTATTTTCTTTAAGAGTTTTCAAAACACGCGGTGTATAGATGGACGGTCCATCATCATAAGTCAAAGCAACCATCTTCTTATTTTTGTCGATTTTTCGCAGTAAAACGCCTTTTTCACTAAAATAGCATAAATAGTGGGATATTGTTTTCTTTCAGGTTACAATTTTACAGTTTTTCTGATAAAAATAATATTTTTTTCCATTGATCGTGCGCCATCCGGTCTTGCGCTTTCCGTTAACCGAAAAATAGTAGGTTGCCTTGCCGACTTTTCGTTTTCCAACATAGGCTTTCCCGCTTTTGCCGAAATAATACTTACTTCCGCTTACGGCCTTCCATGTATTTTTAATCTTAACGCCATCCTTATAGTAAAACAAATTACCGTTCTCATCACGAATCAGCCCCTGCAATACCGGCTGTGGTTCCACCGTATCAGGCTCATCCGCGCCCGGATTCTCGTTATCCGGCATTGCTGTATCCGTATTTTCACAATCGGAATCTTTGACATCCGAAATCACCGGATCTGTGTGATTCTCTCCTCCCGCTTCGGCAGCACGGACCGTCTCCGAAGCCGCACTGCTGACCGTTTCAAGCGGACTGATCAGTGTCAACGCCAATACCAATACCATAACCAATCTCTGAATGATTTTTCTCATACGCATCCCCCTGTTCCACCTCTGTTTTGCCTGACCGAAATGATACTTATCTTCTGTCGGTCAGATGGTTCGGTGGTTTTCCTCTAACTATCTATGTTCATCATACAAGAAGCGCCCCCGGAATACCATCAAGTTTTGTTAAAGAATTTCTTAATATCACTTAAGAAATTTCATGCATATCTTATAGTGTACCCGCATATATGAAAAGGAGGAAAAAATTATGCCAAGATTTACAAATCAGGCTCAATTGCGTTACGGCAATTCCGTAACAAATTCAAACATTGCTGTAGGGGAAATTCTTGAAGTACTTTCCATGACCAAGACTGCTGTACGGGACCAATATGATCCCAACGGACCTATCACCTATGTCATCAGCATTCTGAATTCAGGCACACTCCCGATAAACGGTCTTACTCTGACCGACAACCTTGGAGCTTACGCTTCCGGGACAGCCACGCTGACTCCTCTTAACTATCTTGCTGACTCTGTAAAATATTATGTAAATGGAGTTTTGCAGACCACACCAACCGTTACCGCAGGACCGCCGCTCTCCATTACGGGAATCAATGTTCCTGCCGGAGGCAATGCGATCATTGCCTATGAAACACAGACAAATGCGTTTGCCCCTCTGCAAAGCGAATCGGCAATCACAAATATCGTTACTGCGGAGGGTGGAGGAATCACTTCCATCACCGCAGAAGAAACCGTCGGTGTTGTCGCCGCTCCAATTCTTGCAATCACCAAGTCTGTCAGCCCGGTCCCGGTTACTGAAAACGGAACTCTGACCTACACGTTCCAGATTCAGAACTCCGGTAATACCGCTGCCGATGCCGCAGCCGGAATTGTTGTCACTGATACTTTCACGCCTCGCCTGTCCAACCTGACTGCAACGCTGAACGGCACAGCGCTTGTACTGAATACCGACTATACTTACGATGAAACAACCGGCGAATTTGCAACTGTCGCCGGACGTATCACCGTGCCGGCCGCAACCTTTATCACAAATCCGGCAACCGGCACGATCAGCACCGATCCCGGAGTCACCACCCTTACCATTTCCGGAACCATTTAATAAAGTGTGCGCTTGCCGCACACTTTCGCGGAACACTTTCAAATCATAGGAAGGAATTTCCTATGATTTGAAAAACAAGGGGCAGCCTGCGCTGCCCCACAAATTTATTTTTGAAACGGATATATTTTTCCAAATTAGCGAAACCTCTTGAATTATCAGACATAAGATGATAATATCTAATTAAACAGAAAGCACCCACTCCAAAGGTGGATGC
>ENA-UOJC01005228-UOJC01005228.1-human-gut-metagenome-genome-assembly--contig:-C104-NODE-5228-length-10240-cov-7.672165_pt1 | contig 10240 bp, 10 predicted proteins | sample MGYA00242339_ERZ723886 | MGnify/ENA metagenome assembly ERZ723886 | reverse complement strand
TCCGCGGGGCCGGGGCCCCGCCCTGCCCTCCCGCCATGCATAATCCGCCCCCGGATGGTGAACAATAGCATTGACTCATTCAGTCGCACTACCACTTTGTGAAAAGGATGGTTGAATATGAACCAAAATCACCGGATCTGGTCCTTTATAAAAGCCAAGGGCTTTTACATCGCGTTGGCGTTGTGTATCACCGGGGCGGGCACCGCCGCCTGGCTCACCGCGCAGAATACCATCAGCGGCATCCGTGAACAGCAGCAAAAGCCCCCCGCTGTCACCGAACAGGGGGAAGGCAACCAGTGGGATTATGAGGATATCCTGCAGCAGCAAACCGGCGGCGAGGCCAATACGCCCAAGCCCTCTCTACCCACTTCTCCCTCTCCCGCACCGGAGAACCCCTCTCCCACACAGTCCGCCGCGGCCGATGCCCCCCAGCCGCCCGCAAAATCCGAGCCCGCGGCGCCGCTGTGCTTCTGCCTGCCGGTGCGGGGCGCTAAGACCATCGCCCCCTTCAGCGGTGGAGAGCTGGTCAAAAACCACACCCTAAATGTCTGGCGCACCCACGATGGCATAGACCTGGCTGCGGAAAAAGGCACCGTCGTCACCGCCGCTGAGGCCGGCACCGTCTCCGCCGTGACCATGGACCCCATGTGGGGCGGCACTGTCGCAGTGGATCACACCGATGGCACCCAAACCATCTATTGCGGCATTGCGCCGGAAAAAGCCCTAAAGGCCGGGGATCGTGTCACCGCCGGGCAGATGCTGGGCAGCGTAGATACCGTCACCGCCGAGGTGGCTATGGAAAGTCACCTGCACTTCGCCGCCAAAAAGGACGGCAAATTCATCGACCCGCTCTCATTGCCGGGCCTGGAATAAAAGCAAAGCCCCGACAGGTTCTCCCTGCCGGGACTTCTGTTTGGTTCTCTGTTAAAAGACAAGCTGCACCAGCAGCATATAGCATATCGTCCCGCCCGCGATGGAAAGTAGCATCTGCCGCTTCCACAGGTGCAGCCCCACGGTAACGGCAATGCCGATCAGCTCCGGCAGGCCGTGGCTCCCGCTCAGCAGGGATACATTGCGCAGGCAGTAGATCACCAGCATGGCAAAGATCGCACCGGGCAGTAGCTCTCCAAGATAGTGAATATACTGGGGAGTAGGTTTGCGGGCATTGAAAACCGCAAAGGGCAAAAAACGAGTGAGCAGGGTGGCCAGTACGCACATCCCCACGGTGATGATTTGTTGAGCCAGGGTCATGGTGCGGTCACCCCTCTTTCCTTTTCCAGCGGACGGCGCAGTGCCGTCAATGCCGCCAGAATGCAGATCATTGTAGGGACCAAGAAGTTATCCGCCCCAAAGAGCAGCAGGCACCCCACACTGGCCGCCAGGCCGATCCATTCGCTGGCATGGTGCTTTTCCTTCAGCCACTGCTCCAGAAAGATAACTACAAACATCGCCGTCATCACAAAATCCAGCCCCTCGGTATTGAAATGGATGAAGCTGCCCAGCACGCCGCCCAATGTGGCGCTGGCCACCCAGTAGAATTGGTTGAGCAGCGTGACGAAGAAATAGAACCACCCCCGGTCGATCCCCTCCGGGATCTCGGCGGAGCAATTGATGCTGAAGGTCTCATCGCACATGCCATAGATGAGGTAGGGCTTTTTCCAGCCCAGTCCCTTAAATTTATCCAGCATGGCAATGCCGTAAAAAAGGTGCCGCGCCTGGATCATCAGCGCCATCAGGAAACACTGCACCGGCGCGTAGGGCGCCAGCAGCATGCTCACCGCCACAAATTCCAGGCTCCCGCCAAAGATAGTCAGGCTCATCAGCAGCGGATACCAAAAGCTGAAGCCGGAAACATTCATATAAATGCCATAGGTCATCCCCAAAAACCAAAATCCCGCAAAGATGGGAATGGTATAGGGAAAAGCGCATTTCAGCGCCGCACGGATCCTCCCACCTCCAGCCGCCGCGCCGGTAGGGGGATTGGTAACAGGGTGTTGTGCCATAGAATCAAATCCTTGTTGGAATTATGCCGGAAATATAAAATATGCTTATTGGCCGGCTGGTTCCTGTTATATTATACAGCCGTGTCTTTGCAGGAAAAATTTTCCTTATTCCATAAAAATGAAAAGACGCTATGCGGCTGGCAAAAGCAGCGCATAGCGTTTTCCTCTTTACCGGGCAATTGATCAGATCAAGCCTCGGAGATGGCGCCAACGGGGCAGGTAGCGGCGCAGGAACCGCAATCAATGCAGGAACCCTCGTCGATCTCGCAAACACCGCCGGCATCCTTGATGGCACCGACGGGGCAAGCACCCATGCAGGCGCCGCAGCCGATGCAGGCATCGCCAATTTTGAAAGCCATAGTTATGTACCTCCTGATCAGGTTCGTTGCCATCCTCCTTTGGGTAGCCCAACGCCGCCAAAGGAATGGCAAGTACAGGCCAGTTACCCAGCCTGTTTAGGGGTATTATAGCATACTCTCCCCAAAAATCAATACCCTTTTCCCCACCCTGTTATGCAAAGTACGCAGCACAGTAAACCAGCTTGCCAAATGAAGAACAAATGTTTCACGTGAAACATTTTTGCGGAGAGGGATACCTTCCAGGGAAGGGCCAGGGGTCGTCTGCGAAAGGGGCAAGACGGCCCGCAGGGCGCTCCGGCTCCGCCGGAGCTGGCGGCCGGAGGCCGCCAAACCCGTCCGGAGGACGGGTTGCCCTGCGGGCCGTACCCTGCGGTTTGTACAGACTGGCGGCGGTTACAGCTGGGCGGGCTGCTTGACCCCGCGCATGGTAAGGGAAATGCGGCCGCGCTTTTGGTCCACCTCCAGCACCTTTACCCGGACGATATCCCCGACCTTGAGCACATCGCCGGGGTGCTTTACATATTTTTCACCGATCTGGCTGACGTGTACCAGGCCATCCTCATGCACCCCGATATCCACAAAGGCACCAAAATCCACCACATTGCGGACAGTGCCGGTCAGTTCCATTTCCGGTTTTAGGTCCTTCATCTCCAACACATCGCTGCGCAGCACCGTGGGCGGCAGTGATTCCCGGGGGTCACGGCCCGGCTTTTGCAGCTCGGCAATGATATCCCGGACGGTCGGTTCACCGGCGGAAAGCTGCGCTGCCAGCGCTTTATAGCCCATCTTCTCTGCAAGGGTGGGCAGCTCCCGCAGCTTTTCGGTACCGATATCGGTCAAGGCGCAGCCGCAGAGGGTCAGCAGCCCTTCGGCGATGGGGTAGCTTTCCGGATGGACGGCGGTGGCATCCAGCGGGTTTTTGCCGCCGGAAATGCGCAGGAAGCCGGCGCATTGCTCATAGGCTTTTTTGCCAAGCTTCGGCACCTTAAGCAGCTGCGGACGGGCGGTGAAGCCGCCGTTTTCCTCCCGGTAGGCCACAATGTTTTTGGCGATGGCGGCATTGATGCCGGCGATATGCCCCAGCAGCGAAGGGGACGCGGTATTGAGGTCCACCCCAACCGAGTTGACGCAGCTTTCCACCACGCCGGCCAGGGCGGCATCCAGCCGGGCGGGGGGCATATCGTGCTGGTACTGGCCGATGCCGATGGCCTTGGGATCAATCTTCACCAGCTCCGCCAGCGGATCCTGCAAGCGGCGGGCGATGGAAACGGCGCTGCGCAGGTTGACATCGTATTCCGGGAATTCCTCGCTGGCCAGCTTGGAGGCGGAATAGACCGAGGCGCCTGCTTCGCTGACAATGGCATACTGCACCGGCAGGCCGCTTTCCGCAATGAGTTCCGCCACAATCTTTTCTGATTCCCGGCTGGCGGTGCCATTACCAATGGAAATGACGGTAACTTTATGCTTCTTCAGCAGGTCGGTCACCTTCCGCTTGGTTTCAGCGATTTTATTAAAAGGCTGGGTGGGGTAGACAACGGCGGTATCCAGCACCCGGCCGGTGGCATCCACCACCGCCAGCTTGCAGCCGTTGCGGTAGCCGGGATCCCAACCCAGTACCACCTGGCCGGTAAGGGGCGGCTGCATCAGCAGGTGGTGCAGATTTTCGGCAAAGACCCGGATGGCCTGCTCGCTGGCATTCTCGAACAGCTCCCGGAAGGTTTCATTTTCCATGCTGGGGGCAATGAGGCGCTTCCAGCTATCGGCGGCAGCTTCCATCACGGCGCGGCCGCAGGCATTATTGGCGATCACCGTTTTGCGGCGGATGGCCTCCAGGGCTTTTTCCTCCTCCAGCACAATGGCGGTCTTAAGGAAGCCCTCCTTTTCGCCGCGGTTCAGCGCCAGCACCCGGTGCGGGGCGATGCGGCCCACCGGCTCCTTGAAGTCGTAATACATCTTATAGGTGGTGTTCTCGGTGCTATCGCCGGTGGCGGTAACCACGGCCGCCCGGTGGATCAAAAGGCGCAGCGCCTTGCGGATCTCGCCGTCATCGGAAATATCCTCCGCGATGATATCCATAGCGCCGGAGAGAGCATCCTCGGCGGTCTCCACGCCCTTTTCCGGGTTCACATACTCCGCGGCCATGCTAAGCGGCTCCCGCAGGGTATTCTGCACCCGGATGGCCGCCGCCAGCGGTTCCAAGCCCTTTTCCCGGGCAATGCTGCCGCGGGTGCGGCGCTTGGGCTTATAGGGGCGGTAGAGGTCCTCCACCTCCGCCAGAGTGGCCGCAGCCTGAATGGCGGTCTCCAGCTCCGGGGTAAGCTTTTCCTGCTCGGTGATGGAGCGAATGACCTCCTCCCGGCGTTTTTGCAGGTTGCGCAGGTATTCCAGCCGGTCGCTGAGGTCGCGCAGGGCGGCATCATCCAGGCTGTCGGTCATCTCCTTGCGATAGCGGGCAATGAAGGGAATGGTGTTGCCTTCATCCAAAAGGCGCACGGCGGCTTCCACCTGCGCCGGGCGGAGCTTTAATTCCTGCGAGAGCTGCTGTATGAGTTCCATCGTTTTTCCTCTCCTTCGGGGCAAAATTACTTTTCTATTATAGCCTATCCGGGAGCAGGGAGCAACCGGAGAAACGGTACAGCAGCGTTTGAATATTCATTTTTATTTGCATAATTATACACGGTATAATCGCAAAATTGTTTGTTATCACTAATATTTAGTCGTAATTTTAGGCGGTTATCTCTGTTTTAATGCTTTACTTTTGCGAAATGTGATGTATAATAATTCATGTAATCACCACCCGGCCTGAGAGGACCCCGCCGGGACCGGAACGAAAGATATTTTATGAAAAAGATAAAAGGAGATTCTACCATGAAAAAACTGCTTGCTGTAATGCTGGCCGCCATGATGCTGCTGGCGATGGTTGCCTGTGGCAACAACAATAACGAACCTACCCCTGAGCCTACCCCCACCCCTGACGAGACCAAGACCCTGTATATGGCCACCGAGGGTACCTTCCCTCCCTATGAATATTACGATGGCGATAAGCTGGTCGGTATTGATGTGGAAGTGGCCGGTGCCATTGCCGAAAAGCTGGGCATGAAGCTGGAGGTCGTTGATATCGCGTTTGATTCCATCGTAAGCGGCGTACAGGCCGGCAAGTATGATATGGGCATGGCTGGTATGACCGTCAATGAGGAGAGACTGGAAAAGGTCAACTTCTCCGACAGCTATTCCACCGGTATTCAGGTCGTTATCGTCAAAGAGGGCGGCAAGGTACAGTCTCTGGACGATATGGGCGCTGAGGGCGTCATCATCGGCACCCAGAGCGGTACCACCGGCTTTACATATGCCTCCGGTGACTTCGGCGACGAAAAGGTAAAGGGCTTCACCAAGACCACCGACGCCGTTGCCGCACTGATCAACGGTCAGGTAGACTGCGTGATGCTGGATAACGAACCTGCCAAGGCGCTGGTTGCTGCCAATCCCGATGCCGGTCTTTCCATTCTGGATACCGCCTACACCGTTGAGGACTATGCCATTGCCATCAACAAGGACAACAATGACCTGCTGACCAAGGTGAACGCCGCACTGGCCGAGCTAAAAGCTGATGGCACCCTGCAGGGCATTATTGACAAGTACATCAAGTAAGATCGTTTCCTCATTACCCATGCAGCGGGACGGAGCCACACTGGCTTCGCCCCGTGCTGCTATCTTATCACGATAGAAAAGAGGGGAACCATTGAGTAATTTCCTGCTGTGGTGGGAGCAGCTGAAGGCTGACTTTATCACCTGCTTTGTTACCAAGGAACGCTGGCGCTACATTACCCGCGGCCTGGGGAACACCCTGAAGATCGCGCTGGTGGCTGTACTGATCGGTATTGCCATCGGCTCCATTGTGGCCATTGTGCGCAGCGCCCACGATAAAAATATCCACGAGATGCGCCCGGGCCTGGGTCGCACCCTGCTGAAGATCGCCAACGCCATCTGCAAGGTATATTTGACCGTTATCCGCGGCACGCCTGTGATGATCCAGCTGCTCATCATGTTCTTTGTCATCTTTACCTCGGCGCGGAACGGCGTGCCGGTGGCTATGCTGTGCTTCGGCATCAATTCCGGCGCGTATGTGGCCGAAATTATCCGGGCCGGTATTATGTCGGTGGATAACGGGCAGAGTGAGGCGGGGCGCAGCCTGGGGCTTAACTTTGTGCAGACCATGTGGTATATCGTCATTCCGCAGGCGCTGAAAAATACCCTGCCGGCCCTGGCCAATGAGTTCATTGTGCTGCTGAAGGAAACCTCCGTAGCCTGCTATGTGGCCGTCAATGACCTGACCCGCGGTGGCGAAATCATCCGCGGTGCCACCTACCAGCAGCTGCTGCCGCTTTTGGCTGTGGCCATCATCTACCTGCTGCTGGTCATGTTCTTTAGCTGGCTGGTAGGCAAACTGGAAAGGAGGCTGCGCAGCAGTGACCACTAAACCGATCATTGAGGTAAAGGACCTGAAAAAATCCTTTGGCACATTGCAGGTGCTCAAGGGCATCAATACCGAGGTGCAAAAGGGCGAGGTCGTCGTTGTCATCGGGCCCTCCGGCAGCGGTAAGTCCACCTTCCTGCGGTGCCTGAACCTGCTGGAGACCCCCACGGCCGGTTCTATCTATGTGGATGGGGCGGAGATCACCGACCCCAAGTGCGATATCAACCTGCACCGGCAGAAGATGGGCATGGTGTTCCAGCACTTTAACCTGTTCAATAATATGACCATCCTGCGCAACATGACGCTGGCCCCCATGACCCTGCTGAAAAAAAGCAAGGAGGACGCTGAGGCGCGGGCACTGGCCCTGCTGCGGCGCGTAGGGCTGGAGGATAAGGCCAACGCCTATCCCAGCCAGCTTTCCGGCGGGCAGAAGCAGCGGATCGCCATTGTGCGGGCGCTGTGCATGGACCCCGAGGTCATGCTCTTTGATGAGCCGACCAGCGCGCTGGACCCCGAAATGGTGGGCGAGGTGCTGGATGTTATGAAGGAGCTGGCGCAGGACGGTATGACCATGGTGGTAGTGACCCACGAGATGGGCTTTGCCCGCGAAGTAGGCAGCCGGGTGCTGTTTATGGATGAGGGTGTCATCATGGAGGAGAACGAGCCGCATGAGTTCTTTGCTAACCCCAAATGCGAGCGGCTGCAAAGCTTCCTGGCAAAGGTGCTGTAAAACCGAAAAATTCCCCCACAGGCCATACGGTCTGCGGGGGATATTTTTTATTCCAGAATATTGCGGGCGACATAAACGCCGCTGGCGGAAGCGTGAGAAAGCGAATGGGTGATGCCGCTGCCATCGCCAATGATGTAAAGGCCGGGATGCTGGTTGGATTCCAGTTTTTTATTCACCTCAACCTCCATATTGTAGAACTTGACCTCCACGCCGTACAGCAGGGTATCCTCATTAGCGGTGCCGGGGGCGATCTTATCCAATGCGTAGATCATTTCCACGATGTCATCCAGGATGCGTTTGGGCAGCACTAGGCTCAGGTCGCCTGGGGTGGCATTCAGGGTGGGGGTGATGAAGGCGTCCTCCATGCGCTCCGGGGTGGAGCGGCGGCCGCGGATCAGATCGCCAAAGCGCTGAATGATGACTCCGCCGCCCAGCATATTACTCAGCCGCGCGACGCTCTCGCCATAGCCGTTGGAGTCCTTAAACGGCTCTGAAAAATGCTGTGCCACCAGCAGGGCGAAATTGGTGTTTTCGGTTTGGCGAGAGGGGTCCTCGTAGCTGTGGCCATTGACGGTGATGATGCCGTTGGTGTTTTCATTTACCACGGCGCCCTTGGGATTCATGCAGAAGGTACGCACCTTATCGCCGTACTTTTCGGTGCGGTAGACGATCTTGCTTTCATACAGCTCATCGGTAAGGTGGGCAAAGACCGCCGCGGGCAGTTCCACCCGCACGCCCAGATCCACGCGGTTGGAGTGGGTGGGGATATTGAGCTCCCGGCAGACGGCTTCCATCCACTTGCTGCCGCTGCGCCCTACTGAGATGACGCACTTTTGGCAGGTATAATCGCCCGCCGCTGTGGAAACACGGTAGCCATCATCCACCGCCGCGACTGCGGTGACGGGGGTATCAAAGAAGAAAGTGACTTTATCCTTTAGTTCCTCGTAGATATTTTGCAGCACCTCATAGTTGATATCGGTGCCCAAATGCCGCACTGAAGCATCCAGGAGATGCAGATCGTTCTGGATACAGACCGTCTTAAAGCGGGTACCAGCGGTGGAATAGAGCTTTGTCCCTTCGCCGCCATGGGCCAGGTTGATCTCATCAACATAGCGCATCAGCTCCAGCGCCTGCTTTTTGCCGATGTACTCATACAGCGTGCCGCCAAAGTCATTGGTGATATTGTACTTGCCATCGGAGAAAGCACCCGCCCCACCGAAACCGCTCATGATGGAGCAGGTGGGACAGCCAATGCAGGTTTTTATTTTATCGCCATCGATGGGACAGCGACGGCGGCTGAGGGGATGTCCGGATTCGAATACCGCGACCCGCAGGGCGGGAGCCCGGTGGGTCAGCTCGTAAGCGGAAAAGATGCCTCCAGGGCCAGCGCCAATGATAATGACATCGTAATTCATAGTACGACCTCCACAAAAAAGAACAGTTGACCGCTGCGCAGCCAACCCTATCATCCAAGATAATTTATTTATAACACAGGTGCAGGAATTTTGCAATGACATCGGCAGAGAAAAAACGCCTCTCCGACGAGAAAAACCGTGCTCATTGCCCAACTGCTCCCCCATAAACGGCACAGCCGCCCGCCCTAAGCGGGCGGGCGGCGGGGTTTTTTGTTTCTGCGGGGTTTCCCGCCACAGCAGGGGGAGCTGCGTGTTAAACGGGAAAGTCCGCGCCAAGCGGCAAATTTAACGGCCCAGCGCCTTTTTGACATATTCCCGCAGGGTGCTGTCATCCAAGAAAGGAAGGAGCTCGGTGATGCTCTCTCCGCGGGCCAGCTTTTCCTTGGTGATGGCCCCCAGTGCCTTATCACCCAAAAAGGGCAGCATGGCCGTAACATCCTCACCGCGGAGCACCTTGGCAAGAGCCACCTCGCCCAGCTTTTCCTCCCCGGCAAAGGGGAGGAGTTCCCCGATGGAGCGGCCGTTTTTGGCACGGAGTTCCGCCAGCCTGCCCACCGCTTCTTCGCTCATGAAAGGGGCAAGTGCCACGGTATCCTTACCGTTCTGCTCCAGCAGCAACGCCAGTTCATCCACCTTTTCTTCTGCCATAAAGGGGACCAGGCCTGTAACATCGCCACCCTCCTGCGCCAGCTGTGTGGCCACCTCGCCCAGCTTTTCCTCCCCGGCAAAGGGGAGGAGTTCCCCGATGGAGCGGCCGTTTTTGGCACGGAGTTCCGCCAGCCTGCCCACCGCTTCTTCGCTCATGAAAGGGGCAAGTGCCACGGTATCCTTACCGTTCTGCTCCAGCAGCAACGCCAGTTCATCCACCTTTTCTTCTGCCATAAAGGGGACCAGGCCTGTAACATCGCCACCCTCCTGCGCCAGCTGTGTGGCCAGCTCGCCCACGGTTTCCTCGTCCAGGAATGGCACCAGTGTCAGCAGGCTCTCTCTGTCTTCCCTGACCTCCCCGGCCAGCTTTTCTACCTGACTGGGGCGCAGCACCTCGGCAGCCTCTTTCAGTTCCTCCCTGGTGTAATCGGCAGGCTGTACCGGCTCTCCGGCTGTTACCTTTTCCACCACGGGGTTGCCGCCGCCCAGGATCTCATCCACCGTGACGCCAAAAATTTCGGCCAACTCCGGCAGCTTGGCGATATCCGGCATGGAATTGCCCGTCTCCCTTAATTAAAGATATTGTTGGGTAAAAAAGAAAGGTCAGTCGA
>ENA-UOJC01005227-UOJC01005227.1-human-gut-metagenome-genome-assembly--contig:-C104-NODE-5227-length-10243-cov-6.626718_pt1 | contig 10243 bp, 10 predicted proteins | sample MGYA00242339_ERZ723886 | MGnify/ENA metagenome assembly ERZ723886 | reverse complement strand
TGCCTTGCTGTTTTCCCCCGCGCTCCCGCGCGAGGCAGCTTGTATATAATACCAAGCCCGCCCCCGAAAGTCAACCCCTTTTTCAAAAAATTTTGCTGCTTTTCGTCGCAGCCTAGCATAAGCGGGACGAAGAGGTGTTTTTCTGTATTTGCAACTTCCATAGCGCGGGGTTATAATAACCCCAAGGAGATTTTTAATCGTATGCGTTCTATTCACGCGCCCATTGGCGTTTTTGACAGCGGGCTGGGCGGGGCCAGCGTTTTACGGGAAGCTTTGCGCCTGTTGCCCACTGAAAACTATATTTATTATGGCGATAACGCCCACGCTCCCTACGGGGACCGCCCGGAAGCCGAGATCACTGCCCTCACCTTAGCCTGCATTCACAAGCTGGTGGACATGGGCTGCAAGGCCATCCTGGTGGCCTGCAATACTGCCACAGCCAACTGCATCGACGCCATTCGCCAGGAATTAAACGTGCCCGTGGTCAGCGTGGAGCCGGCCATCCGGCCCGCCTGTATGGCCCCCGGCAACGGAAAGGTGCTTATGATGGCCACCCTGGCCACCACCCGGCTGGAACGATACCTGGCCCTGCAGGCACGTATGCCGGACCCCAATCGCGTGATCAACATCCCCTGTCCCGGCATCGTAGACCGGGTGGAAGCCGGCCGCTTTGGGGATGCGGATTTCGACGACCTATTCGACCAATACCTAGCTCCTTATGAAGGCCTTAACACCGACGGCATCGTGCTGGGTTGCACCCACTATGTGTTTATCCCCGGAGCCTTCCGCCGGGCAGCCCGCCGGCATCTTACAGGTCCCTGCCGGCTCTATGACGGCAACGAAGGCACCGTTCGCCAGCTGGCCAGGGTCCTGGAAGAGCACGGTATTTGTAACCCCTCCGGCAATGCCTCCGTTTCCTTTTACACCAGCGGCGATCCCCAGCAGGTCTCTCCTTTGTTCCATGCCTTGCTGGCCCGCTGATTTGCCGTAAAATGGCCTGTCCACGCCCCATTCCTGGCGGCCGGACAGGCCTCTTTTATGCTCAAGCTGCCTCGATCTGGCTTTGCTGTGCTCCCTTCTTCAAGGTAGCGTATAAGGACACCCCCAACACCACCGTGCCCCCGATCACTTCCCGCAGGGTGGGCGGCTGCCCCAGCAGGATCGCGGCCAACAAAATACCATACACGCTTTCCAAGCCGCCAATCAAAGATAGCGTCTGGGCTTTTACCCGTTTGAGGCCGCAACCCACCAGGGCTTGGGCCAGGGCGCTGCACCCTAGGCCCAGCACCAACACCGCCGCCCAATCCAGGGGCGCCAGCACCGGCTTTAGGATCAACCCCGCCGGCAGCAGCAAAATAGCCGCCGCGCTTTGGGAATAGAAGGCCACCAGCTCCCCCGGGTAATCCTTCACCATGCGCCGGTTGATGAGCACGATGGCGGCATGAAGCACGCTGGCCACCATGCCCCACAGGAAGCCCGGCAGCAGGTCGCCCTGCTGGTCCCCCCAGGGCACCAGCACCGCCGCGCCGGCCAGCATGATCAGCGCCTGGATCACGGCGCTGGGCCGAAGCCGTTCCCGGAAGAGCCAGGGCTCAAAGAAGGTAACGAACACCGGATAGGTGGAAAAGGTAATGGTGGCAATGGCCACCGTAGCCGCCTGGGCGGAATGGAGAAAGGTGACCCAATGGGCCGCCCACAAAGCCCCCAGCAGGGCCATGACCCCATAATCCCGGCGACAATGGAGGCGCAGAGGGAACCGCCGCAGCAGGAGATAGAGCAGTAAGGCCGGGGAGGAGATCCACACCCGGGCGAAGGTAAGCACCAGGGCGTTCTGGCTGCTCCACTTCCCCGCCAGGGCGGAAAGGCCCAGAAAGAACACCGCTATATGGATCTGGAGCAGGCTTTTTCGATAACCCGCATCCCGTTTTTCCTTGATGCAACCAGGTTTTTCCATCATCCTTCTCCTCCCAGGCGAATGGGTTTTAAGGGCCGGGTCTCATCGATGGGCCCGCCTCCCAGGCAGACTTCCCCATCGTAAAACACCACCCATTGTCCCGGGGTTACCGCCCGTTGGGGCTGTTCAAAATCCACCCAGCAGCCATCCCCCTCCATTTGGACCCGAACCGGCTGGTCGCTTTGCCGATAGCGGAATTTCGCCGTGCAGGCAAAGCGTCCTCCAGGCGGCGTCCCGGCGATGAACTGCACCTTGTTTGCATAAAGCCCCGTGGAAAACAGCTCTTCCCGCTCCCCTTGCTGTACGATCAGCAGGTTCCGCGCCATATCCTTGCCGATGACGAACCAGCTTTCCCCGGTGCCCGCCGCCATACCGCCGATCCCCAGGCCCCGGCGCTGCCCCAATGTGTAATACATCAGCCCATCGTGGCGGCCCACCACCCGGCCTGTAAGGTCCACCATGTCCCCCGGCTGGGCGGGAAGGAACTCCATCAGGAACCGCTTGAAATTCCGCTCCCCGATAAAGCAGATGCCGGTGGAATCCTTTTTCTGAGCCGTGCAAAGCCCGGCCTCCGCCGCCAGCCGCCGGACCTCCCCCTTGGGAAGATCGCCGATGGGGAACATGGCCCGCTCCAGCTGCCCCTGGGTGAGCCCAGCCAGAAAATAGGTCTGGTCCTTCCCCCCGTCCACAGCCCGCAGAAGGCTGACCCCCTCCGGCCCATGGGATAGCCTAGCGTAATGCCCGGTGGCCAGGGCGTCCGCCTCCAGGCCCATGGCAAAATCCAAAAAGGCCCGGAATTTGATCTCGCAATTGCATAATACGTCTGGATTGGGGGTACGGCCCTGGCGGTATTCTTCCAAAAAATAGGAAAATACCCGCTCCCGATATTCCTTGGCAAAGTTTACCGTATAATAAGGGATGCCGATGGCGTCGGATACCCGGCGCACGTCCTCATAGTCCGCCGCAGCGGTACAAGCGCCGTCTTCTCCCTCTTCTTCCCAGTTTTTCATGAAAACCGCGATCACGTCATAGCCCTGCTCCTTTAAGAGCAGGGCCGCAACCGAGGAGTCTACGCCCCCGGACATACCCAGCACGATCCGTTTCTTACTCATCGATCATAATCCCCGGATTTCGCAGCAATGCGTTCCCCAGATACAGCGCCCCAACGGTGCCCAGCTTGTTTCCATCCTCCAGCATCCATACCCGGTAAATGCCCTGGATCTCCGTAAGCGCGTTCACCACGCTATAGATAAACAGCTGTTCCCGCCGGTCTGCCGGCACCACGAAATCCTCATATTCCAGCAGGGCTTGCAGCTTCTCTGTAAAGCCTGCTTTCCAGTTCACCACCGCCAGATCCCCTGTCACATATACGCTCTCCACATCCTCTTGGGTGAACAAGGGATACATTACCCCAGGATCTGCCGGGCCTTTGAATAGTTCTGCCAACCGCGCCTCCGGATCGTAGGCCCGCAAGCTGGATACCGCCCTGGATACCCGGTGCAGCACGCTGCCTTCCGCATCCGGATAGGGGAGATATACGTTTACGCCCACCATATCCGAAAAATCCTCCCGGGTGAAATATAGCCCTTCTGGGTCTAGATTCCGGTAGGAGCCATCGGTCTGCTGCATGTAGATGGCCACCCCTTCCGTATTGGGGAGATATCCGGTAATGGTCATGGTCAACGCGCCGGCCAGGATCATTTCATCATAGGCGTAGGTGGGTTCCTTAAACCACAAGGAAATGATCTGCTCTTCATACTTTTCCCGCTCCTGCTCATAGAAGGGGTCCACCGGATGGGGTACATCCCCCTCCTCCGCTTCCTCCTCCTGGGCCTCCGGCCGAAGCCAAGCAAGGAAGTCCTCCGAAAAGGCGGACTGCGGCTGTTCCGCAAAGGTCAAGTCCGCCGGCACAACCGGTTCCAAGCTGGCGTCCCCATCCAGTAGTTTGCTTACCAGCAGCCCTGCTATATCCGCCCGGGTATCGCTGCTATCATAGTTCACCGTGCTGTTGCGGGCGATGAGCAGTTCCCCTTCCAGGTCCGTAAAGTATAGGGTCGCCGTCCGGGTCTCATAGCTGCCTGCTTCCGTGCCCGTCTGCTGGGTCAGCGCCCGGAACTCCTGTTCCATGTTGGCAATGTAGGTGCCCAATTGTTCGCTGATAGGCGCCAAGGCTCCCAAGGGCCGGCCCTCATACCCTGGCTCCACGCCATTCAGGTATAGGTTCACGGACCCAATGCCTTCCGCATCGTAAATGGTAGCCGCCACCGCCGCCCGGGCCGCCAGCCAATCCGCAAAGGCAGGCAGGGAGGAGGACAAAAGATATACGTTGCAGGCATCGCTGGAAAGCTCCACCCGCTCCAGGGTATAGTTCCCCGGCAAGCATGGCCGCAGCACATCGCTGCTTGGGCCTTGGGTCAGCGCCTAGTTCACCGCCTGGGCCCGGCTGATGTTGCCGGTATAGGTGATCTGCCGGGTCTCCGGCACCAGCCGCAGCCCGTCCTCGGATAAAAAGTATAACTTCGCTTCAAAGCTGCCCTCCCGGGCCACCCCTTCTTCCAGGGTGGGCGGCATATCCTGGCTCACCTCCATGGGAGGTACGGGTTCCCCCTTTGCAGTACAACCTCCCAAAAGCAGCGCCACCAGCAACCATAGGGCCAGGCCAGAGCGAATGACTGGTTTGTTCATCTTCATGCCGCGCCCTCCAGTATGCTCTTAAAGGAACCATAGCCGATCTTATAAAGGTCTCCCTCTTTGCGCAGGGTGATCTGGGCATCCTGAATCCGGCACTGTTCCCCTGCCGCCGTGCGGAAATCCAGATTGACCCATACGCTATATGAGCCATCCTTCTGCTCTTGGGAGGAGAGGATCTCAAACCCCGTTACGTTCCCCAGGCCCAGTATTTCGCTTTCAAAATTGGCATAAGTGGGTTTGGTCACGCCTGCCACCGGAGCTTCCATAAACAGCACATAGGCCATCTCATATTCCCCGCTGACCATTCTGGAAAGCATGCAGCTTACGATCCGCTCCGGAGTCACCACCGCGTCCGCTTCATATTCCAGGGGTTCAATTAAATCGCTGCCCTTTTCCCAAGGGTCCAATCCCATTTCTTCTAGGGGGAGGCGCTCCCCTTCCCCGCTGCCGTCCACATCCACCAGGATCTGCACCCGGATCTGCTCCCGGCTATATTCGCATAGGGTGTTTACCAGGGAGTATACCCCCATCCGCCGCATCAGGTACATTTCCTCTGTGGCGAGTTGAATGGCTTGCTGAGCCCGCTGCTGCCCCTCCGGGGTATTCCCGTAGGAGCTGGTAGCCTGCCGCACAGCTTCCACATTGGAGGTATCCAAAAACTCCCGGGACAGGGTTACATATAGGATGCCGCTATCCCGGCTCACATCCACCAGTTTGGTGCCTTCTGGGAAGGTGGCGCTCACGTTCCCGGAAAGGGATTGTTGGGGCACCCCTTCCAATAAGGTGCGGATCATGGCGGTCTCGGTGCGCTCGTTGGCCCGCACGGATATATTCCGGGTCACCGGCACCAAATAGGCTTCCCCAGTAAGCCGGTAATACAACACCACGCTGATATCCCTTGCCACCCCGTCCTCTGGGTCTAGCACCGGCAAATTATCTTGGAGCCGGTCTTCCTGGATGATCCGGCTGGTGCAGCCTGCAAGGAGAAGACAGCAACCGGCCAAGAGCAGGGCCACCGCCCGTAAAAAACCCCGTTGCTTCATAGGCTCTCTCCTTTCAAAGGCAGCCGTACGGTAAAGGTACTGCCCTGGCCAAGCTGGCTGCTGACTTGGATGTAACCATTGTGTAGCGCCACGATCTTTTCTACGATGGCCAAGCCCAGGCCCGTACCCCCCGTGCCTCTGGACCGGGCCTTATCCACCCGGTAAAACCGCTCAAATAGGTGGTCCACCGCGTTTTCAGGAATGCCGATGCCCGTATCCACCACCTGGAATACCGCCTCGTTATCCTCTATGAACACCCGGGCCTTTACGCTCCCAGCATCCGTGTATTTTAGCCCGTTCTCCACCAGGTTGATCACCACCTGTTCCATGCGGCTGGGATCTGCCTGGATGGTAACAGGAACCGTTTCCACGGAAAGATCGATGCGTTTATCTGCAGCCAAGGGCTGTAGCCGCTTGCATACCGTTTCCGTCAGCTGGTCCAACCGTACCGGCTCTAGCGTAAGGGCCTGCACCCCGGTATCCTCCTGCACCAGGCGGAGCAGCTCCGTTACGATACGGGATAGCCGGTCGATCTCATGGTTCACGTCGTTGAAGAATTCCTTCATCATGGCCGGGTCTGGATCGTCCTGGTAAAGGATGCTCTCGCTAAGCAGTTTCATGGTGGCCAAGGGGGTCTTTAGCTCGTGGGAAGCGTTGGCAATAAACTCGTCCCGTACCCGGTCATGGTCCTCGATCCGCTCGCTCATCCGGTTGAAGGCCCGGCCCAGTTCTGCGATCTCACCGCCCCCCGTCACCTTGACCCGCACCCCATAGCCCTGCGTTCCCATGCGCCGGATGGCTGCCGTCAGCTCTACGATCGGTTTTGTCAGCCAGCCAGACAGCAGGAAGGTCAGGATCACGATGGTGATCATCATGATCACGAAGATCATGGTAGTCTGCCTGGTAACATCGTTGATGCTGTCCACCACATCCTGAATGGAAGCGCAATAAAGTACCGCCCCCACATAGATACCATCCACTGTGATGGGCGCGGAATAGTATACGGTCCATATAGCCTGCTGATCCCAGGGTAGTAAGCCGGTTTGTTCTTCATCCCGCTGGACATAATGGAAGCCGTAGGAGGTCTCCATACCCCCCACCAGCACGTCCCGTACCTCCCGGTAAGGGAGGCGGTACCCATTATGCTGGGAGGCGGAATCCACCTGGACCACCGCGTCCATATCCAGTAGCAGGATGCGGCCATTCATGGAATAGGCCCGCTCCTGTACATAGGAAAACAGCCGCTCGCCATCGTAATCGTTCAGCTCCGGACCGATTTCCAAGGCCATGCGGGCCGTTTCCTGGCTTTGGGTCTGGGTGCGTTGGGATACCAGGAATTCCTCCATTAGATTCGCCACCATTTGGCCGATGAACAACAAGGCGCAGACGGTGATCAGCAGATAGATGCCGGACATCCGCGCCCGCACGGAGCCAAAGAGCTTATTGCGCAAAGTAATAGCCCACCCCCCACTTGGTCATGATGTGGCTGGGATTGGCGGGATCGGCTTCGATCTTCTCCCGTAAGCGGCGGATATGCACATCCACCGTGCGGAAATCGCCAATGTAGTCGAATCCCCAGATGGTCTCCAGCAATTCATCCCGGCTGTATACCTTGCCTGGGTTGGACATAAATAGGTTTAATAGGTCGAATTCCTTGACCGTTAAGTTCACCGCTTGGCCGTGGGCTTGTACGCTCCGATTCCCCAGGTTGATGGTAATATCCCCTGCCGTTAAGGTAAGGCGGGGCGCCTCGGACTTTGCACCGGTCCGGCGCAGAATGCTTTTGATCCGAGCCTTGACTTCCAGGATGTTAAACGGCTTGGTCATATAATCGTCCGCACCATACTCAAGGCCCAGGATCTTGTCCATATCCTCGCCCTTTGCCGTCAGCATGATGATAGGCACGTCGCTTTTTTCCCGCACAGCCTGGCAGACCTCGATCCCGCTCATTTTAGGCAGCATCACGTCCAGCAACACCAGGTCGAACCCGCCCTTGCGGAGTTTTTCCAATGCGATCTCGCCATCCTCTGCGCTTTCTGTTTCATAGCCGTCCTGCTCCAGGGCAAACTTTAGCCCCTTAAGGATCAGCGGCTCGTCATCAACGAGCAAAATACGTTTTGCCATGGCGTTGACCTCCCATAAGGCATGGGCTTAAGCCTATGCCCGCATTTTATGTTTATACATATTGATTATATCATATATCCCCCCTTTTGAAACCCGCAAATACAAAAAATAGGCCTTACATCTGTACAAGTGCCCCTGGAATTTGGTATAATGTCATATTGTTGAATATGTATTACTGTCGAATTTCTGCTGGTTTTTGTATCCGGGCTGGAATTTGCCTATTATGATGCAAGGATCCCAAATGTAAAATGTGGCCGTAATTCATAAAATACTTGCAGCATGGTTCAAGTACCGGACACTGTGCAGGCGTAGCCTTGCCCATTAGGAGTAGGACCGGGAATGGCCCTCCAGCCTCCTTGGAGCGGGTACAAAAGCCTGATGAAAGGATGAACTGTTTTGAAGCGTCGGATTTTGTTGTTGTTAGCGGCAGCCTTTCTGCTTACCCTGTTCCCCAATTTCGCTTTGGCGGACTTTGACCCCGCCTCCATTTCCACCCCCTATGTTTGCTTGATGGAAGCGGAGACAGGCGCCGTATTATATGAGCACAATGCCCAGGAGCGAGCGTTCCCGGCCAGTACGACTAAGATCATGACCTGTATTCTCACCATTGAGATGTGCGATGATCTTTACGAAACCATCAACATTGGCCGCGGCTTTGATACCGGCGGGTCCGTAACCCGGCCCTATGCCCTGACCCGGGATGAGGAGATCCGCATCATCGACCTGCTTTACTGCACCATGATGGTATCCGGCAACGACGCCTCCAGCGCGTTGGCCATCTATTTGGCGGGCAGCCAGGAGGAATTTGCCAACCTGATGAATAAAAAGGCCGCGGAGATCGGCATGGTGAACACCCACTTTGTCAACGCCAACGGCCTCCATGATGAAAACCACTATACCACTGCCTATGACATGGCCCTGTTGGCGCAATATGCCATGAAAAACCAAGCCTTCCGGGACATCGTCTCCACGGAGACCTTTGAGGTGCCCGCCACCAATAACAACCCGGCCCGGCTGCTGGAAAATTCCAACCGGCTGATCCATACCAAAGAGGATACGGATAACCTGGAATACGCCTATGCCAATGGGATCAAAACTGGAGATACCGCCTATGCGGGCCGCTGCCTAGTGGCTTCCGCCCAGCACGACGGGGTGGAGCTGTTGCTGGTGCTCTTCGGGGATATCGAAGGCGATGTGCCTTCGGAATACCGTTTTGAAAACGCTGCGAAGTTCTTTGACTGGGGGTTTGCCCGGTTTGCTTCCGCGCCGGTTTCCTCCCTGAACCTGATCACAGAGTTTTCCGCGCCCATCTCCAACGCTGCTTTTGACAGCGAAAGTGCGGGCGGGGTTTCCGTACGGGCTGAACTGGACCCCAATGCAAAGGTCGGCGGCCTTTCCGATGAGATCCAAAACCTTCAAGCCAATGCCGCCTCCATTACCGCAACTCCCATCTATAACGGCGGTACCCTCACCGCTCCCATCCAGGCGGGGGATGTGGTAGGCCAAGTAGAATACAGCTACAACGGGAAGGTCCTCTATACGGCGGATCTGATCGCCCAGGACTCGGTCAACGAGATCGGCAGCATCGTGGAGACGGACCCCTCCGCCAGCCCCCTCTTGGTGGATGCGGAAGAACCCAAGGGGAACCCCTTCCTGGTCTGGTTCATTATCCTGGCGGTGATCCTCATCCTGTTGGTGGTGATCAAGCTGGTGGCCAGCCGGCGCTATCGCCGTCGCCGCCGGCGTCGCCGTCCTTCCGCCTACCGCTATCGAGGCCGCCGCTGATGGGCGTCTTTGATCTGACCCATACCATCCGGCCGGATATGCCGGTGTTCCCCGGTACCCCTGCCCCTGTGCTGCAACCGGCAGCTTCTTTGGAGACGGCAGGGTTCCGGGAGACCAGCTTGACCCTCACCTCCCATACCGGGACTCATATGGACGCCCCCGCCCATCTGCTGCCCCATGGCGCTACGCTGGATGCGTACCCCATGGACCGGCTGATCGGCCGGGGGTTTCTTTTGGATTGCCGGGGCCGGGCCATAGAACCTCCACTGTTGGCGGAGATCCCGCCGGAACAAGCCCGGGACGCTTTTTTGCTGCTCCATACCGGTTGGTGGAAAAACTGGGATTCCCAGGCCTATTTCCAAGACGCCCCTTATCTGCCGCCTACGACGGCTTCCGCCATCGTAGGGCTAGGGTTCCGGGGCGTAGGCATCGACGGGCCCAGCGTAGACCCCGTCTCCTCCGCCAGCCTGCCTTCCCATCATATCCTCCTTGCGGCCGGCCTGTTGATCCTGGAAAACCTTACCCGCCTGGATCAGCTGTCTGCGGCGCCCTTCACCTTGTTCGCCCTGCCCCTCCCCTTTCTCCACGGGGATGGCGCGCCAGCCCGGGTGATCGCCGTGCAGTAGCTGGCAAGATGCGCTCCCCT
>ENA-UOJC01005226-UOJC01005226.1-human-gut-metagenome-genome-assembly--contig:-C104-NODE-5226-length-10244-cov-4.694671_pt1 | contig 10244 bp, 11 predicted proteins | sample MGYA00242339_ERZ723886 | MGnify/ENA metagenome assembly ERZ723886 | reverse complement strand
TGAGAAACGGATATCCCATACCCTTGAAAAATACCCCTACTTAGTTGCAGAAGCGGACGACGGACTGCTGGGTTATACCTATGCTTCCCCCTTCAAGACCCGTGCCGCTTACGACTGGTCAGTAGAAACCTCCGTTTATATCAGAGAAGACGCCAGACATCGCGGCGTCGGCAGGGCGTTGTATACCGCACTGGAAGATTTGCTTTCCAGGCAGAATATTTGCAATCTCTGCGCCTGCATCACCTATCCCAACCCCGTCAGCATCGCATTTCATGAAAGCTTCGGCTATCGCACCGTTGCCCATTTCAACGCATCGGGCTACAAAAATGATGCCTGGTGGGATATGATTTGGATGGAAAAAGAACTGTGTCCCCATACCGTTCCTCCCAGACCTTTTATCCCTGTTAACTGTTTGCAGCAATCCGAATGATACATCTTAAGATACCCTGAAAGGAAGTTTTATGAACACTTTACAGATTTACAGAAAACGCCTGATTCCCGATGAATGTCTCCTGTTAAAGGACGATGTCATCATAGAGGCAAACGACGAGGTCATCATCACAAAATGGAATACCATAAACCCGAAAACCGCCTTCAATCACGGTTCCTCCTGCTACTTTCTGAAAGAAGGGATTAAAGTCAGCAAGTTTTATCGCGCTGACAATACGCTTCTGTACTGGTACTGCGATATTGTGGATTACAGCTATGATTCCGCCCAAAACAGCTTAACGGTTACAGACCTGCTGGCTGATGTGGTGATTCTTCCCGACGGCAGGGTCAGAGTGATGGATTTGGATGAACTGGCAGAGGCGCTGGAACGTGATATCATCACCACCGAATTGATGAGCGTCTGTCTGCGGAGACTGCATTATCTGCTCTCTTTAATTGACCGCGACAAATTTGAACGGTTACAGAATCAATTAAATAAATTAGGACTGTAATCTCTTACAGTCCCTTTTGTTTTAATAGAAAATATGTCCGCCAATCTGAATCCCCGTCAGCCCCTCTATCGGCGTTCTGAAATAAACACAGTTTCCCACATTCGTCGTTCCCGACATCGCCGCATCCGCCGCCTTGTAGCAGTCTTCGGTTGCCTTATTGGCGCTAAGCGCCAGCTCAAGTCTTCCGCTTGCCACCGGGGAAAACTGGCTTTTTTGATAAATAACGCCCACCATGGTATCAGGGTAAACAGAGCTTAAAATTCTGTTGACCACCACGCTTCCCACAGCCAGCTTTCCTTCATAGGGTTCGCCGCCCGCTTCGCAGTAAATCAGATTTGCCAGAAGGTATCTGTCACTCTCGGCAAAACTCACCTCCGAGATATCTCTCCAGGAGGAATTAGCCGCCGTCTGGGACATTGCGATTTCCTCAGCCAGCTTCTTTTTCAGATAAGTAAGGTCTTCTTCCTTTTTCTTAATCTCTTCCTCGTATGCCCTTGCCTGCGCTTCCGCATCGGATATCTGGTCGGCATACTGGGATATGGAGTTTGAGGTCTGACTGATTAAGCCGGAAACCTTATTTTTCTCAGCCTCTGCCGCCACCTTCAGGTTTTCCAGCTCCGAGCGTTCGGATTGCAGAAGGGCTTCCTGCGCTTCAATCAACTCCCTGTTTTCTTTAAATTCTGCCAGCTTCTTTCTGTCATAGGCAGCAATTTTTTCAAAATAATCGGCAATATTCAGCATTTCCGAAAGACTGCCCGCACTGATGATGGCATTCAGATAGCTGGTGTCATTCTGCTCATACATCTCCCTGACACGAATCACCATACAGTCATACTGCCAGCTTTCCGTCTCCTTTGCCTCCGCAAGCGCCTCCTGCGCCTCTGCAATCTCCTGCTCCTTGGTCTCTATCTGCCCTTCCAGTTGATTCAGATTATCGCTGACCTGGGAAAGCTGCGTATTCAGATTATTCAATTCACCTTTCAGCGAACTGTGGGTTTCCTGCAGATTTTCCAAATTATCATTTGTCTCATCCAGCTTGCCCTCCAGTGCATCCTTTTCCTGTTCAGTCTGGTCTATCCTCTGTTGTGTACTGGTAGCCTCGACTACGGTTTCATCAGTTACAGCGGTAAGCGCACCCACCAGGATGGTCATAGTCAATAAGACTGCCACTCTGTTACGGCATTTCACGGTCTGTCTCCTCTTCTTTCTAAACCTGTATGGTTATCTGTCTGCCCGTTCTGCTGTATGGGATACATTCTACCCCCGCTGCGGCAAACATTTTTCTGGAAGCCCTGTTGGAAGGGCTTCCCTGGTACTTGTCACTGTCATAAACCACAGTGCGGATTCCTGCCTGAATAATCGCTTTCGCGCACTCATTGCAGGGAAAAAGGGATACATACAGCTTTGTTCCCTCCAAAGAACCGCCTCTGTAATTCAATATAGCGTTTAACTCGCTGTGGGTGACAAAGGGATACTTGGTATCCAGTTCATCGCCCTCTCTCTCCCATGGGAACTCATCATCCGAACAGCCGGACGGAAATCCGTTATATCCCATGGACAAAATTTTGTTATCTCTGCTGACAATACAGGCGCCCACCTGCGTATTGGGGTCTTTGGAGCGCATACCTGATAAGTGCGCTACCCCCATAAAGTACTCATCCCAAGTGATGTAGTCTGTTCGTTTTGCACTCATAGCCTTATCCTCTTAACTTTGACAAGAATGGCTCGCCAGAGACATTCTTCGGCATGAAAGATAGAAATTCTTTGTTTGCGTCCTTTGCAGACTTAGAATTTCTTTTCATGCTGTTATTTTGTGCCGAAAATACGGTCTCCCGCATCCCCAAGCCCCGGTACAATATAACCGTGGTCGTTCAGCTTCTCATCCAATGCCCCGATATACATATCAACGTCGGGATGTGCCGCCTCCATGGCGGCTACGCCCTCCGGTGCGGCAATAATGCACATGAAATGAATATTTTTGCAGCCCTTGTCCTTCAACATCTGAATGGCAGCCACGGAAGAGCCGCCTGTCGCAAGCATGGGGTCAACCACAAACACCTCGCGCTCTGCGCAGTCAGCCGGCAGCTTGCAGTAATATTCCACAGGCTTTAAGGTCTCAGGGTCCCTGTATAAGCCGATATGTCCTACCTTTGCCGCCGGAATCAGTTCCAGCACGCCGTCCACCATGCCGAGTCCCGCTCTTAAGATAGGGACTATCGCCATTTTCTTACCCTTCAATTCCTTTACCGTTGCAGGACAGATAGGCGTCTCAATCTCCACCTCATCCAGCTTCAGATCTCTTGTCGCCTCATAACAAATTAACATTGCAATCTCGCTGATTGCCTGTCTGAAATCCTTGGTTCCGGTTTCCTTTCTGCGGATAAAACCAATCTTATGCTGAATCAAAGGATGATCCATTACTACTACTTTTGCCATTTTATTCCCTCCATATCTTCATCTTCTCCGTATTGCCCACCCGCTTTATGACTCAATCTGGGCAATACGGCGTTTGTGCTTTTCTTCCCCGGAAAATTCTGTATTCAAAAAGGTTTCTACAATATCCAGCGCCAGATTGGGTCCCACAATTCCGCCCCCCAGCGCCAGCATATTCGCATTATTGTGCAGTCTGGTCATCTTTGCGGAAAAACTGTCCTGACAGAGAGCGCAGCGCACGCCCGGCACCTTGTTTGCCACCATGGAGATACCGATTCCCGTAGTGCAGATTACGATACCTTTCTCACATTCTCCCGACGCAACCGCTTCTGCTGCCGCCCGTCCAAAAACAGGATAATCGCAGGAATTTTTGTCCGTACAGCCAAAATCCCTGTAGGCAATTCCCTTCTCCTCCAGATATGCGATTACTACCTGTTTTAAATCATAACCGCCGTGGTCACTTCCTAATGCTATCATAGTTTCCTCCTTTATTGCATCTTACAAAGTTACAACCTTATGTCCCGCCGCCTTTAAAAGACGGTTCATTATAGCCTGTCCAAATCCTTCCGTGGTAAAGCCCTCCGAGTAAATCTTCGTGACATGCTCATCATCAAACTCCCGCAGTATGGTGTACAAATGCCTTCCGATACTCTCCTCGTCCTTCCTGCTTCCCACACTTTTTATCACATCCGCCTGATATCTGTCAAGAACCTCCTCCGTTCCGATGATACCTGTCTTTTCGCCGTTCGCCTTATCCTCTGCGGCATGTCTGTTAATGTATTCCACTACCGCTTCCGGCGCTCCCATGACGATGGTAAGGTCGCCCTTCGGCGCATAATGTCTGTACTTCATGCCCGGCGCTTTGGGAGCCTGTCCGCTGTCATCGGAAAGAATTGTGACATCTGTGTCAACTTCATCCAGCACCTGCCGGAACATTTCACGGGTGATATATCCCGGACGCAATATCTGGGGCGGCTCCACCGTCAAATCAATAATTGTAGACTCCAGACCGATACCAACCTCGCCGCCATCTATAATAACGTCGATTCTGCCTGCCATATCCTCCTGCACATACTTTGCCACCGTGGGACTTGGTTTCCCGGAGGTATTGGCGCTGGGCGCCGCCACATAGCCGCCGCCGTATGCAATCAGCTTCTGCGCTACCGGATGGGAAGGCATACGGACAGCCACCGTATCAAGTCCGCCGGTGGTCTCATAGGGAACACGTTCTGACTTGTGAAGAATCATGGTGAGGGGTCCGGGCCAAAATCGCTGCGCCAGCTTTCTGGCTGCCTCAGGCACCTCTGTCACAATGGAATAGATATCCTCAAACCGGCAGATGTGCACAATCAGCGGATTGTCCGAGGGTCTTCCCTTCGCCGCATAGATTTTTTGGGAAGAATCCCTGTTCAGCGCATCCCCGCCCAAACCGTAAACGGTCTCCGTGGGAAACGCTACCAGACCTCCCTGTTTCAACACCTCGCCTGCCTGCCGCAGCGCTTCCTCCTCTTCCCCGGTCAAATTTTCCTGTTGTATCTGAATTACTTTTGTTTCCATTCTCTTTTTACACTTTCATCGCCAAACCGCAAATCTCTGCATTCGTCTGCAAAATACGCATATTTATGATTAGTATAACACATCTTATTAAAAAGTAAAAGGAAAGGGGCAAATTTTACTCCGCTCCATTCAGATATTGTAAGATTCCCATATGTACTGCCCAGGCTACCTTTTCCTGATATTCCTCACTGCAAAGCTTTGCCGCCTCTTCCGAATTAGACAAAAATCCACATTCCACAATTACAATGGGAATTCCCGTCTTTTTCAGCAGATAATAGCTGTCATTGGCTTTTATCTGACGTTTGTTTTCCGGATCCACCTTTGCAATCAATTGCGCCTGAATTTCCTCTGCAAGCCGCTGTCCCTCCGCACTTCCGTTATAATAAAATACCTGCGCTCCGTGGACATATTCTTCCGGATAACTGTTTTGATGAATGCTGACCGTCAGCACAGGACTTACCTCATCAATCTTTTCGATTCTCCGCTTCATGTCCTGCACCTTTTTATTGGAAGCATCCGCATCATACAAGCCCTCCTCCGTCTCCCTTGTCATGACTACACGGACATCGTTTGCCTCAAGAAATTGTTTTACAAGAAGCGCTATCTGCAGGTTGATATCCTTTTCCTCTGCACCGTTGATTCCGACCTTGCCGGGGTCTATCCCTCCGTGTCCCGCATCAATTACCACACAGGGCGTCTCATCCTTCAGAGCGACCTGCTCACTTGTTACATACCGGGCGGTCTCCCTGCCCACCACCAGCATGGATATCAGAAAAAGTCCACCCATGATAATAGAAAGAATTTTATAGTGCTTATATTCTACCGTATCCATATTTTTTTCCATTACACACTTTTTTCCATATATATGCAGTCAAAGCTTTTTACATGAACCTGCAAATATGCGAAAATGAACTGTTTCTCCCCGATTTTCAGTTGCATGAAACACACTAAATAGCGTATAATGTAGTTATGAGTAAATATAGAAAAATTTGGATTACAGTTTTGACAATTATTGCCGTTGCCTGTCTTATTGCAGCATGTTCTGTCATTATCAGACAACTTATACAGGACAGGCAGTCAGAGAAAAATCTGGAAGCCCTGCGTGCCTCTGCGGAGACAACCTCCGGGGAAACTGCCGCCAATGAAAAAACGGATTCCGCAAATACGGAGACAGAAAGCCCAGAGGAAAATGACTCCGACAGACTGCCTGAAACGGAAAACGCGGATGGAAGCAATCCTTCTGACGATTCCGGCGCAAGCAATGATACTGTTGCCGAAGAACCTGTCATTTCCGCAGTGCCGAATCCCTACGGCGACATCTTTGCCGCCAATGAGGACATTGCCGCCTGGCTGGTGATTCCCGACACTATAATCGATTACCCTGTCATGTGGACACCGGAGGACGAAACCTATTATCTCTATCGTGACGCGGACGGAAATGACGACACAAACGGCAGTCTGATTCTTGATACGGACAGTTGCGTGAATCCGCTGACCACCAACCTCATTATCCACGGACACAATATGCGTTCCGGCGCTATGTTCGGCAATCTCACGGATTACGAGAGTCAGGACTACTGCGAAAACCACAAAAGGATTATTCTGTATACGGAGGAATGCCGGCGCAATTACGAGGTGATTGCCGTTTTTCGTTCCCAGGTATATAAGAAAAAAGACACGGTATTTAAGTACTACAAATTCTTTCAGGCGGATACCCAGGAAGAGTTTGATGATTTTTATCAAAATATCAAAAAACTATCTCTATATGACACCGGTGTCACCGCTGAATTCGGTGACCGCTTCATCACCTTATCCACCTGTGTATATCATGTGGAACAGGGACGTTTTGTAGTGGTTGCAAAGGAAGTGGAAAGCGGCGATTCCTATTTGCCGGTAGAGAAATAGAGGGGAAAATTTCATTCAGGAGGTTACAACCATGAAAAAACTCAAAAAAATCTTTACCCTGTTGGTTGCTGCAGCCGTTCTGGTACTTATGCCGGGCGCAAATACGCTGACTGCATCTGCGGAGGAACCTGTCACCTACTACATTAAATATCTGTCGGATGACAATCAATGGCGTTTCCAGACAGGCTCCACATGGAGCGACACCGTGCAGCACAGGGAGCTTTACTATCTCTATCAGGATATTAAGGACGGCGATTCCGTCATTATTGAAGGCGCAAACCCCGGTTTTATCTTTGAGGTTTCCGTGCGACTGAGCAATGTGACATTCCTGCACGGCTCCGCAGCCGTCGTTACAGCCAAGGCTATCGACGAGTGCTATGTACTCCGCGACAGCGTTGCCGCTATCAACGGCAACGTAACAAATGCTTATGTGTACGACAACGCGCGCTGTACCTTCAACAATAACGTGGGCACCCTTCAGGTTCTGAACGACCCTGCCAGAAATGATACGCTCCTGCGCGGTACTGTCTCTGTCGGCGGAACCACAGACCATTTAATCGGTAAAGATAACGATAAAATTCACTACGAGTTTTACAATTTTGCAGCAGGTAAATTGTCCATTACCGATGGAGATGTAAAAACCGACGCCGCCTACTACAGCACCTCCTCATCTGCGGGCACGACGCAGACCACCAATACCACCCAGACCACCAGTACCACCCAGTCATCCGCATCCCAGTCCTCTTCCGATGAGTACGACAATGTTCCCAAGACCGGTGAAAGCAGTCTGGTATTCTGGCTGCTAGGCATCTCTGCAATCTGCTTCGCAGGAAGATATCTTTTGAAGAAAACAGCTTAGAGCATAAAAAACTCCTGTAGGATAACTCAGGCGGTTGACAAACCCGCATTCATTATCCTACAGGAGTTTTCGTTTTTACTTGCGCCGATACCGAAATAAATTCTTACGACCCGCTATACGCACTCAGAAGTTCCCAAATCTCAGACGTCTCATATCCCAGTCTCCAGACTGCGACACCGGCGATATTCTTCGCTCTCATCACGTTTATCTTCACCGCGATAGACTCAGCATCCTCCAGCCAAATCTGATAGGTTGCCGTTCCCTCCGTCCATTCCGCATAATTCTGGCAGGTGGTTTCATCCCACACCTTTTCCGCATTTACATGGCTCATAAATTCAGCCGTATTGTTAATTGTAAGGTAGGAATCCGTCACTGTGCCGCCGTCCGTCTTCCACAATATTGTATAGAAAGGCAGTGCGTTAATTACCTTCTCCGCCGGAACCTCCTCCAGCGTCTTATCCAGTCCGTTGGAAACGTAATCAATACTTGCCACGCTTCCGGGATTTCCGCTGCCATGCCAGTGCTCGTCATATCCCATGATAATCACATAATCCGCTATCTGTCCCTGGATGTCGAGACGGTAATAATCATTAAAGTTAAAGGGCACATAATTGTCAATGGAAAGCACCAGTCCGTTTTTCCTGCACAGAATGGACAGCTCCCTCAAAAACTGCACATAATGAATCCCGCTGTCTGAACTGACTCTCTCAAAATCCAGATTAATACCATCCATGCCCAGGCTCACCGCCGTATCGGCGATATTCTGCGCCAGTCTCTGCCGCTTTGCAGTGGAAGACAATATACTGTAAACATCAATTCCGCCGCCCGCTTCATTATTGTAATTAAAATCATCCAGCACACCCCATACCTGCAAACCTTTGTCGTGTGCTTTCTTCACATAATCCGCCGAAGCATAGCTTCGGAAGTTACCCTCATTATCATTCAGGCTGAACCATGTAGGCGCAATGACATTCATGCCTTTGGTGCCCGCCACCGTGCTGTCCAACGTATCATTGCCGCTTGTACTGTATATAGCGTGCCAGCCAAGACTTACCTTGCCATCCATGGCAATGGAAGTATATTCCGGCGCCGTATAATCCGTCACAGGCGTCTCAGTCACAGTCGTTTTCTCAGACAGGCGTTTATTTTCCACATAGCCGATAACAGAGTCAGAGGTCTTAATCCTGCTCCAGGTCTCCATCTCCTCCAGAATCTCCACGGTCTCGCCTGCTGCCAGTTCACGCAGAACAGGACTCTTCACACCGCCCCTTTCACGAACCGCAGTCGCTTTCGTAATATCAGCAGTCTCCTTATTTCCCCACTCAGTATAAATCTGTACATGGCGGTCATACATATCATAGGAAAAGTTCGTATACAGCTTCACAAAATCCGCCGCCACATACACGCTATCTCCATCCGCATATGCAATCGTATGTCCCATGTCCGTACTGCCCGCATCTGTCGTATAGCTGCTCTCTCCCAGATTCACCCTGACAATCTCTGTCGCTGTCGTGCACAGAAGAAGGTTTTCTCCCAAATCGGCATAAAATATCTCATTCAAATATTTGTGAACAGTTGCCAGATTCAGATAGCAGATTCCATCCCGGATAATGGCTTTTTCCTCCACCATTTCATCCTGCAGAATAATTGCGCTCTCATCACCTGACACCTGATAAAATTCATCCAAATCCGCCAGTTCTTTACTATAAGAGTACTTATCTATCAATCCTTTGCCCAAAGCGGCTGCTCCAATCACCAGAATCAAAAACAGAGCAACTAAAACCGGTATCACTTTTTTCTTCATAAATCCAATCCTGTTCCGCCGCAGCATCCTTGTCTGCGGTCTGCTTTTTTGTGTCAGCGTAACTGTACGGCGCCGTTTTCTTCATTGCTTCCTTTCATTAGGAAGGAACCTCTTGTGTAAAAACAAACGCCGGACAGTTACATTCTAACACACGAAAGATATCACGTCATTACCAATTTTGACAAAATTCTACTCATTTTTCAGCACGAGAGGCAGCCCGTTTACAAAAGGTGAGCAGAATTTCGGGGGCACTGACAACCGGCTACTCAGTATGTACCTTATCCAGGCGCACCTGTTCTATCTTACCCTTTTCTCCCCAGACATAATCAGTCATGTAGACGCTATCCTCCTTTACTGCTTTGGAAACCGCATCCGTGACGTGCACAATCTCTCCATCTATGAAAAATTCCGCGCCTTCCCGGTGCATACGCCTCCATGCCGGAAGTATCCGTTCCACAGCGGTATCCCTTCTCTTATTCTTTTCGTCCTGCAAGGAATCTTCCTCCTGTCCATCGGCTTCTAAACCAAAAGTTTTTCATTTACCAGCGTGATATAGTAATTTCCCGAAGCCTTCTGTTATAAAATCGGGATAGATAAAAATGCCTCCGGCAGTACATAAATTAGCAAAATATGCTAAGTAAAAAAATGTTTAAAATGAATTATAATCGTGAAAAGTATTAGTTGAACCACAAGACCAAAGCACGTAAACGCTTGTAAGACATCCTTAAATTTCATATATCATAAT
>ENA-UOJC01005224-UOJC01005224.1-human-gut-metagenome-genome-assembly--contig:-C104-NODE-5224-length-10244-cov-17.445382_pt1 | contig 10244 bp, 7 predicted proteins | sample MGYA00242339_ERZ723886 | MGnify/ENA metagenome assembly ERZ723886 | reverse complement strand
ACTATTCTTTGGCCTATTTTTTCACCCCCTTCCGTGAATTGCGCGAACGCTTAATGTAACATGTAACATGTAACATGTAACATTGTAACAATCCCCAACGCCACCAACACCTATCCCCAATCCTCAACCGCCATGCAACCAACTACTACTCAGCATATTGCAACCCAAAAGACATGCCCGCCACAAGCCCACGCGCCGCCTCTCGTCCACCCGCGTGTTCACCTTCGTTAACAAAAAACCTCCTTCCCCCACCCTCTTCTCCGCTCAAAAAACAGGGGAAAGCGCGTTGGATTCACACAAAAACGCGTATTTTTGCGGGGTCGGAGACTGCATCCGGCGAGGGCAAAACAGGGGCGCGGCAGTCGCTATCGCCCCAAATCGGGAAGGTAGCAAGCTATCAACATCACAAATAAAGGGCAAAGTGTATAGGATGCAGTGGCCCTTGGGTGACGAATCCCAGTTATATCGTCTATACTGAAGTTTCGCAAGTGGTTCAAGAACGGGCTGAAGGCCCAAAAAGTTTCTACTGCCCTTGCAGGGCGTGTGGAGCTTACATGCGAAAGTTGAGAACCTTATATCATCTATAAAAATCAAGCCCCCCGAGGTTGGGAGAGACGCATGAAGTTGCGTGAGGGTGATGATGCTGGTCGCGCCTCTCCCTTTGCTACGTCTATTGGGGATGATTGCCGCGCTAACAAAGGATAAAAATGCGGTTGTAGCGTTAAACAATGTGAACGGGGGGGGTAAATGAATTGATAAAAAAAGTTCTTTTTACTTTTGTACTCTCATTAGAACGCTCTATCGCGCTCATGACAAGCGTAGATTGCTAAGTCGGTATGGTGCTCAGCCCCAGCGACTTCATACCTTGCTCCCGCGGCCTAAGGGAAGAGAGACGTGTATAAATAAAGGTCAATGGGGGATGGGTATTCATCGTCTCCTTCGGTCTTATGTGACCTCGCTTGCTGATACTAACTGTCTAAATCAATGTCTAATCGGGATGCAGAGGGGACATTCCAACTCATAAATAATTAAAGATATGAGAAACTTTACATTACACAAATTTCTCGCCATGCTGTTGATGGCAGTATGTAGCGCGACGCTGAGTGTGGCGCAGAATGTGGCGCAGATTGGAACCACGAAGTATGCCACGCTGCAGGAGGCGGTCAATTCGGTAGCACAAGGTAATAGTGGCTACATAAAAATTCTTGCCGATGCGTCTTTTGATCATCTCAGCATTGAGGGGAAACGAATAACCATAAACCTACAAACACATACCGTTAAGGGCAACAACATAGCTGTTAATGGAGTAGATGGAGTGAAAGACACACATCTGACTATCCTTGATTCCACTAAGGATAAGTATCTTAGCGTTGATGCAACAAACAATTATAAAGTTTCTTATACTAATTCCGGTACTCTTGAGTTGACAGGTAGCATCCGTGCGTACAATGGTGCTGGTATTAATGTCACGAGTGGAACCGTTGTATCGACCCAAAGTGTTGCTCTTTTTGCTTTCGGTGATGTAACTGGGCAAAAAGACATTACTTCGTATGTCAAGATTACTGGTGGATATGTCAAAGCACAGGAGTTTGGTGCCAGTCCTCAAGGACGCGGGGCCTCTGTCACGGTGGATGGCGCTGCTGTGATAGAGTCGTTGGACAATGCTGCCGTAGCAGGCAATGGCACTAATGAGCCTGGAAAGAAGATGGGTGGAACGTCCATCACCATTTCGGGTAAGTGCTGGCTCATCGGACGCATTCAGAGCCCAGGTTATGCCGCTTGTGGCATCTTTCATCCCCAGGAGGGCACATTGACGATAAAATATCATGCAGGCATTCCCAACATTGTTGCCATCAAAGGCGCTGGTATCGTGATGCGTGGTGGAACGCTCGATTATAGAGCAGGAAATATCACCGCTACTGGCGACGCCAGCTTCGTAGGCAAGGTGGGCGATTCGCCCATAGAAGTAGGAACCAGCGGTATCGTCTATGACCGCGATTGCGACTACTATGATGCTGCCAATGTCAAGATCAACATATCGGACAACTCGGGAACAAAGAAAGTCGTGGGCGCCAAGGCTGCCATACAGGTGATCAATGACAAGGCTCAAGACATCTCCGGTGTGTTTGATATCCAGGGAGGAACTTTCTCATCTGACGTGTCTGCGTATGTCAATGCTACGGACCGAGAAGTGTTTGAGCACGAAGGAACCTATTATGTGGGTAAGTTTAAAGCTCAGGTTGTAGGCGGCTTGAAATATGAAACGGCTTTGACAGCTATCAACAAAGCTCCTGCCGGTTCAACGGTTGTTCTGCTGAAAGACTGTAGCGAGACTGGCAGAGCTCCTGAAATTACAAAGAACGTTACATTGGACCTGGATGGCAAAAATTTGACATTCTCATCTATGACCGTTGCCGAAGGCGGCAATCTGACCATCAAGGATAGTGGTAATGGTGGAACCTATAACGGTACGGGGGCTAACTATAGTGTCCGTGTTAAGCAAGGTGGTGTCTTCAATCTGGAGAGCGGTACGCTCACCAATACTTCCACCGCTAAAGGTACTTCTAACGTAGTGGTTCGGGTCCTAGGTGGTACCGCCGCAGAACCTGTTGCATCTACCGCCAATATCAAGGGTGGTAAGATAGTGAGCAAGGGCACACCTGTGTGTGTTGCATACCCAGGCGCCACGGTCAATGTATCGGGTGGCGACCTCGTGGGCAGTGGTCTCGCTTGTATCGCTGGCATTGGTAATAAAGGTCAAGGCGGCACCACTATCAACGTGAGTGGTGGTACGCTTACAGCCAAAGCTGCTGACAAAGCGTCGGCTGCTTGCGGCATCTATCATCCTAATGAGGGAACACTCAATATCACAGGTGGAACCATCAATGTGGCCGACGGCGTGGGCGTGCTCATGCGTGGTGGTGAGATGACGATGACTGGTGGTGAGATTAACGCCACAGGCGATGCTACGAGAACAGGAACCGTGGGCGACAATAATAATAATATTGGCGTAAGCGGCGTTATCTTTGACCGCGATGCCAACTATCCAGCTGTTGCCACAACCAGCATAAAGATTGATGGCGACGCCAAGGTGAGCGGTGCCAAGGCTGCCGTGGAGCTGATAAACGACAATAATGTGGCTGATGCAAAGAGCGCCTTTAAGTTGAAAGGCGGTACCTATAGCAGCGATGTTTCTGCTCTGCTCGATGAAAACTCTGTGGCTGAGGAGAAGAATGGTGTCTATGTTGTCACCACTTACTACGCCCAAGTAGGCGAGACAAAGTATGCCACGCTGCAGAAGGCTGCAGATGCAGCAACAGCAGGACAGACCGTGACGGTGCTCAATGATGTAGACATGACTACGGACGGCAACCTCACGGTAAACGTGGGGAAGGATATCGTCCTTGATATGAACGGTCATTCTATCAAGGGTGCAAATGCCGATCATAAAAACATTTGTGTATCGGGCAAACTTACTCTCATGGACTCCAAGGAGAACAGCACGGGTAAGATATATTCAGAAGACCCATATAAGAAAGGTGTCTATGACAAGACATTGATATATGTAGATGGCAATGGTGAGTTTGTGATGGAGAGCGGCCATATCAACACCGTTCTTCCTAATTCTGTTGATAACGGTCAGTTTGCTATAGGCGCATTTGAGAACTGCAAGGTCACCATCAAGGGTGGTACTATTGAGGGAGGATATTCTGCCATCACAGGTTATGGTGATCCGAACGATAATACTACCATCACCATTAACGGCGGCACACTCATCTGTCCGATGGATTATGCTATCTATCATCCGCAGCCTGGAAAGCTTACGATTAATGAAGGTGCAACGATCTATGGCGGCGCTGGTGCAATTTGTATGAAAAGCGGAGAACTCGAAATAAACGGAGGTACGCTTACCAGCAAGGGTAAGGGCAACACAGGCAACTGGGGCGACGGTACAGGCGGTCTGGGCAACGCAGCCCTCAACTTCTGCAAGCCTTATGGTGACGTGAAGGCTATCATCAAGGGTGGTACCATTACCGCCGAGGGTGATGCTGTGCTGATAGATGCCAAGCCTACGGCAGGCAAGACGGTGACTCTCGCCATCGAGGGCGGCACCTATAGCAGCGATGTGTCAAAGTACTGTGCAGCTGGATTCACCGCTACGCCCAATGCTGACGGCACTTATGGCATCACCAAGGTAGGTGACCTTAGCGTAATGGTAGCCTATGACAAGGCCTATGACAATGTAGAGGCTGGTGGAACCGTGGATATAAATATGGACACGGTCAACAAGATACTGGTGGCAAAGACCGAGGTGGCTAACGTGACCACCACGCTGACCAAGACCTTCAGTTCCACGGGATGGAACGCTTTCTTTGTGCCCTTCGACTTCACGCTGACCGCTGAGATGCTGAATGACTTTGAGTTTGCCAAGCTCTATGCAGTTATCGCTGAAAACAATGCACCCGTAGTGAATTTCAAGACAGTAGCAGCCAACGACAAGATTAGTGCTTATTCCCCCTATCTGATTAAGGCTAAGACTGCTGGCAGCCATTCGCTCAATGTAGGTGCGGTTACCTATAAGAGCAATGCAGGAGAACCACCGTACACTGCTACTATCGATGAGTTTTACACCTTCTATCCTGTGATGGAAAACACCTACACCGCAGTCGAGAAGGGATATTACCTCGACTCTGAGCAGAACAGCTTTGTCTATAATAAGAATGAAAAAGCTTGTGTACCGCCGCTCAGATACTATATGACCATCCAGGACAAAGGTACCAAAGACTATATCGTGTCTACCAGTGGTGGCGCCAGCAAAGTTAAGTTCTGCGTGATCGGTGAGGACGAGCCTACTGGCATCACGGATATGGTAGATGATGCAGCCAGCGCATCGGGCAAGATCTACAACCTGCAGGGTGTAGTGGTAGGCAACACTACCGAGGGTCTGCCCAAGGGCGTGTATATCAAGAATGGACGTAAGATAATCGTAAAATAACAAAACGATATGAAAGAGAAAAGAGGAAATTATGTAAAGCCCCTATCGTATGTCATCGAAACGGAGCAGCCGCTGATGGCAGGCTCCTCGACAAATATCCCTATCTCGGGAGAAGCTGTGGACAAGCCCGGCCGTTTTGGCGTTCGCCGCTATGAGGACTATGAGGAAGAGGAAGAGGACGACTGGAGCAAGTAAGAAAGGAGTCTTGTGTAAAACAGGGATTGCCGTTCAATCCTAAACATCCAATATCTATAGACGAGGGTATGCCTTCTGAGGTTGCCCTCGTCTTTTTTTGGTGGGAGGTATTGTCTTATGCAAAGACACAAAAATATAACGCACAACTTTTGGTCATGTCGAAAAAGCTCCGCAGCCAGCCAACGGATAGTCCGTTTTTTCTCTGCCAGCACAACTTTCAGCCTGTTCAAATCACGATTTGCCATATTTAAAGTATTTCGATATGCATAGAGATAGCCGTGTACGTGAGGGCGATGATGCTGGTCGCGTCTCTCCCTTTGCTACGTCTATTGGGGATGATTGCCGCGCTAACAAAGGATAAATATGCGGCTGTAGCGTTAAACAATGTGAACGATGGGGGGGGGGTAAATGAATTGATAAAAAAAGTTCTTTTTAATTTTGCGCTCATTAGAACGCTCTATCGCGCTCATGACAAGCGTAGATTGCTAAGTCGGTATGGTGCTCAGCCCCAGCGACTTCATACCTTGCTCCCGCGGCCTAAGGGAAGAGAGAGAGGTGTATAAATAAAGTTCAATGGGGGGATGGGTATTCATCGTCTCCTTCGGTCTTAAGTGACCTCGCTTGCTGATATTAACTGTCTAAATCAATCTCTAATCGGGATGCAGAGGAGACATTCCAACACATAAACAATTAAACAAATGAGAAACTTAACATTACACAAATTTCTCGCCATGCTGCTGATGACGGTAAGTTGCGCGACGCTGAGTGTGGCGCAGAATGTGGCGAAGAATGTGGCGAAGATTGGAACCACGGAGTATGCCACGCTGAAAGCCGCTGTATATGATGCAACAGCAGGACAGACCGTGGTGACGTTGATCAATGATGTAGACCTGACTACGGACGACGAGCTCGATGTAAACAAGATGCAGGATATAGTCCTTGATATGAACGGTCATTCTATCAAGGGTGCAAATGCCGATCATAAAAACATTTGTGTATCGGGCAAACTTACTCTCATGGACTCCAAGGAGAACAGCACGGGTAAGATCTATGCAGAGACTCCGTATCAGGAAGGTGTCTATGACAAGCCATTGGTAGAAGTAACTAATGGGGGCGAGTTTGTGATGGAGAGCGGCCATATCAACTCCGTTCCTGCCGGCGATCGTCAGTTTGTTATCGGTGCATATTATAACAGTAAGGTTATTATCAATGGTGGTACGATAGAGAGTGGATGGTATGCAATAAACGGCAGCAACGATGAGTACCAAAGCCCCACCATCACTATCAATGGTGGCACGCTGGTCTCTACAAGCAGCTATGCCATCAGTCATCCGCAGTCTGGCACGCTCACTATCGATAACCGCGCTGTAGTATATGGTGCGGGTGGTGCTATTGACATGAAGAGAGGTAATCTTGTGGTCAAAGGTGGAATCATGACCAGCAAGGGCAAGAGCAACACAGGCAAGTGGGGAGAAGGTACAGGCGATCCGGACAAGGCCGCTCTCAACTTCTGCGCGCCCTATGGCGACGTGACAGCTACCATCACGGGTGGTACCATTACCGCCGAGGGCGATGCTGTGCTGATAGATGCCAAGCCTACGGAAGGCAAGACGGTGGCTCTCGCCATCAAGGGCGGCAAGTATAGCAGCGATGTGTCAAAGTACTGTTCTTCAGAATATACCACTACGCCCAACGCTGACGGCACTTACACTGTCGCCTATTTTGGCAATGTCGTACTGGTGGTCTATGATTACAAGACCAAGGAAATAGCACAGGCTGACCAAAGCATAGCTATAAATATGGATAAGGTCAACAAGATATGGGTGCCCGAGGCTGGTGTGAAGGGCGTGAACACTACGCTGACCAAGGACTATACCAACACTGGCTGGAACGCATTCTTCGTGCCTTTCGACTTTACGTTGACCGAAAAAATGCTGAAGGATTTCGAGTTTGCAACGATCTACTCCACCGCGTTGGGAAATGGCAACGGCAGTCCTGCCATCTCATACAAGATGGCGAAGGCTGGCGACAAGATAGCGGCTTTCTTCCCCTGTCTGATCAAGGCCAAGGCTACGGGCGAGCAGAAGCTCAACGTAGGTGAGGTCGACTATAAGAGCATTAAGGGAGTGACTCCAAAGGACTGCAGTTCTACCACAGAGCTCTATACCTTCTATCCCGTGATGGAGAATACCTACATTGCAGCCAAGCATGGATATTATCTCAACTCTAAGCAGAACAGCTTTGTCTATAATATTCACCCCGAAGCTTATATCCAGCCGCTCAGATACTATATGACCATCCAGGACAGAGGTGACATGAGTTATATCGAGCCTGCCAACGGTGGCGCCAGCAAAGTCAAGATCTGCGTGATCGGTGAGGACGAGCCTACTGGCATCACGGATCTTGTAGATGAGGCAGCCAGCGCATCGGGCAAGATCTACAACCTGCAGGGTGTAGTGGTAGGCAACACTACCGAGGGTCTACCCAAGGGCGTGTATATCAAGAATGGACGTAAGATAATCGTAAAATAACAAAACAATATGAAAGAGAAAAGAGAAAATTATGTAAAGCCCCTATCGTATGTCATCGAATCGGAGCAGCCGCTGATGAGTGGTAGCAACTCGATAGGTTTCAATCCAAACCCTGAGAATAACCCCGGCCCTCAGGGCGTTCGCCGCTATGAGGACTATGAGGAAGAGGAAGAGGACGACTGGAGCATGTAAGAAAGAAGTCTTGTGTAAAATAGGGATTGTCGTTCAATCCTAACAATTCAATATCTATAGACGAGGGTATGCCTTCTGAGGTTGCCCTCGTCTTTTTTTTTGGTGGGGCATTGTCTTATGCAAAGACACAAAAAATATAACGCACAACTTTTGGTCATGTCGAAAAAGCTCCGTACCTTTGCGCTCAGAAACAACTCTAACTTGGATTCGATAGAATACCAGGTCATGAAAAGCAAAACAAATAAAAAAGACATCATGAAAAAAGACGAATTTGTGGACCTCATGCGCCAGCAGGGCTGGACAGCAGAGGAAGTGAAGGAGATGGTCGAGGTGCCCCTGTGCGGCTGCGTGCGTGCGGGCGTTCCCGACGAGTACGGCGACAACCCCCACGAGACGGGATCGATCCCGATGGAGTACGTATCGGGCAAATGCTGGCTGGTCGTCGTCCAGGGCGACAGCATGCGCGACTACGACCTCCACGAGGGCGACCGCCTGCTGGTGAGGACGCAGGACGTGGCGCGCTCGGGCGAGATCGTCGTGGCCCACTACGACGGCGGCCCTACCGTCAAGACCTACTTCGAGGACGAGGACGGGTCGAAGTGGCTCACGCCGGGCAACGACAATTACCAGGCCATGCGCATCGACGAGACGCACGAGTGTCGCATCTTCGGCGTGGTGCAGACGATCATCCACGAGCACCCGCTGGGCGACCCTGCGACCTGTATCAGGGCGGTGAAGAGGGCCAAGCAGAGCGTGCCAACGCAGGTCTCGGAGCGGGCCATCGCCTACGCACTGAGCCAGATCCGCGAGCATATCCAGTACAAGCGCCACTGGTTTGCCGTCTTCGCCGTGCTGCGCGACCTGCGGGTCGTCGGCGGCCTCGGCGAGTTTATCGACCTTCTGTCCGAGATCATGGGCGAGGAGGCTCCCGATCTCGACGTCAAGGACCTGGCGAAACTCAACGTGTTGAGCTTCAGAAAGCCCGTCTGCCTATGGGACGAGAACGACTCTCCTGCTGGCAATGGACGCTTTCAGGCGTATCGGGAGATAGCCCATCGCTTCCGCAAGAAGCTATCAGTGTAGGAAAAGGGAGGGGCTAAAACTTTCCCCAAACTTTCTCTAACTTTCCCCAAACTTTCTCCAAAGGGCCCAAAAAGGGGTGAAAAAGTGGACTTCTTTCCCCAAAACTTTCTCTAACTTTCCCCCGACCCTCAGAATTTCGTCGGGCACGAAAGATTCCCATACCTTTGCACCGTCAGTTGAGACCAACGAGGCCCGCTGACGGTGCTGGTCTTTTATAGCCCTCATAGCGCCGTCTCGCCTCCTGCGCCCGCCAGCTGGCAAAGTAACAGTTCAAGAACAAAGGGTCGCGAAAAGGCGCGACGTAAAACGAGCGTTATGAGTATGTATTTCAGTTTCACAGTCTGGAGGTTTTTGTTTAGCCTCAGTATGAGTTGTAGTAAAAAAGAAAAGTAAGAAGAGCGTTATGGAAGCAAAAATCATGAGAGTGGTGCAGCAGGGCGAGGCCTTCGCTGTGCAGAGTCAGAAGAGCGAGACGGGACAGGTGAAGAAGTGCAACATCCTGCTGCAGGAGCTGGGCGGGAAGTACGCCGACCAGTATGCCTGCACGATGCTGGGCAACGCGGCCACCTGCCGCTTCTCCCGGGACGAACTGGTGGCCGTCAGCCTCCGCTTCACGGTCAACGAGTATGAGGGCCGCCACTATCAGGACATCCTCGTGGCGGACATCCATCGGTTGAATCGGTGATTTCTTAAAACATGAATCGGTGATTTTTTTAACATTAATCATCGTTAATCGGAACATTAATCATCGTTAATCGAGACATTAATCATCGTTAATCGGAACATGAATCATCATTAATCGAGACATTAATCATCATTAATAGGATTGGCCCAAGGGCCAATTTCGAGAACAGGAAAAAGTAAAAAATACCCGAAATGTACGGTTGAAAACGGGCTGAAAGCCCAAAAGCTCACAGCCCAGGGCATCGCCCTGGGTATAATAGCAAGCAACAAGACGCCCTGTAAGGGCAAAAGAGTTGTTTATAGCAGGGTTCTTTAATGCTTTTGCCCTTTCAGGGCGACAGGTTGGCGTCCATAATCACCCAGGGCGTCGCCCTGGGCTAGGAGCTTCTGCCCTTTCAGGGCGTATTGGGTAATTTCAACCGCACAGGTCGTGATTATTTCAACATGAATCGTCATTAATCAGAACATGAATCGTCATTAATCAGAACATTAATCGTCGTTAATCGAGACATTAATCATCGTTAATCGAAACATTAATCGGTCATTAATAGGATTGGCCCAAG
>ENA-UOJC01005217-UOJC01005217.1-human-gut-metagenome-genome-assembly--contig:-C104-NODE-5217-length-10255-cov-3.888137_pt1 | contig 10255 bp, 7 predicted proteins | sample MGYA00242339_ERZ723886 | MGnify/ENA metagenome assembly ERZ723886 | reverse complement strand
TCTTCCAAAAACGCAAGAGGACGAAACGGTTCTCCCATTTCGTCCTTTCCATATCTTCCGGCTTACACAGCCACAATCTCAAACACTTTCGCCTGGAAATCTCCCTTATCATTCACGCCCTTCTTCCATACACCGGACGCAGAATCGGACAGGATCATTCCGACTTGCATCAGCTCATCGCCATAGCAGTCATAAGCATATCCGCTGACCTTATAACAGGTATCTTCTTTCAGCCCTTTCAGCTTCAGTCTCTTAAATCCAACATTGACCGGCTGCATTACCCGGTAATAACCAACCAGCGCCTTCTTCTGATCCTCCGATACGATCATCCATGCGGTCTCATTTCCCTCAAACGGACTCTTCAGTCGATAGAAAGTTCCTTTCTGGATCAGATCTCTCTTCTCCTTCATAAATGCGATCTGACGGCGGATTTCTTCCTTATCTTCCTCGCCAAGCTTTAAAAGGTCAAGCTCATATCCAAAAGTTCCAAAGTAAGCCACATCTGCTCTTGTCTCGATCGGTGTCACACGGTTTGTCTGGTGGTTCGGTGATGCGGATACATGGCTTCCCATGCAGCTTACCGGATAAACCATCGAAGTTCCATACTGGATTTTCAGACGTTCGATTGCGTCAGTATCATCCGAAGTCCATCCCTGCGGTGCGTAGTAAAGCATTCCCGGATCAAATCTTGCCCCACCACTTGCACAGGATTCAAACAATACATGCGGAAAACGGCTGGTCAGGCGCTCATACAGTTCATACACACCAAGGATATATTTGTGGCAGACCTTTCCCTGATACTCTCTGTCATTTCCATTGGAGAACACCTCTGAAAATGTACGGTTCATATCCCATTTGATATAAGATACCGGCACTTCTGCAAGAAGATTTTCCAGCATGTCCCCGATATATTCACGTACCTCTTTCTTAGAAAAATCCAGTACATACTGTGTCCGGCTGTGGCAGATCCGCTTGCCCTGTTCTGCAAGAAGCCAGTCCGGATGCGCCCTGTACAGATCACTGTCTTTGTTTGTCATCTCCGGTTCAATCCAGAGCCCGAATTTTAAACCTTTGGCATTGATCTTTTCTGCCAGCTCCTTTAACGTTCCTTTCAGCTTTTCCTCATTCGGATACCAGTCGCCAAGGGAAGAAGTACTGTCATCTCTCTTTCCAAACCATCCGTCATCCAATACAAAAAGCTCCATTCCAAGATCTGCTGCCGCATCCGCAAGTCCCAGAAGCTTTGGCGCATCAAAATCAAAATAAAATGCTTCCCAGCTGTTGATCAGGATCGGGCGAACCTTATCTCTCCAGGTTCCCCTTGCCAGACGTGTGCGGTACAGCTTGTGAAAGGTCTGGCTCATTCCGTTAAGTCCGGCTTCCGAATATACCATTACCATCTCCGGTGTCTGGAAGGATTCGCCTTTTCCAAGTGTCCACTTAAATCCATTTGGATGGATTCCCATCAGCACACGGGCGGTATCATAATTGTCTACCTCTGTCTGTGCAAGGAAATTTCCGCTGTAAACCAGACTGAAACCGTAGACCTGCCCCTGGAACTCGTCTGCATTTTCACGCGCAAGTGCAAGGAACGGATTGAACTGGTAGCTGCTGCATCCGCGCATACTGTAAATACTCTGGATACCGTAATCCAGCTTATGTCTTCTCACATGGCGCTCTCTCGCCCACACACCGGCAAGATCGATCATCTCATAATCCTTGTCCGGCAGATCCACACAGGCGCTCATTGCAGAAAGAAGTGTGATCTTTTCGTCAGAATCACATTCAAAACGTACACTTCTCGCGATCACCGGAAATGCTTCATAGATCGTATATAAAAGGACAATTCTTGTATTGATACTTGTATCCTCCAAAACCAGTTCCAGAGTCTGCGCCTCATCATCACTTTCTACATAAGTCGCCGGAAGTCCTTCAAGCTTTGGTTTGCCATTATAAATTTTATGCTCTTTATATACAAACTCGACTACATGGCTTCCGTTCTCCCGCTCGATCTCATATGCCGGAAAACGCATATCTCCGCAGCCGAAAGTCGGATACTCCTGCTTGATATTCTCCAGTGAGAATGTAGAATTTCCCTCGAAAGCATACGGTGACATATCACGCATCGCATATTCAAAAAGATGGCTGAAATCTTCTCTGTGTGTCAGGCGTTTTCCGTAGTAGAGCTGTCCCGGCTGGTCGTTGTCAAGGATCTTGATGATATAGCTGATCTCCTGGTTGTAGAGATGAAACTCTCTTGTTTTTTCATTGTATATGATTGGCATATCGTTTCTCCTCATTCCGTATTGTATAACGTTCATTTTTCCGTATTATCTGTATAGTATCACTGTTGGTTTTTCAGCGTCAATGATTCCTGCGGATAAATTTGTAAAAACGTACACTCAAAAAAGGGACTCTGTCCTTTCCTGAAAGACATCATCCCTTTTTCTTTCTTAGCAGATTTATTTAATTTTCTCTTTGTATTCTTTTACTCTGCACTACTGTCCACTTTCCATCCAAGCGCTTTCTCTACCGTATCGATCAGTACCCGGCTTACTCTTTGTGAACCGTCCATCTGTACATAATAGTAGGTCGCACTGTCGTCCTTGCTTCCCACATAGAATGTAACTGTCTTTTCCTTGTCATCATCCGACGTATCCTTGTAAGTCAGCTCCACCTTCGTCCGCTGATCTTCCGCAAGCCCGTAATTGCCAAGCGTCGCGTCCGTCACATGATAATCTGCACAATCTGTAAAATAGAATCCGGAAAGTGCTGTCATAATACTTGTGACAGTATCTTCCTGATCCTCATTGTCCGCTTCGTAGGTTTTTACCTCGTCACCCGGTTTTGTCACAGTCTCTTTTACAAAGTTATCGGATGTAACTGTTACAAAGCTGTCCTTTTCAGCAACATCTGCAAGCTGCCATACCATTTCCGAAATCAGATCTGCCGATACCGTGTACACTTTTTCTGTTCCATCTTCCATGAAATAATAATTTTCTCCGGAAGCATTCCCGATTAGAAATTTATGTGCCTCGCCATCCTTTCCGGTCAGCGTAAGATTATATTCCGGCGAATCAAATCCATAGTCCGAAAGGTCATCCGGATTCTTGATCTCTTTTACCGCCTGAATATCCGAAAATGCATCTTCCATATTTTGCATACTGCTCTCCGTCAGTGCGATCGTGGTGTCCGGCGCATACTCCCAGGTATCATCCTCTTTTACAAAGGACATTTCTTCCCCAGATGCTTCTTTATACTCGATCGACTCCAGCGAATCTGTCTCAAAAATATGCACCACTGCGTTTTCTTTTTTCTTCTCTTCTGCCTCTGACTTAGATGTATTCCATTTTTTCAGCCCGAAAAATGTAATGAGCAGAACCAGCAGTACGAGCAGAAGGATTCCTATTGTCCTTGTTTTTTTCTCCATCTTTTTTCCTCCTGCCTCTTACGCTTTCCGTCTTCTCATCCAGATCACAAATCCAAGGATCAGAATTGCAAGCGGAATAATAAAGATCACAAGGATGCTGAATGCACCTGCATGCATCGGTGTGTTGGTCTCAGTCGAAAGACTCTTCGCTTCAATTGCAACATTGTTTACATTATCAAAATTCTCTGTCACTGAATTTACAAACAAAGTCAGGTTATCCAGTGTCGTCAGCTGATCTGTGATATCCGAGCTGATCATAGATGCAGAAGCAAGCACCGTAAGTCTTGCTGTCTTTGTGTCTGTATCCGTTGCATCACTCTTATCGTCTTCATCCTCGCTGTCCGAATCTGAAGAATCCGCAGAAATCGCATTGGTAGAAACGGCTCCCAGGATATACTGTCCCTGTGTCTGGTCATTTTCTGTCACTGCATATCCACTGTCTGATGTCTGCATAAATGGAGTAACCGTCAGATTATCATTATCCGTATCTGTTTTCTCCATACCAGGTGAATTCAGTAGAAGTACCATCTGATTGCTGATGCCGCTTCCCAGGTAACCACTCAGAGAAAGCTGTGGGAAGATTGCATAATAATTTCCCTGGTAGCATCTCTGGGTATCTGCAATATAACCGCTGACTTTTTTCAGTCCATAATCCGACATAATTCCGTCCAGATTTGGTGTGTCTGAAGTCGTATCTCCAAGGATCAGATAAACCTTTCCGCCGTCACTCAGATATTTCTCAATAATTGTCTTTTCATCATCTGTAATATCCGATGTCGGTGCATAGAGGAACAACAGGTCACAGTCATCCGGGATTTCCGGATTCATGCTCAGGTTGATTTCTTCCGTCTCCAGATTATTCTTAGTAAGCAGATCACTTACCGAACTTGAAAATGTCGCTTCTCCGTGACCACTGGTTCGGTAAATCTTGCTTGTTTCCTCGCTAGTTACATAATTGATCGCACTGGTAAGCTGTCCTTCTCCGTCGAAAGAACTTTCACTGGCACTTCCGGTCGTATAATAAGAGTAATAATCGGACTGGATAATATCTGAAAATGAAATCGTTGTAGACTTTCCGGTTGCATCACAGGACACAACGATTACATTCCCATCGGTATTATATTTCTGAAGAACGGACGGATGCAGTACGCTGTCCACCCATTCCACTTTTACTTTACCGGAAAGCGCCGCATATTTTTTCACAAAAGTCTTGATCCTGGTATCCACAGAATCCTGTTCTGCGATCACTTTCAAATCTACTTTTTTATCCAGCTTCTTCAGCATTTTTGTGGACACGCTGCTGATATCGTACAGATTGTTGCTGCTGATATCAATATTTCTTACTTTTTCCGGAAGCTGTCCTGCCACCAGATTGATCACGATTGCAATTGCAATCACGATCACTGCAAGCCCTACGCTGTAAGTTCCGTTCCGGGAAGACTTGCTGCTGAACATTTTTTTGATTTTTTCCATGTCTTCTCCCTCCTAACTCCAACGTCTTTTCTGAATGGACTGCATGGTCAGGAAGATAAATACACCTGCCACACTCAGATACAGGATCTGCCCACTCACATCGAAAAGCTTGTTATATGCTACGTTGTCAAATACATCTGCAAGATACAGCTTCTTCATGATGTTGACCAAAATATTTTCAAATAATGAAGATTTTACAAAGCTTACGATCACAACCGCAACAACTCCGATCGCTTCGATAATTCCTGCGATCATCCAGTTTCCCGTCATCCGGTAAATGATCAGCGCCGCAATGGTAACGAATACCACAATACCGATCATGCCGCTTGTAGCTGATGTCGGGAGGAAATCGATCAGTCCTCCCCAGAGATAGATCAGAAGCAAAACGCCAAAGGTTATTACTGCCGCAATGATCTGACTTTCTGTGAGTGACGAAAGAAACATTCCGATTGCCAGATACACGCATCCGAGCAGGAAGAACATCAGGATCGACAGATAATCCACCTTCAGATACGCCGTTCCAAAGCTCTTAATGATAATCGGGAAAATGCAAAAAATCAGGCACGGTACCGCAAATACCGTCACCATCGCAAGGTATTTCCCCATCACGATATCAAATAATTTTACCGGTGCGACAAGTAGAAGCTGGTCTGTCTTGTTCTTCCGTTCCTCCGCAAAGGAACGCATGGTGAGCATCGGGATAATGATGATCAACACGTAGTTGATATTCATCAGAACATATGAAAAATAGGGATATCCCGAATTTAAGTTGTACGCCATAAAATAGATTCCCGTGAAGATCACAAGGAAGGCGATCAGGACATAGCCTGTCATTGATTGAAAATAGGATTTTAATTCTCGTTTATAAATTGCTGTCATTTTCGAGATCCTCCTTTTCATCCTTACTTGTCGGAACGGCATTTTCTTCCGGCTCTTCATCCATCTCAGTCAGCTCGTTCTCTTCTGCCTCTTCCTGCGCATTTTTCTTGCGCCGCTTTACCATCCGGCCTTTCTTTTCGCCGTCCTTCATCGCTTTTGCTGCTGCAGGTGTGCTTCCCTGCGTCAGCTCCAGGAAGACATCCTCCAACGTCGTGCGGCTGTGATACAACATAAGTAACGGGCAGCCCTCCTGTGCAAATGCCTTAAATACTGTTTCCCTGATATCTTTTCCATCCTTCGGGAACAGACTCGCTTTTACCGTTCCTTCTTCTTTTCCGTGTTCCACGGATGCCTTCTGCACATTACCGATTGTGCCGATGACTTTCCGTACCGTATCTTCATTTCCCTTTGCCAGGATTTCCACAGTCTGCTGATTCGTCAGAAGCTTTTCCAGATTCTCCGGTGTATCACTTGCCACCAGTTTCCCTTTGGAAATGATCATAATATAATCGCAGACTTCCTGGATCTCTGCCAGAATGTGCGAGCTCAGGATCACGGTATGCTCTTTTGCCAGCTCGCGGATCAGTTCACGGATCTCAATGATCTGCTTCGGATCCAGTCCGACCGTCGGTTCATCCAGAATGATGATCTCCGGGAATCCAAGGATTGCCTGCGCAAGTCCGACTCTCTGCTTATAACCTTTGGACAGGTTCTTGATCAGCCGGTCCTGTACATCCATGATCTTCACCATCAGCATGACCTTCTCAATCTGCTCTTGCCGTTCCGATTTTGGGATCTTCTTCAATTCCGCTACGAACCTCAGGTATTCATTCACCTTCATATCCGTGTAAAGCGGTGGCATCTCAGGCAGATAACCAATACATTTTTTTGCTGCCTCCGGTTCCTCCAGTATATTGTGCCCGTTGATCAGCACTTCACCTTCTGTGGCGCCAAGATAGCCGGTCATAATATTCATCGTTGTGGATTTTCCGGCACCGTTCGGTCCTAAAAATCCATAGATCTGCCCGGTATCTACAGTAAAATTCAAATGATCTACAGCCAGATGTGAGCCGTATTTCTTTACAAGATTTTTTACCTCAATCAATGTTGTTCCTCCTGACTACAAAATTTCATGCTTTTCAATTATACGGATGATTTGTGAAACTTCTGGGGGCAATCTGTGTTCATTCTGTGTTTTTTTCTGTAAAACTGTGAACTGCAAAAGTGTACCACCTGCCCGATAATAATAGAAATACCGATATCTGGAATCAGCTTTTCCACATATCGGTATTTTATATTTTTAAATCACTTTTTTACCCGAAAAAGACTTTTTTATATACTGGGCAGATTTCACTTAACTCGCGATTATCCACACCAGTCAGGCAAGGAATTCTTCCAGAATTTCCCGGATTCTTGCCTCTTTTGTCGGCTCCAGCTTTTCGCCGGTATCTTCCTGCTTAAATCTGGAACCGGCTGTATCTTCCATCCGTGCTCCCGGCTGCTGCGTCCGCATTTCATCAGCCTGATTTGCATTCGCCTGTCCCACTTTTGCTACTGTCTGCACGGTCTGCTGCATTTGTCCATCTTCTGTATACCGTTTTTCGTTCGCAGAAACCGCATTTACCGTAGCTGCGCTTGCTGGCACGGTTTCTTCTGAAAATGGTCTTTGCACCTGACCAGAATGCGCCGCTTCATTTTCCTCTGCATCCATTTTCTCCGGAATCTCATCCGCTCTCTGAACCGTAACCTGGATTTCTTTCTGATTGGTCTTCTCATAGCGATGAGCATATGTATTTTCCAGGAAATCTACCATATAGGTTTTCGCTGCCTCCAGCTGATAGGCATCATCCGCAAGCATCCGGAGTAGAAAGAGCGCCAAAGCTCCCATACCGCCCAAAATACCATATCTGTAAAGTCCCTGTTCCCTCTCCCCCGCTGCATAAGCAAGCGCTGTTCCTGTGGCTCCAAAGATAAGGCAGAGCCAGATGCTCCCCTTCGCCCACTGCCTCCAGGTATGCAGCCTCACGCCAAGCACCCGGTATTCATACAAATATTTCTCTACAAATGCACCAACATTCTGTACTTTATCACTCACCATACACCCATGCTCAAATTTTGCCCTTACAAGCCGCATCAGCGGATGATTGCTTTTACTCATGTTACTTGCTGCTCTTACCAGCTTTTTCAGTGAAATCCCGGTAATCAGTCTTGCAATCGCGCCGATCCCGATCATCACTCCCGTCAGAAAAAATACCGTTTCTCTCACCACGAACATTTCCAACATAAAAAGAATCCTCCTTCTTAGATTTACCGTCATTATACCGTAAACCTCCGAATTTGGATTCCCTAATCGTTCGCCACAATCCGACATCCTGTCTGGAAAATGACGCTGCTTTTCTGTTTTACTTTGCTGCCTTACGCATTACATTCTTTCTACAAGACCTTTGACAAGCCCTACATAATGGGTGATTGCCATCTTCACAAACTCCGGATAATCCATCGTTGCACTGTTGTCAGCTTTGTCCGAAATTGCACGAATAATGACATACGAAACTTTATTCAGATATGCGGTCTGCGCCATTGCTGCGCCTTCCATCTCCGCACACTTTCCATCAAATGTCTTTACCAGATATTCCTTCTTTTCCTTGCCGGAAATAAACTGATCTCCGCTGAGCACTCTTCCGGTAAATGTCTGAATGTCCGGATTCACTTCTTTGTTTACTTCCACTGCCAGCTTCACAAGCTTCTCATCTGCCGGGAAAGAAAAGGTATCCATTCTCGGAATCTGTCCTACCGGATCACCAAGCATACTTACATCCATGTCGTGCTGAACTGCATCTGTAGAAATCACGATATCCCCGATGTTGATATCTGCATCCAGAGAACCTGCCACACCTGTATTGATCAGCGTATCCACACCAAAACAGTCAATCAGAATCTGTGCGCAGATTCCCATGTTGACTTTTCCGATACCACTTCTTACAACTACAACTTCCTTGCCACTCATAATACCTTTGACAAAAGTCATTCCGGCACGTTCCATCGTATCCTGAACTTCCATCGATTCCTTTAAGATTGCAACCTCTTCATCCATTGCTCCGATAATTCCTATCATTTGAAAATCCTCCGTTTTTCCTACATATTGTTTTTATCTATATCTATAGATTTCCCTTCAAAATTACAATAGCTATTATATCAGATTTCTTATAATATGCACTAGCATTTTCTTATAAGGCTGTGTTATAATCATTGAGGCAATTTGATAAGACACAATAATAGTATAAATATAAAGGAGGACTATACTCATGGAATTTACACCACACGGCGTCTGTTCTAAGAATATTCACTTAGAAGTAGATGAAGCTGGACGTATTCATAATGTTGAGTTCACAGGCGGATGTAACGGTAACTTACAGGGCATCGGACGCCTCGTTGAAGGAATGGATATTCACGAAGCAATTTCACGTATCGAAGGTATCAAATGCGGATACAAAGCAACATCCTGCCCGGATCAGCTTTCACTTGCTTTAAAAGAATATTTAAACAATAACCAGTAATCAAATAATTTTTTCGCAATTTTGCGTCAAAACAAGCAGGTCAGGAATTATCCCGACCTGCTTGTTTTGGTCTAATTCAGTTTAACATTAGTTAGGCTTCTTGCTTGCTCTGATGTTCCATACTCACATACTTCGCGACCGGGTTGTATTATTTGGTCATATGCTTTCTGTCCAATCAGAAAATACGTTTATTAGTTGTGGTCTTTACAGTTCTGTTCGCCCTCATGTCAGTCTGCAAGACCGGAGATGTTGAACTTTATCAACCTGCAATTCAGACAGGTGTTAAAAGGAATCTTCCCATCTCCCTCCCTCATATTGTTCCCTTGTCCTTACTTTCGCTAACTTCCGCACCGGTTGATAGTCGTATGAATATTTTATAAAAAATATTTTTTTTGGTGGTGCGTGGTGAGTTAGGGTGGGTAAGGGGTTGGGATGTTTGGTTTGTGATTTTTAGATGTAAATGCCGTTGGTGAATGATCCGCTTACATCCGAATTTGCATAATGTACACAGCATACTCGATAGTAATAACCAGTTGGTACAGACAATGTTTTGCTTGTACTTACATAAGCTGAATTATAATTAGTTTCAACCCAAGAAGTATAATATCCCCATTTTCCGTTTACATATCTTTCTACTGTTACATCCACTGTGATTTTGGAAACTGTTTTCTGCCCTACCGTGTTTCCTCCAGCACCGATTTTTCCTGTTCCTGCTCTTACAATATTAGAAGATCCACTTTTCAAGTATATGCCTCTGCTCATTGGACCAACCGTTACTTCTGATGAATCATCATTTGTCAAGTAAGATCCATCAACACATTCCGGGATGTCTGATGCCTGAACATTTTTTTGTGTACTGATAAACAATGCACAAACCATAACCATTGTCATAATCAGCGAGAAAATTTTGTTTTTT
>ENA-UOJC01005206-UOJC01005206.1-human-gut-metagenome-genome-assembly--contig:-C104-NODE-5206-length-10271-cov-5.585650_pt1 | contig 10271 bp, 7 predicted proteins | sample MGYA00242339_ERZ723886 | MGnify/ENA metagenome assembly ERZ723886 | reverse complement strand
ATTATCAAAACTTTGTGTAAATTTGCAGCGAAAAGTGTATCTCTTACTAAGAGATACACTTTTTTTCTTCTTATTCTTCCAAATATACTTTCCACATTATGAAGCAATTAAGCATTAAATGGGATTTCTTTTTATTCTGACTGTCAATTACTAACAAACATAAAATAGTCTTAATGCGAAATACCCAATGCTTGCCGGAAAGTTCCAATTAGTTCAACGATGAACTTAAAATTTTCTCAAAAAAGCCATGACCTTTTCTCGAAGTGTACTGCCTTCTTCTATTCTGCCAAAAACAAGAAACAAGTTCGTTGCCGCCACAAACAAACTTTAACCACGCACACCACTGTATCACAGCAATTTACTGCTTATCACTTTCGTTATTGCAGTCCTCCCCTTGTTTCTTCTCTTTTTTTTGTACGATATTGATAAAAGAAGAACTGATGATACCGGTCGGAATAGCCACCATTGCTACTCCCACCAAACAAATGATGCACCCCAATAATTTTCCCAAAGGCGTAATTGGATAAATATCGCCATACCCTACCGTTGCAAATGTAATGATAGCCCACCAAATCCCGTCGCCAATGTTTTCAAAAACCTCGGGTTGAGCACTCCTTTCAATATAATACATAAGAATGGCAGAAAAACAAATCGTAATAAAGCTGGCAGTGTAGGCTGTCTCAAGCTCCTCCTTAACGGAAGCAAGAGCTTTGCCGATAACCCGGAAAGAACGCGAATGCCGTATCAATTTAAAAATAATAAAAATATAGGGCAAAATAATAATATGCACCACTTCTGTATTCCAATATACATAAGTAAGAATACAAGGAATCACTGCTACAAAATCAACAAAACCATAGAAGGAAAATGTATATTTCAGACGTGCTTTTGCTGCTTTCATATCAGGATAGAGCGCGGGAGCAGATAAAATGCGGGCTGTATATTCAACCAGAAAAACAAAAGAAGATATATAGGTTATTCCGAATAATGGTACTTTGTATTCAGACATTTCCTCAAATGAACTTGCAATAACTGCTATAATTGAAATCAAAATAAAGAAAAGAACAAAACATCGAACCCATTGCCTTTTCAACAAACGTTGTATCAGAATATATAGTTTCATTTTTTATCATACTTGTTGATTAAATATCTTCCCATAAACAAAATTGGGATTGTCAAAACGTGGATAATACTGTCGTTTAGTTCGTAGGGGCGAGGTTCGCTCGCCCGAAAACAGTTTGCTTCGTGTATTCGGGCAGGCAAGCCCTACCCCTACAGCCGACGATGGGATAGACCGGTTGAGTTTTTGATACACTCCCATAAGAAACATACCAAACCGCTATCGTTTATACTTGCCTAAATTAAAATACATAAGCAAGTGATAACTGCCAGTACCTATTTTTACTTTCAAATACATCACCATCAAATATCTGGTCTATGGCGTCATGCTTATTACCTCCTATATTATGTTTGGCAGACTGAGTTAATCCTATATTATAGTAACAGCTTACCATCAGATGCTTCACAATCTTCACACCGCCTCCCAAGTTCAATCCAACTTCAGTAGAGCGCCACCCCATAGATGAAAGATCCTTATCTATCGCATCTACAGCAATATGAGCAAGTTTACGTCCCCAATTATCCTCATCCACCAAAAAAGAGAAAGAAGGACCTGCTCCCAAAAATAAATCAAAATCATCTGATATCCCCATTTCCCATTTCAGCTCTATAGGAATATCAATACTTTGTGTTCTGATATCAGTGCTACGCCCATTAGAAGTATTGGTAAGCTTCACTCCGCGTTGTACATACAACAAAGAAAAATCCAAAGCAATGCCATGAAACCCTGTTTGATATTGCAACATAGGTCCTACTTGGAATCCGGTCAAACTCTCTTCCTTAAACTGATTACGCATACCGCTGACATTTGCTTTATTACCAAGCACACCGGCTTTTAAACCAAAATGCAATCCTTGAGCCATACTGTTGGCTACTCCAAGAAATGCCAAAATAGTAAATAAACAAATTAGTTTTTTCATTATCACTTATTTAAGAAGTTAAATTTATACCTTATTAATCTTTTGCCTGATGTACAGTGAGTTGTGGGAAAGGGAACCCGATGCCTTCTTCATTAAATGTCGTATAAACAATTTCATTGATATCATACAAAACACTCCAATAATCAGCACTTTTTACCCAGACACGAACGGTAATATCCACACTGCTTGCACTTAACGACCCCAAAACGATTATGGGAGCGGGAGTATCCAAAATACGGCTATCCGCATTGATAATACGTTGCAATACAGCTCTGACCCTTTTCACATCTTCTCCATATTCTACCCCAAATACCCATTCAACACGACGCATTTCCTGTTTACTATAATTAGTCACAGCGTTTCCGCTAAGCATTCCATTGGGAACATAGATCATTCGATTGTCAAGAGTAGAAAGTATGGTGTGAAAAATCTGTATTTCCTTTATGGTACCGCTCACCCCGGGACCATCTATATAATCGCCCACTTTAAACGGTTTAAAAACAAGTATAATCAAACCACCTGCAAAATTAGAAAGATTGCCGGAAAGCGCCATACCTACAGCTACACCGGCTGATGCCAAAAGTGCAGCAAAACTGGTAGTTTCAACTCCCAACTTGCTAATTATGGCAAAAGCAAGTACCATATTCAGTAAAATTTTCACCAGACTCTTCAAAAAAGTCTGCACACTAACCTCTATCTTCCTTTTTTCAAGAACTTTGGCAATTAATATACTTATCTGCCTGATGATAAAACGACCAATGGAATATATCAGAATGGCAACAAATATATCCTTACCTGCATCCATTCCAAAATCTACCAACTTTTCCAACGCTTGCTCAAGCTTACTGCCCGGAGCTGCATTCAATAACAACCAATTCATATTTTTCTTCGTTTTACAAATAAAAATCAATCAACTTATCTCTGTCGAATTATAAATGTGTAAACACATTCCAACTGCGCATATTGTCTTGTCTCAATAATTTGTCTGATATATTCTTTTATATCCTTAAATAACCGAACATTTTGAAATTGCAAAGATACCATATATAATCAATAAAAACCATACCCATTATTCAAAACGCCATACCTCAAGACACAAAATATTTCGTATCCTACTGATAATTAAAAGCTTCTATCAAGCAATAATTAAATCTTACGCTGAAGTTCCAAGAAAAGATTGCTTGTTGTATATTTAATATCTATATTTGTGGCTCTAATGATTTTACTCAACGAATAATTTTATAACATTATGAGACGATTTCAAATTCTGTTATTATTCATTGCCATATCTTGTTCCATGTTCGCACAGGATAGGTTGTCGCTGTTTATAGGCAGAGCAAATAAATACGCTTCTGTAGAGATATCTGATTACCGGAAGCGTTTATGAATATAATGTGTCCAACCGTTCATTGGATGACTATTATAGGCGATGTGGAAGCGATTGGGGAAATGTTGGCTTGGCTCTTGAAATAGCCAGAACTTCCGGCAAGCACATGCGGGATGTATGTGATTACTATAAACGTTATCACCGATATGGCTGGAATCGTATTCTGGTAGAAATAGGTATCAAACCCGGTTCAACATATTATAACCCGTTCTATGACAGGATTCATTATCATAGCAACTGTTGGCATGAACATTATTGTTCTTATTGCGATCATCACAATAAACATCATCACAAACACTATAAAAAGCATAAACGCCATAAACATCCCAAATGGCATGATCGTGACGATGACGATTGGGATGATGACGATGATGACGACTAACACTTTCCATCATATATCTGTCACACTCCATCTATTGAAAAAGAATAAGGCAAATCCACCTCCTGTATTCCGCGCTGCAAGTTGGGGTGGGCAGACATACGAAACTCTGCCTTACCGCCCTTCAACATCTCACCATGCTTGAGAAAGTTTGCCGTATAGACCCGGCCGTTGACCAGCATTTGGTCGATATAACGGTTTACTTCACTATTTTCGGGAGCAGAGAGTACCCAGTCGTTGCCGTTTTCAAAGTGAAGGGTTGCCTTGCGGAAAAGCGGTGCACCGAGAACATATTCATCCGTTCCGGGACATACCGGATAAAAGCCCAATGCCGAGAACACATACCAAGCCGAAGTCTGGCCATTGTCCTCGTCTCCGCAATATCCGTCGGGAGCCGAAGTATACATACGATTCATCACTTCACGCAACCAATATTGCGCTTTCCAGGGTTGTCCGGCATAGTCGTAAAGGTAAATCATGTGTTGAATGGGTTGGTTGCCATGTGCATAGTTCCCCATGTTCATTACCGTCATCTCACGTATTTCGTGAATCACCTGCCCGTAATAGCTGTCATCGAAAACAGGAGGAACGGCAAACACCGAGTCAAGCATCGTGACAAACATTTCTTTACCTCCCATCAGGTTTATCAGCCCCTGCGGGTCATGAAAAACCGACCAGGAATAATGCCAACTGTTTCCCTCGGTAAATGCATCTCCCCACTTCAACGGAGAGAACGGTTTTTGGAATTCTCCGTTCCGGTTCTTGCCGCGCATCAGCTTACTTTCGGTGTCGAAAAGATTCTTATAGTTCAAGGCACGTTTGGCAAAGAGAGTAATTTCTTCCTGCGGCCGCTTCAATTCCTTTGCCAGACGGTAAATGCACCAGTCATCGTATGCATACTCCAGTGTGCGGGCAGCATTCTCGTTGATGTTCACATCGTATGGGATATAACCCAAACGGTTATAGTATTTATAGCCCAATCGCCCGGTGGAGGATACTTCGGGATGCACATTTTCGGTTCCGTGCAGCAACCCTTTATACAAGCTTTCCACCTCTTCCACACGCACACCTTTCATATAAGCATCCACTAAAACGGAGGCCGAGTTATTACCCACCATACAACCGCGATGCCCCGGACTCGCCCATTCGGGAAAGAAACCGCTTTCTTTATAAGTATTTATCAGACCTTCCTGAATTTCCTTGTTGACGGACGGATACATCAGGTTGAGCAATGGAAACAGGCAGCGGAATGTATCCCAAAAGCCGGTATCGGTATATAGATAACCGGACAGCACCTTGCCATTATAAGGACTGTAATGTATCGGCTGTCCTTTCGCATCCATTTCATAAAACTTACGCGGAAAAAGCAACGAACGGTAGAGACAGGAATAGAAGGTGCGATATTGTTCGTCTGTTCCGCCTTCCACCTCTATCTTGCCCAACACCCGGTTCCAGGCATCCTTGCCTTTTCGCACCAGCGTATCGAAATCATCGGCACCCAGTTCACACAGATTCGCTTCCGCCTGTTCGGGACTGATAAACGAAGAGGCGACCCGTGCATGCACCACTTCCCCTTTACGGGTCTTGAAGCCGATAACGGCTCCTGTGTGAAAAGCATTCTGCTCCATGACGTCTCTCTTTAAAGAAAGGGAAACCTCATCCTTTTTCCTTTTAGGCTTCTCATCATTGGAGAAGGTGGCCCGATAAGTAAACGGCTTGTCGAACTCAACGACAAAATAGTTCTTGAAGTTATCGGGCACGCCGCCACTGTTGCGTGTGGTATAGCCTATAATCTTATTCTCTTCGGGAATAATCCTGATAGACGACCCACAGTCGAAAGCATCGACCACAATATATGAATCATTTTCAGGAAAAGTGAAGCGAAACATCACCGCACGTTCGGTCGGTGTAAGCTCGGTCACTACATCATGTTCCGCCAGATACACCTTATAATAATAAGGACGCGACAGTTCGGCCTTATGGGAAAACCAACTGGCACGCTTGTCTTCATCAAACTCCGGCTTCCCGGTAACGGGCATCAGAGAAAACTGACCGTAATCGTTAATCCACGGACTGGGCTGGTGAGTCTGCTTAAAGCCACGAATCTTATTGGCAGTATAAACATATTGCCATCCGTCACCCATCTTTCCGGTTTGTGGTGTCCAAAAATTCATTCCCCACGGACGGGCAGTCGCAGGATAAGTATTGCCGGTGGAAAGTTCGAAAGAGGACTGAGTTCCCACCAACGGACTCACATAATCGGCATAGTCCTTTGCCTGCACCCATAAAGTGAGGCAAAAGAATACAACTGACAGGAAAAGTTTCTTTATCATCGTGTTGCCTGGTTTATTTACGGTTTAAAAGGTTCGGCTCCCATACTGATTTCCATCACTCCCCCCGCCGTCAGGTCGCTGTGCGTGAAGAAAGGCTGTTCAAGCGGTTTCCCGTTCAACAGAATGGACTGAACATATTTGTTTTCTTTTGAGTTGTTCTTCGTGCGAATCACAAAATCCTTTTGACCGGGCAGGTGAATGGTCACTTCCTCGAACAAGGGACGGCCAATGGAGTAAACCGGCTCACCGGGACACACCTGATAGAAACCCATCGCATTCAGAATATACCAGGCTGACATCTGACCACAATCCTCATTGCCCGAAAGACCGTCGGGAGCATTGCGGTACTGACTATGCAGCACACTGTCTACCAATTCCTGTGTCCGCCACGGACGATTGACATAGTTATACAGATGGATGATGTGATGACTCGGCTCGTTGCCGTGAGCATATTGCCCGATAAGACCGGAAATATCTGCCGAAACCGTCTCCCCTTCAAGCTTGGAAGAAACAGTGAACAGGGAATCCAGCTTACCGGCAAAAGCCTCCTCTCCTCCCATCAAGCCAACCAGACCGGGCACATCGTGAGGCACGAACCAAGTCCACTGCCAAGCCGTACCTTCGCAATAATCGTCACTGCGATGGGTAGACGAACGAGGATTGAACGGAGTACGCCATTTCCCCTTACTGTCCCGCCCGCGCATAAAACGGGTTTCGGGGTCGAAGTAAGACTTATATGCCCCGGCAAAACGAGCATATTTATCTCTTGTTTCCACATCTCCCAAACTATCTGCCAATACGGATATACACCAATCATCGTATGCATATTCCAATGCCTTTGCCACCGATTCGTTTTCGAGGTCGCAAGGAATATAACCCAGCGCATCCTTGTAATAACGGGCACGGGGCATCACAAAAGGAACCAGCCACTTCGGACCGACAATGCCGGTCGTGTCGTATTCGGCAGTACGGAGACAGGCTTGGTAGGCTTCGCGAACATCGAAATCGCGATAACCCTTCACGTATGCATCGGTGATGATAGAGGCAGCATGATAGCCAATCATCGTTCCCGTGTAGTTGGCAGCACAATCCCATTTCGGGAAAACACCTCCCTCACGCTGTTTCTTCAACAATGAACGGATATAGCTTTCGTTGGTATGAGGGTCTATGATGGTGAGCAAAGGATGCAACGCACGAAATGTGTCCCAAATAGAAAAAGTGGTGTAAACAGGATCTTCCTTATCGGTGGTGTGCACTTTTAAATCCATCCCCAAATAACGCCCGTCTACATCGGTAAACAAGTTCGGACTCAAGAATGCATGATACATGGCAGTATAGAAAATGGCAAGTTGGTCGGGGTCTTCCGTTTTCACCTCTATCTTTGAAAGACAATCATTCCAAGTCTTTCGGGCATCGGCACGCACTCTGTCGAAATCCCAGTCGGGCAACTCAGCCAGCAGATTCTGCCTGGCTCCTTCACCATCGACAGACGAGATGGAGAAACGAACCATCACCTGTTCATCTTCGGCCGTATCAAAACGGAGCAGCATTTTGCAGACGGGAATCTGCTGTCCGCCTTCCTCGATGGTATCGGTATAAAGAGTATGGGTAAAAGGCTTTGAGAAAACAGCATAAAAATAAAGATCTTGTTGCCAAGCCCAATAAGCACTGCGCTTGTATCCGCAAAGCACGGTATCATTGACAGCCTCCACCTCCATGACCTGATTGGTTTGCTGCTGAATATTATAGTCCATATCCAGAATGAAACCCGATTCCTTGCTTTCAGGAAACGTATAACGGTGCATGGCGGCACGCTCAGTGGCCGTCAGCTCGGCTTTCACACCGTAAGTATCCAAGAAAACCGAATAATATCCCGGTTCGGCATACTCGTTCCTGTGCGAAAAAGCAGAAGCGAAAGGACGCTGCTGACTCTCTTTCCCAAGATATTCCACCTTCTGCTCACCTACGGTAGGCATCAAAAGAAAATCACCGAAATCGGCACAGCCCGTACCGCTAAGGCGTGTGTGGGCAAAACCATTGATGGTGGAATCTTCGTAATAGTAGCCCGAACAGGAGTCCCAGCCATCGATACGCGTATCAGGACCCGGTTGAATCATTCCGTGAGGCAACATGGCACCCGGATGCGTATGTCCGTGTCCTCCCGTTCCGATGAAAGGATTGACATAACCGGTGTATTCTTTCATTTCCGTTGTTTGGGTAGAACATGCACTCAAACATAATAATCCTACCAAACAACCGCTTACGAGTCTATTGAATTTCATTGTTTTCTATTTGATGTTATTTTATTTCCGATGAAACGAATTATCGATACCAAATCTCTCCCGGTTCGGAACTCATCTCGAATTCCACAGTAGCCCCGTCCATTATCTGTTGATGGGTGATATAACTCTTATCGTATGGCTTTCCGTTCAACTTGACCGACCGGATATAGATATTCTCACGGTTGACAGCCGGTGCCAGCACTGTAAAAGTCTTCCCGTTGTCAAGATGCATACGCATTTCGGGAAATAACGGAGTTCCTATTTCATACTCACCACTTACGGGATTGACCGGATAAAAGCCCATGGCACTGAATACATACCAGGCAGACATCTGACCGCAATCTTCATTGCCGCACAGTCCGGCAGGTGCATTGAAATAAAGATGATGCATCACCTGTGCCACATACTTCTGAGTCTTCCACGGCTGACGTACTTTATTATACAAATAAATGACATGATGGCTCGGCTCATTGCCATGAGCATACTGCCCAATCATACCGGTGCTGAAAATAGGCAAATCTTCCTTCCCGGCAGGGATATACGTAAACATACTATCGAGCTTCTCTGCAAAGCGGTCTTTTCCTCCGACCAAAGTTATCAGTCCGCGAATATCCTGAGGCACAGACCATAAATACTGCCATCCGTTACTCTCGCAAATATGGGCTGTATAGTCATCGGGACAGAAAGGCCGGATAAAAACACCCTTGTCATCAACGGGCTGCATAAATCCTGTAGCGGGATTGAATACATTCTTGTAGTTTTGAGAACGCTTGTAAAACTCTTCCGCCAGTTCCGTCTTTCCCATCTTGCGCGCCATCTCTGCAATGCAATAATCATCAAAAGCATACTCCAGTGTTTTGGAAAGCGACCAATTGTCGGCATTATACTCATCTTTTATATTATAAGGAATATAACCGAGCTTCTTATAAAGCCCGATTCCCCGATAATTGTCCAAGTTGGCAGTGGCGACACAGGCCTTCAATGCTTTCTCTGCATCAAAGTCACCTATTCCTTTCAAATAAGCATCCACAATGACGGGAACAGCATGATAGCCAATCATCATATCAGTCTCACTACCCCAAAAGTTCCAAACCGGAAGCCGGCCGTTTTGGTCATAAAAAGCAAGAAAAGACTTTATCATGTCATTGGTGCGGACAGGCTCGGTATAAGTAAGAAGCGGATGGGCGGCACGATAAGTATCCCATAAAGAAAAAGTGCCATAGTTCACCCAGCCATCGGCTTTATGTATTTTCTTATCAGGTCCATAATACGAACCGTCCACATCACTAAAGACAGTGGGCGCTATCATGGTGCGATACAAAGCCGTATAGAAATTCACCTTGTCATCCAAGTCACAGATGCCCCTGACCTCTATCTTCCCAAGCTGACGGTTCCAATTCTCTTTGGTCTCCGCCACATACTTATCAAAGTCATTATGAGGAGCCTCAGCCGCCAGGTTTCCAGCTGCCCCTTCCATGCTTACTCCCGAAAGAGCCGTACACAACACTATCTCTTCCCCATCGGTCGTATCAAAGTTGAAACGTGCCACGTATGCAGTACCTATGGTCTTGCCATCCTGTATGATGGCGGTAGTATCTATTTCGGAAGACCGGAACGGTTTGGAAAAACGGGTACGGAAGAAAACACGCTGTCCACGTGCCCAACCGTCAGAGAACCGATATCCCTGTATGGTGCATGAATCCACCACCTCGATATGGGAGTCTTGTGTGAAATCCCAGTTCATCGCCTTCTTCAAATTCAGGAATACGGCAGACTGCGCTTTTGGGAAAGTGTAACGCTGAATGCCACAACGCTCGGTGGCCGTCAACTCTACATTTATATTATAATCTT
>ENA-UOJC01005202-UOJC01005202.1-human-gut-metagenome-genome-assembly--contig:-C104-NODE-5202-length-10277-cov-8.916846_pt1 | contig 10277 bp, 8 predicted proteins | sample MGYA00242339_ERZ723886 | MGnify/ENA metagenome assembly ERZ723886 | reverse complement strand
TTCCTGCGTGGCCTGTTCGACCAGATTCAAATCCACCAGCTCTCTTTCGCTCACAAGATATCACATATCTAATAAGTTGTCAAGCGATATTTTCGGCAAAAAACAAAAAATCGCCGATTTCGTTCGGCGACTTCAAAGCTCATTCTCTCGTTCTGGAAATCTTCGCGCCGAGGCTGTTGAGCTTCTCCTCCAGATGCTCGTAGCCGCGGTCGATGAAATGCGTGTTATAGATTTCGGTCGTGCCCTGCGCCATCAATCCGGCGATCACCAGCGCCGCGCCCGCGCGCAGGTCGGTGGCCTCGACGGCCGCGCCGTGCAGCTGGGGCACGCCCTCGATCACGGCGGTCTGCTCATAGATGCGCACCCGCGCGCCCATGCGCTCCATCTCCGACAGGTGGCGGAAGCGGGATTCGAAAATGTTTTCCACCACGGTCGATGTGCCCGTCGCGGTGCAGAGCAGCGCGCTCATGGGCTGCTGCAAATCGGTCGGGAAGCCGGGGTAAACCTGCGTTTTGAACGTCACCGCGCGGTGGTCGCCGATCGAACGGACGCGAATCGCGTCGTCCCGCTCCTCCACGCGCGCGCCCATCTCCAGCAGCTTGGCGGTCAGCGCTTCCATGTGCGTGGGGATGCAGCCGCAGATCGTCACGTCGCCGTGCGTCGCAGCGGCAGCGATCATCAGCGTGCCCGTCTCGATCTGATCCGGAATGACGGCATACGGGCGGCGGCTTTGCAGCCGTTGCACGCCGCGGATGCGAATCACATCCGTGCCCGCGCCCTTGACGCGGCAGCCCATCGAGTTGAGGAAGTTCGCCAGATCGACGATGTGCGGCTCCTTGGCGGCGTTGTAGATTGTCGTCGTGCCGCTCGCGCGGGAGGCCGCCAGCATGACGTTGATCGTGCCGCCGACGGTGACCATATCCATGAACACATCCGAGCCGATCAGCCCGTCCGTCTGCGCCACGACGAGGCCGCGCGTCGTCTCCACCTTCGCGCCGAGCGCGCGCATGCCCTTGATGTGCTGGTCAATCGGCCTGCGCCCGATGTCGCATCCGCCCGGCAGGGGCACCTGCGCCCGGCCAAAGCGCGCCAGCAGCGCGCCGATGTAATACGACGACGCGCGCATCCGGCGGCAGAGCTCCAGCGGCACATCCGTGCGGTCGATGGTGCTGGAATCGACCTCCATCACGCCCGCGTCGGGATCCCAGTTGACCTTCGCGCCCAGATGGCGCAGCGTCTCCACCGAAACGTTGACGTCCTCGATGTTCGGCAGATTTTCGATCACACAGGGCGTTTCGCTGAGGATCGAGGCGGAAATCACCGCGACCGAAGTATTCTTGCCGCCGCTGACGCGCACGGTTCCCTCCAGCCGCTGCCCACCCGTGATGAGCATTCTTTCTTCTGCCATGATGATCCTCCTTATGATTGCCGGTCGCCCGGGGTTGTATCTTTAACCCCTATATTATACACGGATTGGCGCACTTTGGCAAGTAAGGCGAAAAACGGCGCCGCGCCTTATTCGGACGCGAAAATCTCGCTTTGAATCCGCTCCCTCAGGTCTTTTTTCAGCGCGCCGAGCTGCTCCGTTTCATAGCGCTTTTCGCCGACGACGGCATACCTGCCCTCAAAGCGCAGCGCCGTCTCGCCCTCCGCCGTGACAAACGCGAGCGTCAGCCCGTCGTCGGCCACGCCGATGTTCGTCTCCGCGCCGAGCGACAGCGCGCAGCAGAGCGCGTGAATCTCGGCGATGGCGGCGCTGTCCGTAAAGACGAACCGCCCCGCGCCGCCCTCGGTATAGGTGGCTATCTCAATTTTCTGAATATCGTCGTCCAAAAGCGCCCGGACGCTCTCCAGCTCCGGCCACGCGGCCTCCGCCGACGGCAGGGCGGCGGGCTTCTCCTTTTCGGCCGTCGCAGCCCCGGCGGCAAGCGCAAGCAGCGCGGCCAGCAAAAGCACAGCGAATTTTTTCATGGAACACACTCCCTTTCAGCCAAAACCATTCTTTTTCCATATTGAGTATAAACGATATCCGAAAATTCCGCAAGAAAAAATTCGTTCAGGGGCAAGGGGTTTCGCTTTTGAGATGATTCGTGTATAATAAGAAGAACCGGCTGCGCGCATCTCGCCGCGCCAACCCAAAGCCGGCTTTAACGAAGGGAATCAAGCGATATGTTTACCCCGAACGAATACGGCCTTTTCTCCATGCCGACGCTGGAAACCCCGCGCCTGACCCTGCGCCGCATGACCATGAAGGACGCGAAGGATGTTTTTGAATACAGCCGCGACGCGGACGTGGCGCGCCATGTGCTCTGGTCGGCGCAGAAGGACATCGGCGAGGCCAAGGATTATTGCCGTTACATGACCCGCCGCTACCGCGCCGACGAGCCGAGCAGCTGGGGCATCGTCGATAAGAAAACCGGCCATCTGGTCGGCACCATCGGCTACATGAATTACGACATGGACAACGCCAGCGTGGAAATCGGCTATTCGCTGGCCAAGTGGATGTGGAACGGCGGCTACATGACCGAAGCGCTCCGGCGCGTGATTGATTACACGTTTGACGCGATGGATATCAACCGCATCGAGGCGCAGCACGAGCTGGACAACCCCGCCTCCGGCCGCGTCATGGAAAAATGCGGCATGCGCAAAGAGGGCGTTCTGCGCCAGCGGCTCTACAACAAGGGGAAATTTGTCGATGTGGCGCTTTATGCCATTCTCAAGGACGACGCGAGACCCGCGCGGCGCGCCCCCGCACGATGAGCGCCGCGCGCGCCATCAGAAAGGAACACGATATGATAAAACTCATTGCCTGCGATATGGACGGCACCCTGCTGGACAGCGCCAAGCGCCTGCCCGCCGAGCTGCCCGAGGTCATCGCCAAGCTGAAGGAAAAGGGCGTGCTCTTCTGCGTCGCCAGCGGGCGGCAATATGCCTCCCTGCGCCGTGATTTCGACGCATACGCCGACGATATGCTCTTTATCTGCGAAAACGGCGCGCTGGTCATGCAGCACGACCAGCGCGTGCTCATCGACCCCATCGACCCGAGCTTTATTTCGAGCATCGTGACGGCAACGAAATCGCTTGAGGGCGTTTACCCCGTCGTCTGCCGCGCGGGTGTGGCGCTGATTGAAAAGACCGCGTCGGATGAATTCATCCGCAACACGCGCATGTACTACCCCAGCGTCGAGGTCGTGGCGGATCTGACCGCGCTGGGCCGCCTGCCGGACGTCTGCAAGGTCGCCTTTTACGACGAAGGCGACGCGCAGACGCACGAGCTGCCCGCGCTGCGGGCGAAGCTGGAAGGGCCGCTGTCGATCACCCTCTCCGGCGAGCACTGGGTCGATGTGATGAAGCCCGGCGTGAACAAGGGCTGCGCGATGCGCGGCATCCAGCAGAAGCTGGGCATTTCGGCCGCCGAATGCATGGCCTTCGGCGACTATCTCAACGACTGCGAGCTTTTGCAGGCCGTCGGCGAGAGCTACGCCATGGAAAACGCGCATCCGGCGCTCAAGGCGCTGGCGCGTCACATCGCCCCGAGCAACGACGAAAACGGCGTGATGCGCGTGGTGCGCGCCGCGCTGGGGCTGTGAGGAGGCTGCCATGACCATCACACTGCCGCGCCTCCGCTTCCTCGCGCCGCTCTTCGCCGCCTCCGTCTTCTGCGCGTCGGCGCTGGGCGGCTATTTTTCCTCCGGCAGCGCGGGCGTTCTGACCGCCTGCTTCCTGCTGTTCCTGCTGACGGCCGCTGTCCGCCCGACGCGGCGCGAATGGGGCGTGGGTGCGATTCCCGCCGCGCTGTTCGCTTTTTTCAGAACCGTCGGCCATTCGTATGATACGACGGATTCCTCCGATCTGCTGCTCAAAAACGCCCAAACGATGCTCCGCGGCGCGGCGGCGATGGCGGCGCTGTTCGCGGCGGCGCTCTGCGCGGTCGTTTTGCTCTTCCGCCTGCTCGACGCGCTCCGCGCGCACGCGCAGGCCGGCGCGCCCGCGACGCAAAAAGAGAAGCGCCGGCTCTTCTGGCTCTGCGCGGGGCTGATCTTCGCCGGTTCCATCCCCTATCTGCTGCTCTACGCGCCGGGGCTGAATATCTACGACACGCACGACCAGATTTTGCAGTTTTTCGGCTTCCCCAGCTACATCGGCGACGGCAGCGCGCTCAGCGACCACCATCCCGTGTTTCTGACCCTCATCTACGGCGGATTTATGAAGCTGGGGCTGCTGCTGGGCGACGCAAACATCGGCCAGCTTCTCTACAGCCTGCTGAGCATGGCCGCGCTGGCCGCCTGCTGGGCGTATGCGCTGGTCACGCTGCGGGAGGCGGGGCTGGCGCGCGGCGCGGTGATCGGGCTGGCGCTGTTTGTCGCGCTCTATCCCGTGCTGGCGCTGTATGCGTTCAACATGTGCAAGGATGTGAGCGTCGAGCCGTTTGTGCTGCTCTACGGCACGATGATGTTCCGGCTCTATGCCTCGCACGGGCGGGCGGCGCAAAGCGGCCGCTTCTGCGCGGGGCTGTTCGCCGTCGCGCTGATGATGATGCTCACCCGAAAACCCGCGATGTATGCGCTGTGCTTTGCGGCGCTGTTTCTGCTGCTCGGCTATCCCGGCGTTCGGGCGCGGCTGGCGGGCGCGCTGCTGGGCGCGGCGGCGGTCTTCGCCGTTTTGTATAACGGGCTGCTCCTGCCCGCGCTCGGCGTGATTCCGGGCGAGACGCGGGAGATGCTCTCCGTGCCGTTTCAGCAGACGGCGCGCTGTCTGCTCGCCTATCCCGACGACGTGACGGAATCGGAGCTGCGCGCCGTTTCGGCGGTGCTCGACGTGGAAAACGGCGTGCCGAATTACGATCCCCGGCTGGCCGACCCCGTGAAGGACACGAGCAGCCCCGATCTTTCCGGCAGGCTCGGCCCGTATATGAAGGCGTGGCTGAGCATGGGGATGCGCCACCCCGGCGTCTATCTGGACGCATGGCTGAACATGATCTACGGCTATTTTTATCCGTCGGACAGCAACACCATCGTCTGCCTGACCCTCAATTCGCCGGATGCGGGCGGCGTTGCGCTGCGGCAGAGCCCGGCGCTTTCCGACGCGCGGCTGGAGCTGCACAACCGGATTTATTTCACGCTGAGGCGGATTCCGGGCGTCGGCTGGCTGTTTTACGTCGATTCCGTCGTCTGGGTCTTTCTGCTGCTGCTCGCGGCGCTGATTCTGCGCGACGGGCTTCGCGCCGCCGTGCCGTATATGTTCTTTTTCGGCACGCTGGGCATCTGCCTGCTCTCCCCCAAGAGCGGTGAAATCCGCTATCTGATGCCGATTCTCTACATCCTGCCCGTCATGCTGGGCGCGGCGCTGCTGCCCCCGCGCAAGGAGGAAAAGCCATGAAAACCGAAAGGCGATCCGCCGACGTTCTGCTTTCCGCAGCGATGGCGCTTGTGTTCGGCCTGATTTTTTACACCTTCAACACGCCGCTCGGCCCGAGCATCGGCAGCGACAACGCGATGTATCTGACCCTCGGCACGGCGCTGGCCAGGGGCTACGCGCCGTATACGCAGATTTTTGACCACAAGGGGCCGATGCTCTACCTGCTCCAGATGCTGCCCCAGCTCCTTTCGGGCGGCTACAGCACGCTGGCCGTGTTCATCCAGCAGGTGATCGCGCTGTTCCTGTGCCTGCGCGTCGTCAGCCGCATCGCGCGGACGCTGGGCGCGTACAGCGGCGTGACGCAGCTCTTCTATCTGGCGCTGATCGCCTCGCTGGTCGGCGGCGGCAACCTGACGGAGGAATACGCCAGCCTGCCGACGCTTTTGGGCGCGTATGCCGCGCTGCGCGTATTCCTCCGGCCGGATTGGACGAAGCGCCTGTTCGCGCCCGCGCTGCTGATGGGCGTCTGCACGATGGCGGCGTTTCTGCTGCGCGCCAACAACGCCCTGCCGCTGGCCGCGCTGACGCTGGCGCTGGCGCTCTGCCTGCTGGCGAAAAAACAATTCGCGCCGCTCGGGCAGTGCGCGGCGGGCTTTTCCGCGGGGCTGGCGCTCTGCGCCCTGCCCGTCGTAATCTGGCTGGCGGCGCGCGGCGCGCTCCGTGCCGCGTGGTACGGCGCCATCGTCCACAACATGCGCTACACCGAAACGGGCAGCACGGGGCGCGTCGCCATGCTGCTGCACAGCCGATACGGGCTGGCGGCCATGCTGATGGCGGTGCTTGCCTGTCTGGGCGCGCTGGCGCTGCGAAAAAAAAGCCCGATGCTGGCGCTGGGCATGGTCGCGGCGGCGGCGGCAGGCGCGTTGGCGGCCTTCCTTTCCCGCAAGTTTTACGATCACTACCTGATTCTCGGCGCGCCGATGGCGGTGCTGGGGCTGGCGGCGGCGCTCGCCGCGATTCAAAAGCCGCGCGCGCGCGCCGTCAGCGCGATTGCGCTGACCTGCTGCTGTGCGCTCTGGCTGGGCATAAACGGCCATGCGGCGAACCAGACGCGCCTTTCCGAGCGCGCGGACTGGGCGCAGTTCACCGCCGACGCGCAGGCGCTGATGGCGCAGGTGCCGCAGGACGAGCGCGACCGCTTCATGGCCTATCGCGTCGAGCCGCGCTGGTATGTCGCGGCCGAGGCGCTGCCGTGCATGCGCTTCTACTTCCTTCAGGAGGTGCTGGCACAGGCCGACCCCGCGGTGATGGACGAAATCGTTCAGACGTTTGAAACCGACCCGCCGCGCTGGCTGGTGATCTATTACAACCGCGCCTTTAACCCGCCCTACGACGCGCGCGTCGCGGCCATTTTTGAAACGAATTACGAATTTGTGGACGCCGCCGGACAGTACCAGCTTCTCCGGCTGAAGGAGGGATTGCCTTGCGAACCAAACTCCTGAGAAGCGGTTTGGGCTTTTTCGCTTTCGCTGCGGGGATCAGCCTGATCAACGTGCTGGTTTTCCCCTACGCGCGGGAAAACTACGGCTACGGCCTGATCGGCCTGTGGCTGGCTTATGCGGCGGCGCTGGCGCTGCTGATGCTGGCCGGGCGCGCCGTCAGCCGGATGCGCGCGGACAGGGCGGAACGCGCCGCGCGGACGCTCGCCCCGGCGTTCACCCTGCTGCTGTTCGCCGTTCACCTGCTGATGGGCTATCTGCTGGAATACACGCCCAGCGGCGACAATTTCATGCTCTACAAGAGCTCGCAGATGCTGGCCACGGACGGCAATTTTGATAACTACCCGTATTTTTACCTCTATCTGAGCCGCTTTTCCAACCAGTGGGGCTTTACGCTGATGCTGACCGCCTTTTACAAGCTGATCTTTGCCCTCGGCGTGACGCAAACGTTCTACCCGCTGGTGCTGGTGCAGGCGGTGCTGTATGTCTTCAGCACGCGCGCGACGCTGCGCATCGCCCGTCGCCTCTCCGGCGCGAAGGGCGAACTGATGACGCTGCTGATGCTGGCCTGCTGCCTGCCGATGTACGTCGCCGCCGCCGTGCTGTATACGGATACGTTCTCCGTGCCGTTCATCATGGTGGCGCTGGATCTGGCGCTCCGCATCAAGGATGCGCAAAGCCGGGGGGCGCAGCTCGCGCTGTCCGCCGCCTGCGGGGCGGTGGTGCTGATCGGCTGCCAGATCAAAATGACGGTGCTCATCGCGCTGATGGCGGCCGTGATCGTCTGGCTGCTGGAGATGAAGCCGGGGCGCGCGATGCTCTGCACGGCGCTCTGCGCGGCGATTGTCGGGGGCGGCACGGCGGCGGTTCAGCATTATATGAAAAACGAGGTGCTCGACCCGGAGATGGTCGCGCAGCACCACACGCCCGCGATTCACTGGGTTATGATGTCCATCCCCTCCGGCAACAACCCCTACGGCGGGTTTTCGGGCGATTACGCCATCACATGGGGCATGATGGAGGAGGGCGCGACGCACGAGGAGGTCATGGCCTCCATCTACTCGCGCATGAAGGACAAGATCTATACCCTGCGCTACCCCAACCGGCTGATTTCCGCGGCGCTGCGCAAGGACAGCGCGTTCATGGGCGACGGCACATACGGCATGACCGAAATGCTGGACGACGGCCCCGTTCGGGAAAACGTCGTCTCCTCCTTCGTGCTGGAAGGGCGGAGCCGATACCGCCTGCACATGACGCTCTGCACGGGCGTCTGGCTCGCCCAGTTGACGCTGGCGCTGCTCGCCTGCGTTCGGGATATCCGCCGCTCCGACCCCGCCTCGGGCGCAAAGGCCGGCAGCCTGCGATACATGACGCTGTATGTCGCGTTCTTCGGCGCGGCGCTGTTCCTGATGCTCTGGGAGGCGCGCGGCCGGTATCTCTTCGGCTTTGTCGCGGTGCTGCTGCTGCTCGCGGCGCACGGCGCGCTCCAGACAGAGGAGGGGATGTAAATGCAAGGCGTTCAAACCCCGCCGCCCCGCGCGAAGCGCGGCGTTCTCCGCGCGCTTCTTTTGATCGGCATGGGGCTGATGATCCCGTGCTATCTGTTCACCGTGGGCAACGTGGCGCTTTCCCCGTGGCCGCTCTATGAGCGAAACCGTCTGGCGCTGGCGATTCTGACGCCGCTGTGCCTCGCGCTGCTGCTCCTGCTTCGCCGCGCCGCCAAGGCGGCCTGCTTTGAGCGGCACGAGCGCGCGGTGCTGCTCGGCTTCGCCGCGTTCTATTTCGCCGCGCAGATGCTTTCGGCCTTTGCGCTCCGCTTCACCCCGATGACGGATCTGGAGCAGTGCGTCTCGGCGGCGCGCCGCCTGCTGGACGCGGATCAGCCCGGCCTCTCCGAGCGCTCGCTGATCTACCTCGGCCGCAACCCGCACAACATGGGCGTCATCTATCTCTTCTGCGCCATCTTCCGCGCGGCCGATCTGCTGGGCGCGGATCAGCTTCTCTGCGCGGCGCTGGTTTGCAGCCTGCTGTTCACGGCCGGCCTGCTCTGCGCCGCGCGGCTTTGCAGGCGTTTGGGCGGCGCGCAGGCGCAGGCGCGGGCGTTGCTGCTGTTTGCCACCTGCCTGCCGTTTCTCTACTGCACCTCTGAGCTGTACACCGACGTGTTCTCCCTCGCGTTTTCGCCGATGATCCTCCTCGCCTATTTCAAGGCGCGGGACGCGGAAAGCCTGCGGGCGCGGGCGGGTTACGCCCTGCTGTTCGCGCTGAGCACATTTTTCGGCGCACAGCTCCGCTTCACCACGGTGATCGCGGCGATTGCCTGCCTGATTGCGGCGCTGTTTGAAAAACGCGTGAAGCTGACGGCGATTCTGGCGGTGCCGCTGGCGCTGTGCTTCGCCCTCGGCGGCGCGGCGATACAGGCCGAAAATGAAAAGCACCTCGGCGCGGAGAACATCCGAAACAACAAGCTGCCCGTGCTGCATTTCGTCTTGATGGGTCTGCCGGTGCAGAGCGACGAGGGCTACGGCCAATACGGCGACGGTGGCTGGCTGATTTTCACCACCTCGTTTGACAGCCCGCAGGCGCGCGACGCGGCGCTCCGGCAGAAATTCATCGACCGCGCCTATACGCTGGCGCATCACCCGGATATGCTGCTCAGCTCCCTGAGCCGGAAAAACCTCTCCACCTTCGGCCGGGGCACGTTCGAGCTGAACGAAATCTTCGAGGCCGACGAGCACGAGCCGAACAACGCCCTCAAGCAGGTCGTGTTCGCTCAGGGGCGCTGGAACCGGGCGTACACGCATCTGGCGACGGCGCTGTTTCTGGCGCAGATGCTGCTGGCCTGCATCGCCTGCGCGCAGGCGGTGCACAGGCGCGACACGAGCGCCGCGCCGCTGTTTCTGACGCTGCTGGGCGCTTTTCTGTTCCTGTGCATCTGGGAAACGCGGGCGCGCTACTTCTTCCAGTTTATGATGGTTCTGCTCTGTGCGGGCGCGATGTTCGCCCCCAAACGCGCCGATTGAATCTTTGAGGCGGCTCGATTTGGCTGCTTATCCACACCTTTTCCACAGTTATCCCCCTGTTATCGACAGGCTTATCCACAAAACCCGCCGAATCGTCTGATGTTTTCCCCGAAAAGCCCGAACGTGTCCCGCGCCCTTGCGATGGATAACGTCCGGGCTTTTCTTCTTTTGGGAGGCCGTCCGCGCGCGGCTTATGCACAGGCTTTCCACAGGTTTTCCCACATTATCCACAGCGTCGTCCACAAGTTATCCACACGCCGTTTTGACGGCCTTTGAAGTCATACCAAAAGCGCCCGCGATCCGGCTTTTCACCGTCTCGCGGGCGCTGCGTTTATTCAATCATGGTTTTGAAGCCGCCGTCAGGAATCGACCTCGATCAGGTTAATCATCACGACCG
>ENA-UOJC01005197-UOJC01005197.1-human-gut-metagenome-genome-assembly--contig:-C104-NODE-5197-length-10294-cov-6.001758_pt1 | contig 10294 bp, 7 predicted proteins | sample MGYA00242339_ERZ723886 | MGnify/ENA metagenome assembly ERZ723886 | reverse complement strand
CACCACCACCACCCTCATCTCCAAGTTCTACGAGGCCGCAGGCCGCAAGGTGCATTTGGGCGGCAACATCGGTGCGGCCCTGCTGCCCATGCTGCCCGAGGTCCGGCCGGAGGATGTGGCTGTGGTGGAGCTGTCCAGCTTCCAGCTCATCAGCATGCACCAGAGCCCGAAGATCGCGGTGGTGACCAACGTCACCCCCAACCACCTCGATCACCATAAGGATATGCAGGAGTACATCGACGCAAAACGCAACATCCTGCTCTACCAGAACCCGCCCTGCCGTGCCGTGCTGGGCTACGAGAATGAGATCAGCCGCTCCATGCAGAAGGACTGCAAGGGCAGGCAGGTCTGGTTCACCCGCCTGCACGATACTGACAACGGTGCCTTCCTGCGCAAAGAGGACAATATGCTCTGCATGGCCGAGGACGGCGTGGTAACGCCCTTCCTGGCCCAGAAGGACATCAAGCTGCGGGGCCTGCACAATATCGAGAATCTGCTGGCCGCTGCCGCCGCAGTCTGGGGCGAGGTGCCCGTGGAGGCCATCCAGAAGGTGGGCAGCACCTTTACCGGCGTGGAGCACCGCATTGAGCCGGTGCGCACGCTGGACGGCGTGCTCTACTACAACGATTCCATCGGCACCAGCCCCACCCGCACCATTGCGGGCCTGCGCAGCTTTGACCAGAAGGTCATCCTCATTGCGGGCGGCTATGATAAGCACATCCCCTATGAGCCGCTGGCCCCCGAGATCGTGGCTCACGTCAAGGATCTGGTGCTGATGGGTGCCACCGGCCCCCGCATTGAAAAGGCCCTGCGGGAAGACCCTGGCTTCAACGAGGCCGCACTGCCCATCCAACACGCGGACAATATGCAGCACGCTGTGGAACTGGCCCGTGCCGCCGCAAAGCCCGGCGATATCATCATCCTGTCTCCCGCCAGCGCCTCCTTCGACCTCTACCCCAACTTTGAGGTGCGCGGCCGCGAGTTCAAGAACATCGTCAACGCACTGAAATGATCACGCAGGTCAGAACGCCCCGCCAGAGGCAGCGGTTCCGCAGCGCCTGCCGCGGAAAGCTCTGCCTTGGGGTCACGATGCCGCAGGCGCTGGCGCTCTTCGGCAAAAGCCAGCCGGGCCGGTTCTTTGCCGGGCCAACGCTGGCGCTGGATGTGGGCGGCAGTACCGCCTGGCTGGCGGGCCACGCCAACCCGGACGAACTGGCCAGTTTCCTGCATTTCTGCGGCTGTAAGGCGGTCATCCTGGACGAAGCCGAGTGCCCGCCGCCCACCGGCTGGGCCCGTGCAAAGTCCCATTTTGTCTTTGGCCTAGCGCCGGGAAAGCAGCTGCCGGAACCCGCTGTGGAAGAAACACTCTGGGCCTCCCTGCATTTTGACCCGGAGCCCCCGGCGGGCCCCGTTGCACAGATGCTGTTTCCGGACCGCCCCACGCGGCAGGATGACTTTTACTCTGAGCTCTGCTCAAAGCGCGCCCGCGGCAGGGCTGTGGTCTGGGCTCTGGAGCAGGGAGGGGAGCTTGCCTGCACCGTGGGCGCTTACGCCATTGGAACGGAGCAGGCTTACATGGCCTGCGGCGAGACTGCGGAGCCATTGCGGGGGCGCGGCATCGGCGGGCGGCTTATCGTCCGGCTGGCCAACACCCTCTCGGCGCAGGGCCTGCAGCCCCTTTTCCTCTGCTCCCCGGAACGAGTGCACTTTTATACCCGCCTCGGCTTTGAAAAGCTGGGAGAGTATGCCCGGTACGAAGCCACAGTCTGACACGGCGGGAGTTTCTCTGAGGACCGTCCGCTGGGGTGGGACCCTGTTGCCGCAGGCAATAGGGCGGGCGATGGAATGGCCCGTTTCGTGTCCGAGGAGAAAGCTGCCGACGGGTCATCATAGCATAAACTTACAAAAAGATTAAGGAACCAAAATGTCAATGCTGAACCACTTTTTTGATTACAAACCCGAAGTCCTGGCGCTGGACGAAAAAGTCATGGAGCTCTGTCAGCCCTATTTCCGTCACATGGAGGAGATCCGGGACTACAACCAGCTGAAAATGCTCAAGGCCTTTGCCGATACCCAGATGTCCTCCACCGATATGCTGGGCACCACCGGCTACGGCCTGTGGGATACCGGCCGCGCCAAGCTCGAGCAGATCTTTGCCGAGGTGATGGGCGCGGAGGATGCCCTTGTGCGCAGTCAGTTCCAGAGCGGCACCCATACGCTGGCGGTGGCCCTGTTCGGCCTGCTGCGGGCAGGGGATACCCTGCTGGCTGCTACCGGCCGCCCCTACGATACGCTGGAGGGCGTGATCGGTCTGGACGGCAAGGGCAAGGGCACCGGCACCCTGATGGACTACGGTATCCGGTACGACGAAGCCCCCCTCAAAGCCGATTTCACCCCGGATTACGCGCTGATCGCTCAAAAGGCCCCGGGGGCAAAGGTCTGCCATATCCAGCGCAGCCGCGGCTACCTGCAGCGCAATGCCTTTGATCTGGATACCATTCAGAAGATCGCCGACACGGCCCGTGCCGCCAACCCCGAGATCATCATCTTTGTGGACAACTGCTATGGTGAGTTCACCCAGATGAAGGAGCCCTGCCAGGCAGGTGCGGACCTTGTGGTGGGCAGCCTCATCAAGAACCCGGGCGGCGGCATCGCCCCCACCGGTGGCTATATCGCTGGCCGGAAGGATCTGGTGGAGCTGTGTGCCTACCGCCTGAACGCCCCCGGGCTGGGCAAGGAGCTGGGCTGTACGCTGGAAACGCCCCGTGATATGTACCTTGGCTTCTACTATGCCCCCGGCGTGGTGTGTGAGGCCATCAAGACCGCCATCTATGCCCAGTGCCTGCTGGAGCTGGTGGGCAAAAAGCCCATCCCGCGCTACTGCGAAGACCACAACGATATCGTGACCTGCTTCGATGCCGATACCGCCGATGCCCTCATCGGCTTCTGCCGCGGCATTCAGGCCGCCAGCCCCGTGGACAGCTATGCCGCACCGGAACCCTCTCCGGAACCGGGCTATACCGATGAGGTCATCATGGCAAGCGGAAGCTTTACTCAGGGCAGCACCATTGAGCTTTCCTGCGACGGCCCCCTGCGTGAGCCTTACACCTGCTACCTGCAGGGCGGCCTGAACTTTGCCGCAAGCCGTGCCGGTGTCCTGCTGGCCGTGCAGAATGCTTATTTCAAGGATTGATCTTTTCAGAAAGAAAGCGTGAATCAAATGAATCGTGTTACTCCCATTGATGCCCGGATGCTGGAACGCTTTGAGCAGGGCTATGCTGCCCGCCCGGAGCTGAATGTGATGTCCAATGCAGTTTCCCGCACGGCTCTGCCGGACGCGGCCTTTGTGCCCGCCGCCGCTGCCAAGCTGCGGATGGACTTCTCTGTGCTGGTCAAGACCAATAACATCACCAACCAGAAGCAGAGCGGCCGCTGCTGGATGTTCTCCACCCTGAACGTCCTGCGCCAGCGGGTGATCGCCAAGTGCGATCTGGAGGATTTCTCCTTCTCTCCCACCTATCTGGCGTTCTACGATAAGCTGGAAAAGGCAAATCTCTTCCTTGAGAACATCCTCCACTTTGCGGATCAGGATCTGACCGACCGTGAGACCTACACCCTGCTGGGCAACCCGCTGCCCGACGGCGGCCAGTGGGATATGGCCATCAGCCTGATCAAAAAGTACGGTGTGGTGCCCTCCTGGGTCATGCCGGAAACTGTCCACTCCACCGGCACGGCCAAGTATCTGTCCATCCTGAACCGCAAGCTGCGGGAGGATGCGCTGGAACTGCGGGCCATGGTAAAAGAGGGAAAGGACACGGCCGCCCGCCGCGAGAAGATGCTGGCGGAGATCTACAACGCCCTGTGCATCCTCTACGGCCAGCCTCCCAGGAGCTTTGACTTTGAGTATACCGACAAGGATGAGCACTACCACTGCGAACGGAACCTGACCCCGCACACCTTCCTTGAGAAATATGTGGGCAATGATCTGGATGATTACGTCGTCATCATCTCCTCGCCCATCCATGCGCTGAACCGCACCTACTGCCAGCCCTTTATGGGTGACGTGGTGGAGGAGAATATGTTCTGGCTGAACCTCTCGCAGGAGGAGCTGGAGGATCTGACCATCCGCCAGCTGCAGGCAGGGGAGGGGGTCATGTTCAGTTGCGACTGCCACCCCGACGGCGACCGCGCCAACGGCTATTGGGACCCCGACTGCTTCCAGTACGGCGAGGTGCTGGGCGGCCTGACCTTTGGCATGACCAAGGCCGAGCGGCTGCTCACCCGTGAAAGTACCATGAACCATTGCATGATGTTCTGCGGTGTCAATCTGGACGAGAATGGCAAGGCTGACCGCTGGAAGATCGAGAACAGCTGGGGCGATGCCTCCGGCCAGAAGGGCTACTACATCGGCAGCGAGAAGTGGTTCAAGGCCAATGTCTACCAGATCACCGTCCGCAAGAGCCTGCTGAGCGATGCCCAGCGCGCCCTGCTGGATCAGGAGCCCCTGCCCATGAAGCTGTGGGACCCGCTGGCTTGAATTTAAATAAGATGCTATAAAGAAATCCCCCCGCCTATGGCGGAGGGGATTTCTCTGTTAAGCGGATAATAGGGGAAGCTTCAACGTGAAGCAGCTGCCTTTGCCCACTTCGCTTTCCAATAGGATTTCTCCGTGGTGCAAGTGGGCAAGCTCCTGCGCAATGGTCAGTCCCAGACCTGTGGAGTCGTGCTTGGAAGAGGTGGTGGTGTGGAAATACCGGTCAAATACGGCGGCCTGATCCTCCGGCGCAATGCCGCAGCCCGTGTCCCGGACGCTCACCAGAGCAGCACCGGCCTCCACCCGGCTGTTGACGGTGATGCTCCCTCCTGCAGGGGTGTAGTGAATGGCATTGGTCAACAGGTTCTGCAGGATCTGCTGCAGCCGGATCTGGTCGCCCCACACCGGCAGCTCCGAAGCCGGGGGAGCCTGAAGCACCACGCCCTTCTTCTCAGCCTCCTCCCGGCAGCTGTCACAGACCGCAGTGATGACCTCCCCCAGAGATACCCGGTCCTCGTTGAGCATCACCTGTTTCTGCTCCAGCTTTGCAGCCAGAAACAAATCCTCCGTCAGGCGGCGGAGAAAGGCCGTCCGCTGCTGTAAGGCGGGCAGCAGGGCCGGCAGGGCCTCCGGTGCAGCCTCCAGCGTGTCCAGTCCACTGCTGACCGCAAACAGGGGGCTGCGCAGGTCGTGGAAAATGTTCAGCATCATGCTTTTCCGGGCCTCGGTCTCCTCCGTCAGGGCCTTTGTCCGCTGAATGACCCGAGCATCCAGCTCCCGGGCCAGCTGCTCCGCCCGGTCAAATTGCAGGGCATACCGGCGGCAGACGTAGGCCATGCAGCCCAGAGTAAAAGGCGCGTCGTAGATCCGGGCACACCGGAACAGGTAGAAAAACACGCTCTCCTGAAAAAACGGCACGTGCATGCCCGGCAGGACCACCCATACCCGGAAGCCAATGGTGATGGCACAGGGAAACAGCATCAGCAGGGCAGCGTCGGAGCCCCGGGCATACATCGCCATCAGTATGCCCAGACAGTAGCCCATGCCCAAAAGCAGCCCTACCGCCCGTACACGGCTGGGGGGAATCAGCGTCAGAACAAGATACCCCAGCGTCAGAAGCAGGGAATGGAGCCGCTGCCCGTGAGACACCGGCACAGCCCCTGTCAGGGCGGCACACAGCAGGATACCTGCCAGAACCGTGACGGTAAAGAATCCCCGGCGGAAAAAGACGCTCCAGCCGGAACTCCCCACCGGAGCCAGAATGATCACCAGAGCCCAGAGGGTCAGCACCGTCAGATACAGCAGAAAATACCCCAGTTCCTTCTGAGGCTTGTATCGGTACAGGGCCAGCACCACCGCCCCCAGAGTGCAGAATACCGCAATGGCCATCCACTGCAGCACCGTGCGGAAGGTCAGGGCAGCCACTCCTTTTTCCGGGAACAGGGCAGCCCATGCCACCAATTGGGCTTCGGAGTCCATGCCGGGGACTCCAAAATCCGCCAGCGCCGGCAGTCGCTGGTTGAACCAGATCCCTGCCAACCCAATGGCCAGTGCCAGTGCCCCGGCAGCAGCCGGAAGCAGAAATCGCTTTTTTATCATAAAAAGACCCCCTGCAAAACTTTGGAGAACCGGTTGAGAACAGCCCGGAAATACGGTATACTAGATAAAGATATTATAGCAAATTCACGCCGAAAAGGGGAGGGCAAACCGCATGATCCGCATTCTTCTGGTGGAAGATGATCCGGTGATCCGGGACACTACCAGCTATTTCTTGAAATGTCAGCAGAATTTTGAGGTGGTCTGTGCTGACACCGGCGGCGAAGCGCTGAGCCACGCCCGGGAAAAGTTCGATGTGATCCTGATGGATATCCTTCTGCCGGACACCAACGGCATGGATCTGTGCCAGCGCCTGCGCAGCTGGCACCACTGCCCCATCATTTTTACTTCCTGTCTGGACGATACAGACACAGTGGTACGGGCACTGGAATTGGGCGGCGATGATTTCCTGACCAAGCCCTACAACCACAAAGTTCTGCTGGCCCGCATCATGGCAAACATCCGCCGTGTCCAGATGGATGCCGCAGAGCCCAGCGTCAGCGGCTACCACTGTGCGGCCTTTACGCTGGATTCCAACAGCCATTGCGTGGAAAAGGACGGCCGGAGCATCCATCTGGCCGACATGGAGTACCGCATCCTGACCCTCTTCATCCGGCATCCCAACACCTTCTTTACCGCAAACGAGCTTTACCGGAAGATCTGGGGGAAGGAGAGCCTGGGGGATGTCCGCACTGTGCAGGTGCATATCCATAACCTCCGCAGTAAGATCGAGCCCGATCCCGCAAAGCCCATCTACCTCAAAAATGTCTGGGGCAAAGGTTATATTTTCCGCCCGGAAGGGGAGACGGAGGCCTGAAATGATGTTGCTGTCTTAAATATCGTTAATCCTCAAAGCACCCACTTCTTAAGGAAACTTAAGCCGTGGGTGCTTTTTTTGCTCTGGTTTGACCGTTATTTATCAAACAAAGTGGGAAACGGGAATTTTCCAGTGAAGAAACGGCAAAGATGTTTAAGAATTCTTAAAAGACAACAGGCGGACTTTGTGTTAATTTATTATCGAACGAAGTCTGCACCGCATTGTGGCGGTACGTTTCGGATAAGAAGGAAAATCGAAGAATAAGAACAGAAAAAGAGAAGAAAGGATCATCCAAGCATGAACAAGATCTCGCGTAAAGGCTTTCTGAAGATCGCCGCTGCCGCTGCCATGTCCGGTGTCACCGCCGGTGCACTGGCTGCCTGCAACGCTGCAAGCTCCTCCACCGCCGCTTCCGCCGGTGCAGCAGGCAGCTACACCCCCGGTACCTACACCGGCACTGCTGAGGGCATTTCCTCTACCGTCAAGGTCACCATGACCTTCTCTGACAGTGCTGTGACCGACGTTGTGGTCGATACCTCCGGCGAGACCGCTTCCTACGGCGCTGCTGCTGCCGAGGAGCTGAAGAACCAGCTGCTGAACGCCGGCTCTGACGAGATCGACGGCGTGTCCGGCTCCACCATCACCTCCGATGCCGTGAAGAAGGCTGCCAAGAGCTGCTTTGCACAGGCAAAGGGAGAGGCAACTGTAACTTCCGTTCAGCTGCCCACCGGTGACGAGACCGATTGGCTGGGCAAGGAGCCTGACATTGACGAGGCTGCCATCACCGAGACCGTGGACACCGATATCCTCATTGTGGGCGCAGGCAACGGCGGTATGTTCGCTGCCGCTTATGCCGCTGCCAAGGGCCTGAACTTCCGTGTCATCGAGCAGAACGGCAATGTGCAGGATACCCGTCACTGGGTGGGTGCCGTGGACGGCTTTGGCGCTCAGGAACAGGGCATCAAGATGGATCGTGCCAAGCTGCTGAGCGAGGTCTCCCGCTACGCTTCCGGCAAGTGCGACCAGCGCGTGGTCAAGACCTGGATCAACGAGTCTGCCGAGATGATCGAATTTGTCCGCTCCATCATGGAGGACAAGTACGGCGTGAAGATGATCTACACCTACGGTGACGAGGCCAAGTGGCCTGCAGAAAACGCCGAGCACAACACCGATTATATGTACCCCGAGATCGAGTATACCTATGATCGCTCCAGTGGTGCCGCCCGGAACGAGCTGCTGCTTCAGTACATTCAGGAGCTGGGCTACGATGTGGACTTCAAGACCAGTCTGGCCAAGCTGGAAAAGAACAGCGATGGCCGCATTACCGGCATCATCGCCCAGAGCACCTGCGGCGGCTTCCCCGGCAACCCCTACATGATGGAGCAGCTGGACCCGCTGGGTACTTCCGTCACCACCGCCTGCTCCTACTCTCCCTCCGATAAGGGCTACGGCATCCGGGCTGCAATGTGGGCAGGTGCCAATCTGGACAAGGAGGCCGCTCCCATGCTGTTTGACCGCGGCATCGTGGCCCCCGGCGTGGATGGCGGCTATGTGGACAGCGACACTGCCTTTGGCGGCAAGGCTTTCCCTGGTACCATCCGTCAGTACAACCCCGGCACCCAGCCCTTCCTGAAGGTGAACCGCAACGGCGAGCGCTTTGCCAACGAGAGCAGCCCCTACAATGACATCGTCTACGCCGCTGCTCACCAGCCGGGCCGTGTCTACGCTCAGATCTGCGATGCCAACATTCTGGAGGACGCAAAGCGCTTCCACACCATCGGCTGCTCTGCCCAGACCCGTAACGGCGGTGAGAAGTACATTCAGGGCAAGATGGACGAGGCGATCGAGGCCGGTGCATTGTTCAAGTGCGATACGCTGGACGAGCTGGCTGACAAGATGGGCTTTACCGGTGCTGCCAAGGACACCTTCCTTGCTACCGTGGAGCGCTACAACGAGCTCTACGACAAGCAGAACGACGAGGACTTCGGCAAGCCCGCTTACCGCCTCAGCGCCATCCGCACCGCTCCCTTCTACGGCTGCTGGCTGGGTGCCTCTCTGTTGACCACTGAGCAGGGCATTGCCATCAACGAAAAGGGTCAGGCTCTGGACAACGATAACAAGCCCATGCCCGGCCTGTATATCACCGGCGATATGTCCGGCAGCTTCTTTGCCAACAACTATCCCTGCCTGATGGCTGGTGTTGCCATGGGCCGCACCCTGACCTTCGCCATGAAGGCCGTCAAGCAGATGGCCGGTCTGGAATGATGCCACTCCCCGGAAAATGAACTGAAAACCGCATAAAAATGCAGCGCCGCTGAAGCCCTGAAAAGCTTCGGCGGCGCTGTTTTACGTTTCCCTCTATACACAAAAATGTCAGGCAGTCCTCAGCACACGGCGCGGCGGGGAGCGGCCAGAGGTTCGATCACCGGCGGGTGCATCCCTTCCCGGTAGTCCAGATCCCCCTGATCCATGCCGCGGAGCAGTACCTCGGCGGTGGCAATGTTGGTGGCAATGGGCACGCTGTGCATATCGCACAGGCGGAGCAGATTCTGCTCGTTGGAGCTGCCGCTGTCGGCCCGGAGCGGGTCGCGGAAGAACAGCACCAGATCCACTTCATCGCAGGCAACACGGGCGGTGATCTGCTGAATGCCGCCCAGCTTTCCGGAGAGGTAACAGTGAACTGGCAAGCCGGTGGCCTGGTTCAACATCCGGCCGGTGGTACCGGTGGCAATGACAGTGTTCCGGGACAGGATACCACTGTAGGCGGTGCAGAACTGAAGTGCAAGTTCTTTGCGGGAATCATGTGCAAGAATGGCAATTGTCATAATCCGCTCTCTCCTTTGTACTAGTGTCGTCATGCGGACATCTGTTTGAAATGGATTGCAGTTGTGGGAAGGACAGTTCCGGGCGCACTTCAGAGCGCCCCGCCGAACTTGTTCCCATACTTTCCAATATAGTTTTACCGCGTCGAAATAGGGGTTGTCAAGGGGAAAATGAGAATTTTTACCCTAATTTCCGATAAAAGTACGACTTTATTTTTGTACAGAATGGAGAAATGAAAAATACATCGTGATACGAACAGAAAAATAATTTCCGAAATTCTGGGGAGGAAGTGTTTCTATAACAAAAACAGTCCATCCCTGTAAAACAAAAATACAGGCCGCTGTCCTTCCACGGCGGCCTGTAAGAAAAAAACGGAAAAATGTTTTCGCAATTGAACGGTTCAGCGGATCTGGCCGCTGCCGTGAATGATGTACTTGTAGCTGCACAGCTCGGCCAGCCCCATGGGGCCGCGGGCGTGGAGCTTCTGGGTGGAAATGCCCATCTCGCACCCCAGCCCGAACTCC
>ENA-UOJC01005194-UOJC01005194.1-human-gut-metagenome-genome-assembly--contig:-C104-NODE-5194-length-10298-cov-11.584985_pt1 | contig 10298 bp, 11 predicted proteins | sample MGYA00242339_ERZ723886 | MGnify/ENA metagenome assembly ERZ723886 | reverse complement strand
TGGGCATCGGCCGCCTGATCTATCAGCTGCCCACCACCCTGTGCGAGATGTTCCTCCAGGAGGTCTTCAAGAAGAATCCCATCGACGCCCTGGATAAGGAGACCCTCTTCACCATCCATAAATTCTTCGAGAACAACCTGAACGTCTCCGAGACCGCCCGCAAGCTCTTCGTCCACCGCAACACCCTGGTGTACCGGCTGGAGAAGATCAAGAAGCTGACGGGCCTGGACCTGCGGGAGTTCGACGACGCCATCACCTTCAAGGTGGCCCTCATGGTCAAGAAGTATTTGACCAGCCGGGGGATTGATTCCTGAATTGCATGATTTAATTTGGATTCTACAGAAAAGGCCGCCTAACAGGCGGCCTTTTCTGTAGAACTTTTTTAAAACGCTTTTTAGCATATCAGATTTGTGTGATTCTACAACATATTATTTTGATACGAAGAGCATGCGTTTACGCTGAAAACAATCGGATCGTTGAAAAGGGCGATGGGCCATGCGGAGATACTTCCACTCCACTGATAAATAGCTGTGCAGGGGGCGTTTTGTGCTGTTGTTGAATCTTGTGTAGAAGCATGGAGGACTATTGTATATGGTTCTGTAGGTTTCCAAGCTGCACCGTCTAGCGACACCGAAAAGCGATTATCATAGGTTGATGCCAGTTGACGATTCATAATAGACGTGTTTGAATCAGATTCGACATCAAAGAAAGAATCCTTTATCCGATAGGATTTGCTTTCTCGGATAGCACCGCTTTGATTTTGTACGAATGCCGACAGATACAGGTGAAAAATCCAATCAGATTTCCCCGCAGTGCGGACATCATCGACCTCTGCTGTCAGATAGGGGATGATATACATAGTTTCCGCTTTGCCAAACAGATATGTATTTTCTGCTATGTATGCGGTTTGATATTGTACGGGGAAATCTGTCTTGCGGTTAGTGTAGCTAGTTAAAGCGGCACCTGCCGCAGCAAGACGGGAATTTGTGCTCTCACATAATTCTGAGACTGAAATAGATGTGAACTCTGTTTTGACGGGAATACAAATGCTGAAAAAAATAACTAACGGCAGCAATATAACTAAAAAGATACGAAAATATGGTCGGTTCATTTCATATTTGACAAGTAACTTCCCGATGCACTAAGAGTGACGTTTGAAAATTGGGGAACTATAGAACCCGCGCCGTAAAAGACATCATATGCCCACTCAGTTGCAGCATATGTTGAAACATTTGTGGCTAGGCTAGATTTTTGAGTTGAAAGACTGCTTTCAGCCCATAGTTCATGGTCACTATTTTGCAGACGAAGACTAGATTTCCAGGTAGCGCCAATTGCCCGTGTATTTGCATCGGTGACAGCGGTAGATGTAGTATAATAGGGACTACTTGGATAATTGATTGCAGAAAAGGCTGAAATAATTGCTGCGACAGTGGTAAATTCAGTAGCGCTGATGGCAGTCCCGAGCAATGCAGGAGCATCTATTATTTCAACTATAGATTCACGACCTGTACCGCCTACACGGATATTCTGACTAAAAACGGTATTTTTTCCACAACCCATGGAAACAGAAATATTTTTAAGGTGAATATAGTTATCCCAACCTGTTTCTACTTTGCCATTTACAGTGATAGTTTCTACGATTTTAAGGGCAGTAACAATACTTGCATCGCCCGCTGTTGGAACATCGCCGACATTAAGCGTGCAGTACGGATAGAGGTTATAAACTGCAGTATCACCGCTTGAAAGAGTAACTGTAGTCCTATAGAGAGTTCCTGTGCCCCTGTATTCGTTGAAATCATACGTGGTGGGTCTGTTAATTTTGGCAAACAATTCTGACAATCCCGGATCAGCGTTGATTTCAGCATCGGTGAATGTTGAGATATCACGCGATTCAGATATAATTGTGGCGGTTCCGTTCTCAATTGCATTGAGAAAATCTTCCTCACTAACCGAAGACTCAGAAGCAAATGCTGGCACAGATAATGATAAACACATTGCGAGGGCCAGAAATAGAGCGCAAATTTTCTTTTTCATCATGCATTTCCTTTCTAAATATTTTTTTGGAAAGAGAAAAGGAGATTTTTATCCCCGGCAAACTGCGGATGTGGAAAGCTGGGGATAGGACTTGCCCGCGATGGTATAGCTTACGGTCATTTGGTAGGACTTGCCCGCCGTGATGTTCCTGCTGTAGGTCTCGGAGAAGGAGGCCTGCCTTTTTCACAGGCGCTCCTTTCTGAGGTACCGGGACTGGCTATATACAATAGATGACATGGAAAAATATTTTTGCGATGACCTATGCAGGATGTGTCAGCTTTCCAAATCATCAATTGACATTTGCACGGGACCGTCTTTTGTTGTAGGAGTCCTTGCGGTGTATACATTTGAAGTATATACGTCTGTTACATTTTCAAATCCAAAACCAATACCAAGCGGTAGAGAAATGGAAGGGGTCTCCCCTTCAATGGAAGTGTGGCCGTATTTGAGGACGATTTTGGAATTGGTCAGACGTCCCGCCGCGCACAACGAAACTGTGACAGTTCCGGACATAGCTTGGTAGACATCTTCTTGAAATTTGAAAGGATATTCTGAAAGGCACATCTGTGTTTCCTCCAAGGGAACGGAGACGTTGTAATTATCTTTTGGATTATTTACAGATTGATAAGTAACGTAGTGATAATTCCACGAACGCCTTATGGGATATCCGAGCATATAATCGTTATTCCAGGAAATACCGATCAGTTCCTCGGCCCCAAAATCAACGGGAGCGGAAGTCCACTCCCAGTCAAATTCCACGACAAAATGAGTCATGTCCAGGGAAGTGTAGTAGTAATACAGGATCAGGTTTTTGTCAATCAATACTTTTGCGCCTGTGACGGCAAGCATCTGGACTATGGGCTCGTCGCCGGAAAAACTCTTGAGAGCTTCGATTTGTTCGGGCGTATAATGATAGGGGGAAGAAGCCAGCGTTTCTTCGTCCAAGCTGGCGCGGTACATCACTTCATCTCTCAAAGACTGCTCATATTCTCCGGAACGGATTTTTTGGATGGAGCTTTCAGAAAATCCGTTCTCTCGCAGAGTTTCTTCACTGGCGTGCAACCGCCATTCGACTAATTCTGCCTCACGGATAGCAGTATAAGTTTCCGGGTCCAAGTCCTGCGGACTTCCTTGAGAAACGGGGCCTTCACTTGCACATCCCGAAGCCGATATAGATGCAAGCATGACAAGCGCTAATAAGAATGCGCTGAATTTTTTTATCATATAAAATTCTCCTTAAAAATGTGCATGATGAGTAGCTTCATATCCTTGCAACTGAGATGAACAACGATTCTTTTGATACTGTATTATCCTCGGCAAACTGCGGATGTGGAAAGCTGGGGATAGGACTTGCCCGCGATGGTGTAGTCCACGGTCATTTGGTAGGACTTGCCCGCCGTGATGTTCCTGCTGTGGGTCTCGGAGAAGAACAGGTAGCCGGTGTCGGAATCCGTCCAGGTCTTGAGACAGGTGCCGCCGTCCCACAGCTTGACCGTGGCGCTGATCTTGTCCGAAGGGGATTCAGCGCGAATTTCAACTTCGCAGGTCGCCGTGGTGCCGCTGAAGGACAGGGAATAGCTGGGGCGGAGCGTGCGGAGCTCCACAGCGCCGGCAGTTGTGGTGAGGAGCAGGAGAAACGCGGCTGCCAGGATACAGATACGCCTTTTCATGAAAATCACCTCCTTTGCGTCGTTCTGTCTATAATAACGACGAAAGGAGGCGAATTTGATGCGCGCATTTTTGAAAATTTTTCATTTTGTAGATTCTTCCAAATAAATACTCTCCGCCATGTGCAAAATGTCAGATTCATCCAGAAAACCGCCGATCGAGAAGCACATGCCGCTGGTCTCGTCCAGCCAGATCAGTGAATTTGATAATGTTGGATCAGTGGAAAGGTAAAATTCGCCGGGGATCCCATTGATCTCCACTTGCTTTACGACAGCCTGATCCGTGTCGGTTACAGCGATTCCGGAACCTTCCTGCATAGGGCCATAGGTGAAATCGAGAAGTTTTTCATCCGCATTTACATAAATGATCGTGCTGAACGCAGAAGCCTCGTTCTCTCTCCACACCGTATACCCCTCCGGCACCCAGCCCACGCGGTACACGCCGTGCTCCGCGCCCTCGCCGGCGAAGCGGTAGACGATCTGGGTCTCATAGACCTGCCGCGTCCACTGGAAGAAGCTGGCCCGGGCCTCCTGGTCCGCCGCCAGCCAGCCGCCCCCCAGCACCAGCACCGCCAGGAAGCAGGCCGCGGCCTGCCCCACGGTCCTGTAGAGCGCCGGGTGCCGCTGGCGGCGCAGCATGCGGTCCAGCCGCCGCCGCAGCCGGGGGGAGCAGTCCGCCGGGCAGTCCTCCGGCTCCGGCAGGGAGGCCAGCATGGCGTCCCGGGCCAGGGGCGCCGCCTGCCGCAGCATCTCGTCCGTAATGTTCATACGTCGATCCCCTCCTCTTCCAGCAGTTCCTTCAGCTTCTTCTTCGCCCGCTCGTCCAGGCTGCGGACGCCGGAATAGCCCAGTCCCAGCATGTGCATCAGCTCCTCGTTGGTGTAGCCCTCGGCGTATTTCAGGATGATGAACTCCCTGTACCGGGCGGGCAGCCGGGCGATGGCCTCCGCCACGGCGTTGCCGGGCACGCCGAAGGAGATCCCGGCGGTGTCCTCGTTCAGGGGCTCCGCCGCCTTGCGCCGCCTGGCCCGGTAGATGTCGATGGCTTTGTTCTCAACTATAGTAACGACGTAGCTTCGCGTTTTGATGCACTCCGGGTCAGAAATTTTTGAAATATTTTTCGCGATGGCGTAAAACGCCTCCTGCACCGCGTCCTCCGCGTCCTGCTCGCTGTCCAGGATCTTCCGGGCGGTGTGCAGCATCAGGCCCAGATAGCGGTCGTGGAGCCGCTGGAACTTGTTTTTGCCCTCCGGCTCTTCGATGACCTGCAGATAGACCAGCATCCCACCACCCTCTCTTGAAAACAGTATACCACAGCGGCGGGCATTTGTCTGCCGCTTTTTTCACCCCCTTGACATTGCCACACTACTGTGATAGTATGACAAAAAAGGGAAACTATCGCGGTAGTTTGCAGAAAGTTCTGGATTCTTGCAAAGGGTTCTTGCATTGGCGGGAAAAACCGTTTATAATGTGATACGTTCAAGAATTATGTCGACCTGACCGCCATATGGGGCCTCCGCCCCGGCGCGGGGGCCGGTATTTCCGTAAAGTGAGGAGCGAAACGCCGCATGATCCGTTTGAAAGACGTGGAAATGGAGTACGACAACGGGACCCGGGCCATCCGGGGCATCACCCTGACCATCGAGGACGGGGAATTCGTCTTCCTGGTGGGCCCCTCCGGCTCCGGCAAGTCCACCATCATCAAGCTGCTGACCGGAGAGGTGGAGCCCTGCGGGGGCCGCATCATGATCAACGGCTTTTCCGTCAGCAACATCTCCGGCCGGCAGATCCCCCTGATGCGCCGGACCCTGGGCGTCATCTTCCAGGACTTCCGCCTGATCGAGAAGAAGACGGTCTATGACAATCTGGCCTTCGTCATGCGGGCCGTGGGGGCCCGGCCCAGGGAGATCCAGGAGCGCATCCCCTATGTGCTGAAGCTGGTGGGGCTGGAGGACAAGGCGAAGAGCTATCCCACGGAGCTCTCCGGCGGCGAGCAGCAGCGGGTGGCCATCGCCCGGGCCCTGGTCAACAATCCCAACACCATCATCGCCGACGAGCCCACCGGCAATCTGGACCCGGAGCGGTCTTTGGAGCTGATGGACCTGCTGGTGCAGATCAACGCGCTGGGCACCACCGTGGTGGTGGTGACCCATGAAAAGGACCTGGTGGACCGCTTCGGCAAGCGGGTCATCACCATCGACTCCGGCCACGTCATCAACGACAGCGTGGGCGGCTATGTGGGGGGGCACATCCATGGCTAAGCACAATTTCGGATATTTTGCCCATGAGGGCCTTTCCAACATGTTCAGCCACGGCTTCATGTCCTTTGCCGCCATCGGCATCACAGTGGCCTGCCTGCTGATCATGGGCACCTTCACCCTGGTGGCGGTGAACGCCAACGAGCTGCTGGCGGACCTGGAGCGGGAAAACGAGATCCTGGCCTATGTGGACGACAGCTACACCGCCGCCCAGGCCAAGGCCCTGCAGAAAGAGCTGGAGGCGGTGCCCAACGTGGCCTCCGCCACCTACATCAGCAAGCAGCAGGCTATGGAGAATTTCGCCGCCGAGTACCCCGACGAGGAGCTGTTCCAGGACCTGGACCCGGAGATCTTCGAGGACCGCTACGCCATCAAGATCCTGGACCTGGAGCAGCAGAAGGACACGGTGGAGCAGGTGCGGGCCCTGGAGGGCATCTCCGACGTCAACGCCCATGAGGAGATCGCCGGCGGCTTCATCACCGTCCGCAACGTGGCCACGGTGGTGTGCGTGGCCCTGATCGCCATTTTGTTCGTGGTGTCGGTCTTCATTATCTCCAACACCATCAAGCTCACCACCTTCGACCGCCGGGACGAGATCGCCATTATGCGGATGGTGGGCGCCACCAACGGCTTCATCCGCTGGCCCTTTGTGTACGAGGGCTTCATGCTGGGGCTTTTGAGCGCGGTCATCGGCTTTTTCCTGCAGTGGGGGCTGTACGAGGCGGTGGCCCGGGGCGTGGGCAATAACGACACGATGCAGCTGATCCACATCGTGTCCTTCCAGAAGCTCTGGCCGGTGGTGGCGGGCTCCTTTGCCGCCGCGGGCATCGTCATCGGCGTGGGCGGCAGCCTGTCCGCCATCCGGAAATTCCTGCAGGTGTAAGGAGGAGCCATGAGGAGAAAGAACAAGAGATTTGTCCGGGCCCTCCGGGTGCTGGCGGCGCTGCTGTGCGTTGCTGCCCTGACGGCGGCGGAGCTGTCGCCGGCGCTGGCCGTCACCTGGGACGATATCAACAAGCTCAAGGGCGAGTCCAGCGAGCTGGCCAGCCAGAAAAAGGAGCTGCAGTCCAAGCTGGACCAGCTGGCCGCCGACAAGAGCCAGGCCATGGCCCGCAAGGCCAACCTGGACCAGCAGATCGCCACCACCAGCGCCCAGATCACCAATGTGGAGGCCCAGATCGCCCAGTACGCCGCCCTCATCACCCAGACGGAGGAGGAGCTGGCGGACGCGGAAGCGCGGGAGGAGGCCCAGTACGAGCTGTTCTGCCAGCGGGTCCGGGCCATGGAAAAGCGGGGCACCGTCTCCTACTGGTCGGTGCTGTTCAAGGCGGACAGCTTCACGGATCTGCTGAGCCGCCTGGATATCATCAATGAGATCATGGACTCCGACCAGAAGGTCATCGACGATCTCCAGGCCCTGCAGGTGGAGATCGCGGAGAAAAAAGACGCCCTGGAGACCAGCAAGGCGGAGGAGGAAGCCGCCAAAGCGGAGCTGGTGAGCCGGAAGAAGGAGCTGAGCGACCAGCGCGCCGCCGCCAACAAGGTGATCCAGGAGCTGGCGGAGAATGAGAACGCCACCGAGGCGGCCCTGGACGATATGGAGGCCGAAGCCGAGGCCATCCAGGCGGAGATCACCCGCCTCACCCGCCAGTGGGAGCAGGAGCAGGCCGCCAAGGGCGGCTCCACCCAGTCCAACCCCGGCGGCTATATCTGGCCGGTGGACAGCCGCTATATCACCTCCACGGTGGGCGGCCGGGCCTCCCCCGGCGGCATCGGCTCCACCAACCACAAGGGCACCGACATCGGCCGGGTGGGCTATACCTCCTCGGTCTACGCCGCCAAGGCGGGCACCGTCATCGTGGCCCAGTATTCCAGCTCCTACGGCAACTATGTGGTGGTGGCCCACGGCAGCGGCAACACCACGCTGTATGCCCACATGAGCAGCATCAAGGTTTCCGTGGGCCAGACCGTGGCCCAGGGCGCGGTGCTGGGCATCACCGGCTCCACCGGCAACTCCACCGGCCCGCATCTGCATTTTGAGATCACGGAAAACGGCGTCCGCATCAATCCCCTGAGCCACGGCGCGGAGCCGCGGAAGGGGTATCTCACCGGATATACCCTCTCCGGCAGCGCTTAAGGCACATAAACCGGCCTCCCGCTCCATACCATGGAGCGGGAGGTATTTTGCGTATGGTTGGTATGCTGCTGTGGAAGGGGCCGCAGGACGGCGGGCGCCGGCGGTCCGTAACGGTGCGGGAGGTCAGTCTCCTGCACATGCGGTTTTTACAGGCGGAGGTCCTCCGGGGCCCGAAGACCCCGGAGACGGTGCTCCGCCGCCGGGTGGCGGCGGCTGGAAAGCGCCTGCGCAGGCAGGGCGTGACGCGGGTGATCCTGCCGGAGGGCTTCGCCTTTGGCGCCCAGCTTGCCAGGTGCGGTCTCCGTCCGGTGTCCACCCTGGCCCTGCGGCGGGAGCTGGCGGCGGACTGGGTCCGCTGGCTGCTGGCGGAAAAGGGCCTTTCGGCGGCAGGGGCCCGGGTGGCGGTGACCGCCGCCCAGCTCACCGGCGAGGTGGCGCGGACGGTGACGGAGCTGACCCTGCGCCACCGCTACGTGCTGCTGGACCTGCCCTGCGGCGGGGAGGAGCTGTGCCGCCAGCTGCGCCGGGAGTACGGCGTGTCGCTGCTGCTGGGGCCGGCCAGGGAACAGCTGGAGGGGGCGGAGGCCCTGGTGCTGTTTGACCAGCGGACAGACCTGGCCCGCAAAAATCCGGCGGTCCTGGCTCTGTATGACGAGGCCGCCCCCCTGCCGCCGCTGTCCCTGCCGCCGGCGCTGGAGGAGAGGCTGCCGGCGGGCCTGGAGCGCCCCCAGCTCCTGGCGGCGCTCCGGGAGGGGGGCGTGCTCCGCCCGGGCCAGATATCCCTGGGCGCGGCGGCCTCACCGGCCGCCCGAGGCTTGACATTCTGAATTACAGCCACTATAATACTACTCTGTCATAATATAGAATAAGTACAGCGTCTTCAAAAGATGCCAGAAAGGAATATGCCGACATGGAAAGAGAATACAAGATGAGCGCCGCCCGCGCCCAGGAACTGCAGGAGGAACTGAATTACCTGAAGACCACCCGTTCCGACGAGGTGGCCGAGCAGATCAAGGTGGCCCGGGGCTTCGGCGACCTCAGCGAAAACAGCGAGTACGACGAGGCCAAGAACGAGCAGGGCAAGCTGTACTCCCGCATCGCCGAGCTGGAGGAGATCCTGCAGCACGTGGTGATCGTGGACGAGAGCAACACCTCCACCAACGAGGTGACCATCGGCTGCAGCGTGACGGTGGCGGACGCCAACGGCCGGGAGCTGCCCGCCTACAAGATCGTGGGCTCCCAGGAGGCCGACCCCATGCACGGCATCATCTCCGAGGAGTCTCCCTTCGGCAAGGCCCTGCTGGGCGCCAAGGAGGGCGACACCGTCACCGTGGAGGCCCCCAGCGGCCCCATCGTGTATAAGGTACAGAAGATCGAGCGGTAAAGGAGCGGGAATATGTCTGAACAGAAGAACAACCAGCAGCCGGAGCAGGATCTGAGCCAGCAGACCAGGGTCCGCCGGGAAAAGCTGGCCGCCCTCCAGGCCGAGGGCCAGGACCCCTTCCAGCAGACCCGCTTTGACTGGGACGCCACGTCTGCGCAGATCAAGGACAATTTCGACGCCATGGAGGGCAAGGCCGTCAGGGTGGCCGGCCGCCTGATGAGCAAGCGCGGCATGGGCAAGGTCAGCTTCTGCGACCTCCAGGACCGGGACGGCCGCATCCAGCTGTACGCCCGCCAGGACGAGATGGACGAGACGGTCTATAAGAAGTTCAAAAAGTACGACATCGGCGACATCGTGGGGGTGGAAGGCGAGGTCTTCCGCACCCAGCGGGGCGAAATGAGCGTCCGGGCCAAGAACATCATCCTGCTCTCCAAGTCCCTGCTGCCCCTGCCGGAGAAGTTCCACGGCCTGCAGGACAAGGAGCTGCGCTTCCGCCAGCGGTATGTGGACCTGATGGTGAACCCCGAGGTGAAGCGGAACTTCGTCATCCGCTCCCAGTTTATCAAGTTCATGCGGGACTACCTGGACGGCATGGGCTATATCGAGGTGGAGACTCCGGTGCTGAACACCATCGCCGGAGGCGCCGCCGCCCGGCCCTTCATCACCCACCACAACACCCTGGACATCGACATGTACATGCGCATCGCCACCGAGCTGCCCCTGAAGCGGCTGATCGTGGGCGGCATGGACCGGGTGTATGAGATCGGCCGCATCTTCCGCAACGAGGGCATGGACCCCAAGCACAACCCCGAATTCAC
>ENA-UOJC01005193-UOJC01005193.1-human-gut-metagenome-genome-assembly--contig:-C104-NODE-5193-length-10298-cov-118.139998_pt1 | contig 10298 bp, 9 predicted proteins | sample MGYA00242339_ERZ723886 | MGnify/ENA metagenome assembly ERZ723886 | reverse complement strand
CTTTCTTTGCCATGTCTGGAAGTCCGCCACCGCCGCCGCGATGCGGCTTTGTATCTCGCTCACGCTTCGCTGGTCGCTTTCCGCAATCCAGTATTTCACGGTGATGGCGTATTCCACCTCGTTTGGGGCCAGCGCCGTCACCTTGTCGCACAGCGGGCGGATGGTCTCGTCGTCCAGATAGACCGCCATGGCCGTCAGCTCCGTGCTGTTGGGGACGCGCAGCCCGTTCTCGTCCTCGATCACGAAGTAGATATTTACCTCGTCCGGCAACGGGCTGACGATGCGCACATCGGCTACATCGCCCCGCCACTCCCGCGCGTAGTATTCATAGGCATCGCGCGGCCCGGCGCAGCTATATACGCTGGGGGCGAGGTAGATGCGCCGTGTCAGGCTGTCGTCGTCCTCTGCGTCCAGTCCGCCGGTGCTTGGCGTGGTGTTGCTCACGCTGGCAACATAGGCGATGGGGTCAACCAGTATCTTGATGCCGCCGGACAGAATGCCGTTGCTATCCGCTCCGGCCTCCTCCGCCTGCACCACAACGTCGGTGTAGGTCTCTCCCGCCGCTATCTCGCCGTATTCCACGGTGTTGAAGTATTTCCCGTCCTCGCTCTTGACCCGCGTTCCCGTCGGAATGGCCGTCGCGCCGCTTTGCGCTTCCGAAAGCGTAAATCGCACCGTCGCCGTGGCCCGGTTTGCCTCCTTGCGCGTCAGCCCCACAAGAGCGGCCAGCGCATCCAGCGCGTCTCCGGTGCTGGTTTTCAGCATTTCCATCCGTCCCTTTGCGTCGGCGTACTGCATTGTCTGATACTCCATCGCGCAAAAGGCTTTCATCAGCAGGTTCAGCGGGTCGGCCTCGCCGATCTCCGGTTCCTTTCCTGTGGCCTCCCGGTAATACTTGGTGTACAGCTCGCGGAGCTGTTCTTCCGTCTCCTGCAAAGTCATGCTTTCGATGAAACTCAGCTCCGGGCAGTTTGCCAATTCAGCGATATTAGACAAGCTCGATCACCACCTTTGGCGTCATATTTCCGTCCTGCGATTTTCCCGCAGTCCATTCCACACGGACGACACGCGCCCGTGGCTCATACTGTTCTGTCTTGCGCACATACTCCGCCGCCAGCAGGACTTGCGCATTTTCCTGCGGGCAGTCGATGATCGTTCCGTCGATGCCGAACTCCCGGTCGAGCGCCTGCTCTCCGGCCCTCGTGGCGTAAAGCACCTGCAAATTGCGGTACACCTCCGCCGCCGTGCTGTCGTTCGCGCTCCCCGGCAGTATCTCGATCACCGCGTTTTCCGTTGATAACATGGCTGCCTCCTTACAGGTATTCCTCGATGGTCAGGCTCACCTTGCACTCCACCATCGCGCCGCCGTGCAGCACCGCGCCCCACTCGTCGCTGATGTCCGTGATCTTGAACGGATACGGCGATACCGGCGAGCCGCCCACGATGAACCAGTCCGCCGCGTTGGTCTCCGCCATGCGCTGAAAATGCCGCAGAACACTTCGCGGGTTTACCCCGTCCTGCGCCCGCAGCAAAAGATCGAACTGGTATTTCCGCAGCTTCGGGGCAATCCACTGGCTCCGCGCCCGTGCGCCTGTCCGGTTGTGGGTCGCCCAATCGCTGCCCCCTTGGCCTTTCAGCCCGCTCGGTGTCAGGATGCGCCGGTCGCTCACCGTGAACGTCATGCCCATGTAGCTTCCCAATGCCACTTTTCGCCCCTCCTTACTTATCCGGCTTTCCCACCGCGCCGCTCATGTGCGTGTGGTTTACGAGGCTCACGCCGTTGATGGTGATGTCCCCGCTCGCCGCCGTTGCGTTGATCTCCGGGGCCGTCAGGCTGATTTTGGTGGGGCTTCCGATCTCCACATCCCCTGCCTCCGTCACCTTTACAGTTGCGCCGTTTATGGTGATCTCCGCGTCTCCGCCCTCCACCTCGATCTTTGCGCCTTTTTTTGCGGCGAATGTGTACTTGCCTCCCGCCGTCACACTCAAAGCGCCTGCGGCCTCGATGCTCACAAAGGTTCCTGCCTCGATGCTCACCGTTGTCCCCGCCACGATGCCAACGCCGGTTTTGGCGTTCAGGCTCATGCTGGCGGCGCTGCTCTTGGCCTGAAACTGCCCGCCCGCCACAAGGCTGATTGCGCCTTTCGCCTCGTCGTATATCTCGCCGTTGCAGTTGCGCCCCGTCCGCCGGTTCACATACTGTGTGTAAACGCCGGTGTTCTCGTCGTAGCGCTCATAAGCCAGTCCCCTTCGTGCGGCGTACTCCTTTCGGAACAGGCCCTTGTAGCCCTCCGCCGGGGTGTTGGTCTTGTTCCACACCGTTCCGGTGGTGGTTCCCGCCGCAGCTCCGTTGCTGTTGTGGCTCACGCTCACCACCTGCCCGATGCTTGGCATCTTGTACTCGCCGTTGCTGATGGCGTTGATCTGGCGGGTCACGCTTTTCCCCCGGTCAAAGTAGGTCACCTCATAGGTTCCCGCCTTATAGTCGATAGCGCTCACGCGCCCGGTTCTGTTTGTTCCCGCCATTACTTTTTCGCCTCCTCGCTGGCGATGCAGTAGCTCGCAGGCACCCAGCCCGTCACGTTCTGGCCCACCGGCAGCTTTCCGCACCGCGCCGCGCTGTTGGTCACGCGGTAGCGCCCGTTGATCAGGATACCGTCGTACAGCCAGTAGGTGCCGGTCTTGGTTCCCGCCTTGTTCTTTGCCGTGCTGGAAACATACAGCGGAGCCTTGTTCAGCGTGATCGCCTGTCCCGCCTCGCCGCCTGCCGCCGCGCTGGCTGCGCCCGCCGCCGGACTGGTGGTAGCATAGGTGCTGTCATAGCTCACGCCGCTGTCCGCCGTCTTTTCGTGATACACGATCTTGCCGCCCACGTCCCACGAATGGAACGCCGGGCCGATGCCGCTGCACTCAAAGTCGGTGGTCAGTCCGTTGCTGGTGACCTTGTGCGTCACCTTGTCCACAAAGTATTTCCCGTTCAGGTTTCCAAAGCCCGTCAGCGCGATGCAGTTTCCCGCGCTTACCCTCCAGTCTCCGTCCACGCCGAAGCGTAGCTTCACTGTCCCGTGGTTGGCGCTGTTCAGCTCCGCGCAGAGCTGGACGCTGGCATCGTATACGCTGGTAGCCCGCCGGTTCACGCTCTTGGTGTGCGAGCCGCCGCCCACGCTGCACTCGATGTCAATGTCCTTGTCCGCGTCCGTGTAATTGAAGTACCCGCCGGTATAGGTGCCGGACAGGGTGGTGGTGTAGCCGAAGCTCCCCGGCCTGATCTGCGAGCGGTCAAAGGTGCGCACGGCCCGCTTTGCCTTGTACTTCTCCCGGTCATACACCCACAGCCGCCGGGCGTACACTTTCAGGATAAGTCCGTAGTTTTTGCACAGGCTGTTGTAGTAGCTGCTGTCCGTGCCGTCCTGCTCGTCGCACTCGATGTCGTAGTCGTCGGCATCGTAGGTGAACGCAAGGCCGTACCGCGCGGCGATCTTTGCGCCGATACGCTTGATGCTGGTGTTCTTCCAGATCACGTCCCGCTCCAGCTCCGAAAAGTCGCTGTCGCTGGGCTTGCTCACGCCGCCCACCTGCAAGGTCGTCGGCGCGTCCGAAAAGCTCACATCGTCCAGCACGAACAATCCGCACTCCATGATGCTCCGCTGGCCCTGCCGTTCCCAGTTGTAGCCGAGAACACGCGCCCGCAGCGTCGCGCCCTTTTCCGGCATCCAGCCCAGCAGCCATTTCCTGTCCTGCGCGTTGATGGTGATGTCGATGCTGTCGCTGTTGTCCGCCGCGCTGTCGGTGTAGGTCAGGCTCTCGATGTCTCCGCCCACCTGCCCGGCAAAAGGGTAGCTGTTGTAGCGCACATCCAGCGCCAGCCGTCTTGTCTCAATCATAGCTCGCCTCGTATTTCCACGGCGGCATCAGTCCGTCCCGCTCCTCCTCCAGCGCCGGGGTGTTCAGCTCCACCCCGGCGTTGAAGATAAACGTGTCGATCTCCTGCGGATTGGCCGCCATCAGCACGTCGGCGTGGTACTCGCTGCCGTATACCTCCTTGGCGATCACATCCCATGTGTCGCCGCTCTTGGTCTTGTACATCGCGTTTCCTCCCGTCAGTATGCCGTGCGGGCCTGCCTGCGCTGCATCTGGAGATACCACGCTTCAAACCGTGCCTGCGCCTCGGCCAGAGCCTCCTCCACCATGCTGCGGTCGGCGCTGCCCTGAATGTTGATCACCGGCGCATAGGTTATACCGTCTCTGCCGCCGGAGCCGCCGCCGTCGATTTCCGCCAGCTCCACCGGCTTCACGCCCAGCATTTGCCCGGCCTTTGCCCAGATGTCCAGATTGTCCCGCCGGGCCGCCCGCTGGAAGCTGATCACCGCCTCCGTTCCGGCCTCGCCCGCGATGCTTGCGCCGTTTGTAAAGCCGCCTCGCGCAAGCATGGGGATTTCCGGGATGTTGATGGAGAACGACTTGCCGCCCAGCAGCGGCACCCAGTCCGGGATGGTAATGCCGAGACTGTTGATGCCTGCGATTGCCTTGTTGATCAGGGCGATCACCGCGTTAATGGGGGTCTTGAACAGAGCGCCCAGCGTATTGAAGATGCCCACGAAGATGGATTTCACACCCTCCCACGCCATACGCCAGTTGCCGGAGAATACGCCGGTGATGAAGTTGATCACGCCCTCAAAGATGGTTTTGACCCCGTTGATCGCGCTGCTGATGCCCTCGGCAAAGACACCGATGGCGGCCAGCACCGCCGGAACCACTACCTGACCAATGTGCAGCAGCACCGTGATCACCGTCTGAATGATCGGCATAAGGAACTGAATTGCCTCGCCGATGATCTGCGCCACCGTCATGACCACGGAACCCACGCCGCTGATGATGGATGCGATGGATGGAGCCGCCGCTGTGATGGTTTGCAGAATGACCGGCACCACCGTCTGTGTGATAAAGCCGAATAGGCTTTCGATGATGGGCCGCACCGTCGTCTGCGAAAATGTCACGAGCTGGCCGATCACGCCCATTACCGATTGCAGGATGGTGGTAATGCCTCCAAAGGCTGCGCCCGCGTCCTCGCCGAACAGATTGGTGATGCTCTCCTGCAGCGGTTGCAGCGCCTTTGCCACACCGCCGTCCTCGAACAATCCCAGCAGCGCGTCCTTGAATACCGTAAACTTTTCCAGTCCCGTGTCGCCGAACACCCGCTGTACGATTTTGTCCAGCCCGCCGAACTTGTCCGTCAGGATGCTCACCACGGCGATGATGCCGGAGATCACACCCACAATAGGCAGCGCCCCGGACAGCAGACTACCGAGGCCGCCAGCAATAGGGCCGTAGATACTCCCCAGCAGACCGGCCCCGCCGCTGAATATGCTCCCGACAGCTTTCCCGGCACCGGAGTTTGCGATACCGCTTACTACGCCTCCCGCTTTCCCCAGCAAACCGGAAAGGCCCTGCTGGAAGATGCTGCCCTGAATGGTAGCCGCCGCTCCAATGCCCGCGATGCCCTGTCGTAGCGGCATGGTCAACTTACCCAGCGCACCGCCCGCCTTTCCCATAAGGCCGCCCGCAAATTGTCCGGCCCAGCTGTTGGCGAACATCCCGCCGAGATTTCCGAGGGAGGAGCCGATGCCGCCCAGCCATTGCGCGGTCTTGCTGTTTCCGATTGCCCCCCGCAGGACGCTTCCCGCGCTTTGGTAGCCGGACAACAGCCCCGGCGTCCCCGCCGCCGCGCTCAAAAGTCCTGTGGTTCCCTTGATGCCGTTTCCACCGATCAGACTGGAGATTGCCGCCCCCAGCGTCGTGCGGAAGCCGTTGCTTCCCGATGCGCCCCGGAACGCAGAGAAAAGCCCCGCGCCCGCCACGCCCGCACTCTGGCCGCTCTTGAACAGGCCCGCAAGTCCGCCCTTTCCGCCGGAGAAAATAGCCTCCGCCGCCGGGGCGAACTTCATGCCAACAAACGCCGCCGCCATGCCGCCCAGCACACGCACCACCTGCTCGCCGTTGTTGATCAGGTAGTCAAGCCCCTTTTGGATGTACGGCAGCGCCGTGTCCATAGCGCTCCCCAGCTTCTCCACGCCCCGGCTTGCCAGCGTTCCCAAGCTCTCCGCAAGCTGCGTCAGCTCCGGCATATTCTTTCGGATGCTGTTTAGAAAGTCGATCATGGAGAGATTGAACTGTTTTTTCGCCGGGAGGAACGCATCGCCGATCTCGATTTTCAGCGCCGTCTTGGTGCTTTTCAGCATGGTCTCGATGGCCTCCGGGGTCTGCGATTTGATGTTGAACTCCCGCTCCATGCTTCCCGTGTACAGGCTTGGGTCGCTCACCATTTCCAGCGCCTTTCGGTACACATCGAGATTGTTGACGATCTTCGCGCCGCCCTCAATGGCCCATTGGCCGAACAGGGTGGATAGCGCCGCTACCTGTCGCTCCTGCGGCAGATCGTTGATGGCCTTGAAGATGGTATCCAGCGTTCCCACGCTGTCCTCCTGCATGGCCTTGGCGACCCACTCCGCGCTCATGCCCATCTCCTCGAACTGTTCTTTCTGGGCTTTCGTCGCACTTGCGCCCTTGCTCAAATTCACGATCATGCGCTTGATGCTGGTGCCGACGCGATCAGTCGATACGCCTGTTGCCAGCATGGCATCCGCCAAAGCCGCCGTTGTGGCCGCGCTTACGCCGCCCACTTGGCCGAGGCTCGCCGCAGAATTGACCGCCTCCGCGATTTCCGCCGCCGTGGTCGCGCTGTTTGCGCCCAGATAGTTGATCTGGTCAAAGAGCACCATGACCTCCTCGTGGGTCATTTTCAGCGATTGCTCCCACTTGGCGGCCCAGTTGCCCGCCTGATCGGCGCTGATGTCCATGGCCGCGCCGGTCATGGCGATGTCCCGCAGGAAACCGGTAACATTGCCGGAGCTGTCGATCTTGATCAAGTCCTCCATAGCCTTGCCGGATTGGCCCGCCGCAGCGGCGAGGCGTGTCAAATCCTCCTGCGTATAGGGGATTTGTGTGCTTAAATCCTTGATTGCGTCCTTCATGGCCTCGTAGTTCTGCGCGTAGGTCTTGCCGTTATCCGCCACCTTGTCGCTGATCTTTCCGGTAGCATCTGCCAGACCGTCTACGTACTTGACCACATCCGCCATGTAGTTTTCAAACTTCGCCGCTTCCTTGGTGCAGCTTGCGATGGTCGCCACAGTCGCCGTCGCCAGCGTCCCCATGGCCGCAAGTCCCGCCGTTCCGATGGAGCTGATGCTGCGGGCAAAGCTGCTGATCTGGCTCTGGCTCCCGTTCAGCGCCGCCATCAGGCTTTTGTCCATCTTACCGGCGATCTTGATGCTTAACTCTAATGTTTTATTGTTCGCCATTCCTCCGCCACCTCGCTATTCAGCTCAATAAAGTCCCGGACAGGCATTTTCAGATAGAAGTCCACGCCCGTCCGTGTCACCGAGGACAGCCGGATAGCCGCTTTCCGCAGGGCCTTGGCTCCGCCCTTTATCCGAAAAAATCCGCGTCGTTCACCGCGTTTTTCAGTTTCAGCAGCTCATACAGGGGCAGCGTGGTAAAGAACTCCTCCGGGATGCCCGTTGCCATGGCGGCGATCACGCAGGAGTACAGATAGTTGGTGCTGTTCTCCGTCACCACAAAGCCCTCGCGTGCCATGCGGTTCTCCGCCTCGCTCTCATTCAGCGTGTTCAGGTCTGCCACGCCGTTCAGGTCGATGTCCCGGTACTCCTTGCCCTTGTAATGGCGCGGCTTCTCCAGATGCATCACATGGTTTTCCGTTCTGCTCTCCACGTTCAGGTGTCTGCGCACCGCACCTGCCACGCGCTTGAAAGCGCCGCGAGGCATCAGCTTGAAAAACTCAATGGGCATTCCGGTGGCCTTGACCGCCATGGCGCGGGCAAATGCCGTCGTGGTCTCGCACAACACCGAGGCCGCCGCCTCGCCCTCGCCGAAAAGCTGCCGCTGCACGTCGATAGCGTCCTGCACAGTCAGCTTCTCCAGCCCCGTCAGGTCGATCTCTCCGTACTCCTTGCCCTCGAACCCGTAGGGCCTTGCCAGCTCCACGATGTTCTCGCTCTTTTTTGCCCCCTCGTTTGTGGTCTCTGCCGCCGTGATCTTGTCCTCTGCCATTGTTTGTCGCTCCTTTCAGCATTGTTTTTTGTGTGAAAACACGGCCCGCCCCCGTTTGCGCAGGGACAGGCCGTATTGTTTTGCGCCCGTTAGATCAGGCTGTTCACGCCCGCCAGCATATCCGTGCCGTTGACCTTGTAGATGCCGTTGAGCTTGTCAACCTCCAAGAGCTGCTGGCCGTCCACCTCGATCATCAGGTAGGTCAGCTCCAGCGTCACGGTGGCCTCCATGGCCTCGCCCTTTTCCACCTTGCCGGGGTTGAACTTCTTCACGCGCCCGATCTCCACCACGCGCAGGCCCTTGAAATTGTAGCCGCCCTGCTTGTCGTAGACCTGCTGCGAGGCTCGCAGCGTCAGGTTCACCGTGGACAGGGGAGAGAGCATATCCATGGCGGAGCTGTAGAGCGTGTTGAACTGGATTTCCTGCTCCATGCTCTCAAACTGGCCGATGGTGGGGCTGTCCAGCTCGCCGTTTACGCCCACGCCGGAAACGGTGCTGGTTTTCATGTTGACCTCCGGCAGCGTCACCGACGCGGCCACGCCGATCATCTTCGTGCCGTCCAGATAGGCGTTATACTCGTTGATCTTCTCCGGGATATAGTTGTTGGAAATCATCTTCTTTACCCTCCCTTATCAGTTCAGCGCGGCGGAAAGAGCGTCGGGGTCAAACTCGATGATGTCCTCGATGTCCTCCGCAGGGGTGAACGGGGTGATGTACTGGTGGAACGTGATCTTGCCGTCCAGCAGGTCGGCGGTGGTGTTCTCGTCCTCGTTGAACGTGATCTCATAGCGGGCGCACACACCACGGGCCACAAAGCCGTTGCCGCGCACGTTCTCGCTGTCCACGATGGCCTCGATCAGCCGCTTGTTGGCAGGGCTGTCCACTTTCTGGAAGTAGGTCAGAATAAACGTGTTGGCCGCCCACGTCAGGAAGCGGCGGACGCTGAACCAGCGGTCTTTCGGGTCGCTGATGCCGGGGTAGGCCGCCGTGTTGTTGCCCCACAGGCGGAAGCCGTTCATGTTCAGCCACGTTGCCACACCGAAGCTGTTCACGGTGTTGGCCTGCTCCTGATCAAGCACCACCTCCGTGCCATCTTCGAGGCAGGCGGCAGAAATGGAGATGGTCTTGTTGCTGGGGCTGACGTTAGGCGTGTCGTTGTTCTGCGCGTCGGTATAGGCTGTTAGCGCCGCCGCCAGTGCGCTGCCGCTGTACACCGTGTTGCCCACCTTGGCAAAAGGCCAAACCGCGTAGGCGTTGGGGTCGCTCACCGCCTGCGCCTCCTTGGTGGTCTTGACGGCGGTGTACTTGGTCGCGCCGGTGTTGCTGCAGTCGATGTCCACAACGCACACCGCACCGAACACGCTGTTGATGCTCTTGGTCTTGGCCTGCAAGGCTGCCGCCACCGTCGCGTCCTTGCTGAAACGCGGGGCCAGCAGGATGCCGGGTGTCATGGACAGCTTCGGATAGACCTGACGCACCACCTCAAGGCCGGTCTCCTTGCCGGTGGAGCTGTCCACACCGCCCACGATGTCCGCCGCCGTCACCTTGCTGGGGTCGATCTTGTTGCCGGTCACGGTCAGGCTCGTTGCTTCCTTACCCGCGCCGGTGGAAAGCACCACGATATTCAGCGTACCGTCGTCGTTCCATGTGGTGGTGTAGTCCGTGCCTGCGGTCAGCGTGTTGGAACCGCTCTTGACGGTCAGCCCCTCCAGCAGAACGCCCGTTTCCTCCAGCACAGCCACGCCGTCATTCACCTGAACGGTGCCGCCGGTGATGGCGACCTTGTGCTTGGCAGGGTCAAGCACATTGATCAGCACCATGGGCGCAATGCCCACAACGCTGAAATTGGCGCTGATGCACTCGCAGAGGGTGTAGTTGGCGAAGTCAGGCAGATAGCCCACCGCCTCCACGGCCTCCTTGTAGCTGTTCACCAGCAACGGCACGTTGACCGCCGCCGCCGGGTCTTTGAGCATATTCACCGGGGCGGTGCCTACGATCACCTGCAAGCCCGCCGTGCCGGTGATGGGCGCGACCATGCTGGTCGCAACCTCGCTCGTGTATACGCCGTGTTTGTATGCCATAGTCTTTCTTCCTCCTTACAGTTCGGATTTGATCTTGCCGTACAGAATGGCCTCCGCCGTTCCTGCGGTCTCCAGCCGCTTTCTCGTCTC
>ENA-UOJC01005192-UOJC01005192.1-human-gut-metagenome-genome-assembly--contig:-C104-NODE-5192-length-10299-cov-12.425322_pt1 | contig 10299 bp, 7 predicted proteins | sample MGYA00242339_ERZ723886 | MGnify/ENA metagenome assembly ERZ723886 | reverse complement strand
GAGCAACCGGCTCATAACCGGTCGGTCCTGGGTTCGAGTCCCCGAAGGTCCACTCAGGAAAAAGCAAGGCCTGTAGATTTAAAAAATGTAAAATTGAGATTGATATATTTAATCAGAAATGATATAATATATGCACATGGGATCTTAGCTCAGCTGGGAGAGCATCTGCCTTACAAGCAGAGGGTCACAGGTTCGAGCCCTGTAGGTCCCATTTTTATGCCGGCGTGGCGGAACTGGCAGACGCACAGGACTTAAAATCCTGCGATCCTAACCGATCGTACCGGTTCGATTCCGGTCGCCGGCACTCATTTAAAGCAAGAGAAACATTGAATTTCCAGTGTTTCTCTTATTTTTTGCTGACTTTTTGCTGATTTCTTACAAAAAGCTTTCAAATGCAAAATTGTCAAAAAAAGAATGGGATTTTTTCTGTTTATATGGTAAACTATATATACCAAAGATAAAGGGAAAATTATACAGAAAAGGGAATATATATATTGGAGTGAGGTGAAAGGTATGGAAAGAAAGAGATGCGGATCATTCGCTGTGCTTTTAATGGTTGTTATGATGGTGACCACTGTACTATCGATGCCTGCAGGTGTTTATGCAGCAGAAAAAGATAAGAAGGTCAATATTGAAGTGGATTCAAAAACATCAGACAGTATCACTTTAAAAGTAGAAGACGAATATGTTTATGCCATTCAGGTAGAAGAAAATGATGAGCTTACCTGGATGTGGGCAGAAGATAAGCAATATGTGAAGGATGAGAAGACACAGAAGGTGACTAAGGTTACATTTTCCGGACTGGAGGCAGATACAGAATATGTTTTCGGAAAACGGTTAGAAAAGGATGAAGTTGATGAGGATAAGATAATCACTCAGCAGATTAAGACGGCTATAAAAGAGAACCCGGCAACAACAAAAGCGACAGAAGTGACGACGGAGCCTACGGAACCAACAACCGAAGCCACGGAACCAACAACCGAGGCCACGGAGCCGACGACGGAAGCCACGGAACCAACAACCGAGGCCACGGAGCCGACGACGGAAGCCACGGAACCAACGACGAAGGCCACAGAGCCAGCGACGGAGCCAGCGACCGAGGCCACGGAGCCAACAACAGGGGCAAAAGAGCCGACGACGAAAGAGACAGAACCATCGGTAAAACCAGGTGAAGACAAACCTGCACAGGTAAGTAAGCCTGAAAAGATGGCGGAGACACCGGTAAAGAAAGCAGTGACGGATGTCAGTATAACTCTTGAAACACCAAAGACTGTTCCACAGGAAGGAAATAAAGTTCTCTATGGCCTTTATATATCCGATGGAGAGATTCAATGGAAGGAAGACGGCGTTTTTGGAGACTTAACACAGGGTACAGAATATAAGTTTGTATTAGGTGAATTCAAAGGAAAAGATGTGGTGGCTTTAAGTGAGCCAACGACGATAAAAACCTTATCAGCAGCGGCTGCGGCGCCAAATACACCGGGAATGGCTGCGAGAACAGAAACAACGATTACTCTGGCAGCGATCGAGAACGGCGAATATGGTATTGTTCAGGCGGATGCGGCAGCAGAAGGCGGCGAACAGATTTCCGCTCAGTCTGAGGAAAATATTCTGTGGCAGGAAAGCCCTGAATTTACCGGACTGAACCCAAATACGGAATATTTGTTTAAAGTACGGGTGAAATTTGATGCGGCAACAGCGATGGAAAGTCTTGCCAGTGATAGTGTCATGTATAAGACATTACTTCCATTTGAGGGTTCCACAATAACAGGTGTTGCTGTGGATGGCGCTTATGAATCCGGTACAAAATTGACAGCAACGGCCGTAGGAAATGGAATGGATAATGTAAATCCGGCAGAAGGTGACAGCCGATGGATTCCTAGAACATGGAATTGGGGCGAAGGCAAAGACGTTCTTGATCAGTGGAAAGATGGTTATACTATACCGTTTACATTGGTTGAGGTCGGAAATTATCGTTTAAGTGTGGAATTTGAGAGAGAAGAATATACAGGCGGAACCTGGAAGGCAACGAATGTGTTCAACACAGTAGTGATTCCATTTAAAGTAACTGCAGCACCGGTTACCGTTTATACAATTACTGCAACGGCCGGAGCGAATGGAACGATAAGTCCTCAGGGAAATATAACGGTAGCCCATGGTAACGGCGTTGAGTTTACTTTTAAACCAAATAATGGTTATAAAGTATCGAAAGTATATGTTGACGGATATGAAGTCAAAGTTTCAAATAATAAGTATGCTTTCAAGGCGGTTGACGCCAACCATACGATTTCTGTAACCTTTGAACAGGCCAGAAAGATTGATTCTCCAAAGACGGGCGATACGATGAATGTGACAGTAGTTCTGGCAGTGCTGATTATCTCAGCGTTGCTGTTGGTAGGAATCTTTGTATATAATCAGAACAAGAATAAGAAACATTAATCTGTTCGGATAAAATTATTGGGGCGGTAAGGAAAAACCTTACCGCCCTTTTGGCTGTTAAATTAATAATAAACTTTATCAATTCAACATATTGCATATGACTAACTTCTGTGTTATTATACGCAGGTAACGCGCAATGTGATAAACATGTAAGACCAGTCTACATCTTTATCACATTGCGCGTTTTTTATATCTGCATTAGCAATAACTAACTAAAGGGGGGAAGGAGGTCCTTATGATTAAGAAGTATGGTTTGACAATTTTTCTTGCGGTTATATTGATCGTGTTATCTGTATGGTCGTTATTCATAGGTGTTTTAGATGTGGAATTGTCGGCGCTGGTCGGCGGTGATGCGGAACAGATCGAAATCTTTTTGATTTCACGATTACCGAGACTTCTGGCTATTTTATGTACTGGTGTGGGAATGAGTGTCGCCGGATTGATCATGCAGCAGTTATGTATGAACAAATTTGTTTCTCCAACAACGGGAGCAACGATTTCTTCTGCACAGTTTGGCATTCTTCTGGCGCTTTTGTTTATGCCGAAGTTAACATTATGGAGCCGGGCAATTTTCGCTTTTATCTTTGCGATTTTGGGGACATGGATTTTTGTGTGGTTTATCCAGAAGATTCAGTTCAAGGATGTGGTCATGGTGCCGCTGGTAGGTATTATGTTTGGAAATGTTATCGGTGGTATCACAAACTATCTGGCTTATAAGTATGAAATGACACAGGCGTTATCTACCTGGTTGGTCGGCCATTTTTCCATGGTTCTGCGGGGAAGATATGAGATCGTCTACCTTGTGGTCCCGCTTGTCATTCTGGCTTTTATATTTGCCAATCATTTTAATATTGTGGGTATGGGCAAGGATTTTTCGAAGAATCTTGGAGTACATTATAATTTTATTCTGTTTATGGGGCTGACGATTGCTGCGATGATTACAGCTTCAGTGGTCGTTGTTGTTGGTTCAATTTCTTATATCGGTTTAATTGTGCCGAACCTGATCGCAATGTTTAAGGGGGATAAAATCCGTGGAACATTGGTGGATACGGCCCTTTTCGGGGCAATTTTTGTACTGATGTGTGATATGCTTGGACGTTCGGTGATTGCACCTTACGAATTGCCGATTGAGCTGATCGTAGGTATTCTTGGAAGCATTATATTTGTCGCATTGCTGATTTACCGGCTGAATCATGGCCGTAAGGCTGTGCGGCTCGGCGGTGCCGGCCATAGCGGCTGCGCTGCTGTTGTTTCAGCACAAGAAGGAGGCGATAAAAAGTGAATACAAAAGCTGTTCGTGCAAATCAGCGGAAACTAGTAATCATGGCAGTCTTAGTGCTGCTGTGTGCAGCAGGATATATGCTGGTGGGAGTCAAGTTTGGCAATCCGAAATTATTTAATTATGCCATGAAAATCCGTACACCGAAATTGATCGTTATGCTGATTACTGCCTTTTCTATTGGCGGAGCTTCGATTGTGTTCCAGTCGATCATTAATAACACCATTGTGACGCCCTGTCTTCTTGGTATGAATGCTCTGTATACATTGATACATACGGCTGTTGTATTTGTGGCCGGATCGGGCAGTATTCTTGCTGTCAATAAGAATATGTCATTTGTTGTGGACCTGGCGCTGATGGGATTGGTGGCCACCGTGGTTTACAGCTATTTGTTTAAAAAGACCCGCCATAATGTTTTGTATGTGCTGCTCATAGGTACGGTACTTTCCTCCTTTTTCTCCAGTATCCAGAGCACTTTAACGCGCATTATGGATCCGAATGAGTATGAGAATCTGTTAGCCAGTCTGGTGGCAAGTTTCAGTAATATTAATTCGGAGATTATTGTTCTCTCGTTGTTTGTTCTGGCCGCTGTTATATTTTTCCTGCGTAAGGAACTGGCGCTGCTGGATGTAATTACCCTTGGAAAGGATCAGGCAATCAATCTGGGAGTGGATTATGACAGATGTATCCGCCGTTTGCTGCTGGGAGTCACATTGTGCATTGCAGTGGCAACGGCTATGGTGGGTCCAATTTCCTTTTTGGGACTTATTATTGCCAATCTTTCCCGGCAGTTGTTAAAGACCTATCGTCATTCGCAGCTTATTTTAGGCTCTGCGCTTTTCGGAATGATTGTTTTGATCGGAGGACAGCTCATTGTCGAGAGGATTTATGTTTATTCGGTACCTGTCAGTGTGTTTATTTCGGTAGGAGGCGGTATTTACTTCCTCTATCTGCTTCTTGCGAACAGGAGGGTTTGATTTATGTTTGTAAAAGAGTTGACCAAACAGTATGATGGAAAAACGGTGGTGAATTCTGTCAGCTTTGAAATTCCTAAGGGAAAGGTAATATCTCTTATAGGGCCAAATGGCGCGGGAAAGTCCACGGTTATGGGAATTATTTCCCGATTGATTGCCCGTGACGGGGGGATCGTGGATTTTGAAGGTACAGATATTGGAAAATGGAAGAGTAAAGAGCTGGCAAAACGGCTGGCGATTTTAACACAGAGCAATAATATCCAGATGAAATTGACAGTTCGGGAACTGGTAACTTTCGGGCGGTTCCCATATTCCGGCGGACGTAATACAGATGAGGACAATGCGATTATTGATAAAGCGATTGAGTACATGGAGCTTCAGGAGTTCCAGGATCAGTTTATTGACGAATTGTCCGGCGGGCAGCGTCAACGTGCGTATATTGCCATGGTCATTGCCCAGGATACGGAATACGTTCTTCTGGATGAGCCAACCAATAATCTGGATATTTACCATGCCAGCAATATGATGAAAATTGTCCGTCGCCTTTGTGATGAGCTGGGCAAGACGGTGATTTTAGTTCTGCATGAAATTAATTATGCAGCCTTTTACTCAGATTACATTTGTGCTTTTACAGATGGAAAAATAGCAAAATTCGGTACAGTCGAGGAGGTGATGACCAAGGAAAATCTGTCCAGAATCTACAATGTAGATTTTGAAATTATGGAAATCGAGGGCAGACCGTTGTCCATCTATTACTGATTGCAACTAATAATTATTTCAGTACTTTTTTGAAAGGAGATTTACAAATCATGAAGAAATTTTTATCATTAACATTGGCTGCCCTTATGGTAGCCGGATTGGCCGCTTGCGGAAACGGCAGCAACACATCGACAACAGCAGCAGAGACATCTTCTGCGGCAGAAACGGCAGCGGAAACCGAGGCCGCACAGGCTGACAAACCTGAAACGATTACAGTTACCGCACTGAATGCAAACAGTGAACCGATTGAAGTTGAAGTCCCTTACGATCCGCAGAGAGTTGTCGTAGTAGATATGGCTGCCCTGGATATTCTGGATAATCTTGGTTTAGGCGATCGTGTTGTCGGTTCTTCTACAACTGCACTTGAATATCTTCAGTCCTATGTAAATGACGAAAATGTGGCGAATCTGGGAACGATTAAGGAAGCAGATATGGAAGCTGTTATGGCCTGCGAACCGGATATCATTTTCATGGGCGGACGTATGGCTGAATATTACGATGCACTCAATGAAATTGCTCCTGTTGTACGTTTGATCGCAGATACGGATGACGGCGTAGTAGAAAGTGTTCGCAAAAATGCAAATACGATCGCATCCATTTTTGGAGCAGAAGACAAAGTGGATGCAACGATGACTGATTTCGATGAGCGTATCGCGGCCCTGGGAGAATTTGCTGAGGGAAAAACCGCTTTAGTTGGTATGTGTACAAGCGGCAGCTTTAATCTGCTTGGCAATGACGGACGCTGCTCAATTATCGGTCGTGAAATCGGATTTGATAATCTGGGGGTTGATGTTGTTGCGGCACAAAGTGAGAGCGGCAGCGGAAGAAGCGGACGCGGTAACCGTGGAGCCAGTGAGACAACAGAAACCGGTGAAACAGCAGAAAGCAGTGAAAGAAGCCAGGGCGGCGGTACAGCAACCCATGGTAATGAAGCTTCCTTTGAGTTGATTGTTTCCTTAAATCCGGATTATATTTTCGTTATGGACAGAGATGCAGCCATCGGAACTGACGGCGCTCAGTTAGCCCAGGAAATTATGGAAAATGAACTGGTAATGGGTACAGATGCTTATAAAAATGGCAATATTGTCTATCTTGAGCATCCAGGCGTGTGGTATACGGCCGAAGGAGGTATTACAGCGCTCGATTATATGCTGAAAGATTTGGAGAGCGCTTTATTAAAATAATATGTGGAAGTATATAAAAAGATATCTTCATTTTGCAGTGTTAGCTGCTCTGTTTATGATGGGCGAGGTATCGATGGATTTAATACAGCCCGGACTTATGCGCCGGATCGTGGATGAAGGCGTATTGGGAATTAATAATGATGGCATCGGAGACATGCACCTGATTCTTGTATTGGGATTTACGATGATCGGGCTTGTTATCCTTGGAGGACTCAGCGGTTCGATGAACAATGCCTTTGTACATATGACGGGGCAGAATATCGGAAATGAAATACGTAAAGATTGTTTTCGGAGAATTATGACCTTTTCATTTCCTCAAATGGACTGCTTTGGCACAGGGTCGTTGGTGACGAGAGTCACCAACGACATTACACAGGTTGAAAACTTTGTTGCCCAATTTGTCCGGGGAATGATTCGGACCTCAATGCTTATTCTGGGAAGTATTTTCTTTATGTTTCGACTGAATCATGAATTTGGAAAGATTGTCCTGTGTGCGCTTCCGTTTATACTGGGCTGCATGCTCGTCTGTCTTGTCAAGGCAAATCCGCTGCTGACAAGACTTCAGGCACAGCTTGATGCGATGAATGAAGTCCTGCAGGAAGATGTATCCGGTATCCGTATGATTAAAGCATGTGTACGGGAAGTATATGAAAAGCTGCGTTTTGGCAAGGTAAATGATGACCTTATCAAGACGCAGCTTCGCGTACTTATAATATTTGCTTTTATGAACCCGGCGATGAATGCACTGATGTATATTGTTGTCGTGTTCATATTGCTGACAGGGGCTTATCAGGTCGGGGAAAACATGACGACACCGGGGACCATTATGGCGGCCATTACCTATACGACACAACTCCTTAACGCCATTCTGATGTTGGTTATGTTATTTCAGAATATTTCCAAAGGAATTGCTTCATGGAAACGGGTAAAGGAAATCTTGAATACCGAGCCGGAATTAAAGGACGGAGATTTTGACGGTGAAACAAAGGTTCATGGAAAAATCGAATTTAGGGATGTATCCTTTGCGTTCCCGGGGACGGGCCAGATGGTATTAAAACATATTAATCTGATGATTCATCCGGGAGAGACCGTAGCAATCATGGGAGCAACCGGCTGTGGGAAAACGGCCCTTGTCAGTCTGATTCCACGTTTCTATGATACTTCCGAAGGAACAGTTCTTGTAGATGATGTGGATGTTAAAAGTTACGCTCAAAATGATCTAAGAGAGAAAATTGCAGTTTCACTGCAGAAGAGTGAATTGTTTAGTACCTCAATTCGGGAAAATATTTCCTGGGGTGCGCCGGGAGCATCGGATGAAGAGATTTGCGCGGCGGCGGGAATTGCCCAGGCCGACGATTTCATTCAAAAAACTTCGAATGGGTACGATACATTAGTTGCGGAGCGGGGAACAAGCCTGTCCGGCGGCCAGAAACAGCGCATTTCCATTTCAAGAGCTGTATTGAAACCGGCTCCGATCCTGATTTTTGATGATTCTACCAGTGCGTTGGATTTAAAAACAGAGGCGGATCTATATGGGGCGTTGAGTAAGTCAAGGCCGGAAAGTACGAAAATTATTGTTGCACAGAGGATTGCTTCTGTGCGGCGGGCAGACCGGATTGTCGTCCTGGATCAGGGAAGTGTGGAGGCCTGTGGTACCCATGATGAGCTTTTGCGGTCCTGTAAAACGTATCAGGATATTTATCATTCTCAGATAGGAAATGAAGGTGAGAAGTATGAGTGAGTCGAAAATTGTAGAACGCAATATTCCGGGAATGAACAGGCATAACCGGTTTGTAGAGGTGGAGCATGCGGAAAATGTCGGAGACACGCTGAAAAGGCTGCTGACTTATTTTGCCCGGGAGAAAATGCTTGTCATTGTTATGCTCATTATTGTCATTTTTGGTACACTCTGCGGCGTTTATGCGCCGAGCCTTCAAAGTGAAGCAATTGATATTATTGCAGGGACATCGATTGGAAGCCTGAGGCATACATTGATTTTTATGCTTGCAGCCTATCTGTGTTACAGCGGCAGTCAGCTTTTTCAGGGATTGATCAGCGCCCATATAAGCCAGAGAATTGTCAAACGGATGCGGGGCGAGATGTTTGATAAAATCGTTGATCTGCCTATAAAATATCTGGATACCCATTCCCATGGCGATGTGATGAGCCGTATCACCAATGATATTGAGAATATTTCAACAACGGTATCTCAGTCATTGCCTTCGCTGATTTCGGGTGTTCTGACTGTGGTGGGAACGATGGCTATTATGCTCTGGTATTGCTGGCAGTTGGCACTTTTAAGTTTTATTACGGTGGGACTTACAGTGGTTGCTACGAAAATTTTGTCAAAAAAAGTAAGAAAGTTTTCCAGGCGACGCCAGGAATTTTTAGGAGAATTAAATGGCACAGCACTGGAAATGATTTCCGGTTACCGGACGGTGGTGGCGTATAATCATCAGGATATTACAGTGGATGAGTTTTGTAAGACTTCGGATTCACTGACAAAAGCTGGAATCCGGACCGATATTTTCGGCGGCGTCATGGGACCGATTATGAATTGTATCGGCAACATCGGTTTTGTGATTATCGCAGCCTTCGGCGGCTATTTTGCCATTAACGGTTTGATTTCTGTCGGTGTCATTTCTGCATTTATTGTTTATGCCAAGCAATTCAGCCGGCCAATAAATGAAATTGCACAGATTTATGGACAGCTTCAGACGGCGATTGCCGGGGCGGAACGGGTATTTGCCGTGCTGGATGAAAAAGATGAGGACAAGACCGGAGAAATGCTTGAGGAACGGGAAAGCGCGACGGTAACTTTCAAAGATGTAAAGTTTTCGTATAAAGAAGGATGTCCGGTGCTTCATGATTTTTCTTTGACAGTGCCATCAGGAAAAAAAGTGGCTTTGGTGGGCGCTACGGGCAGCGGAAAGACGACGGTTGTCAATTTACTTATGCGGTTTTATGATATAGACAGCGGCGACATTTATATTAATGAACAGAATATAAAAAATGTTACGAGAGACAGTTTGAGAAAAAATGCGGCCATTGTATTGCAGGATACCATTTTATTTTCAGATACCATTGAAAACAACCTGAAATATGGCAATGAAAAGGCCACCCGGAGAGCTCTGGATGAGGCTGTAACTATGAGCCGGTGCGGGGAAATGATTCAGATGCTGCCCCAGGGCTATGATACCGTTTTGACCGGAGCAGGAAGCAATATCAGTCAGGGACAGCGCCAGTTGCTCGCCATTGCGAGGGCTTTTGTGGCGGACCCGAAAATATTGATTTTAGATGAAGCCACATCCAATGTGGATACCCGGACGGAAAAGGCCATTCAGGATGCAATGCAGCTTGTCATGAAAAACCGCACCAGTATTATCATTGCCCATCGGTTGTCGACGATCCGGGATGCAGATATGATCGTGGTCATGGATCAAGGCCGGATTGTTGAAAGCGGAAGCCACGACAGCCTGCTTGCTCAGAAGGGCAAGTACTATGAACTTTATATGACCCAGTACGCCGGTTTTGCAACTTGATAAAAAATTTAAAATAGTGCTTGACAATAGTAGAAAACTATTGTAGAATAATTACTGTTATTAAGACATGTGCGTTTAGCTCAGCTGGATAGAGCGTTTGGCTACGGACCAAAAGGTCGGGG